>Ga0070670_100002360_pt1 | contig 15569 bp, 10 predicted proteins | sample KBSS63metaG_FD_64665 | JGI IMG/M metagenome (GOLD analysis project Ga0070670, IMG submission 64665) | Switchgrass rhizosphere microbial communities from Kellogg Biological Station, Michigan, USA - KBS S6-3 metaG | ecosystem: Host-associated > Plants > Roots > Rhizosphere > Soil ... | reverse complement strand
AAGGCAAAGCCGCGATAGCTGCTCGCTGCTTGCGTCGCCCGTCGCCCGTCCCCGGCCTTTGTAGGAGATCTGCAAAACCACACACGTCCTGTCCCGCCATGGTTGTCGCCTGACGCGCAACCCCATAACCTCGCAGCATGAAGCGCAGGTCCTTCATCCAGATCGGCACCACAGCCACCGGCGGGCTGATCGTGGGCGTCATCTTTCCGCACGCCGTGCGCGCGGCGAGCGGAGCGCTCCAGGCCAACCGGCCGGCCTCGCCCGCGAAGATCGGTGCGTACGTCGAGATCGACACCAACGGCGTCATCACGATCGCGGCGAAGAATCCCGAAATAGGCACGGGGACGAAGACCGCGCTCCCGATGATCGTGGCCGAGGAGCTCGACGTTCCGTGGCGGCAGGTTCGCGTGATACAGGCGCCGCTCGATCGGCGATTCGGCGGGCAATTCACCGGCGGCAGCACCGGCATCAGCGAAAACTGGACGGCGCTCCGGCGCGCCGGGGCGGCGGCACGTTATGCACTCGTGCACGCCGCCGCCGCGCGCTGGGGCGTGGACACGTCCGCCTGCCGCACCGACCAGGGCGTCGTCACCCACCCGGCCACCGGACGGCGGCTGTCGTACGGCGAGCTCGCGGGCGAAGCCGGGGCGGTCCAGGTGCCCGAGCAGGTGTCGCTCAAGCGGGAAGAAGACTTCCACACGATCGGCACCCGGGTGCCTAACGTCGACGCCGCGCCGATCGCGCGTGGAGCCCAGCGCTACGGCATCGACGTCGTCCGGCCCGGGATGCTCATCGCCGCCATCACGCACGCGCCGTTCGGCTCGCGTATCGCTGCGGTAGACGAGACGCAGACGCGCGTACTGCCCGGCGTGCGCGAGGTGGTTCGCATCGCCCCGCGAGACAACCCGATCGAGCTTCGCGAGGGCGTTGCCGTCATCGCCGACAACACCTGGGCCGCGTTCCAGGGGAGTCGAGCGTTGAAAGTCACGTGGACAGAACCCGCCGGCGCCAACGCGACGTCCGCGACACTCGAGACCGCGTTTCGCGCCGGACTGGATACGCCCGGCCAACGCATTCGCGATGATGGCGACGTGGACGCCGCTTTCCAGTCGGCCGCGAAAACCCTCGATGTCGTCTACGAGATTCCGTTCCTCGCACACGTGCCGATGGAGCCGGTCAACTACACGGCCGATGTCCGCGGTGATCGCGTAGAGCTGTGGGGTCCGACGCAGGACCCGGGTGATGCGCAGGACCTCGCTGCCAGCGTGGTTGGCGTGCCGCCGGCGAACGTCACGGTACACATGGAACGGTGCGGCGGGGGATTCGGCCGGCGCCTCATGGTGGACTACGCCGCCGAAGCGGCCTACCTCTCGAAAGCGGTGGGCGCGCCGGTCAAGGTCGTGCGGACTCGGGAAGAGGATCTGCAGCACGACTACTTTCGCCCGTCGGGGATGCACCGCGTTCGCGCCGGCGTGGACAGTCGCGGAGCGCCGATCGCCTGGGCACAGCATCTCGCAAATACGTCGCGTTATGCGTTCGCGGGCCGGCCGGACGCGGTCAAATCCGAGCTGTATCCCGACGATTTCCCGGCGCAGTGTCTGCCGAACGTACGGCTGGAGTACACGCCGGTGCCGTCCGCGATTCCAACCGGTGCCTGGCGAGCCACGCTGCACTCGGCCAATGCGTTCGTCGTGCAGAGCGCAGTCGACGAGCTCGCGCACCTTGCAGGGCGCGATCCTCTGGCGTTCCGGCTCGCAATGCTTGGCCCGCCCCGACGGTTGCGCTACGCGGATCACGGCGGTCCGGTGTTCGACACCGGCCGGCTCGCGGGCGTCCTGCGCCTGGCGGCCGATCGCGCAGGATGGGCGAAACCGCTGCCGCCAGGGCGCGGCCACGGCGTCGCGGCGCATTTCACGTTCGGCAGCTACGTCGCCCACGTCGCCGAGGTGTCGGTCGACGCGGCCGGACGTCCGCGGGTGCACCGCATCGTGGCGGCCATTGACTGCGGCCGTGTCGTGAACCCGAGCGGGGCCGAGGCGCAGGTGCAGGGCGGCGTGATGGATGGACTGAGCGCTGCACTCTTCGGCCAGATCACGGTGGAGCAGGGTCGCGTCCAACAGTCGAACTTCAGCGACTATCGGCTGTTGCGGATGCGCGACACGCCGTCGATCGAGGTCCATTTCGTGCGAAGCACTGAAGCACCATCGGGTTTGGGTGAGCCGCCGGTATCGCCGGTCGCGCCGGCGGTGGCGAACGCGATCTTCAGCCTCACGGGGAAGCGGATTCGGCGCCTTCCATTGGTGGCGTCAGGCGGCTGACCCGCAGATTGCAATTCAGGCCGGGCGAGAGCTCGGGTCATGACAACCGGGCCTTTCGGGCAGGGCCTCGCCGGTTGCGCAATCGGCACGTATCCCGCATCACTGTGCGAGACCCTTTTCGCACCAATGCCCGCCGCCGACGTCGACTTTCCTTCCGATCTTCGCTCGCTGGAGAGCGAGTACGAGCTCGTCCGAGAGCTTGGCCAGGGCGGTATGGCCGCGGTCTATCTCGCGCGCCATCGCGCCAGCGACCGGGTCGTCGCCATCAAGGCCATCCGTGCTCGGTATCTCGATGATCCGGATGCGATCAAGCGCTTCGCGCGCGAGGCGCGGACGGTGGCGGGACTGGACCATCCGAACATTGTACGAACCGAGGCCATCCGTCAGATCGACGACCGCGCGGTCGCGATCATCATGGAACACATACCCGGCGGGACGGTCCGCGACCGGCTTCGGGAGTTCGGGTCGTTAGGTGCCGAGGACGCAGAGTGGATCCTGCGCGACGTGGCGAATGCGCTCGGGTATGCACATCGGCAGGGCATTGTGCACCGGGACGTCAAACCGGAGAACATCTTCCTCGACGCGACCCGTCGCCGGGCACTGCTCTCCGACTTCGGGATCGCGCGGACCATCGATACGGAATCCGGCATCACGCTGCTCGGCGCCGCCCTCGGCACGCCGCAGTACATGTCGCCCGAGCAGATCGACGGCGACAGCGTCGATGGCCGAAGCGACATCTACAGCCTCGGCGTACTCGGCTGGGAGCTGTTGACTGGGCGCCGGCCCTGGGCCGGAGAGAGCCTGTACGGCGTCATCTACAAGCAGAAGCACGAGGACCTGGCGCGCATAACGTCGCTCCGCCCCCGCGTACCGGCGAATCTGCTGTTCGCGATCGAAGGCGCGCTGGTGAAGGACAAGGCCCGCCGATGGCAGTCGATCGACGAATTCCTCGACCACCTCACGTATAACCCTCCACCGCTGCTCGCGCAGACGTACCCGCCGGGCGGCACGCCGGGTGAGTACGCGGCGACCGTGCAGTTCCGGGCGGCCACGCTGCGGGCGGACCAGCCGGCCGATGAGGACGAGGTGATCGACGTCGATACGAAGTTGCGCGAGGAGGCGGCCACGTTGTTCGCGCCGGATCCCGCGCTGGCCTTGCCAGCACGCGATGCCGTGGAGCGCGGCGCGTCGATCACGCCGCCCACTGCGAGCGAGGCAATCGATGGCGCGCCGTTTCCGGGCAGCGAGTACACGCTGCCCGAATACGATCCTAACGCCGAGCCGCAGTACGACCCCGCCGTGCGCCGCCGGCGAATTGCCCAGATCGTCGGCCTGACGATTCCGCTCGGCGTCGCCGCCGCGTCGATCTTTGCAATGCTGGGCGGCAGTACGAGTCAGTCGACGACTCGCACGTCGATGGAGGTGACCGCGGGCGCGCGGACCGTTGCCGCCGACTCGGCGCTGTCGCCGCGATCGATCTCGACGGTGCTCGCGTCGGCCCCACCGGCCGGTCCCGACTCCGGTAGCGTGCGAGTGCCACCGGACCTCAGGGCCGGCGACATCATGACGGCTCGCAAGAGCGCCGTGCTCAAACGTCCAACAGCGAAGGCCTCCCAGCCTGCGCGGCGCGCGTCGGGGAACGCTCGCGGCCGCGCCGGTACGCCGGGGAAGGCTTCGCGGGCTCGAGACGGTCAGGGGGCTCGGGCGGAAAGCGTACGAGTTGTCACGGGTCGTCCAGCCAACGACTCCAACCCGTCGAGCGCGAAGCGAGCGGGTGACGCCGGCGACGCACGAAGCTCGGCAGTGCCGATCGAGGATCCGTTCAGGCCGCCCGAGCCGCCCCCGCCGCTGCCGAAAGCGTTAGGCAAGGGCGAGGTGCCCACGTCGCAGTGCCGCGTCGCGTCGGACGACGACCAGCAGGCGTGTCTCACCGCGTACATCGCGATTGCCGACGCCCATCTGAACAAGGCGTTAGGCACGCTCATCGAGGAGCTTCGCCGCGTCGCGAAAACGCCGCTCGGCGTCGTGGACCCGCCGACGGCTCAGCGGGTCCGCGTCGAGCAGCAGGCGTGGATCGCGGCGCGGGAAAACGAGTGCCCGCGCAGTGCCCCAGCTCGTGCCGGTCCACTCTGGGCGCACTCGGCCGCCTCGTGCTTCACGTCGATGTCGAGTGCACGCACCGCAGAGCTTCGCGACGCGGTCAAGCGGCTCAAGCGGAAGCGCTAGAGTTTGACCGTCGGCTCGAAGCGTGGTGGCCGGCGAACCCTCGTTGCCTGCTCGAAGGCATACGCCAAACCAATGAGCTTCCCGTCGCTCCACTGAGCGCCGATGAACGAGATGCCGACCGGGAGCCCATGGACATACCCGGCCGGGACGGTGATGCTCGGATAGCCCGACACGGCCGCTGGCGAGGAGCTGCCGCCGGTGAAGTGGTCACCGTTGAGCAGATCAGTCGTCCAGGCGGGCCCGCCGGTCGGCGCGACAATCGCGACGACGCGATGCTTCTTGAGTGTCGCGTCGATGCCCTCGGTGCGCGAGAGCCGCAGGCACTTCTCGCGTGCCGCCTTGTAGGCGGGACTCGTCAAGGGACCCTTGGCCTGTGCCCGGATGAACTGCTCCTGCCCGAAGTACGGCATCTCGCGGTCCGCGTTCTGCTCGTTGAACGCGATGAGGTCGGCGAGCGTCTTGTGCGGTGCCGACGGGCCTAACGCCGCAAGATAGGCGTTCAGGTCTGCCTTGAACTCGAAGTTCATCACCTCGCCCTCCGCGTCGTCGAACTTACCGGACGTGGTGATGTTCGCCGGGTCGACGATGATCGCGCCGGCGGATTTCATGGCGGCGATTGCCTCGTCCATGATGCGATCGACCGCAGCGCTGAAGCCGAAAAAGCTTCGCGCGACACCAATGCGCACGCCCTTGAGCGCGGCTGGATTCAGCGCGCTGGCATACGACCCGGTGACTTTGCCTCGGCTCTCTGCCGTGGCCGGATCGCGCGGATCCGGGCCGCTCAGCACGGCGAGCAGCGCGGCGGCATCCGCAACTGTGCGTGCCATTGGGCCCGCCGTGTCCTGACTGTGCGAGATGGGAATGATGCCGGAACGGCTCACGAGGCCTACGGTAGGCTTGATTCCCACGAGGCCGTTCGCTGACGACGGACACACGATCGACCCGTCGGTCTCGGTACCGATGCCGACCGCCGCGAGGTTGGCCGAAATCGAGGAGCCGGTTCCAGAGCTCGAGCCGCACGGATTCCGGTCGAGCACGTAGGGGTTCTTCGTTTGTCCGCCGCGACCGCTCCACCCGCTCGTTGAACGTGTCGATCGGAAGTTCGCCCACTCGCTCAGGTTCGTCTTGCCGAGGATGATCGCTCCGGCTTCCCTGAGACGGGCCGCGATGAACGCATCGCGCGGCGCGATCGACTCCGCCAGTGCGAGGGAGCCGGCGCTCGTCCGCATCCGATCGGCGGTGTCGATGTTGTCCTTGATGAGCACGGGAATGCCGTGGAGCGGTCCGCGTAGTCGGCCTGCCTTTCGCTCGGCATCGCGTTCCTCCGCGATCTTGATCGCGTCGGGATTTCGTTCGATCACCGCGTTGATCGCGGGGCCGCTCTTGTCGATCGCGTCCATCCGCGCGAGGTAGCGCTCGGCGATCGAGCGCGCGGTGTCGCGACCCGACCGCATGCCTTCCTGGAGCGCGGCGATCGTCGTTTCCTCGAGCTCGAACGCGCTCTGTTGCCAGGGCCGAGGTTCGGGTGTCGCCCGGGGGCTGGCTGGCCGACTTTCGGCGAGCGAGACGTCTACGGTTGTCGCGAGTGCGGCGAGTGCGCTGGCGCGAAGGAAGTCGCGGCGCTCGATCGGGGCGCGGCCTGGTCGTTTGGACATGGGGCGCAGAGCTACGAGTCCGACCCTCCGGACACAAGAGCCGCCTGGAGTCGGTCCACGAGCTCCGCCTGCGCGGGGTTCATCTTCGCCTTTGCGGCGGCGGGGTCGAGCCACGCGCATCGGTCGATCTCGGGGAACTCGATCATGCGACCGGAGCCACGCGGCCACTCGGTTCGCATCGTGTTGCTCACGATCGCTGAAGGATCCGCATCGCCTTCCCAGCCCCAGGCGTGGATCGTCTTGCCCGCCTTCTGCCGAATGCTGCCGAGGGGGATGAACGGGCCGGATGGCTGAATGCTGGTTTCTTCGAGAAACTCGCGTTGCGCCGCGTCCAGCAGATCCTCGCCTGATTCGACGATGCCTTTCGGGATGGTCCAGGCGCCAGCATCGCGGTCTTTCCAGTACGGCCCGCCCGGGTGTGCGATGAATACCTCGAGTCTTCCGCGCGAACGTCTGAAGAGCAACAGCCCTGCGCTCACGTTTGGTCGGGTCGATCGCGGCATTGCGAGGAATTTGGTGGCGAGGGGAACCGTGCTCTTGCGACGCCTCGAGTCGCGCGGGAAGATAGCGGTAGACCGTTACCCGCGGGTTAATTCGTGTATGTCGAACCGATACTTAATCATCGGCGCGTTCGGATTCACCCTCGCGGCAGCATGTTCCACGTTCGCTGCTGCTCAGGAACCAATCGATCGCGCGATGATTGGAAGGCTCCAAGAGGAATCCCGCGCGCACTCGCAGGTGCTCGAGACCTACCGCACGCTCACCGACGAGATCGGGCCGCGACTGACCGGATCGCCGGCGTTCAAGCGAGCCGTCGACTGGACGCGCGGCAGGTTGACGCAGTGGGGAATGAGCAACGTCACGGTGGAATCGTGGCCGTTCGGTCGCGGCTGGACGCTCGAGAAACTGACGCTCGAGATGACGCAGCCGCGGTATTTCCCGCTCGAAGGGTATCCCGAGGCATGGTCTCCGTCCACGCGCGGGCTGCTGACCGCCACGCCGATCTATCTTGGCGACAAGACCGCGGATCAGATCAAGGCGATGGGCGCGAAGCTCAAGGGCGCGATCGTGCTGCCGCAGCCCCCGCAGGAGGGCGACCACCTGATCACGGCAGACCGGCCGCAGCCGGGCGACACCGAGGAACGCGTGCGCATTGGCGCGCCGCCGATGCTGCGCACCGAGGGCCTAACGCCGGTCCGCGACATGATGCCGATCCTCCAGCAGCTTGGCGGCGGCCTGGTGCTTCGCCCAAACCAGGGCCAGCACGGCACGCTGTTCGTCCTGGGCAACCCCAGGACGAAGGATGACGCCGTCCCGAGCGTCATTCTCGCCGCTGAGCACTACAACATGCTCGTTCGGCTTGCGCAGCACGGCACGCCGGTCCGGCTCAATGCCGACGTGCGCGTGAAATACCAGGAGGCGGACACGAGTGGGTACAACGTGATCGCCGAGATCCCTGGTACCGACCCGGCGCTCAGGAACGAAGTCGTCCTCATCGGCGCACATCTGGACTCGTGGCACTCGGCCACGGGGGCGACGGACAATGCGGACGCGGTGGCCGCGACGATGGAGGCGATGCGGATGCTGAAGGCGGTGGGCGCGAAGCCGCGGCGCACGATCCGCCTCGCGCTGTGGGGCGGCGAAGAGGAAGGGCTGCTCGGATCGAAGGCCTACGTGGACAAGCACCTCAGAGGCGATGCGAACTCGGCCGAGCGCGATGCGATCGCGGTCTATCTCAACGACGACCCGGGGATGGGGCCGACGTACGGTTTCTACACGGAGGAGAACGCCGGGGCCAAGGCGATCTTCGACGAGTGGCTGCGGGCGTTAGGCGACCTGGGCGTGAAGCGAAATCCGGTGGACAGGATCGGCGCGACGGATCACCTGAGCTTTACGGCGGTCGGGATTCCGGGGTTCACGACGCTCAAGGACTACCGGGACTACGACGTACGCACGCACCACACGAATGCGGACTTCTACGAGCGCGTGAGTGAGAAGGATCTGCAGCAGTCGGCGATCGTGATGGCGGTCTTCGCGTGGCAGGCGGCTATACGAGACGGGAAGATTCCGAGAGCGGTTTCACAATAGGCGGACGGGCGATGGCGTCAGTGGCAGACGCCCTTCCCGCGATCCCGCACATGTCCGTTCACGGACACGAACTGCCACGCATAACGCCCGGGGTAGAGCTGGAGCTGCAGCACGCCGTAGTTGTCGTTGTAGCGTCGCTCGCTGAAGCGGGCCGTTTGGCCGAAGGTGTCGAGCAAAGCGCCGCCCGTGCCAACGACGAACTCGCGGATGCCTCGCCTTTTGTCCAACTCGGCGGCGCCGTTCACCGGCGCGAAGCGCTCGTAGGCGTGGTGATGGCCGGTCACTGCGACCTCCACGCCAGCCGAATAGAGCACTTTCCACACGGCGGCCATCGCGGGGGTCGCGTCGGGACTCGAGCTCAGGAACGCGTGGTGCCAATACGCCACCGTGCATAACGTGGAGTGGGCCGCCAGGTCGGCGCGGAGCCAGGCCACCTGCGCCGATGTGTCGCTGACGTCGATGTTGCTGTTCAGCGCCACGACATGCCACGTCCCGAGGTCGTAGCTGTAGTAGCCCTTCGTCGAGTCGCCGGCGGCGTCACCGAAGTAGGTGAAGTATCCGGTGGCGTGGCCGTCGTGGTACTCGTGATTCCCCGGCGTCGGGCGGGTGCGGTCCTTATGGCGCCCCCACGTGGATCCGTAGCACTTGTTGAAGTCCTCCAGGGTCCCGTCGGGATACGCGTTGTCACCGGCGGTGAAGACCGTGCCCGGGATCTGGTCGAGCAAGGTCGACGTGGCTCGATCGCCGATCAGCCCGCACCACCCGATATCGCCGGCGCCAACGAGCGACTGGCCGCCGGCGCGTTCAGTGGTATCTGGCCTAAGCCGAGCTCGCCAACCGAAGATGTAGCGTACCGGCTTGCACGCGCTGGCGGACAAAGCACCAATAACTACCAGGACTGCTCCGAGCTGGCGGACCATGGACTGCACGTGAAGGTATCCTGCGAATCGTGCGCTTCTCGAAGGCAATACCGGGTCCCGGCGGACCAGAATCCGACCGATTCTCTCCGTCACTCAGGATCGAGGTGACGCCCTGTAGGGTCATGGGGTTGGGAAGTCTGGTCAGCGGTCGCGCACCGAGACATCCTACGTGGGGATGATGGACCCGTAATTCGGAGAGTTATGCAAGGCTATTTCGGCCGCGCCGCGATCGGCGCGGCATTCGTTCTTGTGATCGGCGCCTGTGCGGGAAGCGAGCCTGTTGGCCTCGGCGGAACCACGACGAGCAGCCAGCAGACGTACGAGGCGGAGTACGATCTGGCGCTCAAGAAATGGCAGGACACCGCGCCGGCGCATTACCAGATCACCTATCAGCAGACGTGCGAATGCGACGCGGAGCTGCAGCGCCCCACGCGCGTGACGGTTCGGCGCACAGGCACGTCGGAGACCATCGAGGACGTGGCTGACGCCGGGTCGCCACCGGGGACCGTGAGCGATACCCGCCTGCAAACCGCGAAAGGGGTAAACGGGTTCTTCGACCTGGTCAGCCAGTCGCTCAGCCAGAATCCTCAGAACGCGCGCATCACGTATCAGGGGACCTACGGCTACCCGGTGAGCATCAACATCGATCCGACCGACGTTCCCGGGGACGAGATCGTGTACAAGGTCACGAGGTTCGAGGTGATTCCGTAGTTAGGCGGCAGGCGACTGGCGACTCGGGACTGGCTGTCGGGGCCTAACGCTTTACAGCTGCGCCGCCGTAGGCGCCGAGCTCCCCGTTCCCCGCCGCTCGTTTCGCCGGAGAATCTGGCGCCAAGGTGAATCTCGTCGTCTCCGCGAACTTCGGATCCTTGTCCAGGTTTCCCGTCCCCGGCGCACCACCTTGCACGAGATTGTTGGTCATCTCGGGCGGCGTGAGCGGTGAATAGCTCACTTGATTCCCCGCGCTCTGGGAATTCCCCCAGACGATGTTGTTTCGGAACACGACCTTCGTCCCCGCCGCGATCATCGCTCCGCCGCGACCCTTCATGCCCCGCGCGGCCGAATCCGCCGTCGCAGACTTGTTGTTCACGATCGTGTTGTGCTCGACGAGCGTCGACAGACGGTAGCTCAAGCTGCCCACGATCCACACGCCGGCACCGCCGAAGTCTTCGCCACCTGCGTTGTCGACGATGAGGTTGTTCCTGACGATCCCGGCCGAGTGGAAGAGGACGATCCCGCCGCCGTAGCGGCCGCGGTTACCGCGGATCACGTTGTTCACGATCGTCGGCTCCGAGTAGCCGCAGCGGATCGCGCCGCCGCCGGCGCTGAGCAGACTGTCGCCTGCGACATTTTTCGCCGTGGACGTCGCGACGTTGTTCTCGATGTGATTGTAGCGAATCGTCGGCGATCCGAGCTCGCAGAGAATGCCGCCGCCCTCGCGGAAGTATTGGAGGTCCTTCGCGTCGAGCCAGATCGTACCCGTCCCACCAGTGATCGTGAAGCCCTCGAGCACGGCCGTCGAGTCCTCCTGATTCACGAAACGGACGACGGTACCGGTGTCCGGGTGCGCGGGACGGCTGCCGTCGATGATCGTGCGCTCGATGTCCGCGGCGTCGCGCGAACGAAGAAACTGGCTCGCGACAACGATCCCTTTTCCCTTGAAGCGAATGTTCTCGTAGTACCGTCCGGGCGCGACGAGAACGGTGTCGCCCGGGACGGCGCTATCGATGGCGGCTTGAATTGATGGAAACCTGGCCGGCACGGCGAGCACCGCGTGCCTCGGCGCCGGTGGTTGTGCGTCGGCGCGTCCGAGCGGCTGGGCCGCGAGCGCCGCGAATAGAAAAGCAGAATGTCGAATCATTGCCGTGGGGTGATTGGTCGCCACGAAATTCGCCGAGTCACCCCGTGGTTCGAAGTCCGGGATGATGATGTGCGCTAACGCGGGACGAAGTGCGCCGTCCGGCGCGCCGTTTGAGCTGATCGCTGACGCCGATGGCTGATGGCTGCCGCCCGAAGGGCGGCTATGGCTGCCGCTCAGGGACGCATTCGTGCTTCCAGCCTATCTCGATACCAGCGGCTCAACTTCAGCTGTGTCCCATCTGCCAGACGAACCATATAGTCCCCCGATCCCCACAGATCCATCTGACGGATCCGGTCGAGATTCACGATGGTCGATCGGTGAATGCGCGCGAACCGCCGCGTGTCGAGCGCGCGCTCGAGCGTGGTCATCGTCTCGCGAATGAGATGCGTGCGCGGTCCGGTGTGCAGGCGCGCATAGTTGCCGAACGCCTCGATCCAGTCGATCTCCGCCACCGGCACGAAGTACATCTTGCCCTCTTCCTTCACCAGTAAGCGGTCGAGCGGCGCACGGCCGTTCGCGTTAGGTGCCAGGTCGGCGGAAGGCGCGGCCGTATCGCGAGCCGGTGTGCCGGGTGATGCTTCCAGGAACGCCACCAGCTTCGCGTGACGCTCCGCCGTCGTGGACTGCGCGATCTGCGCGCGTGCCCGCTCGATCGCTTCGGCAAACCGGGCGGGGTCGACCGGCTTCAGGATGTAGTCGAAGGCGTGGACGTTGAACGCCGCCACCGCGTGCTCGTCGAACGCCGTCACGAAGATCACGAGCGGTGCCGGGCCGTCGAGCGCGCGCAGCACCCCAAACCCATCCACGCGCGGCATCTGCACGTCCAGCAGCACGACGTCCGGATTGTGCGTCGTGATCAGCGAGACCGCCTCGCGGCCATTGGCTGCTTCACCGATGACCTCGATGTCCGGCTGCTCGGTGAGCAGCCGTCTCAGGCGCTGCCGTGCGAATGCTTCGTCGTCGACAATGAGGACCCGCAATGCCGTCACGACGCGCTCCGACGCAAAGCGGAATGGGAAACGACGGGCGTCGGTGTCGACACCGCCGATCGCCTACCGCTTACCGCTGCGTACGCCGGTAGTCGCGGCGCGGCGGTGAAGGTGGCCGGCGGTTCGTCATCGATATCGAACGGAACCACGACCAATGCGATCGTTCCCCCACCGGGAGCGGGCGTGAGCGCGAACTCCTGCCGGTCGGGACCATACAGGTGAAGCAGGCGCTCCCGAGTGTTTCGCACGCCGGTCCCCTCGCGAATCGCGCCGGCGAGGCCGTCGCCGTTGTCGCGCACCTCGAGGTCCACCGAGCCGCTTTCGCGCCTCGCCGTGACCGTCACGCGCCCGCCTTCCTCACGCGGCTCGACGCCGTGCTTGATGGCGTTCTCCACGAGCGGCTGCAAGATGAACCGTGGCACGAGCGCGTCGAGCGTGGCCGGATCGACGTTCAGCTCGAACGTCAATCGTCCATGGAAGCGAGCGCGCATGATGTCGACGTAGCTCTCGAGCAGCTCGAGCTCCCGCCGCAGCGGTACGCGTTCGCGATCGGCCTCCGTGAACGACGAACGCAGGAGCACACCGAGGCGGGTGAGCATCGCGTCGGCACCGGCGGGGTCGGTGTAGACCTGCTCTGCGATCATGTTCAGCGTGTTGAACAGGAAGTGCGGCCGCAACTGGCCCTGCAGCGCCGTTAGGCGCGCCTCGGCCAGTTGAGTCTCGAGCGTTGCCGCGCGCAGGTCGCGCTCGTACGAAAGGCTGGCGTAGTAGCGAACGTGCGCGAGCGCGACGATCACGAAGTAGCAGAGGGAATACAGGAAGAGCGTCCGCAGGAACGTCGCGTGAAGCGGCGTTTCGGAGGGTGACGCTCCAGCGCTGATGTACGGCGCGATGGCACGCATGAGCGCGACGTCGATAAACGTCGCGAGCGCTGCAATTCCAAGATGGATTGGGACGGTCTTCGGCCAGTTAGTGCGATCGATGCGAACGCGCCGCGAAAGGGCGAGGATCGCCGGTGTGTACAGCGCCCAGAGCCAGCAGCTCGCGAGCGACATGCGAATGAGCCGGCCAAACGCCTCGCCGCCATCGGGCTGGGCGGCAGCCTGGAGCTCGGTGGTCGCCACCGCGACGAGGGTCCACGCGACGAAGTAGACGGCGCCGCGCGTTGCGGCCGTGTGCAGATCGGTCTTGCCGGCGGTGACGGTAGCGGCCACCCGGGTTCCTCCTGGGAGATGAATGAGGGTACCGAGTTTGGCTGATCCCTCAACGTCCCGGATGATGATCGGCGGATAGGTGGGACGTCCAGCTTATGCGTGGGACCAATAGGGACTCGGCTAATCGGCCGCGAGGACCGTCCGCGGATCGGTCAACGCAGCGCGAAGAGCGGGTACGAGCGCGCCCACGCCGGTAACCACCACGAATACGAAGGCCGTTGCCACGAACACCCGCGGATCCGTCGCGGAGACGCCAAACGTCATCGCCCTCACGGCGTTCGCCGCAGCGACCGCGCCCACTATTCCGATCGCAAGACCGACCGCCGCGACCACGATCGCCTCGCGAAACACCAACCACGCCAGATCCGCCGGCAATGCGCCGAGCGCACCGCGGATTCCGAGCTCACGACGCCGCGCCGCGACCGCGTGCGTCCACGCGCTGAACACGCCGACGGCGGCGAGCACGAGCGCCACGCCAGCAAAAACGCCAATCACGACAGCGCCCAGCCGCCATGACCGTGTCTGGACCTCGAGATACTCGTTGGCCACCCGCACACGGACGGACGTGAGCGCCGGAATGACATCGAGCAGCGTGCGCTGCAGCTCGGCGGCAATGTCGGGCCGCCCGGGCGCCATCCGGACGGCGACCTCGCGACCAAGAAACGTCTGCGCGAGATCGTTAGGCATCGACTGCGACGCCGCCGGCAGATACACCTCAGCGGTTCCATGGGCGGCGGCTGGCGAGCCGCGCCGATCGCCGACGACACCGATCACCTGCGCGCACGGCACGTTTGCGGTGCGGGAACCGATCCGCACGCATTGGCCGACGGGGTCCATCCCCGGCCAATACACCTGGGCGAAGCGGGCACTCACGAGGGCGACCGGCCGCTTGGCTACGACGTCATCGTCACTGAACGCGCGGCCGCGCTCGAGCGGCACCGCAAGCGCCTCGAGAAAACCCGGCGTCACGGAGCTGGCCGATGGCTCCCACTCCTCGAGCCCAGGCGGAGCCGAATCACGGCCAGGGACGCGGATCGGTGGATTGAGATAGCCGGGCAGGCTCGCACCGTTCGTCATGCCTGCCGCGACGACGCCAGGCAGCCGCCTCACGGCGCTGAGCGCGCGTGCCGCTGCGTCGTTGGCCGTCGCCTCGGTCAGTCCGGCGGCGCGAAGGTCGACGTCGGCGACCACGAGGTGAGCGACGTCGATGCCGAGGTTGCTCCGCAACGCGTTTCGAAGGCTCGCAACGAACACCGCTGCCTCGGACACCAGCACGACGCCGAGCGCGATCTGTGTGCCGACGAGGGCGCGCAGCGCGCCGCGATGCGCTCCAGTCGTGGTGCGCGAACGGCGCACGAGAGCCTCGTGCGGACTCAATCGCGCGAGTCGAACGACCGGGAGTATTGCGCATGCCGCACACGTGACCGCCCCGACGAGCGCTACCGCCAGGCCCGTACGGAGGTCGAGCGGCGCAGGCGCCACGGTGTTCCCGAGGAGCAGCGTCGTAACCGCGCTGCTCGCGACCCGTGTGCCGAAGAGGGCCAGCACCAACGCCGCGAGGACGATCGTGGCGACTTCGGTCACCGATCGTGCGACGAGCCGCCCGCGACTGGCGCCTAACGCTGCGTGGATCGCGATCTCGTGGGTGTCGGCGATGCCGCGCGCCACGAGCAGGCTCGCGACGTTCGCGCACGCGATGCACAGCACGACCACACCCAGACCAACCAGCCAGATGGCGATCCGGCCGCTCGGCGAGCTCGGGTCGCGGCGCGACGCTGCCAAGGACGTCACAGGGACGACGTCGTGGGCGAGTGTGCCCTGATCGACCGCTCGCACCCCGACGTTCGCGCGCCGATAGACCGCGCTCGCCTCGGCGCTTGCCACACGCTCGGTCACGCCCGGGCGCAGCCGCCCAACGATCCGCACCCATCGATAGTCGCGATTGACCAACGCCTCGCGTCCGCCGAACCACGGCGCGTTCTCGATCGGCACCACGAGGTCGACTGGGGAGAGGTCCGGAGCGGTGAAGCTCGCGGGCAGCACGCCGATGACGGTGAAGTCGACGCCGCCAAGCCGGACAATCCGGCCGAGGGCGGCCGCGTCGTCGCTGAAATACCGCGCGCGGAACGGAGCGCTGATGATCGCAACCGGATTCGCTCCTGCTCGATCCTCGTCCGCCGACATCGCTCGGCCAATCCGCGGCGTGATGCCTAACGTTGTGAGCAGCGAATGACTCGCGAGGAGCCCGCGGGCTGGCGACACGCCTCGGCCCACGCGTGCGGAGTAGTTCCAGATCGC
>Ga0070670_100002352_pt1 | contig 15580 bp, 10 predicted proteins | sample KBSS63metaG_FD_64665 | JGI IMG/M metagenome (GOLD analysis project Ga0070670, IMG submission 64665) | Switchgrass rhizosphere microbial communities from Kellogg Biological Station, Michigan, USA - KBS S6-3 metaG | ecosystem: Host-associated > Plants > Roots > Rhizosphere > Soil ... | reverse complement strand
CGTCGATTCTGACTTCCTCATCTCCTCGCTCCCTTACCTCCTCACTAGCCTTCGAGCGCCAGCCACATCTCCTTGTCCCGCTGCGCGGTCCAGATGCGCGGATGCGGATACTGCGTGGCCTCGTCGTACGCACGGGTCACGTCGAACGGGAGGCAGTGATCGAAAATGACCCAGTCGCCGAATGTCGGCTTCAGCGCCGCGTAGGTTTCCTTGTACACGGTGCGCAAATCCTTGCCGGCCTGCGCGCCGCGTTTCACGCTGTCGAACATCGCCGTCACGAACGCGCGGGTGCCGTCGAGACCGGCCTTGACCTCCGCGGGATTGGTAAGCGAGGCGCCGCGGCCGGGCACGAGCTTTTCGGGCTGCAGCGCGGCGATCGCGTCGAGTGTGGCCGGCCAGTCGGTTAGATAGGCGTCCCCCGTGTAAGGGGTGGCCGCATATTCGACGAGGTCACCCGAGAACAGGATCCGCTCCTGCGGCAGCCAGACGACGGTATCGCCCTTCGTGTGGCCGCGGCCGAGCTGCATCAGCTCGACCTGCAGCTTGCCGAGCCACAGCGTCATGCGCTTCTCGAACACGATGGTCGGCCACGTGAGGCCGGGGACTGATTCGACCGAGCGGAACAGTCGCGGGAAGCGCTCGATCTCGCTTTTCATGTCCTGCTCGCCGCGTTCGATGATGAGCTCATACGTATCGCGGCTGGCAATGATGTGCTCGGGCTGGTAACCCGACGCGCCGAGGACGCGCACCGCGTGATAGTGCGAGAGCGCGACGTAGCGAATGGGCTTGTCGGTGACCTCGCGGATCCGGCGCACGACGTCCTGCGCCATGACGGGTGTGGCCTGTGTGTCGATGACCATCACGGCGTCGTCGCCGACGACGATGCCGGTGTTCGGGTCACCTTCGGCCGTGTACGCGTAGGCGTGCTCGGACAGCTTGTCGAAGCTGATCGTCTTTTCCTCGAGATCGGCCTGCGACGCGAATGTCTTCTCCTGCATGGTTCGTTCCTTCACGTTGCTTCGCACGCACGCCGGCCCGGTCGATGCAGTGTCGCGCGGGCAACCGGCATTGACAACCGGCATGGCGTGTTCGAGAGCCTGCGCGTGATTCGGGCCGCATGTTTGATTACATCGAATGCATTATACATTGACAGACAACGTACGTGCGCGGGCGACTTTCTACGTGTCTCGCGATTCCGTTGCCCGCGCGCGCCAGCGGTACCACCAGCGGAAGATCCATCCGCGCGGCGGCTCGCTGCCCGAGCAGACCCACGCGATCGTGCCCGGCTCCGCGAGGTACCGCTGCTGCAGCCGGCGCGCGGCGTCGTCGCCGACGAACAGCAGGCGATCGCCCGGCTTCAGCAGCGTCTGGTCGTCCGGCAGCAGCTTGCGCTCGCGGCCGCGTTCCAGCATCAGCGCGGCGGCCCGCAGCCGTTCTTGCGGCAGTGTCGGATCCGCCATCAGGTGGGCGATCCTGAACGGCGCGCCGCCACGCTGGAAGAAAGCGTAGAACATGCCGGGCTGCAGCACGTCGCATTCGAACGTCCATGCATGCGGCGCGCCGTCGCCCACTTCGCGCCGAACCCGTTCGAGCGTCGCAGCGGCGACTGCGGCGTCGGCGGTGCGCAGCTCCGCGATGAAGCGGCCCAGGATCGGCGTCGTCAGCACCTGCAGGCATTCGTGCACCATCAGCTCGCTCTCCACGAACTTGAGGTTGGCGCGGGCGGCCTCGACCAGCGCCCGGTCCTGCATCTGGTTCTGCCGGATGACGACGAAGATGTCCGGCCGCACGCGGCGCGCGAGCGTGGTGGCGCCGAGGTTGACCGTGTCGATGTCGGAGCCGGCGACCAGCACGTCCGCGCTTTCGATGCCCGCGTCGCTCAGCATGTTCTTGGTGTAATCGCCGTGCAGCAGTCGCTGGTCCGGGTCGGCAATGACGCGCGGATCGAAGGCCTTGAACTCGATGCCTTCGCGGTCGAGCACTTCGGCGACCGCATGCCCGAACCGGCCAAAGCCCACGAGCACCCAGCGGCCTCTCGGCGGCTTGACGGCGGGCGGACAAGGCGATCCCGGCGACGCGGTGAGCCAGTCCTCGATCTGCTGGATCTCCGGCGCGCGCAGGCTCACGCCGAGATTCAACGCGAACGTCTCGAACGGATTGATCACCTGCACACCGCCGAACGATTCCAGGTTGACCTTGGCGACACCCGATTTCGCGCGCGCGACGATCAGGATCGAAGGGTTCAGCACGCGCGCGCCGATGGCGATCGCCTGGTTGACTCCATCGTCGCCGGCGAGCGCGATCAGACCGAGGCAAAAGGGGCTGCGGATCCCGCAGTCGTCCAGCACATCCGCAAGACGCGCGTCCGCGGTCAGCGTCAGCGGCGGGGTCGCGTAGTCCTGGACGGTCACCCGTGCGGTGCGTTCCGCCGATCGATCGACGATGACCATCCGGTTGCCCATCTGGTCGAGCGCGTGCGCAAGCCCGGCCCCGCTTTCGCCGTAGCCGCACAGCACATAGAACGGCTCGGCCATGCCGCGCGCCCGCCAGTTGAAGATGCCGCGCGCGAGCATCGTGCGAAACGGCGCATCGTTGGCCAGCGCCACCACCGAACCCAGCGTGTACGCCCACCCGATCACCGACAGGTAGATCGCGAAGGTCACCCACAACCGCTGCGCATCGGTGAACGGATATGGGAGCTCGCCGAACCCGATCGTGGTCGCCGTGTAGCTCATCACGTAGAACGCGTGGAAAATGCTCATCGGCTGCCGATTGCCTTCGGGATCGACGCCGGGGATCAGCGCCAGGCCGCCGACCGAGATCGCGTAGACGAGGATGAGGGTAATGAGCGGCGCACGCAGGCGCCGCAGGAGCAGGAACAGGATGTCGCTCATTGGGAGGACATTCGCGCTGCGCGCCCCGGTGTTCTCCGGCCGGCGGCATAACTGGAACCTATCTCAAGATTCCCGCGAGCGGCCCGAGTGCGCGAAGGCCCGCAGCGAGCCCCGAGATCGTACATAGACGTGCAGCGAGGGGCGAGCGAGGACACGCCAAAGCAATCGGGTCGCGCAGCTAATCTTGAGATAGGTTCTAGCGTCCTTGCCGCAGCGTTTCGCCGATCAGCAGGACGACGGAAAAGAGATTGGCGAGCAGCGCGCCCCCGGACAATGACACCACCACCGAAATGATGTGGCCGTTCATGGGCTCGGCCGCGACATACAGCTGCCAGACCCAGACCAGCGACGCCGCGACCAGCTGAAACGATGCGACCAGGCTCGTGGCGAGATGCGTCGCGCCGAGTTGCGTGCGATCGCCGAACTTGAGCACCGTCGCGATCAGGTTGACCACCACCGCGGCGAGCAGCTCCATCGGATGATGCAGCTCCGGCCGCTCGATGTCGCCGATGAAGAAGCCGAAATTGAGCGTGCACGCAAAGATGATGAAGAAACCGAAAATAACCTTTTCGAGGTTCATGCCGCGGGCTCCCGAGCGATCGAAGCGACGGTGGATGATAAACCACGCTGTGCCCATACCGGCCTGCGGATGGGCGCGCGGCCGAAATGACGCGCCGTCCGGACGCCACGGCGATCCGACCGACGGCTTCCCATTGGCCGGTCAGCCGATTAGCATGGGCGGGCATCCTGCTCCCACCGCCCGAAGCAATGGCAATCGACAGCAAACGCTCCGCAAGCAAGGGCCAGCAAGTCGTCCTCGATGTCGAGGACGCGCGCGATATCGGCCCCATCGAGTCGGACGGCCTGCTGCGCGAATGCATCGCGCTGACGCAGCAGCGGCTGAACGCTGCGCTCGCGCGAACCCTCGATCAGCTGCAGGCCGCCGCGCCGGAAGCCGGCGACACCACATTGACGAGCGACCTCGCGACCAGGCTTGCCGGCGCAGTGCGGCGCGAGCGGGCACGTTTCCTGCCGCACTTCAACGCCGAGTTCGACCGGACCTTTGCCGAGCGCCGCGCCGGCCAACCGCGCAAGCGCGAAGCGCGCAAGAACGCTTCCGTCCCGCTCGCGCTCGTTGCGGAAGGTGACCTGAGCGAGCAGGTCGCATTGCGCAGCGCCGTGCACGCCATGCGCGCTGCGACGCAGGAAGTCGCCTTCGGGTTCGATCTGCGTGTGCGCCTCGTCATGCGCGAACAACCGGCCGAGGGCAAGTACGAGAATCCGTGGAATTCGGACTATGTCTGCGATGCCGTGGGGAACACCTGCCGGGCGCTATGGCCGGAGGTCGCGCTTTGGCGCCCCATCATGGAACGCATGGTGCGCGAGCTGACCGCGCCGCTCACCGCGTTGCATCGCGAATTGAATGCGCTGGTCGAGGATCGCGACATATTGCCGGAGCTGCGCGTGCGCACGCGCGCCCGCGGCGGCGACCGGAAGACGCCGGAGCTCGCCGGCGACGCCCTCTTCGGCAAGCTGATGGAGATGTACGAGGCGAAAGCGGCGGCGCAACCGTCGCCGCCATTCCGCGCGCCGGCAGGGGCCGATTTCGCATCGGCGAGCCCGCTCGACTTCGGCAACCCCGTCGCATGGCGCGCCGACGCGCAGCATGCCGCGCCGGCGGCGCGCTCGCCGCACAACGCATCCTCGCGGTCAGCGCTGATCGATGCATTGAATCTCCTGCAGCGCGGCCGGACTTCGGCGGACCTGCCGGCCGTCACGGAATCCGATGCGGCGGCGCTGCGCAACGGCGCGGCCAACGAGCTCCCCGCGCTCAAGGAGGCCCTCGCCGGCCGGGGGTCGACGTTCGACCGGGTCACCATCGAGATCGTCGCCGCGCTGCTGGACGAGGTGTTCGACGACCGTTATCTTCCGGCCGAAATCAAGACGGTGTTTGGCCGGCTGCAGATCCCGATCCTCAAGGCCGCGCTGCTCGATCCGCGCCTGCTCGGGAATTCGAATCACCGGGTGCGCCGGTTTCTGGAAGCGCTGGCGACCGCATCGGTCGGACTGCGGCCAGATGACGCGCACGATGTCCTGTTCATCGGGCTCGCCGACCACCTTGCGACTATCGTCCGCGACCAGTTCGCCGACGACTTGAGCATATTCGAGACGGCACGCGACGATCTCGCAACCTTCCTCGACGCCGAGCGGGCGGGTTACAACAAGAGGCTGGCCGAGGCGTTGCCGTCACTGCTCGCGCAGGATGAGTACGCCGCGGCGGAAACGGAAGCGCGCGCCGCGCTCGCCGCGCGCCTTGCGCAGCGCGATGTGCCGGCGGAGATACGCGCCTTTCTCGACTACGAGGGCGTGGAGCGACTCGCGTCGGCGTATGTCGAAGGCGGACCGGAAGGCGGCGCGTGGAAACGGCAGGTTCAACTGATCGATGACTTGCTGTGGAGCATCGCCCGCGAGTCCGGCCCCGCCGCCCGCAAGCGGCTCATGCAGCTGGTGCCGCAACTCGTGCGCGCGATCCGCGAAGGCTGGGCGACGGACGCGATTGCGCAGGCGCGGCGCGAGGCACTGCTGGCGCGGCTCTACGATCTTCACGTCGGTGCGATGAAAGCGGTCCCCGAGGCGCCGCCGGTCGCCGACGCCGTACCGCCGACGGCGGTGGCCGCGGTCGCGGCGCTCGCCGCTGACGCGCCCCAACAGGCCGCCGAGGATCAAGTCGCGGCGCTGATCCGCGGCGACTGGTGCGTGTTCCGCGGCGCAGCGGACGAAGCGACGGTGCTCGCCAAGCTCGCCTGGCGCGCGCCGCACGACACGAGCCTGCTCTTCACCTACCGTGACGGCGCCACGGCGTTCGTTCATACACCGCGAACGCTGGCCGAAGCGTTTGGCGCCGGACGCGCCACGGTCGCCGTCGAGGCAGTGCCGCTGTTCGAGCGCGCGATCGCGCGCGTGATGGAGGCGGCGCCGGCGGCGACCGCCTCCGTGTAAGCCGGTTGATCGACGCCCGGCAGGTTGCGGAAAATCGCATTCTCACCCCACTCCGAGCCTCATTTCGAGCGCAGCGAGAAATCTGCTTCTTCACGAAATCAGCGGGTTGCGAAAAACAGATTCCTCGTCGCTTCGCTCCTCGGAATGAGGCTGGGGAATTTCAACAGCCTCTAGGGAAGGTCCGCGAGCGTGGCGGGCCCGGTCCCGGTGGTGATCAGCATCGGCCATTGCTTGGAGCCCCACGGCACCAACGGCGGCAGAAACGGCGTCATGCCGCGCTTGGTGCTTTCGGCGGCGATCGCCGCACGCGCGTTGCCGCCCATGAGCTCGTAGTCCATCAGATAGTAGTTGCCGAAGAACAGCGCGCCCACCGACCGGTCGGCGATGATGCGGGTCAGCGACTCCAGCATGTCATCCGGCGTCGTGGTGAACGAGACCGTCTCGATCAGCATCAGGCGGCTGTTGATCGCCTCCGGTCCGAAGAACTGCGCAAGCACGCTGTAGATGACGTTGTTCTGGCGTGCGACGTAGATCGTGTTGCTCGCGCCATAAGTCTTGTCCCAATCGGCGCCAATCAGCTTCTTCCAATCGGCGAGCACGCCCATCCAGTGCGCGACCTGGGTCTCGGCCGCCCATTTGATGTTCAATCGGAGGAACGGGCCCTGGATCCGCGCGAATTCCTGCGCCGCCGCGAGCGAGATGACCCCCTTCGCGAGACAATCGTCCATGAACGCAAGATTGTTCTGCAGGATCTTGCGATTGTTTTCCCGCCAGTCTTCCTGGATCGGCATCGCGTCGACGCTGTCCAGCGCCGATTTCATCCGGCTGCGATATGCGAGCATCGAGCCGCGCCACGACTGGTCGGCCGGGTTGTCGAGGTACGGAAGAATCACCTCCGATACCGCCATCGTGCTATGACCCACCGATTTCATCAGCTGGTAGGAGAGGGGCACCGACGGCGCTTCGAGCGGCGCCATGCCGGGCCGATAGAGAATGAACCGTCCGCCTGCACCGGAGAACAAGCCGAGGATGATCGGATGATTGGCGCGGATGTTCTTCGTGAAAATCTTCCCGGCGTCACCGTACAGCTCGAACATCGTCGTGTTCAGCTGCAGAATGTTCTGCGCCGCGAGATCGGCTGCGCTTCGCGTCGGCGTGCCGACGAGCAGCTTCAAGTGCGGCGGCAGATCCGCGGCTTGCAGCGTTGACGCGAACGCGAGCGCGAACGCCAGCACGAGCTTCTTCATCGAGATTCCTCCATGGATGACGAGCGCGGCTTACGGCAAGCGGGCCGCGTTTCAAATGACGATGGCAGGTCGAGCAATAACCATGCCATTTGCGGATCACGGGAGCGATGCGCAGGTCGCATCGTCCGAATGCCGGTGTTCGCTGTGCGACGATGCGCGTCGCGCGGCGTCAACAGGCCCTAATCCGGCACGGTCACATCAAAGGTAACGCGCGGAACGACGACGAGTCAGGCCTTGACGCGCGCGTCAGGGGCCACCGTAGCGCCCTCCCCAGCCAACGCCACCGATATACACGCCCTGACTCCACCAGCCGCCGTTGGCGGCGATGTCGAATTCGTTTTGCATGACGGCGTCGTTGTATGCCCACTGTTCGGCGCTGATGCCGCCGTCGCCGCCGAGCGTGCGGCTGTAACCACCGTTGCCTGCATCACGGCGGCTCCATCCATCGCCCGGATCACCCGTGAAGCGCGTCGTATTGCTCATCGCGTACGACCCGGCCTGCTGGCCGGCCGCCTCGGCGCGATCGCGTGCCGAAGCTTCCGCGTCCACCGCGGGCGGTGGCGTGGGGACGGCATTCCAGCCGGAGGACGAGTGCTGCTGCCAACCATTGCTCGCCTTGCGGTATACGTTGCCGCTTGCGTCCGCGTAGTGGTTGTTGACGGTGGCCGGCGGACTCCACGTGCTCGACTGGCCCAGATTCGCGTAATACTGGTTCGCCGAAATATAGGACGTGTTGTTGCCGGCCGCCGCCATGCCGGTTGCCATCGGCGCGGTATTGGCAGCATGGTTGGCTTGATTCGCGGCCGATGCATTGGTCGCATTCGCCGCAACCGCCATGGTGCCCTTGGCCGGGACAGGCGGATTGCCGGTGACGCTTGCGGGCACCGCAGCGCTTGCGCTCTTCGCGCTGGCCGCGACGCGCTTGCCGGCAACCGCTTTGCCCATGTTCTTCGCGCGCGACTTCGAAGTCGCGGCGCGGCCCCAGAAGCGATACACATTCGCGCTGGCCGACCCGCAGCATGGATAGCCGCCCCAGTAACCGGGATGAAAATGCGCGCCGCCGGCGAACGGCTCCGCCCACGCGGGCGTCGCGAGGCTCATCGCGAAGCCGTACGTGTAGCCGACGTACGGGTTGTAAACGGGTGCAGCCGCGATGCCATAGGTGGCCGGCGCCGGATACCACGCGTTGCCGATCCACGGTGCATAGGAATAACCCGTGCCGAACACGACGTTGCCCGTGGGCGCGACCACCGCGCCCAGGTAGCCGGGCGTGTAGCCTTCGAATACGGCGTCGGTTGTCGCGCTGTAGATACGCGCGAACGTCGCGTAGAAAATCGGCGACGATGGCGGAATGGTGTAGATCGCGGCGGGAACCGACGTGGCAATCGTCCACGGCCCCGCCGGTTGCGCCGCCGTGAACCAGACTCCCGCGGTCAACGCGTAATAGGCGTTGGGAGCCGCCTGGATCACGGGCACCGCGGCATTGGTCGCATACGACAGAGGTGTCCCTGCGATCGCGACGAACTGCGGAGCGCCGTCGAATTTCGCAGTGAATGCGGGTCCGTTCTTGAGAGGCACGGTGGCCGTCTGCGGAATGGAATTTTCGATCGCCGCCTCGCGGGCCTGCGGCGTTCCGGCGACCGACGGCAACACGACTCCGGCGAGCGATGTCGAGGGAATCCGTGCGAAGTCCGCCGGCAGCGCGTCACTCGCGACGAATGTCCAGGGACCGGTCAGCGCCGCAGCGCGAAACCAGCGGCCAGCCAGCAGCGCGTAATAGTTGTTGGCCGCCGTGTCGACCAGCACATCGTTCGCCGTATTGGCGGCCCACGCAAGCCGCGTGCCGACGATCGGCACGAACTCGGGCTGCCCTTTGAACGCGATCAGCTCCGCAGGCACCTGGCTCGTCCGGATCGCGGGGACGCCCTTGGCGAGCGAAGGCTTGGGATTGGCCCTGGGCCCGCCGTCCAGCAGGTCGACGACACCGGTCGCCGCGATTCTCTGCGCGACGGCCTCGATACCGGAGGGCGCGATGAACGGCTGCGACCACGGCCCGTCAAGGGAGAGCGCCATCAGCCAGCCATCGTAGACGTGCAGGAAGAACTGCGGCTCGGACGCACTTTTCACGATCAGCGCCCGCGTGTTGATCACGCGCTGGAAGCCGCCGCTGTCGGGAATGGCCTTCAATACCGGCGCGCCGTCGATCGGCACGAGGATCGTCGGCGAATACGCGACGATCACTTGCGGCGGCGTGTTCTGCACCGCGACCGTCGCGGGCTTGCCGCCGGCCGCGGCGAGCGAGGACTTCAGCCGGTCGAGCGAGATGCTGCGAATGCCCGCGGCAAATTGCTTCTGCAGCTCCTGGCCGTACGCGGCGCCATGATCGGCCAGCGCCGGGAAATCGCTCTTCGTGATCGTAAGATTGTCGAACACCACGGTGCGCGTCGTCTTGTCCACATGCGTGCGCGCGTTGGCGAACACCACGCCGAAGGTCTCCTCCTTGGCGTCCGTCGGCTTGATCGCCATGGCGGCGCGAAAATCGATCTGGCTGTCGGCCCAGCGCTCGACTTGCGGCTGGTAGACCAGGACTGCCGCGCTTGACAGGTTGATCGCGCGTGGCCACGGGGCGACGGGCGGCTGGGCCTTGGCCGATAGCGGCGCGGGGTCGGCCGCGATCGCCGGCAGGCCAACGAGCGCCAGCGCCAGCAGCGCCGCGCGAAGCGTGCAATGAAATCTCATGAGTGTCGTTTCTTTCGGGTTCTCGAGGGCAACGGTACGGGACCGCACATCGATTCTACGGCATCGCAGGAAACGCTCCGTGCGGGAGCGACCAGCCCGCCCTCGAGAACGCGATGACGATGCGAGCGAATCGGAACAGGAATCGACGCGAACGTCGCCGGCGCATCAGTCCTCGAGGCGCCCCAACGCGTCCTGGAGAACTCGAATGACGTCGGCGCGATTCTTGCCGGTGAGCTTTTTCCGATCGATGATCAGCAGCAATCCCTCCTGCTCCTGCCGTATTACGCGACCGTCGCCTCCGACTTCGTCTTGTACCCCGACGACCCGGTACGTCTTGACCGGCCGGGGAAAACCCTTGACGGTGATTGTGCCGGTTTCCTCGGTCATGACCACATCCTTGACCAGCGCGTAGGTCTCGTGCGCGAGCAGAATGCCTCCCAGGTCCGCATGCGTCTGCAGTCGCGACGCGAGGTTCACCTCGTTGCCGATGATCGTATAGTCGACGCGGGCATCGCTGCCGAAATTGCCGACCGTGCAATAGCCGGTGTTGATGCCGATGCGCAGCTGGAATACATGCTCCTGGCCGCGCTCGCGCCACTCGGCCTGCAAGTCGCGCATCCGTTGCTGCATGGCGATGGCCATCCTGACGCACGCCACGGCATCATCTCGCGCGCCTCGCGTTTCCGGATCGCCGAAAAACAGCATGATGGCGTCGCCGATGAACTTGTCGATGGTCGCGCCATACTCGAGCGCGATCGCCGACATCTCGCGCAGATACTGGTTGAGCAGACTGGTCAGCTCTTCCGATTCCAGCAGGTCCGTGGTCTCGGTGAAGCCCGCAATGTCCGAGAAAAAGATCGTCAGCTTCTTGCGCTGCGATGCAACCTCGACGTTCTTCTCGCCGCTGAAGATCGACTTGTACAGTTGCGGCGACAGGTATTTCGACAGCTTCGTCGACAGCGATTCGAGCATCTGGTTCTTCTCGGTCACGAGCCTGTTCGCGTCGTCGACGCGCTGTTTGGCCGCGAGAAGCTCGGTCTCGGCCTCTTTGAGCTCGGTGATATCGGTGATCACCGTCACCGTGCCGCCGGCATCCACCTTGCGGCGGTAAACGCGGTAGACCTTGCCGTCGGGCGTCCTGTCCTCGAAACTCTTGCCGGAAGGATTGCGCAGACTATCGACGCGCTTCGCGACCAGCGCGTCGACGTCGCCTTCACCGTAGTATCCGTGCTCGGCCAGATGGCGCAGGAAATCCGGATAAGCGCGTCCGGACTCCAGCAGTATCCGCGGCACCGGATACATTTCGATGAAGCGTTCGTTGCACACGACGATGTTCAGGCTCTCGTCGGTGTACGCGAGGGCGCCCGGCATGTTGTCGAGCGCGACGTGGAGCTCGGCTTCCTTGCCGGCCAGCTGCGCCTCGGCACTCTTGAGTCGCGTGACGTCCGTGATCACCGTCACCGTGCCCCCTGCATCCGCCTTGCGACGATACACTTCATACACGCGACCGCCGGGCGGGCGATCCTCGAACGTCTTGCCGGAAGGGTTGCGCAGGCTCTCCACTCGCTTCGCCACGAGGGCGTCGATGTCGCCGTCGCCGTAATATCCGTGCTCGGCCAGGTAACGCAGCAGGTCGGGATAGGGACGCCCCGGCTGGACCAGATCGCTCGGCACGCCGTAGATCTCGGCGTATTGGTCGTTGCAGACGACGATGTTCAGGTCTTCGTCCGTGTAGGCAAGCGCTCCCGGCATGTTGTCGAGGGCAACACGAAGCTGGGCCTCTTTCCGCGTCACCTCCAGCTCGGCCCGCTTCCGCGCGGTAATGTCCGCGTAGGCAAGGACCATTCCCCCGTGAACGATCGGCGTGTACTGCACGTTGAGAATTTGCCCGGTGGGCAGCTGGTATTCGAGCGCATGCGGTTGCCTCAAACGCACCCGTTCCATGCGCGTCGCCGCTTGCACTTCGACGTCGCCCGGCCCGTAGTCGCCGCGCTTCGCATTGAACCGGTAGAACTCGATCAGCGGAGTGCCGGACTTGCACAAGGCGGCGGGATACCCACGCAGCGTGCGAAAGGCCTTGTTGTTCGTGACGAGCGCCAGATCGCGGTCGAAAATCGCGAAGCCGAAGTCCAGCGTATCGAGCCCAGCGTGAATCAGCAGCGCGGAATTATCCGGCACGGCCGCCATCGTCGAGGCGCGAGTTTCGATTCGGTTGGACATGACCAGACTTCGTTCCGGGCGCATGAACGCCACGCATCCGGTCGGTAATCAATGAGTGTTCCCGAATCAGGGAGGCACTGTCAAGTCGCGGACATGCCAGCTGGAATCTTTACGCGGCGGCTTGCTCCGATGAATGGGGCGCGCCTCCGGGCGCATACCGCGCTCAAATGCGAAGCCCGGATGACCGCTCGGTCTTGCGCCAATAGGGCACGACGTCGTAATAGCCATGCAGCTCCGCCGCCCAGCGTGGATCGGCCATCGACGGCCAATGGTCCTTGTCGAAGCCGGGCGCGCGTTCCAGCTTCTCCTTGCTGACGTCGAGCATGAAGCTCTTCGCATGCGTGTCGAGCGTCAATGCGCCCCAGGGAATCGCGAACAATTTCTCGCCGACTCCGAGAAAGCCGCCGAACGACAACACGGCGTAGGCAATCCGGCCGGAGCGCACGTCCAGCATGATCGCCTCGATCTTGCCGAGCGCCTCGCCGCTGGTCGAATTCACCGTCTCCCCGGTAAGGGTTGCCGCGGCCATGATCTCGGGGCCCGGACCTTCGGTGACATCGTCATCGCCGATGATGCGAGCGCCGCCAGCGTTACTGGTATCGGTTGCGCCGGGATTCGTCGTAGCGGCCATGGGGACTCCTTCACGTTGAACTGATCGACAGGGCTCGACGTCTTTTACCGGCTGCGGCGGCGAGTCGTCTGTCGGCAGTATCCGCTGTTCGCGGCCTTCCATGGTCCTACAAGATCGGCGCCTAAGCGAACACAAAGGCCGCGTCGACGCGCCCCGGCCTTGCTTGCGAGTCGGCTCCGCTTTCAGCCGCCGTACTTCCTGATCAGCTCCTTGGCATCGTTCAACAAGGCCTCGCCGTTGCTGCCCTTCGCGCTGGTTTCGGTGATCCACTCCTTGTTCACGGCCTCGGTCGCCTTCACCCAGCGTTCGTATTCGGCCGCCGTCAGCGTGTCGAACACGCCGCCCGCTGCCACGGCAAGCTTCTTCGCCGGCTCGGTCGTGCCGTCGAAGACTTTGCCGATCTGCTTCGACCAGCCGAGGCCGCTGTTGTCGTCGATTACTTTCTTGAGGTCCGGCGGCAGGCTGTTGTACTTGGCCTCGTTCATCGCGATCACGAAGATCGAGTTCGACATCCTCGGCACGCCGGCCGCAGTATCGAGGTGATACTTGGTGACTTCCTGCAGCTTGAGCGCCGGCGCGACCTCCCATGGCACCATCGCGCCGTCGATCACGCCCTTCGACAGCGACTCCGTCACCTGCGGCACGGGCATCTGCACCGGTACCGCGCCGATCGCGGTCAGGAACTTGGTGCCGATACGGGTCGGCGCGCGCACCTTGAGGCCCTTCAGCTCGTCGAGGTTCGTGACCTTCTTGTCTTTGAAATGCAACAGCGACCCGTCGTGCAGATGCAGCGCCAGCACCTTCACGCCCTTGAACTCGTCGAGCGCATTCTTCTGGACGAAATCCCACAGCGCCGGGCTGCCGGACTCGGCATTCCTGGCCATGAACGGCAGCTCGAACACCTCCGACTTGATGAAGCGGCCCGCCTGGTACGTCGGCAGCGTCCACACGATGTCGGCCACGCCGTCCTTCGCCTGGTCGAAGAGCTGCGGTGGCGTGCCGCCCAGCTGCATCGCCGGATAGATCTGGCACTTGATCTTGCCGCCGGATTCCTTGCCGATCTTCTCGCACCAGGGGTTGAATACCAGCGCCTGGATCGTCGCCTGCGGCGGCAGGAAGTGGTGCAGCTTCAGGACGACTTCCTGCGCGTTGACGGTGGGAGCGCCGAGAGCGAGCGCGGCCGCAACGGCCAGCATGACGGGGTTGACGCGTTTCATGACGCTTCCTCCTTTGACTACTGTTTGAACGTATGCACAAGGTACAACGAGATGATCGGGAAGAACAGCAGCAGCGTGGTCCGCACGAAATCCGACAGCAGGAAGGGGATCACGCCCTTGAACGTTTCGGTCAGCGGCACGTCCTTGGCCAGCCGGTTGATGATGTAGACGTTCATGCCGACCGGCGGATGGACGAGGCCGATCTCGACCACCATCAGCGCAAGGATGCCGAACCAGATCGACTTGTCGTCCTGCGACATGCCCCAGTAGTCGAGACCCATGACCATCGGGTAGAAGATGGGGATGGTCAGCAGGATCATCGCCAGCGAATCCATCACGCAACCCAGGAAGATGTAGATCACGAGGATCATGAACATCACGAACACCGGCGAGAGGCCGCTTTGCTTGACCCACGCGGCGAGCTCGGCGGGCATCTGCGACAGCGCGAGTGTCGTGTTCAGCATGTCGGCGCCGAGCAGGACCAGGAAGATCATGGCCGTCGCTTGCGCCATGCCGAGCGCGCTGTCGATGAGGCCTTTCACGCGCATGCCGCCGGTGACCACCGCCAGGATTCCGCACGCGGCGGCGCCAATCGCCGCTGCTTCGGTCGGATTGGCCCAGCCGCCGTAGATGCCCACGATCACGACCACGAACACGATCACGACGGGGAAGACCTGGATGAAGCTGCGGATCTTCTCGCCCCACGGCACTTCCGGCCCGGCAGGACCCGATTCCGGCTTCCACGTCACCATGATCTTGATGACCAGCATGTAGCCCAGCATCGCGATGATGCCGGGCAGCACCGCCGCCATGAACAGCTTGCCGATCGACTCCTGCGTCAGGATCGCGTAGATCACGAGCGGCACCGAGGGCGGGATCATGATGCCGAGCGTGCCGCCCGCGGCGAGCGCGCCGGTCGCGAGCGATCCCGAGTAGCCAAAACGGCGCAACTCCGGCAACGCGACCTGCCCCATCGTGGCTGCCGTGGCCAGTGAGGAGCCGCAGATCGCGCCGAAGCCCGCGCACGCGCCCACGGCCGCCATCGCGACGCCACCCTTGCGGTGGCCGAGAAAGGCGCTGACGCAACGAAACAGCGCCCTCGACAATCCGCCGTGCGTCGCGAACTGGCCCATCAGCAGGAACAGCGGAATCACGACGAGGTCGTAGTTGGAAAGACGCGCGTACGCGAGGTTCTTGAGCGAGTTGAGCAGCGCGTTGACGTTGCCGCTGGTCATGTACACGTAGCCCGCCGCGCCGACCGAGAACATCGCGATGCCGATCGGGACGCGCACCACCATCAGCGCGAGCATCACGCCAAAGATGATGAAGCCGACACTGGTGCCGCTCACGCGATCGACCGTGCATGGCGATTGCGCACGGCGGCGCGCAGGTGAAAGACACACATGTAAAAGCCCGCGGCGGCGAGCAGCGTAAAGCCCGGCACCATCAGCAGCTGCGCAATCCACACCGGCCACCCCAGGATGGCCGAGGTCTCGCCGACGTCCTTGACGGCGATCGCACCCGACGCGGTGCGCCACGCGATGAGCCCGCCGAACAATCCCACCATCGTGGCGCCCAGCGCGTCCAGCGTGTGCACTTTCGCTGGCGCGAGGTTGTGCGTGAAGAAGTCGA
>Ga0070670_100002351_pt1 | contig 15581 bp, 14 predicted proteins | sample KBSS63metaG_FD_64665 | JGI IMG/M metagenome (GOLD analysis project Ga0070670, IMG submission 64665) | Switchgrass rhizosphere microbial communities from Kellogg Biological Station, Michigan, USA - KBS S6-3 metaG | ecosystem: Host-associated > Plants > Roots > Rhizosphere > Soil ... | reverse complement strand
GGGCGATGATGACGGTGACGCCGAGGAGCGCGGCCCACAGCGGCAGCGCCCTCGCACCGGGCACGCGGAACGCGGCGTCGCCGATCACGCTCAGCATGTCGCGCGGCGAGATCAGCGCCCACAGCCGGCTGCCGGTGATGCGCTGCAGCGCCTGGTACATGGCCGTGGTGAAAAAGAACAGCCCCGTGAAGGTGAGCGCCGTGAAGCGGCGGCTCTTCGAGAGCGACGACAACGCCACCATCGTGAAGGTGCCGACCAGGGCCAGGACCACCGAATAGAGCACGATGGCGGGCAGCAGATAGAGGTTCTGGATGACGAACGTGAGGCTGCCCGAGAACGCCACGTGCACGACGAGAAGCAGCAGCGCCGGCAGCAACGTCACCCCGAGCACGAAGGCGAGCGGCGCAAAGAGCTTCCCGGCGATGTACTCGACGCGGGTCAGCGGCTTCGACAGGTACACCTGCAGCGCGTTGGCGCGCCGGTCGTCGGCGATCGCGCCCGACGCGCCGACGATCAGCAGGAAGACGAACAGCCCCTGCTGATCGAGGAAACCGCGGAACAGCTGCGCGCTCGTCGCCAGGAACGAGGCCTGCTGGAAGTTGGCGGCCAGGTAGATCTGTACCACGCGGCCGACGAACGGCACCCAGGCCAGGAGCAGCAGGATGAGATAGCGCTTCTGCGACAGCACCGTGCTGATCTGCTGCCGCGCGATCACCCACCACGCCGTCCCCGCCGGACGGCGGCGGCCGGCGTAGCGCCGATACCCTTGGTCGTGAATGGGCATGCGGCTCAGGCCTCGCCCACGGCCTTGGCGAAGACGTCTTCGAGCGTCTCCACGCTGGGTCGGAAGTGGCGCACCTGGATGCGATGCGTGGAGGCGAGCGCGAAAATCGCCTGCGGGTCGTGCCCGACGGGCACGAAGACGCGCATGATGTCGTCGTCGGTGTCGTGGATCTGGAAGCCGGCACCGGCCAGGGCGGCCATGAACGGCGCCGGTTCACCCTTGAAGCGCAACTCCACGACGCTCCCGCCCGGCCCCTTCAGCCCCTCGATGCGTCCCTGGGTGGCGACGACGCCTTTGTCCAGGACGACGACGTGGTCGCAGGTGTACTCGACGTCGGGCAGCAGGTGCGACGAGAGGATCACGTTCAGCCCCTTGTTGCGTGCGATATCGGCGATGAGCGCCAGCATCTCCTCGCGCCCCTTCGGGTCCATGCCGTTGGTGGGCTCGTCGAGAAACAGCAGATCGGGATCGTGCACGAGTGCCTGCGCCAGCTTGATCCGCTGCTTCATGCCGGTGGAATACGTCTCGAGGTTGCGGTAGCGGGCTTCGCCCAGCCCCACGTAGAAGAGCACCTCGTGCGCGCGTTGCATCGCATCGGCGCGCGGCAGCCCGGCCAGCTCGCCGCAGAACGCGACGAACGAGACCGCGTTCATACCGGGAACGTGCCCATCAGTCTCGGGCATGTAGCCGATTCGCGATCGCACTGCCAGCGGCGATTTGGCCACATCGAGGCCGAGCACGGTCATCTGGCCTTCAGTGGGCGGCACGAAGCCGAGCAGGGTCCGAATCATCGTGCTCTTGCCGGCGCCGTTGGGCCCGAGCAGCCCGACGGCTCCAGTGGGGAAGGTCGCCGTGACGTCCTGCAGCGCCGTGCGGGCGCCATAGCGGACGGTCACGTGCTGGAGTTCGACGACCGGCGGCATCAACACCCCTTACGAAGAGAGCCGGTGGATCGTTCAGGAATCCACCCGGCCTCGGCGGCCAGCGTCAGCCCGCGGCCGATCACGGACATAGCCTTGTCGGTCAGGCTGAACCCCGGGAGCGCCCCGGTCTCCACCCACGACACGTCGGCCACGTCGGAGGCCGCGGTCAACGTTCCGCCGACGGGGCGGCACACGTAGTCCACGAGCACGTAGTGATACTGCACGCGCCCGCCGGCGTCGTGCATGATGCGATCGAAGACCTCGATGACTGGACCGAGCTCGACGTCGAGGCCGGTTTCCTCGCGCATTTCACGCGTCACGCACGCCTCGAGCGTCTCGCCCACGTCCACGGCGCCGCCCGGCAGGCTCCACTGTCCGGCGAGGGGCTCGAAGCGGCGCTTCACCAGCAGCACGCGCCCGTCCTCGTCCACGGTGACCGCGCCGACGCCCACGAACGGTCGATCGGGATACTCGCGGCTCACGCGCCCATGCTCTATTCGCCCATTACTTTCACGACCACGCGCTTCCGGCGCTGGCCGTCGAACTCGGCATAGAACACCTGCTCCCACGGACCGAGATCCAGCTTGCCCGCCGTGATCGGCAGGATCACCTGATGCCCCATCAGCGTGCGCTTCAGGTGCGCGTCGGCGTTGTCCTCTCCGGTCTGGTGGTGGCGGTAGTTCTTGCCCGACGGCGCCAGCTGCTCGAGCCACACCTGAAAATCGTGGATCAGGCCGTCCTCCCAGTCGTTCACGTACACGGCGGCGGTGATGTGCATCGCCGACACGAGGACCATGCCCTCCTGCACGCCGCTCTTGGCGACGGTCGCGGCCACCTGGTCGGTGATGCGGATGAACTCCTGCCGCGTCTTGGTGTTGAACCAGAGATACTCGGTCGTCGTTTTCATGCTGAGTACGTAGTCGCGGGTCTTTAGACCCGCCTTCAGGCCTGCCTCAATGGCAAAGACGGGTCGGCGTTGACGCCCCAGTCGCCGCGCTCGCCGGCGCGGAACGCCCGCAGCCCCGCCGCCGCGATCATCGCCGCATTGTCCGTCGAGAGGCTCAGGGCCGGCACCAGCACCGGCAGGCCGGCCGCGGCGCCGCGCGCCAGCGCGTCGCGCCGGAGCCGGCTGTTGGCCGAAACACCTCCGGCAATCCCCACCGACCGCGCGCCGGCTTCGCGCGCCGCGTCGAACAGGGCGTCGAGCAGCGTGCCAACCACCACGCGCTGAAAGCTGGCGCAGAGGTCGCGCACGTCGCCCTCGGGCAGCGGCGCGTCCACGGACAGGCGCAGCGCCGTGCGCCGCTGGGCCACGTAGCGCGCCACCGAGGTCTTGACGCCGCTGAAGCTGAAGTCGCGGTGGCCGGGCAGGTCGGGCGCGTTGCGATCGGGGTGCGTGAGGCGCGTCCTGGGCAGCGCCACCGCGCGCTCGTTCCCCTCGGCCGCGAGCCGGTCGACCACCGGGCCGCCCGGGTAGCCGAGGCCGAGGAGCTTCGCCACCTTGTCGTACGCCTCGCCCGCGGCGTCGTCGCGGGTACGGCCCAACCGTTCGTAGACGCCGCGCGCCGGCATGCGATACAGGCTGGTGTGCCCGCCCGACACCACGAGCACCACCGCTGGCAGCGGCATCTCGCCCCCCTCGAGGACGAGCGACTCGATATGGCCCGCCAGGTGGTGCACCGGTACGAACGGCACGTTGCGCGACCACGCCAGCGACTTGGCAAACGACAGCCCCACCAGGAGCGAGCCGACCAGGCCCGGCCCCTGTGTCACCGCAATCAGATCGTAGGGAACGCTCGGGGCAGCCACCCGGCCGGCGTCTTCAACCGCGCGCTCGACGACGCCGCAGATGTCGCGAATATGCTGGCGCGCCGACAGTTCGGGCACGATGCCGCCCCACGCGCGATGGATGGCGACCTGCGAGGCGACGACGTTGGAGCGCACCGCCCACGGCCGCAGGTCGTCGTCGCACTCCTCGACGATAGCCGCCGACGTCTCGTCGCACGAGGTCTCGATGCCCAGGACGCGCATCGGTCAGCGAGACGGAGGCTCCGCTGAAGAAACCTGTCGCTCCGCCTCGACAGCATCCCCTTGCCCCGCTTCGCGGGGCGATGCCGTAGCACCACGCACGAGCGCGGCCAGCGACGCGTCGTAGGGGGCGCGGGCGATGCCCTGCTCGGTGACGATGGCGGTGACGTACTTCGCCGGGGTCACGTCGAAGGCCGGATTGCGGATGCGCGCGCCCACGGGCGTCACCCGGTAGGAGCCGACGTGCGTCACCTCGCGGTCGTTGCGCTCCTCAATCGGGATGCCCGAGCCGTCGGCCGTGTTGAGGTCGATCGTGGAGAGCGGCGCCGCCACGTAGAACGGGATGCCGTGTTCCTTGGCGAGCACCGCCACCCCATAGGTGCCGATCTTGTTGGCCACGTCGCCGTTGGCGGCAATGCGGTCCGCGCCCACGACCACCAGGTCGATGTTGGCCTGCCGCATCATCGACGCGGTCATATTGTCGGTGATGACGGTGGTGTCGATGCCGTCCTTCACCAGCTCCCACGCGGTGAGTCGGGCGCCCTGCAGGAACGGGCGCGTCTCGTCGGCGAACACCGCGACTTTCTTGCCGCCCTCGGCCGCCGCCCGGATCACCCCGAGCGCGGTACCGTAGCCGGCGGTGGCCAGCGCGCCCGCGTTGCAGTGTGTGAGGATGCGCGCGTCCGCCGGCACCAGGCCGGCGCCATAGGCGCCCATCGCGCGGCAACTCGCCACGTCCTCGTCGTGGATATGACGGGATTCCTCCTCGAGAAGGCGCTTCAGCTCGTCCACCGAAGCGCCGGCCTGCACGTGCCGGGCGAAGACTCGCTTCATGCGCTCGATGGCCCAGAACAGGTTGACCGCCGTCGGGCGAGTGGCGGCCATCTCGTCGCAGAACTTCTGGAACTCAGTGGCGAACTGCTTGGTGCCGCTGGCGCTGCTCCGCTTCATGCCGAGCGCGAGGCCCATGGCGGCGGCCACCCCGATCGCCGGGGCACCGCGGATGACCATCGTCCTGATGGCCTTCGCCACTTCCTTCGCGGTCTTGCAGGTGACGTATACCTCCGACGCCGGCAGCTTGCGCTGGTCGATCATCACGACGGCGTCGTCCTTCCACTCGATTGTCGGGAGCATTCTTCTAGAGACTACTCTACGCGGGCAGGTCTCAAGAGCTGCTCCTACAGAAGTCGCGCGTCGAACGGCAGCGGCAGCAGGGCGCTGAGCTTGTGGCGCCCGGTCTCGGTGCGGAGGTTGGCGAGGATGACGTCGAGGTCGCCAGCGAATTCCCACAGAATCTGCCGGCAGGGGCCGCACGGCGGCGTCGGGGCCTTGGTGTCGGCCACCACTGCGATGCGGCGGAACGTCCGATGCCCCTCGGATAGCGCTTTCCACATCGCGACGCGCTCGGCACAGACGGTGAGGCCGTAGGTCGCGTTCTCGATGTTGCAGCCGGTGATGATCGTCCCGTCAGCCGTCTCGAGCGCGGCGCCGACCCTGAAGTGCGAGTAGTCCGCGCGCGCGTTCCGCCGCGCGCGGCGCGCCGCCTTCACCAGCGCGGCGTCAGACGTCTTGAAGGGTGGGCTTGTTGGCAAACGAGTCAAGTCTCTATCGTCCGTTCAAGACGTCTGCGCCGCCGCCCGCCCGAAGGGCGGGCGATCAAACATGTCGGTCCGCGAAGCGGACCGACCAACCAGTGCTGGCTCGGCGGCTCGCACGCGAGCCGCCGAGCGAGGCGCGGCCAGAATGACACAGGGAAACTGGTACGGGGCGGAGCCTCGCTAGAGGCGGCCAACGATCTGCTCCAGGAACGCCATGAACGAGCCCCGCACTCGTTTGGCGGTTTCGAGCACCTCGTCATGCACGAGCGGCTGATCGAGCACACCGGCCGCCATGTTGGTGATGCACGAGATGCCCAGCACCTCGAGCCCCATCTGACGCGCGACGATGGCCTCCGGCACCGTGGACATACCGACCGCATCGGCGCCGGCAGTGCGGAGAAAGCGGATCTCGGCGGGGGTCTCGTAGCTGGGGCCGAGCAGGCCGGCATACACGCCGTGCGTGACGAAGACGCCGGCCGCCGAGGCGGCCTCGCCAGCGATTGCCCGCAGCCGCCGTGAATAGACGCCCGTCATGTCGGGAAAGCGCGGACCGAAGCGGTCGTCGTTGGGACCCGCCAGAGGGTTGCCGCCCATCAGGTTGATGTGATCCTCGATGAGCATGAGGACGCCCTGCGCGAAGTCCGTGTTGATGCCGCCGGCGGCGTTGGTCAGGATGATCTGCTTCACGCCCAGGCGGCCCATCACGCGGATCGCGAACGTCACGGTGGCAAAGTCGTGGCCTTCGTAGGCATGCACGCGTCCCGACAACGCCGCCACGCGGCGGCCGGCGATGGTGCCGACAACGAGCTTGCCGGCATGCCCGATGACCGTCGATCGCGGCCAGTGCGGCAGCGTGTCGTACGGGATCGCGACCGAGTCGGGAAGCGTGTCGGCAAAATCTCCGAGGCCCGACCCCAGGACGATGGCGATGTCCGGCAGGGCGCCGCAGCGCGCGCGGATGACGGCCGCGGCTTCCTCGGCGCGGTCGAACTGAGACTGAGTGCTCACAGCAGCATCCCTGCAATGGTCGCGGTGAGGAAATTGGCGAACGTGCCGGCAAGCATCGCGCGCAGCCCGAGCCGGGCCAGGTCGTGCCGGCGCTCGGGCGCCAGCGCGCCGATGCCGCCGATCTGGATGCCGATCGAGCTGAAGTTGGCGAAGCCGCAGAGCGCGAAGGTGGCGATGGTGAACGACTTCGGATCGAGGGTCGCCTTGAGCGGGCCGAGCTGGGAGTAGGCCACGAACTCGTTGAGCACCATGCGGGTGCCGAGCAGGTTGCCGACCGTCGGCGCATCGGTCCACGGCACGCCCAGGCTCCAGGCGATGGGCGCGAACGCGTAGCCGAGGATCTGTTGCATGCTGAGCCCCGCCAGGCCGAGAATCGCGTTCAGCAGCGCCACGATCGCGAGAAACGAGATCAGCATCGCGCCGACGTTGAGCGCCAGGTGCAGCCCCTCGCCGGTGCCGCGGCCGATGGCGTCGATGACGTTGACGTCGGTCTTCTCTACCTCGAGCCTCACCGTGCCCATCGTCTCCGGCTGGCCGGTTTCCGGCACGAAGAGCTTGGCCATCATCAGCGTCCCGGGCGCCGTCATGATGACGGCCGTGAGGAGGTGCTCAGCCTTTGCCCCGAAGATGATGTAGGCGGCCATCACGCCGCCGGAGATGTGCGCCATCCCGGCCGTCATCACCGTCATCAGCTCCGATTCGGTCATCCGCGGCAGGAACGGGCGGATGGTGAGCGGCGCCTCGGTCTGCCCCATGAAGATGCTGGCCGCGACGTTCAGCGATTCGGCGCCGCTGGCGCGCATGAAGCGGCGCATGACGACGGCGAACACGCGGACGACCAGCTGCATGACGCCGAAGTAGTAGAGCATCGCGAACAGCGCCGCGATGAAGATGATCGTCGGCAGCACCATGAACGCAAAGACATTGGCGTACTGCCCGCCCTCTTCGCCGAGCACGCTGGTCATGATGCGGGGCCACACGTCGCGGTTTCCCAGCGGACCGAACACGAACGACGACCCGACGTAGGCGAAGTCGAGCAGTTTGGTGATGTAGGCGCCGGCGGTCTGAAAGACGGCCTGGCCGACCCGCGTTTTGAGCACGACGATTGCGAACAGGAACTGCAGCCCGAGGCCCCAGCCGACGGTGCGGTAGTCGATGGCGTGGCGCGCCGACGAAAGAAGATACGCCAGCGTCAGGATCACCGCGAGCCCCGCTACCGGCTGCACCCGCGTCAGCCCGACCGCGCCGAGCGCGATGGCGATGCCCGCCACCGCCGCAAGGCCCGCCACCACGATTACGTCACGGCGGGTCAGCGGCTGTGACGGCCGCGCCTGCGTCTCGGTTGCGCTCATCGGACCTCGCCCAGGATGCGATCGCCGGCGGGCACTGCCTGCCCCGCCGCGTCGATCTGAATGGCCTCGCGGCACAGCGCCCGTGCGGCGTCGAGGCCGCGGCCGCCGCGATGGTGCAGTTCGAGCAGCGGCTGCCCCCGGCGCACGCGTTCGCCGCGGACGACGAGCATGCGCAGCCCCACCGCGTGGTCGACCGGCTCGCCCACGGTGGTGCGGCCGGCACCGAGCTGGTGCGCGGCGCGCCCGATCGAGCCGGCCAGCACGTGCGTGACCACGCCGTCGGCCCACGCCGTGAACGTTTCGCGATCCGGGGCCACCGGCATCAGGCTGTAGTCGTCCACCACGCCCGGGTTGCCGCCCTGACGCTCGACCATGCGCGCAAACACCTCGAGCGCGCGCCCGGACGACAACGCCGACGAGGCCCGCGACACCGCGGCGTTCGCGGTGGTCTCGAGGCCCGCCAGCAGCGTCATGCGTGCGGCCAGGCGCGTGACCACGGCGGTGAGATCGTCGGGGCCGCGCCCCTTGAGCGTGTCGAGGCACTCGGCGATCTCGAGCGCATTGCCCACCGTGCGGCCGAGCGGCGCGTCCATGTCGGTGAGAAACGCCTCGGTCCGGACGCCGGCGCGCGTGCCGATGGCCACCATCGACTCGGCGAGCGCCTGCGCCCTGGCGCGGTCCTTCATGAAGGCGCCATCGCCGCACTTGACGTCGAGCACCAGGGCACTGCTCCCCTCGGCCAGCTTCTTGCTCATGATCGAGGCCGAGATGAGCGGGATGCTCTCGACCGTCGCCGTCACGTCGCGCAAGGCGTAAAGGATTTTGTCGGCGGGGACCAGCGTGGCGGTCTGGCCGATGATGCTCGTGCCGACCGCGCGGAGGGTGGCCTTGAACTCCTCGATGGTGAGCGCCACGCGGTAGCCCGGGATCGACTCGAGCTTGTCCAGGGTGCCGCCGGTATGACCGAGGCCGCGTCCGGACATCTTCGGCACGGTCACCCCGCAGGCGGCCGCCACCGGCGCCAGCACGATGGACACCTTGTCGCCCACACCACCGGTGCTGTGCTTGCCGACCTTGACGCCCGGGAGGTCCGACAGGTCCACGCGGTCTCCGGACCGGACCATGGCATCGGTCAGCCAGGCCGTTTCGTCGTCGGTCATGCCCCGCAGAACGATGGCCATGAGCAGGGCCGAGGCCTGGTAGTCCGGGACGGAGCCGTTGACGACGCCCTCGACGAAGGCATCGATGGCCGGACGCGATAGCGCCTCTCCGTCGCGCTTACGCGCAATGATGTCGACAAACTGCATGGGGAGCGGCGCTCAGTATACCTAGCGCGGCTGCGCCCCCGACCGACGAGCGTGTAGGCTCCGCCTCGCGAGAGCGCGCATTTGGTGGCCCGCGCTCCGCGCGGGCGGAAGGCCGGATTTCCGGCACATCTTGCCCGTAAAGGCAGAGCCGTTCCGATTCGATACTTGGTACGAATCGTAGATAGACCACCCGTGCGCACGGGAGGTCGCCTCCTGACGTGACAACGGCTCAAGCCACCCCACCGCAGCCAGCGCAGCGGCAGCCGATGCCGGGCGAGCAGAGCCTCGCCCTCGCCGAATTTGCACGCGCCTGCAAAGCCGCCGCGCGAGCGGTCTCCCTGTACCCCGGCGCGCACCCGGCCATCGGTCTCTCGCTCTCCCGCCTGGTGTCGGCGCTCCGACGCCTCTCGGGGACGGGCGAAACGGTGCTCGTCGTCCACCCGACGACGATTTTGATCGAGGATCGGGCGCCGGTCCGTCCCGACGCCTCCATCGTCGAGCTCGCCGAGCTCCTGCATGGCCGCCTGATTGGCACCTTGGGTGTGGATGCCAGCGCGAGCGCTGACGACTGGCGTGCGCTGCTGCTCCTGCTTGCCCGCCCGCTCGAGGAACTGCTGGCCGACGGCGGCATCCACCAGGCGTGGGCGACCACCGGCCGCGGCCACTTCGAGATCCACGAGATCGACTACGCCGAGGTGCTGCGCGAGCGGCGCGGGACCAGCGGAGCCGACTGGGATCGCGTGCTTTCCAACTGCCTCAAGGGCGAGTCGGTGGAGCTCGACGACGCGGTGATCACCTCGCTGCTCGAGGCGGTGGAGTCGAGCGAGAAGTTCGGCGAGCTGCTCGACCGCCTCAACGACCGCGCGGAAACCGAAGGCTCGAGCGTCGGCGCCCGCATCGGCGCGCTCATGCACCTGCTCCGCGCCACTCTCGCGGCCGTCGAGCAGCGCACACCCGGCGGCACTGGCGCGGCGCTCACCACGGTGGCCCACGCCACGCCGCACCTGTCCCCCGACATGCTGATCGGGCTGCTGACGAACCGCATGGCGGCCAAGCCCGAGGATGCCGCCATCGCCAAAGGCGTCGTCGACCGCATCGACGACGGAACCATCGCGTCGATCGTGGCGCGGTCGGTCAGCTCCGAACGCGGCGCCTCCGATCGGTTGGCGCAGGTCTTCGAGGCCCTCGTGCCGGACGGCGAGAAAAAAGGAGCGCTGCTCGATCAGGCGCGCGTCGAGGCCGAGCAGACCGAGTTCGGCTCCGACCCGCGCTTTCCCGAAGTCTGGCAGAGTGCCGTCACCATCCTCAACTACTCGGACAAGAGCTACGTCTCGGCGGAGTACGCGCGCGAGCTCTCGTCGGCGCGGGCCCAGGCGGTCGAGGTCGAGCGGCTCTCAGACGACCCGCCCGAACGGATCGCGGCGTGGCTGGCGTCGGTGGGCGAAGCCTCGGTGCGGGAGCTCAACCTGCTGCTGACGCTCGACCTGATGCGCGTCGAAACCGTCCCGGAGAACTGGGCTGGCGTGGCCGACATCGCGGCGCGCGAGATCGAGCGGCGCTCGCTGCTCGGCGACATCGCCGGCGCGCAGCGGCTCACGTCGGCCATCGCCGAGAAAGCCATTGGACCGGAAGGCACTTTGCACAACGCGGCGACGTCGGCGCTCGACACGCTGGCGCGCGGCGCGCTCGTGCGCCACGTCATCGGACATTTCCGCAAAGCCAACGACGCCGACGTCACCGCGCTGACCCGGCTGTGCCAGACGATCGGGCCGCGGCTGGTGCTGCCCTTCGCCGAGGCGCTCTCCACCGAGGACCACACTCACACCATCCGGCGCATTCGCGAGCTGCTCATTTCGTTCGGCGCCGAAGGGCGCCGTGCGGTGGAACCGCTCAAGAACTCCACCAAGCCGGCCGTCCGGCGCACCGCGGTGGACCTGCTGCGCATCTTCGGCGGCAACGACGCGCTGCAGGAGCTGACGCCGCTGCTCAATGACGCCGACCCGCAGGTGCAGCGCGATGCGGTCCGCGCCATCGTCCAGATCGGCACGCCCGAAGCGTTTGCCGTCATCGACCGCGGCTGCGAGGCCAACGACGCCGCACGCGAGCTGATCGTCCGCGAGGTGATCGCCATGCGCGACGCGCGGGCGGTGCCATCGCTCTCGATCGTGCTCAAGTCCACGATGCCACGCGGCGCCGTGGCCGTCCTGCACGAGGCGATCATCGAGGCGCTCTCCGGCCTGGGCGCGCACGCCGACTCCACGGCGGCGCTCCGGGGCGCGCTCGACCGCGGCGACTGGTGGGCGCCGCGCCGCACGGCAGTGCTGCGCCAGGCGGCAGCCGCGGCCCTCAAACGCATCGGCTCGCCCGAAACCCTGGAAGCGCTCGAAGACGCAATGCGCAGCAGCACCCGCGGCGTGCGTGCCGCCGCCCGCCAGGCCCTTGGCCGCGAAGGGGCCGTGCGATGAGCGGGGCCGACCGCGCCGCGCTCGCCGAAGAAATCGTCCGCCGCCTGGCGGCGGCCCTCCGCGGCGCACAGCTCTACGCGCCGGGCCACCCGCTGGTGGCGCGCAGCATCGCCGCGCTGGCCGAGACGCTGTCGCTCACGCTCGCCAACACGCCGTCGGTCACCATCGGCATCGTCGGGGACGATCTGGTCGTTGGCGACTATCCCATTCCACGTGCCGCCGAAACCATGGGCGAGCTGATGCGGCGGTTGAAGCAGTCCGGCATCGAGCGCATCATCATCCAGCGCGGCGTCGAGACCGACGAGATCGACCGCCTCGTGGCCAGCGTCGCCAGCGGCGACACCGGCAAGGACGGTGTCCTGGGCAAGCTGCCGCACGTGCGCGTCGGCCGGATCGAAGTGGACGAGAAGATCGAAGGCATCGGCGACATGGCCACCTTCCGGCGCCTCTACGCCGATGCGTCGAACGTGGCCAGCGACTTGTGGGAAAGCGCGTCGGTCGAAGGCAAGCCCGACGCGGACGCGGCGCGCAGCCTGGTGGATTCGCTGGCGCAGGCCGTGGCGCAGAACCGCACCGCGCTGCTCGCGCTGACTGCGCTCAAGAACTACGACAACTACACCTTCACTCACATGGTGAACGTGTCCATCCTCACGATGGGCCAGGCGCGCGGGCTGGGCATCGAGGGCGGCCTGCTGCGCGAGTTCGGGCTCGCCGCGCTGATGCACGACATCGGCAAGGTGAAGACGCCGACCGAAGTCCTGAACAAGCCCGGCAAGCTCAGTGACGAGGAGTTCGACATCCTGAAGCGGCACACGGTCGACGGCGCCGAGATCCTGAAGAACACGCCGGAGATCCCCGCCCTCGGGCCGGTGGTCGCCTTTGAGCACCACCTGCGCAGCGACGGCACCGGCTACCCCGTGGGCACCGTGCGGCCCCAGCTCAACCTTGCGACGACGCTCTGCGGCATCGCGGACGTGTACGACGCGATGCGGTCGCAGCGCGTGTACCAGCAGGCGCATCCCACCGATCGCATTCTCGCGGTCCTGCAGCGCAACGATGGCAAGCAGTTCGACCAGCGGCTCGTGAAGCGCTTCGTCCAGCTCGTCGGCATCTACCCCGCGGGCAACCTGGTGCGGCTCGACACCGGCGAAATCGCCGTGGTGCTGAAGGCCTACGCGCCCGATCCCTACCGCCCGCGCGTGAAGGTGCTCACGCGTCCCGGCGGCCAGAAGCTCGAACATCCGTACGACGTGAGCCTGTGGGACGCGCACGAGGGCCAGCCACAGTCCATCCAGGCGCCGGTGGACGCGAGCGAGCACGGCATCGATCCTCTGTCGTACCTCTGAGCCCGAAGCCCGCAAGTTACAATCGCGGGCCTATGCGTCCCTTCGTTCGTCTGAGCGGTCCCGTGGCTCCGGCAATGCTCGTGGCGGCCGCCGTGGCCGGATGGCTCTCGACTACAGCGGCCCAGCAGCCGGATCGGACCGGCGGCGTCAAGCAGCTCCTGTCCGAGATCAACGCACCCGGTATCGATCGCGGCCTGCGCGACGCAAACCGCCCGCGGCCGGCGCCCACCAAGTCCTCGCGGTGGATGACCGGTGCCGGCGGCACCACATATCTGCGCGACAGCCTTATCGTGCGCTTCCGGCCAGGCACGCTGCCCACGGCCCAGCGCGCGATGCTGGCGCAGGTGGATGCCACACCCGGTCCCACGTTGACGTATGCGGACTTCGACATCGTCGCCCTGGGCGGCGGCGCGGATCCGGAAGACGCCGCGCGCCGGCTGCGGGCCCAGCCCGATGTCGAATACGCGCAGGCGCGCTACCGGGCGCGGCCGATGTTCGTGCCGAACGATCCGCTTTACCCGCGCCAGTGGAACTATCCCCAGATCGACATGGAACGGGCCTGGGACATCAGCCGGGGTGGTGCGACCAGCGTGACCGTCGCGGTCGTGGACACCGGCATCGCGTTCCGCAGCGCGACGATCCGCTATACCGGCATCGCCTGGCGGCGTGAGGACGGCGTCGCGTTTCCGGCCTTGGGACCGGTGGACATTCCGTTTGCCGCCGCGCCGGATCTCGGTACGGACCGGTTCGTGGCGCCTCGCGATTTCATCTGGGACGACAACCTGCCGCTCGACCTCGCCGGGCACGGCACGCACGTGGCGGGCACCATCGGCCAGCTCACCAACAACGGCTCCGGCGTCGCCGGCATGGCGTTCAACGTCAAGCTGATGCCCGTGAAAGTGGCCGACGACGAGTGGGACTTCATCTTCGACAGCCCCTTCGTGGGCACCGACGACACCGTGGCGCGCGGAATCCGCTACGCCGCGGACAACGGCGCAAACGTCATCAACCTGAGCCTCGGCCGCGACAGCCGTGATGGAGGCGGTCCGGCGCCCGTCGTTCGCTCTGCCATCGAGTACGCGGTATCGCACGGCGCCTTCGTGGCCGTGGCCGGCGGCAACGAAGGGCTCGACGGCAACCCGGCGGAACGCTACGCCGAGTTCGCGACGCAGATCGACGGCATGGTGGCGGTCGGCGCTACGGGACCGGACCGCCGTCGCGCCGTCTACTCCAACATCGGGAGCCACATCGAGCTCGTGGCGCCGGGCGGCGACTTCAGCCAGGGCGGCGGCACGGGCGGCATCCTGCAGCAGACGATCGACCTCGATCTCACGGAAACCTTCGCCGGCCCGGTATCGCGCTACACCGCGCCACGCTTTGACGTCTTCGCGTACTTCTATTTTGAAGGCTCGTCGATGTCGACCGCCCACGTATCGGGGCTTGCCGCTCTGCTCGCGAGCCAGGGGCTCAAGGATCCGGCGGCCATCGAAGCCATCTTGAAACAGTCGGCCACCGATCTGGGCACACCGGGGCGCGACAACGAGTACGGCTACGGGCTGATCAACGGGCGCGCCGCGCTGCGCGGCATGGGGGTAGCGCGATGACGCACCTTCGACGCTCCCTCCGGTGCGCTGCCCTCGTGTGCGGGACGCTCGCGCTGCTGTCGCCGTCGGCAGCCGCGCAGACACGCACGCCACCGCCACGGCCGGCGCCGGAACCTGCGGTGCGCGTGCGGGCCGTCATCGAAGCGGGCGCGCGCACGTTCACCGCGTCGCAAAGCTTCGAGGCGGTGCTCGGTTCGCACGCCGGCGTCATCTTTGGCGCCGGGGCCGAAGCGCTCGTCGGGCGCAACCTGTTCGTGTCGTTCGGCGTCTCGCGCTTCCAGAAGGACGGCGAGCGGGTGGTGGTGGCCAACGGCCAGGCCTTCCCCATCGGCATCGACACCACGATTTCGATCGTGCCGATCGAGGTCTCGGCCGGCTGGCGCTTTACCAGCCCGCGCCGGACGGTGATCCCCTATCTCGGCGCTGGCGTCGGCTGGCACCGTTACAAGGAAACCTCCGAGTTCGCGACGGCGGACGAAGACGTGCAGTTCACCAAGACCGGGTTCCAGCTGCTCGGGGGCGCCGAATGGCGGGCATCGCGCTGGCTCGGCGTCGCGGGCGAAGCCGGGTGGATGAGCGTCCCCAACGCGTTTCCCGGCGGGGCCACCAGCGCCGCGGCGGCGTTTGACGAGGACGACCTCGGCGGCGCGGTCTTTCGCGTCAAGGTCGTGATCGGGCGCTGATGGGCGCGTTTCGCGCCCGCGTGCTGGCCGCGGTGCGCCGGATCCCGCGCGGGCGCGTGGCGACCTATGGAGACATCGCGGAGCTGGCGGGCGCGCCGGGCGCGGCCCGCGCCGTCGGCAACGTGATGCGCAGCTGCGGCGACCCCTCGGTGCCCTGCCACCGCGTGATTGCAGCCGCCGGGGGCATTGGCGGGTTTGGCGGCTACCTGGAACGGAAACGGCAGCTGCTGCGCGCCGAGGGGGTGGAGGTGACCGCCACCCGCATCCGCGGCTTTGCCGCCGCGCGCTGGCCCGCGCAGGCCCGGGCGGTCCGCCGGGGCGCGGCAACCCGGCCCCGCCGCATCCCCGTCTAAGGAACGAGTGCGAGCCGACGACCTCGAGCTGGCGCACCGATGCCGCGAGGGCGATGCGGCGGCGTTCGAGACGTTGTACCGGGCCCATGCCGGGCGGCTCTTCGGGCTGTTGATGCGCATGACCGGATCC
>Ga0070670_100002349_pt1 | contig 15582 bp, 13 predicted proteins | sample KBSS63metaG_FD_64665 | JGI IMG/M metagenome (GOLD analysis project Ga0070670, IMG submission 64665) | Switchgrass rhizosphere microbial communities from Kellogg Biological Station, Michigan, USA - KBS S6-3 metaG | ecosystem: Host-associated > Plants > Roots > Rhizosphere > Soil ... | reverse complement strand
TCAGGACCAGGGGAAAAGCTTAAACGGCAGGCCGAGTGCCTTGTCGAAGATAGCCCACACGGCCACCGAGAGAATGACGGCCGAGATGATAGCTTCTTTCCATTTGAACTCGTGGCCGCCCAATGCGCTCATGATGACCTGTACGATGGTCGCCGTGATCAGGCCGCCGGTATTGACCAGTGCTGCAAACGCTGTAACCGATGCGAGAACAAGTATGAGCGGCCGCCATGCCGTGCGCGTCGGCGGCTCCTCATCGACGAACAACGATTCGACGAGCACGAATGCGCCTAATGCAACGGTCAGCCATCCGAGAATGCTCGGGAAATAGGCCGGCCCCATACGAACTGCAGTGCCCATGGGATATTGGCTCGCCCCGAGCCCGAAGACTCCGCCGATCGCTATAAACATTACCCCGGCACTAAAGTCTTTCAGACTCCGGATTTTTAATGCCATGTGACTCCTCCAAACGTAACGAAAGTTTCTGGCTGCCGCGTTCGGCTAAGCCGCCGAGCCGTTATAACGCCGCATAATATATGGTTTCAGGAAGGCTAGCCAACCGCGCGCCAGCGAGCCGATTTGAGTGTCCACTCGACCGTCGACCTAAGCCGCCAACGCCTCTTTTTCCATCTCAGGCTTATAGCGTCCGAAAGTCGCCGCGCTATTTAATTTCGAGCGGTGATACAGCGCCTTTTGCGCGGCGGGAACGTTTCCGGCCTGTCCTTTCCATGCTTTGAGCGCCGGCGCCTGCAACGCGCGCCCGTACGAGAAAGACAGCGGCCACGGCAACTTGGCGCTGCCTGCATTCATCGCGTTCAGGTGTGCCGTCGCTAGCTCGTCGCTTTGGCCGCCGGACAGGAAAACAATGCCCGGCACCGTCGCCGGCACTGTACGTTTCAGGCAAAGTACCGTCGCGTCCGCAACTTGCTGGACGCTCGCCTGCTGGGCACATTCCTGACCCGAGATGACCATGCTTGCCTTGAGCACGAGGTGTTCGTAACGAACGCGTTGGCGGTAAAGCTCATCGAACAACACATGCAGCGTTTTTTCCGTCACGCTCAGGGAACGCTCGAGCGTATGGTTTCCATCCATCAATACTTCCGGTTCAACGATCGGCACGATACCGGCTTCCTGGCAGAGCGCTGCATAGCGCGCGAGCGCATGCGCGTTAACCGAGATGCAGTAATCGCTCGGCAAATCGTCGGTGATCGTAATGACCGCACGCCATTTGGCAAACGTAGCGCCGAGTTTTTTATACTCGGTGAGGCGCTCGCGCAAGCCATCGAGGCCCTCCGTCACTTGCTCGCCGGGCGCACCTGCGAGCGGCTTGGAACCCGCATCCACTTTGATGCCCGTCAGTATGCCCGCGCTTTTTAACGCCGCCGGAAACGCGGTGCCGCTTTTGGTGCCCTGCTTGATGGTCTCGTCATACAGAATCATGCCGCTGATATATTCGCTCAGTCCTTGCGCCGTAATCAGCAGATCGCGATAGGCGCGGCGATTTTCTACGTTCGATTCAAGACCGATCGAATCAAACCGCTTCTTGATAGTGCCGCTCGATTCGTCGATTGCCAGGATCCCTTTGCCTGGGGCCACCATTGCGGCGGCCGTTGCTGCAAGCTCGCGTTCAGACATAGTCTGCTTCCTCCTGCTCGTTCGGGTTTTGAGTGCGTGAGTCGGGGGTGATTCGGGGATTCCTACGGGGAGGCTATTCTACCCTTACGAATTCAGGTTTGACTATGCCCCGCATGCCAGCGGACTTTCAAGTTTCAGTAGCGTGAACGGAAGTCTAGCGGTTTTCGCTTGCTTGAAACTTACGTGCTGGCGTGCAGTTTGTCTACGCATGTCGGTGTTCGCCTACTTTCACGATTTTCATCGTGTTGGTGCCGCCCGCCTTGCCGTACGGCTCCCCGATCGTCAAGACGATGTAATCCCCGGACTTCACCGCGCCGCGCTTCAAGAGCTCATCCTCAGCCATGTAAAGCGATCGCTCAGGGTCGCGCGAGCCTTTGAACTTTACCGGATACACGCCGCGAAACAACGTGACGCGGCGGCGTGTCTCCACGACAGACGACATCGCGTAAATCGGCACGCTCGAATTCATGCGCGACATGAGCAGCGCAGTCTTGCCGCTTTGCGTTAGTGCTGCAACCGCCATGATGCTCAGGCCATTGGCGGTGAAAATCGCGGCGCGTGCAATCGCCTCCTCCAGATTTCCGGGCGGACCGCGGCGCTGGCGTTCTTCAGTGAACGCATCTTCTTTCTCCGCTTCGAGACAGACGCGCGCCATTGCGGCCACGGTCTCAATTGGAAATTTGCCGGCAGCTGTCTCTGCCGACAGCATCACCGCATCAGTGCCATCGAGCACCGCGTTCGCGACGTCTGACACCTCTGCGCGGGTGGGAATCGGATTGTTGATCATCGATTCCATCATCTGCGTCGCGGTGATCACCAGCTTGTTGTTCTCACGCGCGATGCGGATCATGCGTTTCTGCAGCGCCGGTACCACCGCATCGCCGACTTCAACGGCAAGATCGCCGCGCGCGACCATGATCGCATCGGACGCCTCGGTGATTTCCTGCAGTGCGGGAATCGCTTCGGCACGCTCGATCTTCGCGCACAACATCGCTTTGCCGCCCGCCTTCAGCATCAAATCACGCGCCCACTGAATGTCGGCACCCGAGCGCGGAAACGATACGGCAAGATAGTCGGCTTTGAGTTGCGCCGCGATCTTGATGTCCTGCACGTCTTTGTCGGTGAGTGCCGGCGCTGTAAGGCCGCCGCCTTTGCGGTTGATGCCTTTATTGTTGGACAGCTGGCCACCCTGCTCGACAGTGCACTGGATGCGCGGACCCTTGACCGAATTCACCTTGAGTACAATGCGGCCGTCGTCGAGGAGCAGCGTATCGCCGGCGGACACGTCCTGCGGCAGTTGCTTGTAATCGAGCCCGACACGCGTTGCGTCGCCTAACTTACATTCTGCGTCGAGCACGAAGGCATCGCCGCTGCCAAGGACGACACGATCGTCCTGAAAGCGGCCGATCCGTATCTTTGGCCCCTGCAGATCAACCAAAACACCGACTGAGCGGCCGGCTTTGCGCGCAAGTGCTCTCACGAGTTCAACCCGCTCGGCATGTTCAGCCGCCGTGCCATGCGAAAAATTCATCCGCACGACATCGAGGCCCGCGTCGATCATGGCGGCGAGCGTTTTCTTGTCCGAAGAAGCAGGACCTAACGTGGCAACGATTTTGGTACGACGAGGCATGAGTGGCTTATTATCCCGGATGAACTGCGCAGCGCGCTGACGCGACTCGGAGCGTAACGGGTTTCAGCGCCATCCTCAATCTGCAGCGATCACTTTTTTTCCGCCGCGCGCTGCTCGAGTATTTCGACGGCGGGTAGTTTCTTGCCTTCGAGAAATTCGAGAAATGCGCCGCCGCCGGTTGAAATGTACGAAATGTCCTCCGTGATGCCGTATTTGGCGATTGCCGCAAGGGTATCGCCGCCGCCGGCGATCGAGAAGGCAGACGATGCTGCGATGGCGCGGGCAATCTGCTCCGTGCCCGCACCGAACTGATCGTACTCGAATACGCCGACGGGCCCATTCCACACGATCGTTCCGGCGCGCGCGATCGAAGCGGCGAGCATATCTGCGGTGCGCGATCCGATATCGAGAATCATGTCAGCAGCGCGGACCTCAAGCGCGGTAACGCGGCGCGCCTGAGCATGCGGCGAAAGCTCTCCCGCCACGACCACATCGACAGGCAGCGGCACCTGCGCACCGCGCGCGGTCATCACATCCATGATCGCGCGCGCTTCGTTGACGAGACCCGGCTCAGCGAGCGATTTGCCAATCGGCATGCCGGCCGCGAGCATGAATGTATTGGCGATACCGCCGCCGACCACGAGTTCATCGACCTTGTCCGCGAGGCTGCGCAATATCGTCAATTTGCTCGATACCTTGGAGCCGGCAACGATTGCCACGAGTGGCCGGCTCGGATTGCTCAGCGCCTTGCCGAGCGCATCGAGCTCCGCTGCAAGCAAAGGACCGGCACACGCGACCGGCGCGTACTTGGCAATGCCGTGCGTCGTTGCTTCGGCCCGATGTGCAGTCCCGAACGCATCGTTGACATACACGTCACACAGCGCGGCCATTTTTTTGGCGAGCGCGTCGTCGTTTTTTTTCTCGCCTTTATTGCAACGGCAGTTCTCGAGTAAGACGACGGCTCCTGGTTCGACAGCGACCCCGTTGACCCAGTCGCGAACCAGCGGTACCGGCTTGCCGATGAGCTCGGACAACCGTTGCGCAATCGGCGCCAGCGAGTCCTCGGGTTTCAATTCGCCTTCCGTCGGGCGCCCAAGGTGCGAAGTCACCATGACTGCCGCGCGTGCTTGAAGTGCCTGCTGAATCGCGGGTACAGATGCGCGGATACGCGTGTCGTCGGTGATCTTGCCGCCATCGTCCTGCGGAACGTTGAGATCGGCGCGAATGAACACCCGCTTTCCGGCGAGGTCCACGTCTGTCATCTTTAATACGCTCACTGCACCGGCCTTTCAACTACATGAGTCCTGTCGCGGGGAGTAGCGCCACCACCCTCTGCACAACCTGCAAACGCATCCCGCTTATTTCGCGTTCATCAGCACGACGGTGACATCGAGCATCCGGTTCGAGAAGCCCCATTCGTTGTCGTACCACGACAACGCTTTAACCAGTGTGCCGCCGCTGACCTTGGTCAGCGTTGCGTCAAAAATACTCGATGCCGGATTGTGGTTGAAGTCGACGGACACGAGGGGGCCATCGCTGTACTCGAGCACGCCCTTGAGCTCACCGGTCGCGGCGGATTTCATCGCGGCGTTCACTTCGTCGGCCGTCGTCGCGCGTGCGGCGGTGAAAACGAGATCGACGAGCGACACATTGATGGTCGGCACGCGCACTGCAAAGCCGTCAAGCTTGCCGTTCAATTGCGGAAGCACGAGCCCGACCGCCGCTGCCGCGCCGGTCTTGGTTGGAATCATCGACATCGTCGCGGAGCGCGCGCGGCGCAGATCCTCGTGATAAACATCCGTCAACACCTGATCGTTCGTATATGAATGTATCGTCGTCATCAGTCCTTGTACAACGCCGATTTTGTCGTGCAATACTTTCACCATCGGCGCGAGACAGTTGGTGGTGCACGACGCATTGGATATCACAGTATGGCTGCCCTTCAGCGTCTGGTGATTGACGCCATAGACGACCGTAGCATCGACGTCTTTGCCGCCGGGCGCGGAGATGATTACTTTTTTCGCGCCGCCTCTCAGATGCGCGCCCGCTTTTTCCTTGCTCGTAAAAAGTCCGGTGCACTCGAGCACGACATCAACGCCCATGGTGCCCCATGGCAGATCGGCCGGATTGCGCTGAGCGAGCACGCTGATCTTGTCGCCATTGACGACCATCGAGTCGCCTTCCACCGCGACCGTGCCGTTAAATTTGCCATGAGCTGTGTCATAGCGTGTCAGGTGCGCGTTGGTTTCCGCGTTGCCGAGATCGTTGATGGCGACGATTTGCAGATCGTGTTTCTTGCCGCCTTCATAGTGAGCACGCAGCACGTTGCGTCCGATGCGTCCGTAGCCGTTGATTGCAACTTTGATCGTCATGCCATTCTCCTGAGTCGGTCGCGGTCTACTGACGCAGCGACGCTGGTTGTAGCGTTTGCTTGACCGCCGTCACAACGTGATCCGCGGTGAAGCCAAAATACTTGAAGAGATCGGCGGCCGGTGCCGATTCGCCGAACGTATCGATGCCGATGACGGCGCCTCTGGCGTCGTCCACGGCGCCGACATACTTGCGCCAAAAAGCGGTGACACCCGCTTCGACAGCGATGCGCGGGACGCCCGGCGGCAATACTTGCGCACGGTAGTTCGCGGCCTGCTGATCGAATAAGAACGTGCACGGCATCGAGACGACGCGTATGCCGATGCCATCGTTCTGCAGTTGTCCACGCGCCGCCATCGCTAGCGGTACCTCCGAACCGGTTGCGATGATGACTGCGCGTAGATCTCCGGCCGCCTCGGCAAGCACGTACGCACCCCGAGTTATCGCGTCGATGGTGGCCGCATTGCGCTTTTGGAACGCGACATTCTGGCGCGACAGCACCAGACACGTGGGCCCATCTTTTCGCTGCAGCGCAGACCCCCAGGCAGCGGCCGCTTCGACCGTATCGCATGGACGCCACACGGACATGTTCGGTATCAGCCGCAGCGATGAGACGTGTTCCACCGACTGGTGGGTGGGACCATCTTCGCCAAGTCCGATCGAGTCGTGCGTGAAGACAAATATATTGCGCAGCTTCATCAACGCGGCCATACGCAGCGCATTACGCGAATAGTCGGAAAAGGTGAGGAAGGTACCGGTCTCGGGTATAAAGCCGCCATGCAGCGCGAGCCCATTGCTGATCGCCGCCATTGCAAATTCGCGCACGCCGAAATACACGATGTTGCCGGGCGCGTCGCGCGTGACAACGGTGCTGCCGGGCCAGTTCGTGAACACGCTGCCCATGAGATCGGCCGAACCGCCAATCAATTCGGGCAGCTTTGGCGCAAGCTGGGTCAAGGCGAGCTGTGACGCCTTACGCGTTGCAACGGTCTCACCCTTCGTGTTCGCCGCTTCGATGACCGCGGCGATCTCGTGCGCGAAATCTGTTGGCAGCTCGCCCGCCATACGACGTTTGAATTCCTGCGCGAGATCAGGATGGGCTTGCGCATACGCCGCGAAGCGTTGTTCCCACGCGGATTGTGCCGCTGCGCCCTTCGCGCGCTGGTCCCACTCTGCGTAGATGCCCTCCGGGATTTCGAACGCCGGATATTTCCATCCCAGTTTTTCACGCGCCGCTGCAACTTCCTGCGCGCCGAGCGCTTCACCGTGGGCCCTTGCCGTACCCGCGCGCGTCGGCGCGCCTTTGCCGATGATGGTCTTGCAGCAGATAAGGCTTGGCCGGTCGCTCACCGACAGCGCCAGTTTCAGCGCGGCTTCAACCGCGGCCGCATCATGGCCATCGACGTGCGGTACGACGTGCCAGCCATAAGCTTCGAAGCGGCGCGGCGTGTCGTCGGTAAACCAACCTTTGACTGCACCATCTATCGAAATGCCGTTGTCATCGTAGAACCCGGTCAGCTTGCCGAGTCCCAGCGTACCGGCAAGGGAGCACGCTTCGTGTGAGATGCCCTCCATCAGACAGCCGTCGCCCATGAAGACGTGCGTATTGTGGTCGACAATGGTGTGGCCGGGACGGTTGAAGTGGGCCGCCAGCAGCTTCTCAGCGAGGGCCATGCCAACGGCATTGGCGAGGCCCTGACCTAACGGACCGGTTGTGGTTTCCACGCCGGGTGTTACACCCACCTCCGGATGGCCCGGCGTCTTCGAATGCAGTTGCCGGAAATGTCGAATCTCATTGATCGGCAAATCGTAGCCGGTCAAGTGCAGCACGGCGTAGAGCAGCATCGAGCCATGGCCGTTAGAAAGCACAAACCGGTCGCGATCAGGCCAATGCGGATCCGCGGGGTTGTGCTTGAGATAGTGCCGCCACAGTACTTCCGCGATATCGGCCATGCCCATCGGCATGCCGGGGTGGCCGGAGTTAGCCTGCTGTACCGCGTCCATCGCCAGCGCGCGGATAGCATTGCTTAATTCCAGGCGGGAGCCCATTCGATAAATCCTTGCGGGAAGTGAACCTTGAGGAGCTGCAATTATCTTAGAAACGCTCCGGTTTGGCTACGTGGCCGGCGTCTCTGCTACTCTTCTCCGCGGCGCGCGAGCTTGATGCCGAGCTGTTTCAACTTGCGATAAAGGTGTGTGCGTTCGAGTCCGACACGATCGGCCACCCGGCTCATATTCGAACCTTCCTTCGCGATGTGATGCTCGAAATATACGCGCTCGAACGCATCGCGCGCTTCACGCAGCGGCAGATCGAGCGGCAAGTCGGACGGCGCCGATGGCGACTGCACGTTGAACGCGGGCAGTGCCTGATTCACGTCGTTGACGCCAATCTCTTCGCCAGCACACGTGAGTGCAAGCGTTCGCACGACGCTTTCGAGCTGATCGAGGTTGCCCGGCCAATCGTAATTACGCAAGGTGTTGAGCGCCGCGGTACTGAAATGACGCGGCGTTGCTTCCTTGGCCTCGATGCTGCGCAGTAGGAATAAATTCGCGAGATCCGGAATATCTTCGCGATGCTGGCGCAGGCTGGGGACGTTTATTGTGACGGCGGCGATAACGCTATAGAGCTTCGCATCGAACAGCCCCTGTGCGACAAGATCCGGCAACGCGCGTGCTGTCGCGCAGATGAGGCGCGTGTTGTACTTCTCGAGCTTGCCGACAATCAGCAACAGCCCTTTCTGCTCGGTCCGGTTGAGGTCACCGACTTCCTGCATGAACAAAGTGCCGTCGCGAGCCTGATTGAGCAGATCGAGCGGCGACTCGGCGAGCACCGCCAGATTGTCCGGCGCCACCCACGGTGAATTGGACTTGCCGGAGAGAGGATGCGGCTGATGCACAAACTTTGCGCAGAGCTCGGCTCCCGTGCCGGGCTCGGCGATCATCAAGAGCGGCGCTTTGAGATTGCCGACCCGCTCGAGCCGTTGCTTCAACTCAGCGACCACAGGGGCGCGACCGAGCGTTGCGAGCATCAGTGTCGGCAGCGGCTTTAACTGCTGTTCGCCGCGTTTGAGCGCGCGGCTGACAGTCGCCAGCAATTTTTGCAGCGCAATTGGTTTCTCGAGGAAATCGTAGGCGCCAATGCGCGTGGCCTCAACTGCGGTGTCGATCGTGCCGTGTCCCGACATCATGACGACCGGCATCGTCAGCAAGCCCGAGCTCGCCCATTCCTTGAGCAGCGTAATGCCATCGGTATCGGGCATCCATATATCGAGCAGCACGAGATCGGGGCGTCCGATGCCGCGTTGTGCGCGTGCCTGGCCCGCATTTTCGGCGAGACGCACCTGGTAGCCTTCATCACGCAGGATTTCAGATAAGAGCTCTCTTATCCCAACCTCATCATCAACCACTAGTATCTGCTGCATATCCCCGTTTCCAATTCCAGTTTAGGCCCGCGCTGCGGTTTTCAGCGTGGCCGTAGTTACCGCCATTGCGGGCAGTGTCAGCGAAACGCGGGCGCCGTGAGGCGCAACGTTGGTAATCTCCACGCTTCCGCCGTGTTCTTCGATGATTTTTTTTACGATCACCAGGCCGAGTCCCGTGCCCTTCGGCTTGGTGGTGACATAAGGTTCAAATGCACGTCGCATGAGGGACTCCGGAAAACCGCTTCCATTGTCGGTGATCGTAAGTCGAACACCGGGGGGCAGCGCTTCCGAACGGACAACGATACGCGCGCCGGGCGTGTCGGCGAGTGCGTCCTGTGCATTCTGCAGCAGATTGTGGATCACTTGGCGTAATTGTGCGGAATCGCCGACGACAGACGGCAATTCCGATGCAAGTTCCAACTGAAGCACTCCAGCGAGTGACTCATACAGCGTCAGCACTTCCCGCAGCAGCGCATTGACGTCGAGCGACTGGCGCGTGGGCTCCGGCATGCGTGCGTATTGACGAAAGGCGTCGACCATATTTTTCAACGCGCCCACCTGGTTGACGATCGTCTCCGTGGAGCGTGACAGCATATCGCGCTCGACCGGCCCCAACTTAGCGGCGAGCTTATGCTGCAGTCGTTCTGCGGAAAGCTGGATCGGCGTCAACGGGTTCTTAATTTCGTGCGCGAGGCGCCGCGCCACTTCCGTCCACGCCGCATCGCGCTGTGCCTGCAGCACATGGGTGATGTCATCGAACACCACGACGTAGCCGGTTGCGCTCACCGGCAGGCGCGTGCCGCGAAGCAACAGCATTTGTACTGCGCGTTTGCCGACATGCTCGACTTGCTTAGCCCACTCACCGTCGGACGCTGCGAAAGACGTGATGATCTCATCTGCCAGCGCTTTGAGCGCCGGATCGCGAGCGTGCCAGTGTTTTAGCTCGATTCCGGCGAGCTGTCCGAAATCCGCGTTGAGAATGGCCGAAGCGCTGTTGTTGAATGAGCGCAAGCGCAGCGATTCGTCGAATGCAAGCACGCCCGCCGAGAGATTCGCCAGTATGCTTTGCACATATGTGTGCGCATCCGCGAGCTGAGCCTGGTTGCGCTCGGCGGTGGCACGCGCATCCGCGAGCTGACGTCGCATCGTATTGAATGATGATGTCAGTACGCCGAGCTCGTCGGTACTCGCGACCGTTTCGCGTTGACTGAAGTCACCCTGTGCGACCGCGCGCGTGCCCTCCGCCAGAAAGCTCAGTGGCGCGGACAGCCGTTCGCTCATCACGAACGCGAGCGACAATGCAGTGAGCAGCGCAAGGAGCAATGTCAGCGTGAGCGTTATGCCATACAAGCGCTTCAAGCCCAAACGCGCGAGCAGGAGCTCCTGGTATTCGCGCTGGCCGGTTTGCACTGTTTCGGCGTCGAGCGCAAGTTGCGTGGGCACCTGCTGCAACAATTGCAACACGCGCATATCTTCCGCGAGGCTGATTGGATTCACTGGCACCAGCACGCGTAGATGCAGTCCCTTGTCCGGCAGTGATTCCACTGCGCTGTACGCTTGCTGCAGGCGCAACTGGCGCAGCACGGCCGCGGTCGGCAGCTCCGGCATAAGACCGGCGCGCTCGCTCCCTGCATACGCGATGACTTTGCCGCGCTGAGAGAATAAAGTCGCTTCCTGCACGCCGGACTGTTCGCGCAGGCCGTTCAACGCAGCGATATGTTCGGTAGATGGCCTGGCTGCGAGCGCGGCTGCCATCGCGTCCGCTTTTTTGACGAGGTCCTTCAAGAGATTGTCGAGAGTGGTGCGGCCAAGGTTCAATCCGCCTTCGAGCGCCTTTTCGACGCGCACGTCGAACCACGATTCGATGCTGCGTGCGACGAATTGCACGGACACGCCATACACCAGCGCGCCCGGCAAAACGGCGACCAGCGCAAACAGCAGAACCAGCCGCACGGTCAGCTTAGCGCCGAAGACACGCGCCTTGAGTTTTCGGCGCAACGCATAGAGCTGGTAGGCAACGAGCAGCGCGAGACAGACCGCAAGGCCGCCATTCAAAGCGAGCAGTTCGGGGTAGTGCTGCGCAAAAAGCGCCGTATTGGCACTCGCGGTCGCCAGCAGATAGAGCGTAACTGCGCCGACCACTGCACACACGATGAGTAAATATTTGACGACGGCGCTCGTCAGCGCCGGCCGTATCGCAGAGATGTGCGGCATCATGGCGACACTGTCCAGTGATACCAGTCGGATCCGAAATTCCAGTCGCGCGATGCAACCGCGTTCAACTGAAATGGCTTCGGCAACTGTGATACATCAAGCCGCATGCGCACGCCGGCGGTATAGCTATCACCCTTCACAAGGGTCCCCGGCTCGAGCACCTGACGGCGCCGCACGCGCGACAGAAAATCGAGAGCCTCCGCGAGCGATCCAAAATTCTGGAACAGCGAGCCGACCCCGAGACGATACTGGCGCGTCAGCGCGTTGTATGCCAGACGATATTGTTGTTGCGTGTTGAGTACTTTTTCGCTGAACCAGTACCAGCGTGGACGAATAAGCTCGAACTCAAGCAGAAAGTAAAGCGGCACGCCTTTGTTGAGCGCGTCTTCAAGCGTTGGATTTAAAACAATGTCGAAATCCGCTTCGAGGAAGTAACCCTCGTCACCGGCGACCAGCGCTGCGTTGCGCAGCTCGATACCGTCGGCATGCGAAGATGACGCAAAGAATAAACACAGCAGGCAGGCTGCGAACGCAACCAGCGCATTAAGCTTTTTGCAGCAGCGCGTAGAAAAAGCCGTCATGCTCGCTGTCCGGCAATAACTGGCCCTGAGGGATGCCGTCCAACGTTTTTAATCCGCATAACGGCAGTGATTGGGCGTCGGTGTGCCGCGTAAGAAATTCCGCGACCTGCGACGAGTTTTCTTCCTGGAAAATCGAACAGGTTGTATACAGCAATTTACCACCGCTGGCGAGCAATCGCCACACGCTGTCGAGCATCTGCGCCTGTTGCGCAACGAACTGGGAAACGTCGCCCGGCCGCCGCAGCCATTTGATATCGGGATGTCGGCGCACGACGCCCGAAGCACTGCATGGTGCATCGAGCAGTACGCGCTCGAACAGACGTCCATCCCACCACGCGGCAGCTTGCACAGCATCGCCTGTGACAACGCGTGCGTGCAATTGCAAACGCTCGAGATTCTGGCGTACGAGTGCAAGGCGTGAAGCGTCAACATCGAGCGCTGTAACGTCGACGTCTGCAAGCTCCAGCAAGTGAGTGGTCTTGCCGCCCGGCGCTGCACAGGCGTCGAGTACGTGCATGCCCGTTTGTGCGTCCAGCAATGGCGCCGCACTTTGCGCGGCGCTGTCCTGCACTGACACGAGGCCCTGCGCAAAACCCGGCAAGCGATCGACCGCCATCGGGCGCTCGAGCGTAACTGCGTATGTGCCGGTTGCGCGCGCCGCTATCTCCTGCTCGCATAGCATCTGCAAGTAAGTGTCACGTTGCATGCGACGGTGATTGACGCGCAGCGTAAACGGCGGATGCAGATTGGCCGCGGTTAACGCATCCGCGTAACAAGCCGGATACTGGTCACGCAGTTTGTCGATCCACCACTGCGGAAATGCGAAACGCCCTTGCTCACCGTGTGCGGCGTTTGTCAGCAATTTCTCGCGCTTGCGAAGAAAATTTCTCAATACCGCGTTGACCAGCCCGGCGGCCTGCGGCTCGCCAATCATCGCCGCACATCGCACCGCATGATCGACCACCGCATACGGTGCAGCGCGCGTGTACTGCAATTGATAAAGGCCGATTAAAAGAAGCCAGCGCAGTTTTTGGTCGCGCAGTGGCTTGGTCAGCAGTTGGTCTAACACTGACTCGAGCTGCAAACCGAAACGAAGAGTGCCGTAACTGATATCGGCAATGGCGGCGCGCTGCTGTGGAGTCAATCCGGGGTGAGCAGGCGTGAGCGCGGCGAGCGCTGCGGTCAGATTTTTGCCGCTGCCAACCGACGCAACAACGGCGCACGCAAGGCGCTGGGTTTCAAGCACGCTTGCGGCGGATTACGATTAACGCGCCATCGCGTGCAGGCGCGCAATGCGCTCCGACGTCGAAGGATGAGTGCTGAATAATCCCGACCAGCCGCCGCCTGCCAGCGGATTGATAATCATCATCTGGGCTGTCTCTGGATGTTGTTCCGCAGCCGGCATGGGCAGACCTTTGGCGTAATGCTCAATCTTGTCGAGCGCGGAAGCGAGCGCCTGCGGATCGCCGCTTATGTGGGCACCGCCATCATCGGCGCCGAACTCGCGCGCTCGCGAGATTGCAAACTGAATGAGCATTGCGGCGATCGGCGCCAGTATCATCAACGCAAGCCCCACGATCGGGTTGGGCCGGTCTTCACCACGTCCGCCGAAAAACATGAAGAAATGGGCAAGGCTCGAGATGGCGCCGGCCATCGTGGCAGCTACCGTCGAAGTAAGGATATCGCGATGCTTGACGTGCGCAAGCTCGTGCGCCATCACGCCGCGCAGTTCGCGTGCACTCAGCAGTTGCAATATGCCAGTCGTCGCCGCAACCGCCGCGTGCTCAGGATTGCGGCCGGTTGCGAACGCGTTGGGCTGCGGTTCATCGATGATATAGACCCTGGGCATCGGCAATCCGGCGCTTTGCGCGAGCTCTCGCACGACGCCGTAAAATTGCGGCGCGCTTGCAGCGTCGACTTCCTGCGCGTTGTACATCTTCAACACCATCTTGTCCGAAAACCAGTAGGCGAAGAAATTCATCGCGCCGCCAAGCACCAGCGCGATCAGCATGCCTTGTCCACCGCCGATCGCCGCGCCGACCATGCCAAATAAGGCAATGATGGCTGCCATCAACAACGATGTTCTGAACCAATTCGAAAACATGAGATGTCCTTTAGAGGGCAATGTTACGCTCGATTGCCGCGCCAATAAGATATGCATACTTCTTCGGGATTCAAGTCCCTAGCCGCATGCCCGGCGTGAGAAAACCACTTCGGGCAAAAGTACCCGCGGGTAGCCGCTTACCGCCCGCCTTTTGTAGTTCGCTCACGCGGACGCTGCCGCGGCCGGCGACAATCTCGATCGTGTCCGCGCCCGTTTGAGTCACCGTTCCGGGTTCCCTCCCGCCGGCACTCGGCAATGGTACGGCGCGCCAGATCTTGAGCGGCGCTCCGTGAAAGTGTGTTGTTGCGCCGGGAACCGGATTGAAAGCGCGAATCTTCAAGCAAATATCGGATGCGTCGGCACGCCAGTCGATCTCCGCTTCATGTTTCGAAATCTTGGCCGCATACGTTGCTGCCGCGGCGTCTTGCGGATGTGGCTTCGGTTGCTCGCGCAACGCGCGCACAATACACGAGCCGCCGAGTGCGGCGAGTTTGTCATGCAAAGAGCCAGCGGTGTCGTCTTCGATAGCCACGCTTTCCTGTAGCAACACCGGTCCGGTGTCCAGACCCTCGTCCATTTGCATAATCGTGATACCCGTCGCTTGATCCCCGGCCAGAATGGCGCGCTGGATCGGCGCTGCGCCGCGCCACCGCGGCAGCAGTGATGCGTGAATATTGAGGCAGCCGCCCGCTGGAATGCCCAGCACGGCCCACGGCAAAATCAGCCCGTATGCGGCAACTATCATGACCTCGGCACGCAGCTCACGTAGTTCGCTGTGCAGGTCAGGCGTCTTTAGCGAGATGGGTTGCAGTATCGGCAGGTTCCGTTCCAGCGCCAGCGTCTTAACGGCGCTCGGCCGAGCGCGCAGTCCGCGGCCTGCAGGGCGATCCGGCTGGGTCAGCACTCTAGCGATCTCATGACCGTCGTTTCGCAATGCCTCGAGCGCAACCGCTGCAAACTCCGGCGTGCCGGCAAATATCAGTCTCATCGCGCTCAGTGTCGGCTGGCGATCGCACGAATGCAACTACGAGATCGCGGGGCAGGCGCCCTGAGTGAAGACTTACATCACTTGGCGCTGTTGCTTGCGTAGCTTCGCCAGTATGCGCTGCTGTTTGAGCCGGGAGAGGTATTCGACAAATACTTTACCGTCAAGATGATCCATCTCGTGCTGAATACAGACGGCCAGCAGACCGTCTGCCTCGAGCTCAAACATGTCACCCTTTTCATTGAGCGCGCGGACGGTTATGCGCTCGGCACGCGAGACCTTCTCAAAAATCCCCGGCACGGATAGACAGCCCTCCTCATACTCCGAGACGCCGGTGCGGCCCACGATCTCCGGATTGACGAAGACTTGAAGCTTATCGTGCGCGTCGGATATGTCGACAATAATGACGCGCCGGTGGTCATCAACCTGTGTTGCGGCCAGGCCCACTCCGGGGGCTGCGTACATTGTTTCTGCCATGTTTTTGATAAGACTGCGTATTTCGTCATTGACGGCGGCGACCGGCGAGGCCACTGTGTAGAGGCGAGGATCAGGGTACTGCAAAATCGGTAGTAAAGACATAACCTTGCAAATTTAACTAATTACGTTCACAATTTAATCTAATGTATGATGCGTTGGAAGGGCCC
>Ga0070670_100002346_pt1 | contig 15589 bp, 11 predicted proteins | sample KBSS63metaG_FD_64665 | JGI IMG/M metagenome (GOLD analysis project Ga0070670, IMG submission 64665) | Switchgrass rhizosphere microbial communities from Kellogg Biological Station, Michigan, USA - KBS S6-3 metaG | ecosystem: Host-associated > Plants > Roots > Rhizosphere > Soil ... | reverse complement strand
TCGCCGGATAGCCGAGCTCGTCCCACAGCGCGCAGCCGATGTGCGGCACGACCGGATAGAGCGCGCGGATGACGATCGACAGGCCTTCGGCGAGGAGCGCGGTGCGTCCCTCGGCGTCGGCGGGAACGGCTTCGAGCGCGTTGAGCATCTTCATGCCGGCGGATACCACGGTGTTGTACTGGATGCGCTCATAGTCGTACGTCGCCTGCTTGAGCGTCTGGTGTACCTCCCGGCGCGCGGTCTTGACCACTGCCGATGCATCCGTGAAATCGGGCGTCGCCGCCACCGGCCGGATCGCCTGCGCGCTCGCCTCCGCTAACGTCCACAGCCGGCGCAGGAAGCGCTGCGCGCCTTCGACGCCGGCGTCCGACCACACGAACGTCGCCTCCGGTGGCGCCGCGAACATCACATAGAGCCGTGCCGCATCGGCGCCGTATCGGTCGACCATGTCCTGCGGGTCGACGCCGTTCAGCTTCGACTTCGACATCGTGCCGACGCCGCCGTCCTCCACCGGCTTGCCATCCGCTTTGAGGAATGCGCCGGACGTGCGGCCCGATTCATCCTGCCTCACCTCCACGTCAGTCGGCGGAAAGTAGTCGATGCCGCCTTTCGCCGTGCGCCGGAAGTACACGTGATTGAGCACCATGCCCTGCGTCAGAAGGCGCGTGAACGGCTCGTCCATCTTGACGTAGTGCATGTCGCGCATCACCTTGGTCCAGAAGCGCGCGTACAAGAGATGAAGGATCGCGTGCGTGATCCCGCCGATGTACTGGTCCATCGGGTTCCAGTAATCGTTGCGCGCGTCGACCATCGATTCGGCATCGGGGCACGTATAGCGCATGTAGTACCACGACGAGTCGATGAACGTGTCCAGCGTGTCCGTCTCGCGCTCGGCCGGTCCGCGGCACTTCGGGCATGTGGTGTCGATGAAGTCGCGGCGCTTCGCGAGTGGGTTGCCGGTGCCGTCCGGCACGCAATCCTCCGGCAGGACGACAGGAAGCTCGTTTTCCGGTACCGGCACTTCGCCGCAGACCGCGCAATGGACGATGGGGATCGGCGTCCCCCAGTACCGCTGCCGCGAAATGCCCCAGTCGCGCAGGCGAAACGTGATCTTCTTTTCGCCAAGCCCGAGTGCCGCAAGGTCGGCCGCGATCGCGTCGATGGCCGCGCCGTAGGGCAGGCCGTCGTACTTCCCGCTCGCGATGCAGACACCGTACTCGGCGTACCAGGGCTCCCAGGTGCTGGCGGAGAACGGGCGGTCCGCGCGCCCCTTTCCCGCGTCGTCCGCCCTTTGGGCGCCTGCATCGGATGTCCAGCGGATCACCTGCTTGATCGGCAATCCGTATTTGTTCGCGAACTCGAAGTCGCGCTCGTCGTGCGCCGGCACGCCCATTACCGCACCGTCGCCGTACGCCATCAGCACGTAGTTGCCGACCCACACCTCGATTTTGTCGTGCGTGAGCGGATGCGTGACGAAGAGCCCCGTCCGCATGCCTTTCTTTTCCATCGTCGCGAAGTCGGCCTCCTTCACGCTCCCCAGCCTGCACTCGGCGACGAAGGCCGCGACGTTGGGGTCCATCTCCGCCGCGCGCGCGGCGAGCGGGTGCTCGGCGGCAACGGCGCAGAAAGTCACGCCCATGATCGTGTCGGCGCGCGTCGTGAATACGTACATGCGCCCGTCGCCGATCCGCTGGCCATCCGCGGCACGAATCTCGTGCGTGAACGCGAACCGCACGCCATGGCTCTTGCCGATCCAGTTCGCCTGCATGACCTTGACGCGTTCCGGCCAGCCGGGCATCCGGTCGAGATATGACAACAGCTCGTCCGCGTAGTCGGTGATCCGCAGGTAATACATCGGGATCTCGCGCTTCTCGACGGGCGCACCCGATCGCCAGCCGTGGCCGTCGATCACCTGCTCGTTCGCGAGCACCGTCTGGTCGACGGGATCCCAGTTGACCATGCTGGTCTTGCGATACGCGATGCCCTTTTCGCGCATCTTCAGGAAGAACCACTGGTTCCACTTGTAGTACGCGGGATCGCACGTCGAGATTTCGCGCGACCAGTCGATCCCCCATCCCATCGCCCGGCATTGCTTCTTCATGTAGGCGATGTTCTCGTTCGTCCACTTCGCGGGCGCGACGCCCTTCTTCATCGCGGCGTTCTCGGCCGGGAGGCCGAATGCATCCCAGCCCATCGGCATCAGCACGTTGTACCCGTTCATCCGCAGGTACCGGTACATCATGTCGTTGATCGTGTAGTTGCGCACATGGCCCATGTGCAGGTTGCCCGATGGGTACGGCAGCATCGACACGCAATAGAACTTGGGGCGCGCGGAGGTCTCGACCGCGCGATAGACGTCGCCTTCATTCCATTGGCGCTGGACATCGGCTTCGATCTCGGCGGGGTTGAACGGTCTCATGGACTTTCAGGGCGGCGCATGCCGCCGGATCGAGGGCGGGCGCGAACGATTGCGACCCGGAATTATACCGGCGTGCGTCGCCCGGCTCAGGGCTTCGAAGGCGCGCTACCGCTTACGGATGACAAGCTCGTCGATGACGGCCTCGACATCGTCGATATCGCGCACGAGCGTCTCGAGCGCCTTTTTCTGTGGTTCCGTTCGCACGCACCCTTTGAGGATCACCCAACGCCGCTGGCCGAGCACCGAAATGCTCGTTTCCCCAAAGCGGCCGTCGGCGAGGATCGCCGTCTTCACGCGCGGAACGATCTCTTTGTCGTACAGGTAGGAGTTCGGAAGCCGGCATCGTCCGGACTGGTAGCAGCGCGTGCCCCGTTCCGCGCGCGGGTGCGCTTCGGCGCGCATCTCCGCTTCGGTGATCATCGGCGCCGATTGCGGCGGACAATCGGCAATCGCGCTCGTCACCTGCAGGAACGGATCGTCGAAGCGATTGGCGCGCTCGTCGGGAGCCAGCGGCCGGTTTGTTGCTGCAGCGGCGGGCGCGGCGAGGGCATAGACGCCGAGCGCCGCGAACAGCGCCGCCGCCGCGATACGCACAGCCTTGAACGGTATCTTCGCCGAAGCCGCCTTGCCGATCAGCACGACCGGGACATTCGCGAGCAGCATGCCGAGCGTCGTTCCGAGCACGACGGCCGCGAGCGAATCGTATTTGGCCGCCAGCAGAACGGTCGCGACCTGCGTCTTGTCGCCGATCTCGGCGATGAAAAAGGCGCCGACGGTCACGCCGAACACACCCCACCGCGTCGCGGGCGCCGGGGTCTTGTCATCGAGCTTGTCGGGAAGGAGCGCCCACGCCGCGACGGCGAAAAACGACAAAGCGACGAGCCACGTCAACACCTCGGGCGACAACAGAGTGCGGATGAGATTGCCGAAAAACCCCGCGAGCGCATGATTGGCAAGCGTCGCGACGAGGATGCCCGCGATGATCGGCAGCGGCTTCTGGAAGCGCGCGGCGAGCACGAGCGCGAGCAATTGCGTCTTGTCGCCGATCTCGCCCAGAGCAACGATGCCCGCGGATACGAGAAAGGCCTCCATGGGAACGGGTAGAATTATAGGGTGACTTTGCACACTGCATGGGACGATTCGCCGCTCGCGCACGCCGGTTGGATATTCATGCTGGCGGCGTTGGGCGTCGCAGATTTGGTCGCCGCAGCGCCCGTCAAGACCGCGCACGTCGAAGCCGAGCTCGTAGCGGCGAAGACCGCGATCGTGCCGGGCGAGCCGTTGACGGTCGCGCTGCGTCTCTCGATCGAGAAGGACTGGCACACGTACTGGCAGAACCCGGGCGATTCGGGTTTGCCGACGACGCTCGCGTGGAAGTTGCCCGCCGGCGTCGAAGCAGGGCCCATCGAATGGCCCGCGCCCAAGCTGTTGCCGGTCGGGCCGCTCGTCAACTACGGCTACGAAGGCGAAGTGCTGCACCTCGTGGGGTTGAAGACGCAGCGCACGCTCCGCGATTCCGGCCCGGTGACCCTCGCGGCGCGCGCCGAGTGGCTCGTCTGCAAGGAAGTGTGTATTCCGGAAGGCGTGGACCTGTCGCTGACACTGCCCGTGGCTGCGAGCGCCGACCCGGACGCGCGCTGGAGCGGCCCCATCGCGGCCGCGCAAGCCGCACTACCGAAACCGCTCGCGGGCTGGCAAACGAGCGCCTCCGGCAGCGGCGCATCGGTCAAGCTCACGCTGGTCCCGCCAGCCAACGCGCCCGAACTCGGCACCATCCGGTTTTTCCCGTTCGTTGCGGACAGGATCGATCCCTCCGGACCGCAGGTCTTGACGCGCGACGGCAATGCCTATGTGGTGGCGCTGCCGGTGTCGCACACGCTGGCGGGCTCACTCGATCGTCTCGCGGGCGTGGTCACGTCCGCTGCCGGCTTTGGTGGGGCGCGTGCCGCGACGATCGACGTCCCCGTCTCCGGCGCAGTCGCTGCCGGAACCCGGCCGTCGCCGGCCGTCGCACCCGTGCTCAATCTCGCGCCGGCGGCAAGCGCCAACGGCGGTGCCGTGTCGATCGCGATTGCCGTCGTTTCGGCGCTCGTCGGCGGCATCCTTCTGAACCTCATGCCGTGCGTGTTCCCGGTGCTGACGCTCAAAGTGTTGGGCTTCGCGACGCACAAGGACAGCCGTTCGACGATGCGCCACGAGGGAGCCGCATTCGCCGCCGGAGTCGTCATCGCATTCCTGGCGCTGGGCGCGGTGCTCGCGGCGCTGCGTGCAGGCGGCGAGCACCTCGGCTGGGGATTCCAGCTGCAATCGCCCGCCGTCGTGACTGCGCTCGCAATGCTGTTTTTCGTGCTCGCGCTCAATTTGTCGGGTGTCTTCGAGTTTGCGCAGCTCGCGCCGTCCGGCGTCACGAACTGGACTTCGAGGAACCGCACGCTCGACGCGTTCGGCTCGGGCGTGCTCGCCGTCGTCGTGGCGTCGCCGTGCACGGCGCCGTTCATGGGCGCCGCGCTCGGTTTCGCGTTGGCGGGACCTGCGGCGGCAATGCTCGCGATCTTCCTGGCGCTCGGCGTCGGCATGGCGTTGCCCTATGTGCTCCTGGCGTGGTTCCCCGGTTGGCGGCGGCGGCTTCCACGTCCCGGCCCGTGGCTCGAACGCTTCAGGCAGGTGCTCGCCTTCCCGTTGTATGGAACGGTGATCTGGCTTGCCTGGGTGCTCGGTGCGCAGCGCGACAACGATGCGCTGCTGCGTTTGCTGATCGCGCTGCTGTTCATCGGGTTCGCGCTGTGGGCGTGGCGAATCGTGCGCACGGGAGGCGCCCGGCCGTGGGCCCTCGCCGGTGTCGCTGCGGTCGGGATTTCGGCGGTCGTCGCCTGGCCGCTCTTCGTGGACAGTGGCGCACCAATCGACACCACGGAGCGTCGCGTGACGAGCGCCGACCGCGCCTGGGCCGCGTTCACGCCGGACACCGTCGCAGCGCTCACGGCGTCGGGACGGCCCGTGTTCGTGGACTTCACCGCCGCGTGGTGCGTGACTTGCCAGGTCAACAAGCGGCTCGTGCTGAGCTCCGACGACGTCCGGGCGCAGTTCGCTGCGAAGAACGTCGCCTTGGTGCGCGCCGATTGGACGCGGCGCGATCCCGCCATCACGGAGGCGCTCGCGGCGCTGGGAAGAAGCGGTGTCCCCGTCTACGTGCTGTACCGTCCCGGCAAGGAGCCGTTGCTGCTGCCGGAGGTGCTGCAGCGAAGCACAATGCGGGAAGCGCTCGCGACGCTGTAGTGAGCGAGCCGGAAACCGGCATCGGGGCTTCTGTCGAGTGAAGCCGGCGCGCTTGCCAACCCTCTGCTGCGGCGGTACTTTGTTGAGACACGCGAACAGGCTCAGATCCACGGAGACGACCATGCAACGATCATTCGTTTCACCCTCGGTCGCGATGGCGACGCTGTTCGCCGCCGGCGCCGCCATTGTCGTCGCCGGCAACGCCTTCGCCGTCGCAGCCGGCGCTCCCGCTCCCGCCTTCACGATCGCCGACACGTCCGGCAAGGCCGTGCAGCTCGCCGACTACAAAGGCAAATTCGTCGTGCTCGAATGGACGAATCCGGAGTGCCCGTTCGTGCGCAAGCACTATTCGAGCGGCAACATGCAGGCGCTGCAGAAGGAGTTTGCAGGGCGCGAGGTTGTCTGGCTCGCGATCAATTCCACCAACGCGTCGCATTCCGAATTCAAGACGCCGCGTCAGATGAGCGAGTGGATGAAAAGCCAGGCTGCGGCGCCCGCCGCGACGCTCCTCGACTCGACGAGCGACACGGGACACGCATACGGCGCGAGGACGACGCCGCACATGTTCGTCATCGATCCGGCCGGCAAGATCCTGTACAACGGCGCGATCGACGACAAGCGGTCGGCGAATCCCGCCGATGCGAAAACCGCGAACAACTACGTCCGCGCGGCGCTTGCCGAGGCGATGTCCGGGAAGCCCGTCAGCGTGGGCAACACGACGCCCTACGGCTGCAGCGTCAAATATTGACGTCTCGCGCAAGACCGTCGCGGCCTTGGTTTCCCTGGCCGGGCTGATCCTTCTCGCTTCGTGCGGGCGGGAAACCGCCCGGCCTCTCCAGGGATACGTCGAAGGCGAATACGTGCGCGTCGCGGCGCCCTTCGCGGGCACGTTGCAGCAGCTCTCCGTCAAGCGCGGCGACCAGGTCGAGGCGGCAAAGCCTTTGTTCGCGCTCGAGAGCGAGAACGAGACGGCCGCCCGGCGTGAAGCGGAGGCGCGGCTGCGTGCCGCCGAGGCACGGCTTTCGAACCTGCAGAGCGGCAAGCGCGCGCCGGAGATCGAGACGGCGGCGCAAGAGTTGCAGCAGGCGCGTGCGATGCGCGAGCTCGCGAGCTCCAACGTCGCGCGCCAGCAAAAGCTCTTCTCCAGCGGGTTCGTGAGCGGCGCGGTGCTCGACGATGCGCGAGCGCAGTTCAAGCGTGAGGACGCTCACGTGAAGGAGCTCGAAGCCGCAGTCGCGACGGCGAAGATGCCGGCGAGAACCGGCGAGATTCGCGCCGCCGAGGCGGACGCGCGTGCCGCGAAGGAGGTGGTCGCGCAAAGCGAATGGAAGCTCGCGCAGCGCGCGGTCGCAGCACCTGCGGCCGGGCTCGTTCACGACACGTATTTTGTCGTCGGCGATTGGGTTCCCGCCGGCACTCCGGTCGCGAGCGTGCTGCCTCCCGCCAACGTCAAGGTTCGCTTCTACGTGCCCGAGACGCTGCTCGGCGGACTCAAGCTGGGACAGGCGGTGACCGTCAACTGCGACGGCTGCGCCGCGCCGTTCTCGGCGACCCTACAGTTCATCGCCGATCGCGCCGAGTTCACGCCGCCGGTGCTGTATTCAAAGGAAAACCGCGCGAAGCTCGTGTACCTCGTCGAGGCCAAGCCGTCGCCGGCAGATGCCGTGAAGCTGCACCCGGGCCAGCCCGTCGACGTGACGTTGCCGGGAGTTCGGTGACCGTGACTTCCGCCAGCGGCGAAGTCGTCATCGATGTCCGCGGTCTCAACAAGACCTTCGGCCACCATCACGTCGTGAAGGACCTGGCGCTCTCCGTGCGGCGCGGCGAGATCTTCGGCTTCCTCGGTCCGAACGGCAGCGGCAAGACGACGTCGATCCGGATGCTGTGCGGACTCCTGACGCCCGACAGCGGCGAGGGAACGTGCCTCGGCTTCGACATTCGCCGCGACTCGAAGGCGATCAAGCGGCACGTGGGCTACATGACGCAGCGCTTCTCGCTGTGGGAGGACCTGACGATCCGCGAGAACCTGCGCTTCGTCGCGCGGATGTATTCGATGGACGACGTGACGAAGCGCGTCGATGAAGCGCTCGCGCGGCTTCGCCTCGTCGATCGCGCGAAGCAGCTCGCGGGTCAGCTCTCGGGCGGATGGAAGCAGCGCCTGGCGCTCGCCGCATGCCTGTTGCATGAGCCAAGGCTTCTGCTGCTCGACGAGCCCACGGCAGGCGTGGATCCCAAGGCGCGGCGCGACTTCTGGGATCAGCTGCACGAGCTCGCCGGCCACGGCATCACGGTGCTCGTCAGCACGCATTACATGGACGAAGCCGAGCGCTGCCACAAGCTCGGCTACATTCTCAACGGACGCCTGCTCGCGCAAGGAACCGCGGCCGACATCATCGAGAGCCAGCGGCTCGTCGCCTGGAGCGTGGCCGGTGCCGGCCTGCACGAGCTCGCGCCGCGGTTGCGCGCATTGCCCGGCGTGGACCAGGTGGCGGCGTTCGGCTCCGAGCTCCACATCACCGGCACCGAAGCCGGTGCCCTCGACGCAGCGCTCGCGCCGTTCAAGCAGGAGGCCGGCAGGCGCTGGCAGCGGATCGAGCCGGGCCTCGAAGACGTGTTCATTCATCTGATGCAAAGCCAAAGCCCCGCAGAGCCGCCAACCGAACACGTTCCCGTGCCCACGGCATGAGCGGATTCTTCTCGTTTTCGCGCTGGCTCGGCATCGTCGGCAAGGAGTTCATCCAGTTGAAGCGCGACCGACTCACGTTCGGGATGATCGTCGGCATCCCGATCATCCAGCTCGTGCTGTTCGGATTCGCGATCAATTCGGATCCCAAGCGCCTGCCGACGATGCTGCTCGACGCCGACCGCAGCGAGTTCTCGCGCAGCATCGTGAGCGCGCTCGCCAACAGCAATTATTTCGCGTTCATCGGCGAGGCTTCGGGGGAAGACGAGGCCGACCGGGCACTCGCCACGGGCCGCACGCAGTTCGTCGTGACCATACCGACAGGATTTGCGCGCGCGCTCGTGCGCGGCGAGCGCCCGCAGGTGCTGGTCGAAGCCGACGCCACCGACCCGACGGCCACGCAGAACGCCGTGGCGGCACTCAATGGGATCGCGCAGTCGGCGCTTGCTCGCGATCTGACAGGTCCGCTCACGCCGCTCGCGGCCAAGGCGGGCGCGTTCACGATGGTCGTGCATCCGCGCTACAACCCGGAAGCGATCACCCAGTACAACATCGTCCCCGGTCTCATGGGCGTGATCCTGACGATGACGATGGTGCTGATGACCGGCCTCGCGATCACGCGCGAGCAGGAGCGGGGGACGATGGAGAACCTTTTGTCCACTCCCGCCACGGCACTCGAGGTGATGACGGGAAAGATCGTGCCCTACGTGATGATCGGGCTCACGCAGGTGACGCTGGTCCTGATCCTCGCGAAGCTCATCTTCAACGTGCCGATGCACGGCAATCTGGCCGTGCTGTACCTTGCCGTTCTTCTGTTCATCGCGGCCAACCTGACGCTCGGCCTCATGTTCTCCTCCGTCGCGCAAAACCAGCTGCAGGCGATGCAGATGACGTTCTTTTTCTTCCTGCCGTCGATCCTGCTGTCGGGATTCATGTTCCCTTTCCGCGGCATGCCCCGCTGGGCGCAGGCGATCGGCGAGGCGTTACCGCTGACGCACTTCCTGCGCATCGTTCGCGGCGTGCTGCTCAAGGGCAACGGCGTCGCCGACGTGCTCTCCGAGACGTGGCCACTCGTCGCCTTCATGACCGTAGTGCTGCTGATCGGTCTGCGGACGTTCAAGAGCACGCTCGACTAAAGGCGGATCGCGCTCCCCGGCGCTGCGCCGCCCGGGCCTGCACTGAGCGAGCGGCGCGGTAACATTGCCGGCTGACAATCGGCAACTTTCGGACAGGAGACGACATGACGGCATTGCGGGAGAAGTTCGGACGTCCGCTGCGACTCGGGATCATCGGCGGCGGACCCAACTCCTGGATCGGCCGCATGCATCGGACGGCCGCCGAGATGGACCGATGGTTTCGCGTGACGGCAGGCGTCGTCTCGGGCGATCCGGCGAAGGCGCGTGCCGCCGGTGTCGCCGTGGGCCTCGACCCCGAGCGCAGCTATGCCGACGTCGCGCAGATGCTCTCGAGCGAACGGGCGCGCGCCGACGGCATCGATGCGGTGGCCATCATGACCCCCAACGACACGCACTACAGGTACTCGGCGGCGGCGCTCGATGCGGGCCTCGACGTCGTCTGCGACAAGCCCGTGACGCACGATTTTCGCGAGGCGTGCGATCTCGTCGAACGGACGAAGCAAAACGATCGCCTCTTCGCGATCGCGCACGGCTACACCGCCTACCCGATGACGCGGTATGCGCGCCAGCTCGTGCGGGACGGCGCCATCGGGCCGGTGCGCCTGGTGCAGGTCGAGTACATCCAGGCTGGCCTTGCGACGAGGCTCGAAGAGGGGCCGCAGAATAGCCGGCTGCGCTGGGTTCTCGACCCCGCGCGCAGCGGCCAGGCGCTCGTGATGAGCGCCATCGGATGCCATGCGCAGCACCTTGCGAGCTTCGTGTCGGGTTTTCGCTGCGCGAAGGTCGCCGCCGACGTCCAGTCGCTGATGCCGGGCCGCAAGGTCGTCGACTACGTCTCCGCGCTGATCGAGTTCGAAGGCGGTGCGTGCGGCACGTTCACCGTTACGCAAGCGGCCGCCGGCGGCGAGAACGACATCCGTCTTCGTGTCTACGGCGAAAAGGGCATGCTCGAGTGGTGGCATCGCGACCCGAGCTATCTCACGTTTGCGCTGCAGGGCGAGCCGGTGCGCACGATCACCCGCGGCGATCCGTTCCTGCCGCCCGAGAACATCGCGCTGGGGCATTCCCCGCGCGGCCATCCAGAGGGGCTGTGCGAAGCGTTCGGCAACATCTACGCCGAAATCGCGCAGGAGCGGATGGCGCGCTCGCTCGGCGAACCGGTGCCCGACCTGCCGTACCCGCGCATCGAGGAAGGCGCCCACACGATGGCGTTCATCGAGGCGTGCCTCGCCTCGCACGCCAAAGGCACGTGGGTGGACGTCGCGTCGTAGCACTTCCTCCTAGTCCGCGCAGCAATCGCGCGACCATCGACTGGGCGTAGCACCCCGTGCAGGTCTTTTCCGCCGATTCCTGGCGCGGCCTTTGCTGCTTGCTCTAGGGTTCGGTCAAGCACCGGCCCTTTTTCAACAAGCGCCGCGATTGGCGATGAACCACTTCCTCCTCATTGCGCTCGACGCGCAAACCCGCCTGTGGCGGGGGCCGCAACTCTCCCCCTCGCTCCGAAAGCGTCGGCGTCGCCGCGAAATGCATCTTGGCTACACGCTCGTGGAGCTGATGCTCGCCTTGACCATTCTGGGGATCCTGCTGACGCTTGTCGTCACGATGTATCAGGGCTGGCGCGATCGGATCGACGTCGGTCGGGCTGCCGAGGAGCTCATGGCGATATCGGCCGCGATCACCAGCTTCAAAACGGAGAACGACCGGTTTCCAACCGACTTGGCCGAGATCGGCAAGGGCAGCACGCTCGATCCATGGGGCGCAACGTACGGGTACGTCAATCACGCGGATGCGTCCGGCCGCGGGTCGTTCCGCAAGGATAAGAACATCGTTCCCATCAATTCCGACTACTCCCAAATTACTACCTGAGCCGGCCTTTGAGTGCCGCGAAGTTCGTGGAATTCGTCCGCCAGTTCAATGCACCGAAGCAGTCGTTCTCCCCTGCAAGGATCGTCGCGAACGTCGAGTGAACGTCGCTCGCTAGCGCGCAAACGCGTTTTCCATTTCCCTTCGAAATGCGACGGCTTCGTCGGCCGCATCGATGTCGACGTCGTCCCAGCGGACGGTGCAGTTGGCGGCTATGCGGCGCAGCAGCGTGACACCGTGCGCGAGTCCGAGCGGCAGCGCCCGCTGCGACAGCGACTGCGCAGCCGGGACGAGCTTGCCATACACCGTATAGCCGCCTTCGCCGTCGAGCGTTTCGCCGGCGACGAGATCGCGCTTGGCGGTCGCGACGACGTCGCCATGCCAGGCGACCGGTGCTCCGGTGGGCTCGCCGCGCAGCCCGACGGACGCGACGCTGATTCCGAGCTCGAGCCCGATCGCGTGATACGGCTTGTACATCGCCGAATAGCGTCCGGAAGGATCCGTCGAGAACCCGTACTCGCGGAAGCAGCGCCGCACGTAGTCTTCGCCGGCAGCCTCACCGGCGCGGAACGTCACGTAGACGCCCCAGCGCAGGTCGCGAAACACCGGACGGCCGTCGCGCTCGAGACTCGAAACGACTTCGACCTGGCCCGCGTGATGCAGGCGCCCGCCTTCGGCCGCCGGGCGCAGGATCCGCGGCAGGTCGTCGACGCCGCACGGCGGAAAGGCAAGGCCGTCGGGCGATGGCGCGAGGCCGGTGGCGTTGGCGACGGCCGCCATCTCGATCGCGCTCTTCGTCCCATCGAGAAACGAGTTGAACATCCGCGCGTTGAAGTCGCCCGCAGCCACCTGCTCGGCCGAGAATCCGTAGTACGGCCACACCGTGTCCGGCGTCGACGCGTGATACTCGGGCAGGTATTTCGTGCCCTTGCCGGCCGCGACGACTTCGAACCCCGCGGCTCGGCACCAGTCGACCATCTCGTAGATGAGCGCCGGCTGATCGCCGTAGGCGAGCGAATAGACGACGTTGTGCTCGCGCGCGCGCCGGGCCAGCAGCGGACCCGCCAGCGCGTCGGCCTCGACGTTGACCATCACCACGTGCTTGCCGCGCGCGAACGACGCGAGCGCATGCCGGATGCCCGCCGCGGGATTGCCGGTCGCGTCGATGACGATGTCGATCTCCGGAGCGTCGATCAGCGCCAGCGCGTCGGCGGTCACGTGCGTCGCGGCCGTCTTCGCCGCCGCGGCGAACGAGCGCGCGCCACAGCGCTCGGAGGCCCATCCGGTGCGCGAAAGCGTTGCGAAGGCTCGCGCCGGGTCGAGATCGGCGATCCCAACAATGTGAATGCCCGGCGTGTGCTTCGCCTGCGCGAGATACATCGCGCCGAATTTGCCGGCGCCGATCAGGCCGACCTTGAGCGGACGGCCTGCGGCGGCGCGGGCGACGAGTAGGTTGTGAAGATTCATCGTTCGATCCTGGCGACTGTCACTGCCGCCGGTAGGCACGTGACGCTCAGTTCAGCGCCTCATTTGCGTGCCGCATTTGAGTGCCTCATTTGAGTGCAAGCGCCAACCCGAGCGGCACGAACACGACGGACAGCATGTTGCCGATCAGCACGATCGACGCGACCTTGCCCGGTTCCTGCCGGAACTGCTCCGCCACCATGAAGTTGAGCACCGCCGGCGGCAGGCATCCGAACAGGATCAGAAGCCCGAGCTGCGAATCGTCGAGCTTCAGCACGGGAGCGAGCAGTGCCGCCATCCCGATGCCGGTCAACGGGCAGACGAGGCCGCCGATGACGCCGATCCGCGAGTCGCTCCAGCGCACGTCGAGCAGGCGCACGCCGAGCGAAAGCAACATCATCGGGATGAGCGCGTCGCCGACGAGCTTGAACCCGCTCTCCATCCATTCCGGCAGCGGCAGATGCAGAAGCGCGAACGCGAAACCCGCGATCGTCGACCACACCATGGGGTTCTGCAGCAGGCGGCCGAAGCGGGCGTGGTGGTCGATCATCCACGCGCCGACGGTGAAATGCAGCAGGTTCGAGATGGTGAACACCGCAACCATCGCGGACAGGCCACGCGGGCCGAACGCCAGCGCCGCGAGCGGCAGCCCCATGTTGCCGCAGTTGTTGAACATCATCGGCGGCACGAACGTGCGGTAATCGACGCCGAGCCACCGCGCGACCGGCCAGGCCAGCAATCCCGAGCCCAGCACGATGCCGATGCCGCCGACAATCAGCAGGCCGTTCGCGTAGATATCGAAGTCCTTGCTCGCAAGCGCAGAGAAGATGAGCGCCGGGGCGAGCACGTTCATGCTGATCCGGTTGACCCATCCCATATCCGGCTTGGCGCGCCGGCCGTACAGCCAGCCGAGCGCAATGATCGAGAAGACCGGAAGAATGATGCCGAGGACTCGCTCGACCATTCAGGCAAGCGTCGAACCGTGCGGCGCGAACGTGCGGAACTTGCTCAGGAATTCCTACAGAATGTATCGGGCAAGATTCTCGTCGCCCGCGATGTCCTTGAGTCTCGAGTCGACGTAGGCGGCGTCGATCGTGATGGTCTCGCCCGTGTGGCGCGTCGCCTGGAACGAGAGGTCGTCGAGCAGGCGCTCCATCACCGTGTGCAGGCGCCGGGCGCCGATGTTCTCCTGCCGCTCATTGACGGCGAACGCGATCTCGGCGAGCCGCCGTATGCCTTGCGGCACGAAGTCGAGATGGACGTTCTCGGTCGCCAGCAGCGACTGGTATTGGCGCACGAGGCACGCGTCCGTCGCCGTCAGGATCTGCTCGAAGTCGTCGACCGACAGCGACGAGAGCTCGACGCGGATCGGGAAGCGTCCCTGCAGCTCGGGAATGAGGTCCGAGGGTTTCGAGAAGTGGAACGCCCCCGACGCGATGAACAGGATGTGATCGGTCCGCACCATCCCGTGCTTCGTCGTGACCGTCGTCCCCTCGACCAGCGGCAGCAGGTCGCGCTGCACGCCCTGCCGGGAGACGTCGGCGCCGTGCGTCTCCTGCCGGCTCGCGATCTTGTCGATCTCGTCCAGGAACACGATGCCGTTCTGCTCGACGGACGCGAGCGCCTTCGTCTTCATCTCGTCGTCGTTGACGAGTTTGGCGGCTTCCTCGTCGGTCAGCGTTTTGAGCGCCTCGGCGACCGACATCTTCTTCAGCTTCCGCCGTCCGCCGCCCAACTGCTGGAACATCCCCTGCAGCTGACTCGTGAGGTCCTCCATTCCGGGCGGCGCCATGATCTCCATCTGCGGTGCGAGCAGCGAGACCTCGACCTCCACTTCGCGGTCATCGAGCGTGCCCTCGCGCAGCAGCTTGCGAAACTTCTGGCGCGTGTTCGAATCGGTCGGCTGCATGTCCGAGATGTTCACTTCGCGCGCGGGCGGCAGCAGCACGTCGAGCAGCCGCTCCTCGGCGGCGTCCGCCGCGCGGTCGCGCACCTTGCGCGTCTCGGCCTCGCGCGTCTGCTTGAGCGCGGCCTCGACCAGGTCCCGCACAATGGTGTCGACGTCGCGGCCCACATACCCGACCTCGGTGAACTTCGTCGCTTCGACCTTGATGAACGGCGCTTCGGCCAGCCGGGCCAACCGGCGCGCGATCTCCGTCTTGCCGACGCCCGTGGGTCCGATCATCAGGATGTTCTTCGGCGTGATTTCCTGCCGCAGCGGCTCGGGCACCTGCTGGCGCCGCCAACGGTTGCGAAGGGCGATCGCGACAGCGCGCTTGGCGGCATTCTGCCCGACGATGTGCTTGTCGAGCTCGCTTACAATTTCGGAAGGCGTCATGTGCGACATCGGAGTCTCGCGATTTCCCACCGCCCGAAAGCGGTGACGGATGGCATTTTACCGCGAGCGCCTTTGGCGTCCGCGTCGAACCCGGCGACGCATCGCGCGTCGAACTGGCCAGCGCAGCGACCACCCGTTATCATTCGCGACCGATGGAGCTCCTCACCTTCTGGTCGCGCAATGTGGTGCGCTTCGTGCAAATTGTGACCGCCGTGCTCCTCGTCGGCTGCGCAGCCGACGAGTCGGCGAAGCAGAAGCCGGTGAATATCGGTGCGCGGCTGAAGCCGATTGGCGGGAGCGCAGGCCTGGGACTCGTCACGTTTCGGCCGTACGACGGAGGCCTCACGCTGGTGGCGGATGTCGGTGGTCTTTCCGGCGGTCAGTACCGATTCGTGATCCACACGACGCCG
>Ga0070670_100002345_pt1 | contig 15592 bp, 10 predicted proteins | sample KBSS63metaG_FD_64665 | JGI IMG/M metagenome (GOLD analysis project Ga0070670, IMG submission 64665) | Switchgrass rhizosphere microbial communities from Kellogg Biological Station, Michigan, USA - KBS S6-3 metaG | ecosystem: Host-associated > Plants > Roots > Rhizosphere > Soil ... | reverse complement strand
AGCTTCAGCTGAACCTTCGGCGGACGCGCCGCCCGTCCACCGGGCTGATTTGCCGGCGCAGGCTGACTTTCCTGCGCAGAGATTCCTCCACCGGTCGCAAGAATCAGCGCGCCGACAATCAACGGACGAATCATTCTGGTCACTGGCGATCTCCTTGTTTGGTCCCGCCATCAACAATGTCCGGGACCTTCAGCGGTTCAACGACGACGGGATCGAGCGACGGCTCCGGCGACACGTCCGGCAGCGTCGGCTGCTCGGCGCCAAGGCGCCGAACGGCCGCGGTCAGAGACGGGTCGATGAGAATCTCTGGCTCCCCGGGTTGCAACCTGGCCGCCAGCCGCCAGCCGCCAGCCGCCAGCCCCCGGCTGCGTATGTGATTGGGCACGGCGTCCGGCCCAACTTTGACGGGGCGCTGGACGCTGTTCCCTGGCGCCGGCGCCAGCGTCACATCAGCGTGCGCGACCGACGACGGTTGACGGTCATGCGCGCTGTAGTCAGTCGTCGCAACCAGCCAGAGCAGCACGGCCGCTGCGGGAATCACCGCCATCACCCAGAAGCGCCACGCCGCTCTCGCCATGGGCTGCTCTGCGATCCGCACCCTGACTTTCGCCGCGAAGTCGGCGGACGGCTCGACGGCCAGTAACTGCGAGATCTCGCGATCCATCGCATGCAGGTCGTCGTCTTGCACGTTCAGATGTTCAGGCATCGCAGCTTCTCCGCGAGCGCTTTCCTCGCCAGGAACAACCTCGACTTGACCGTCCCTTCGGGGACGCCGAGCAGCCGCGCGACCTCCCGGATGTCGTGCTCCTCGATGGCCGCGAGGACGATGACGATTCGCAACTTCTCCGGCAGCGCCTCGATGGCGGCCCGCAGGTGCGTGGCGCGATCGTGGGCCACGGCCTGCTGTTCGAGCGACGCCGCCTGCGGCATGTCAACGGCCTCCTCGCGCGCCGTCCGCCGCCGATCCGCGCGCCACCGATCGATGGCCAGCCGCCAGGTCATGCGAACGAGCCATGCGCGAAACCTGTCGCGATCGCGCAGCTGCCGGAAGCTGCGATGCGCGCGCACGAACGCGTCCTGGGCGACGTCCTCGGCGTCCTGGCGATGACGGAGTACTCCGTAGGCGACCCGGAACGCCAGCGTGGAGGACTCGCGCAGCCGCGCTTCGAATTCGGATTCCAGCCCCGCGTCGACCGTCACGAGGCCTTCGAGGCTGTCCGCCCACTCATTCATTCAGGCTCCAGATGCAAGACGGCGCCGCCGGGTGTCTGGTTTAGCGCCGCTGGCCGTCCGCGAGTGCGCCGGCCGGTATTCGTCGACCCTGGTCAGCTGTTGGTTTGAGTTTTTTCGTCTGTTATCCTCTCTAGTACATGGCCATCAAAGACGCGCTGCTGCCCGAATTCGATCACGAGATGGGCACGACGCGCCGCCTTCTCGAGCGTACCCCCGGCGACAAATTTGCCTGGAAGCCGCATGAGAAATCGATGAGCCTCGGCCAGCTCGCCGGACACCTGGCCAATGTCCCTCACTGGATTGACGCGATTCTGCAGCACACCGTGTTCGATATTGCGACCGCAGGCGTGGATACGCGGCCTCGAGAGCCGGAATCGGTGGTCTGGCTGCTGTCGGATTTCGACACCAAGGTCAAAGCCGGTCGAGCAGGACTCGCGAACACCGGCGATGCCGAGATGCTGACACCGTGGACGTTCAAACAGGGGGGACACGAGCTCTTCACGATGCCACGCATCGCCGCCATCCGGTCGTTCGTCATGAATCACTCGATCCACCATCGCGGACAATTCAGCGTGTATCTGCGGATGAACAACGTTCCGCTGCCGTCGATGTACGGGCCCACGGCGGACGAGCAGTAGTGCGGCGCATTTTTACCTTTTTCCTGGTTCCTTTTTCCTTTTCACTATTCCCATTTGTCCTGCTCTGTACCCTCAACTCCGCGGGATATCGCTACGGCGCGTCGGATCTGGCCTTTTATATCCCGGCGGCGCTCGAACGGCTCGACCCTTCGCTTTTTCCGCGCGACCGCGCGCTGATTCAATCGCAGGCGCGCCTGACGATGATCGACGAGACGATTGCGGCGCTGGCACGCACCAGCCGGCTGACCCTGCCGTCACTGTTCGCCGCGCTCTACCTGATCACACTTGCCCTCCTTATGCTCGGCGCGTGGCTCATCGGCCGACGGCTGTATCGGTCGGCATGGACAACGTTGGCATTCACGGCGGCGCTGACGCTGAAGCACGAGATCGCCAAATCCGGAACGAATACGCTCGAAGGCTACTTCCATCCACGGCAGCTCGCGTTCAGCCTGGGAACGCTCGCCGTCGCGGCCGTATTAGGCCGCCGATTCGCGATCGCAGCGGCCCTTGTCGTCGCCGGCGGGATGCTGCACCCGACGACAGCGCTGTGGTTCGGCATCTGGCTTGGGGTGGCGGCATGGGTCAACGAGCCGCGCTTGCGGCCGTGGCTGACGACGGCCGCCGCCGCCGGGATCGCAGGTGGCCTACTGCTCCTCACAGCCGGTCCGCTCGCGGGCCGGCTGGTGGTCATGGATCCCGAATGGCTCGCCACCCTGGTGACGAAAGACTATCTGTTTCCGCTCGAGTGGCCGCTCTACGTATGGCTCCTGAACCTCGCGTATCTGCCGATCATCTGGATGATCTACCGATGGCGGCGGACCGCCGGGGTGCTCGCCGCGGTCGAACGGGGCCTCGTCGTGGGGTGCGTCTCGCTTCTGCTGGTATTTGCCGCCGCGCTGCCCTTCAACGCCGCGCGGCTTGCCATCGTGATCCAGCTGCAGATTCCCCGAATCTTCTGGATGCTGGATTTCATGGCCATCGCCTACGCCTGCTGGGCGCTCATCGAGGCCGGCACGTTCACGCGCCGCCGTGCGGCGGCTGTGGTCGGCACCATTCTCCTGGCGTCTGGCGCGCGCAGCGCGTACATCAAATTCGTGAGGTTCCCCGAGCGTCCGATCGCGCAGATTCGCATTCCTGATACCGATTGGGGACGCGCCATGGGGTGGGCGCGGGCGACGGCGCGTGACAGCAACTGGCTCGCGCACCCGGCCCATGCGGTCCAATATGGGTCCAGCCTGCGAGTGGCCGGCGAGCGCGATCTCTTCGTCGAAGGAATCAAGGACGCGGCAATCGGCATGTACGAACGCGACGTCGCCATCCGTACCCGCGACCGGCTGCTCGAGATCGACGACTACGACAACATGACAACCGGGCGCGCACGCGAGCTTGCGGCCAAGTACGGGTTGGACTTCATGGTCTCCGAAGCGGCGCTTTCGCTCCCGATCGCGTACTCGAGCGGCTCGCTGCGTGTGTACCGTCTACGCCCGTGAGCATGAAGACGAATGAATCCCTACACGCCCAAGCGCCGGCTGCGCAACGGTCACCTCATGACCGTGTACTGCTGGGGAAAACCCCGGCGGTTCCCGCGTCTGCCTCCTCCTGAGGACCGCTACTTCGACGTCGCGACCGGCGTGCGCGTACTGGCACACTGCCACTGGCAGCAGGACCGCGCCGCGCATCCGGTCGTGCTCGGCCTGCACGGGCTCGAGAGCTCCAGCAGCGCACATTACATGCGAGGGCTCGCCAGCAAGGCGTTCGCGCGCGGTTTCAGCGTCGTCCTGTTGAACCAGCGGAACTGCGGCGGGACCGAAGCGTTGTGCGACGGTCTGTACCACTCCGGTCTGACCGCCGACGCCGATCACGTCATCCATGCGATCGTGCGCGAAGGCATCGATCGCGTGGTCGTCGCAGGCTACTCGCTGGGGGGCAACCTCGCGCTGAAGCTCGCCGGCGATTACGGAGACTCTGCGCCGGCGGCGTTGAAAGCCGTTTGCGCCGTGTCGCCGGTAATCGAGCTGGCGGAATGCGTGCGGGCCCTGGAACGCCGGCAGAATGTCATCTACCAGTGGAACTTCGTCCGCGGACTGAAATCGCGGATGCGGCGGAAGTCCGTGACCCATCCTGGACGCTTTCCCGTCCAACGCCTCGTCGACGTGCGCACGGTGCGGCAGTTCGACGAATACTTCACCGCGCCGCACTTCGGGTTCCGCGATGCGAGCGATTACTACCATCGCGCGAGCGCGCTGCGAGTCGTGCATCGGATTCGCGTGCCCACCTTGATCATCACGGCCGAAGACGATCCATTCGTCCCGGTCGGACCGTTCCGCGATCCCGTGCTGACGTCGAACCCCAACATCACCCTGGTCGTGACCAAGTACGGCGGCCATTGCGGATTCGTGACCGAGCCCGCGGGGTCCGACGACGATGGCTACTGGGCGGAGAATCAGATCGTGGACTTTGCGGAGGCTGGCGCCGGCGTTAGGCCGGCCTCGGCAACGCCTCGATGAACCGCCGCGCGAAGTCCGGGCCCAGTCCCTGTTCCTCGTGCTTGAAGTACACGAACGCTTCCGTGACGTTCAGGCGGCCGACGATCCCGGCCCACCGCTCGATGTCGCTCTGCTGATACCCCTCATCGCGCAGACGGAAGTAACCGTACGGGGCGGTGATCTCCACCGGCGCGCTGAGCTTTTCGCTGTCGGCGATGCACAGCGCCAGCTTCCGCTCGCGGAGCGTCTCGAAGATCTCAGCGTCGAACCACGAACCGTGCCGAAACTCGAATGCCGCGGTCGTGTCCTCCGGCAGCAGGTCGAGGAACGACCGCAGCACCGCGGCGTCCTTCTTATATGTAGGGGGCAGCTGAAAGAGCAGCGCACCGAGTTTCGGCCCGAGCGTTCGCGCCGTCCGGCAGAACGCCTGCACCATGTCCTCACACCGCTGCAACTTCGCGTCGTGGGTGATTCGCCGCGGCGCCTTCAGCGTGAACCGGAAGGTCTCGGGCGTCCCCGCCGCCCATCCCTCCAGTAGCTTCTCGGTCGGCATGCGATAGAACGTGTAGTTGATTTCCACCGTCGAAAATCGCGCGGCATAGTAGTCGAGCATCTTGGCGGTGCTGAACTTCTCGGGATAGAAAGTTCCGCGCCACTCTGGATAGTTGTAGCCTGAGGTTCCGACGAGGACGGTCATGTGAATGAATGATGGATGATGAATGATGAATGATGAAATCTGCGATGTCCGGAATTTTACGCTGCGGCAGATTCTGCTTCATTCACACTGTCTTCACGCAAAACCCTTCAAGATCTTCGACGGCTCGAAACCTGCAATTCCAGTAGGCATGTCACCATCGTACGATGTCCAGGAACGCTCATTTGCATTTGCGTGCGATGTGATCGGATTCTGTCGAAAACTGCCTCGCACGGATGATGCGCTCAGACGATTGTCCTGGCAGCTGCTGGCCGCGAGTGCCTCCATTGGCGCGAACCTGGAAGAAGCTGATGCCGGTCAAACGAAGGCTGATTTCATTGCGAAACCGTCCATCGCAAGGAAGGAATGGCGCAGACTGCCGGTCCGCTCATCGATGAGTCGACTCAGATTTACAAGATCCTGACCACCATTGTCCTCAACGCGAAGTCGAGTCCGCGCCGGGGATGAGAGAAGGCGCTTTCATCATTCGTCATTCATCATTCATCATTCCTGGGACACCCCCGTCCCACCACCGGACACCGCCGAACCCTGCGTCGAGACAGCGCCTTCATCTAAACATCCCGGATACAACGAGTTGGCGGGGTCAGCGTAGTTGGCAGCCGCTTCGCTAGTCTGCACGGCGCTGTGCTACACGACCTGCGATACGCCGTCCGCGGGCTTCTGCGTACGCCCGCATTCATGGGCGTGGCCATTCTGACCCTCGCACTCGGGATCGGCGCCAACACCGCCGCCTTCAGTCTGGTGCGCGCCCTATTCCTCGGTCCTCTGCCGTTTGACGACGCCGACCGGCTCGTGACGATTGCGGAGCGCCGGGCGACGAGTCGTGACGCGAATATTCCGGTGTCGGGCCACGAGTATGCCGCCTGGAAGGACGAGAACCACGTGTTCGACGGGGTCGCGCTCGCTCAGCCGGACCGCGCGACGCTGACGCGGACGGGAGAGCCGCAGGCGCTCGACCTGATGCGCGTCTCCTCCGATTACTTCGACGTGACGGGATTACGTGTGGCGGCCGGGCGAGGGTTCGCCGCCGGCGACGACACGACCGGGCACGATTCAGTCGTCGTGCTCAGCGACCGCCTCTGGCGCGCGCGATTTGGCGGCGACGAGCGCGTCCTGGGCAGAACAATCACCTTGAACGATCAACCGTTCACGGTTGTCGGTGTTCTTGCTCCCCTGCCTCAATCGCTTTCACCGGATGCCTGGGTGCCGATCGATGTACCGGAGAGGCTGCGCGCGGTCGGACGTCATAACCTGAACGTCATCGCCCGGCTGCAGCCGTCCGCGACACTGGCGCAGGCGCAGCGCGATCTCGACGCCATATCGAGGCGTCTGGCGGAACAGATGCCCAACGAGAATACGGGGCATGCGGTGATCGTCAGCGGATTTCGCGAGAGCCTCGTCGGCGAATTCCGCCCGGCTTCCCTCCTGATCGTTGCAGCGGTCGGCTTCGTGCTGCTCATCGGTTGTGCGAACGTCGCCAACCTCCTGCTGGCGCGGGGCGCGGCGCGACACAGGGAGATGGCGGTGCGCACCGCACTCGGCGCCAGCCGGGCGCGGGTGGTTCGCCAGCTGCTGATCGAGAGCATCATCCTCGCCGCAACCGGCGGAGCGGCGGGCCTGCTGCTCTCGGCGTGGATGACCGACCTGATTCCGAAGCTGCCTGGCGCACGAATCCCACTCGTCGAAACCGCGAAGATCGACTGGCAGAGCGTCCTGGCCGCGGCGGCGATCTCGCTCCTGACAGGACTGATTGCCGGCCTCGTCCCCGCGCTGCGCTCGTCGCGCATCCATCCATCCTCCCTGCGCGAAGGCAGTCGCATGTCCGAGGATCGCGGTCGTCAGCGCGTGCGGATGGCGCTGGTCGCGGCCGAGATCGCGCTCACCCTGATGCTGCTCATCGGCGCAGGTCTCATGATCAACAGCTTCATGCGGTTGATCATCGTCCAGCCCGGCTTCGAAGCGCGCAATGTGCTCGTCGTCCCGCTCGACCTGCCGCCATCACGGTACACGGAGCCGCAGCGGCGGCGGGAATTCGTCGAGCGCGCCGTCGCCGAGATGCGCACGATTCCCGGTGTCACGGCAGCCGGCGCGGTGTCACATCTGCCGCTTGGTGGCGCGGACAGCTGGATGTCATTCGCGATCGAGGGCCGGCCCGTGCCGCGACGCGGTCAGGAACCCTACGCGCCAATCCGCGTCGCCACCCCCGATTACTTCAGAGCGCTGGGAATCCCGCTGCGCCGCGGCCGGGTATTCAGTGACAGCGACGCGCGGATCGCGGTGCCACTGATCCGCTGGTTTCCGCAGCAGCCGTATCCGGACGGATTCGACAAGCCGCAGCCCGCGGCGGTCGCGGTGGTCAGCGAAGCCGCCGCGCGCCAGTTCTGGCCTGGGGAAGATCCGATTGGCCGGCGTATTCGCCTCCTCTTCAGCCCCGAAATCACGATTGTCGGAGTGGTCGGCGACGTCAAACACAACGGGCTGAATCTGCCGGTGTATCCGCACGTGTACCTGTCGCACAACCAGGAACCCTGGGAATCCGTTTCACTCGTCGTGCGCACAGCCGGCTCCCCGCTCATTGCGGCGCCGGCGATTCGCGAACGGTTGCGCGCCGCAGACGCGATGCTGCCACTGGCGATCAGGACCATGGACGATGTGCTGTCCACATCGACGGCCCAGCCGCGGCTCTATGCGTTGCTGACCGGCGTCTTCGGCGCGGTCGCGCTGGCGCTTGCGGTCGTAGGGATCTTCGGCGTGGTGAGCTATGTCGCCGCGCAGCGGACGCGCGAAATCGGCGTGCGGATGGCACTTGGCGCGCAGGCGCGAGAAATCGTCGGGCTGGTGATCGGCCAGGGGATGCGGCCGGTCGGCGCGGGCATCGTCATCGGGCTTGGGGGTGCCTTCGGCGTCACGCGCTTCATGAAGAAGCTGCTGTTCGGGGTGGCTCCCCTCGATGCTTTGACCTTTACCATCGTCGTCCTGGTCGTCGCGACGATCGGGCTCATCGCGTGCTGGATTCCAGCCCGGCGCGCGACTCGCGTCGATCCGCTAACGGCGCTGCGTAGTGAATAGGAAAAGGTAGAAGGAAAAAGGAAAAGAAAAAGGAAAAGCGCCTGCGACCCGAGCGAGGCGCGAAGCCGCCGAGCGAGCAGTGAGAGAGGTAAACAGCAAGTGCTGAACGATCTGCGATTCGCAATCCGCACGTTCCTCCGCAACCCGGCGTTCACGGCAGGTGCGGTGCTGACGCTGGCGCTCGGCATCGGCGTCAACAGCACCATCTTCACGCTGACGAATTCACTCCTGTTTCGATCGGTGCCTGGCATCTCGGAACCGCAACGCCTGGCCTGGGTTTCTTCGGGACGGCGCGACATGTCGCGCGAGATGGGGATGTCCTATCCGGATTTCCTCGATTATCGCGACGCCTCCCGCGAAGTATTCAGCGACATCGTCGCGTTCCGGTCGACACCGCTCAGCCTGGCGGGGACGGGCGAACCTGCGCGGGTGCGAGGACAGTTCGTATCCGGTTCGTTCTTCCGTACGCTGGGCGTGACGCCGGCCGAAGGGCGCGTGCTGAACGGAGACGACGATCGACGCGGCGCCGCGCAACCGCTCGCGGTGCTGAGTCATCGCCTGTGGACACGCCGGTTCGGCAATTCGCCCGACATCCTGCGGCAGTCGATGGCGATCAATGGCCGCTCTTTCACGGTCGTCGGAGTCGCCGCGCCCGGGTTTCGCGGCCCGATGCTCGAAGAAGCCGCCGATGTATGGCTTCCTCTGGCAACGTGGCCCGACGTGATGTCGTCTCAGCGCGGGCTGTTAGACGACCGCAGCGGGTCATGGCTGCAGGTCATGGGCCGCCTTCGCCCCGAGGCCACATTAGGCCGCGCGCAGTCGGTACTTTCAGCCGTCGCGTCGAGGCTGGCGACAGCGCACGCAGACACGAATGCGGATCGGATCGTCACGGTTTCCCAGGCGCGCTCGCTCTCGCCTTCGGGCCGATCCGAGCTCGTGCCGCTGGCGGTTCTCCTCCTGACCGTCACCATGCTCGTCCTGGTCATCGCCTGCGCCAACGTCGCGAACCTGCTGCTCGCGCGCGGCGCCGGCCGCGCCTCAGAGCTCGGCATTCGCGTCGCGATCGGCGCGACCCGGCAACAGCTCCTCCGACAGCTGCTCACGGAAAGCCTCGCGCTCGGCACCGCCGGAGCAGTGGCCGGCCTGCTTCTCTCGTTCTGGGGCGCGGACATCCTGGTCTCGATGCTGCCCCCCGACGAGTTCGCCGGGTTGACACCCGCGATCGACGCCCGCGTCCTGCTGTTCACAGCGCTCGCCGCATGCGGAAGCGTCTGCGTGTTCGGCCTGGTGCCGGCCTTTGCCGCGACGCGCAGCGCGCTCCTGCCGCGCCTTCGAGAAACCCCCTCGGCCGGCGGACGCCGCTCGCGTCTCCAGGGCACGTTCGTCGTGGCGCAGCTCTCGCTCTCGCTCGTCCTGCTTCTGGCGGCGGGCCTGAGCCTGCGAGCGCTGCAGAAGGCCGGCAGCATCGACCTCGGTTTCAACCCCGAACATCTCTTCACGGCCTCCTATGATCTCGTGCTGCAGAACTACCCCCCGGAGCGCCGCGACGCCTTCAGACAGAACCTGCGCGAACGAATCAACGCGTTGCCCGGGGTTATTTCGGCAGCGATCGCGAACCTTCCGCCGCTCAGCGGGACGATGGTGAGCACCGTTGCGACTTCCGTAGACGACGCGGGCCAACCGGCCGAGGCCCGCGCGTACCTGAACGCTGTCGGACCGCAGTACTTCGGCGCACTGCAACTGCCGATCCTCCGCGGCCGCGGCATCACCGACATCGACCGCCGCGGCGCCCCCGGGGCGGCGGTCGTGAACGAAACACTCGCCCACCAGCTCTGGGGCGCCGCGGATCCGCTCGGCCGCTCGCTGCGGCTGGATGATGACGTTCTGCAGGTGGTGGGTGTTGCGCGCAATTCGAAGTACGACGAGGCGACCGAGGAGCCGCGCGCTTTCCTCTACTTGTCACTCGCGCAGCACGCGCCACTCGATCGCGAAACGATCCTCGCTCGCACCGCGGGGTTGCCCAGCCTCATCGCGCCGTCCGTGCAGGCACAGCTGCGTGCCCTCGATCCTGCGCTACCGGTGTTCGATGTGCGGACGTTTGACGATGTGCTCAAAGAGCGGGCAGATAAGCAACGCGGCCTCAGCGCTTTGTTTGCCGCGTTCGGGTCCGTCGCGCTGCTGCTCGCCGCGCTGGGGTTGTATAGCGTGATGGCCTATGCCGTGGCGCGGCGAACAAGGGAGATCGGCGTGCGGCTGGCGCTCGGCGCCACGCCGGCGCAGTTGACGCGTCTCATCGCGCGCGACGGCTTGCGGCTGGCGCTGATTGGTGTCGCGATCGGCTGCGTATTTGCGCTACCGCTGGCGCAGCTGCTCGGCGCTCTCATCTTCGGGATCCACGTGGCCGACCTGGGGGCGTTCGCAGGTACGTGCGCGCTGCTCGTCGCCGTCGCACTGATCGCGGCGCTGCTCCCGGCGCGGCGCGCATCGCGGGTGGATCCAATGGAGGCGCTGCGCGCAGAGTAGAGCGCCTGCAGTAAGTAATGCCGACGGAATAATGCTGCCTTAACCGCCATGCTCAATGATCTTCGCTACGCCGCCCGCATGCTCCTCAAGAGCCGCGGGTTCACGATTGCCGCGCTGACCGCGCTCGCGCTCGGCGTCGGCGCAACGACGGCGATGTTCAGCGCCGTGAATTCCGTGCTGCTGCGCCCGCTGCCGTTTCCCGATCCCGAGCGGCTCTACGCGGTCCGCGAGACGCGCGCCCAGGCCGGCTTCGAAAAGACGGTGGTCGCCGAGGGTGAATACCTCGCGTTCGGTCGTGACAATCCGTCGTTCGAATATGCAGCCGCCGTGGCCATGCCCGGCGTCGCGATTCGCATCGGCGACACACCCGAACGGCTGACGGCGCTCAAGGTGCCGGCGGACTTCTTCCCGTTGTTCGGCGTCGTGCCCGCGGCGGGCCGTGCCTTCACGCGTGACGCGGAACAGCCGGGCCAGGGGGACGTCATCCTCATCAGCCATGCGGTGTGGCAGCAGCATCTCAACGGCGCGGCCAGCGCGATCGGCACGTCCATATCGGTCGATGCGCGCCCGACGACGATCATCGGAGTTCTGCCCAAAGGCTTTTTCTTTGGCGAGCGCATCGATGCGATCGTACCGATGGCGCTTGGCGCGGAAGCGGCCAGCCAGTTCTCGTCGCACTCGCTCGACATGTACGCGCGCCTGCGCCCGGGAGTCACGCCGCAGCAGGCGTCGGCCGACCTGACCCGGCGGATCCTGGCAACCCAGGCCACTCCACCACACGCGACCGGTCTCACGCTCGTGCCGCTACGCGAGGAAGTCGTGGGTGAATCGAAGACCCCGATCCTGATCCTGTTTGGCGCCGTCGGTCTCGTCTTGCTGATTGCCTGCGCGAACATCGCCAACCTCCTGCTGGCGCGTGCGGCGGCACGACAGAAGGAAATCGCGGTGCGTGCCGCGCTCGGGGCGACGAGGGCGCGAGTCGTGCGGCAGCTGATGACCGAAAGTGTACTCCTCTCCGTGGTCGGCGGTGTCCTCGGCGTCGTGTTGTCTCTCTGGCTGACGGATGTGATGGCGCGCGCCGCGGCCGAGTCTATTCCGCGCGGCGCGGAGATATCCGTGGACGTGCGGGCGCTACTCTTCGCCCTCGGTGTCTCCGCGTTGTGCGGCACGATATTCGGCCTCGCGCCCGCCTGGCAGCTCGCCCGCTCCGACGTCAACGCAGCACTGAAACGTCAGGGCCGCGGCGTTGGCGCGGTTGGGCGCGCCCGCACGCTGGCGCTGTTCGCGGCCGCGGAGGTCGCGCTTGCTTTCATCCTGCTCGCGTCCGCAGGGCTCCTGCTCGTCAGCTTCGAGCATCTTCGCCACGTCGATGCTGGATTCGAACCCTCGAATGTCGTGACCGCGCCCGCGTATCTGCCCGAGTGGAAGTACTCCACCCCGGAAAAGCAGCGCGCGTTCTTCTCACAGGCGGTCGATGCTTTGGCCGCCGTTCCTGGTGTCACCGCTGCGGCAGCCGTCAACGTTCTTCCGCTCTCCGGAAACAACTCGTCTGGGTCGATTACCCTCGAAGGATTCCCGCCGCCGCCGCCGGGCCAGCGCGAAAGTGCGGATCGACGCGCGATCACCCCGGCGTACTTCGCCGCGCTCGGCATTCGAGTGCTCGAAGGACGTGCCTTCACTACCGGTGACGACCCGAGAGCCCAGCCGGTGGCGATCGTCAGCCGCGCGCTCGCCGAGCACTACTGGCCGGGTGCAAGCGCCGTCGGCAAGCGGCTGCAGTTCGGCCGTTCGGCGTCGCCACGCGTGCCCTGGCTGACGATCGTCGGCGTTGTCGCCGACGTGCGCCACGGCACGCTGGCGCGCCCCTCGCGGCAAGTCGTCTACTACCCGCACGCGCAGATTCCGAGCGGTGACATGGAATTGGTGATCCGCAGCGCCGGACCTGCGTCCGCGGTTATTCCCGGCGTGCGGCAGGTGATTCGCGGCCTCGACGCCGACCTCCCCGTTGACTCGATCGAACCGCTGACCGAGCTGGTGCGGACGTCGCTCCGCGATCCGCAGATCGAGTTCGGCCTGCTGGCAGCGTTCGCCCTGTTCGCGCTCGGACTCGCGGCGGCAGGCATCTACGCCGTCATGGGCTACGCCACGACGCAGCGCCTTCAGGAATTCGGGATTCGAATCGCCCTCGGCGCGACCCGCATCGACATCATGCGTCTGGTCGCGGGCTACGGCGCCCGCCTGGCAGCCAGCGGGCTCGCGGTCGGGCTCGCGGGCGCGTATCTGACGGGCTCATTGCTCCGTGAACTGCTCTTTGGTGTCCGGCCGGCGGATCCCGCAATCTTCGCCGCGGCGGTCGCGGTGCTGGGCGGCGTCGCAATGGCGGCGTGTATCGCACCGGCACGCCGGGCGCTTCGCGCGGATCCGATGACGGCGCTAAGGGCGGAGTAGGGGATAGGACATAGCACATAGGACATAGGACATAGGACATAGGACGTAGGACATAGTGGCCAACGACATCCGTTACGCGCTCCGCACGTTTTTCAAAGCACCGGGATTCACCGCGGTCGCGGTGATCACCCTCGCGATCGGCATCGGAACCAACACCGCCATCTTCAGCGTCGTCAATAGCGTGCTGCTGCGGCCGTTGCCTTACCCTCACTGGCGCGAGATCGTCGAGGTGTATTCGACCAGCGCCGGAGAGCCAAAGGGCGCCCACGCCGCCGCTGACTTTCTCGAATTCCAGCGGGACAACCGCACGTTCGCAGTAGTCGCCGGGTATCGGGAAGACGCGCTGACCATCGCCGTGCCCGGAGCAGATCCAGTGCGCGTGAGTGGAACGCTCGTAACTTCAGATTACTTCGACGTGTTCGGGATGCGGGCAGCGCTCGGCCGCACGTTCTCGCGTGCGGCGGATGGGAAAACGACGGAGCCGTTGGTCGTTCTGGCCCACTCGACATGGGCACAGCAGTTCTCATCCGATCCTCACATCGCCGGGCGGCGCGTCCGCATCAACGGCGTCGTGCACACGATTGTGGGCGTGATGCCACCGTTGTTCGCGTATCCGGCGGGAACGCAGGCGTGGGTGCTGTCGGCGAAACCGGTGCCACTGCCGCCGCTCGACGTCCAGGGCGATCTGCTCGAGAGCCGGGACGTCCACTACTTCAAGGCGATCGCGCGCCTCAAAGACGGCGTGACGGCGGCGCAGGCCAACGCCGACCTGTCCGTGCTTGCCGAAAACCAGGCGCGCCGGTTCCCCCAGAGCAACGGCGGCCGCGGCGCGGCCGTCGAGCCACTTCACGAGCGAATCGTCGGGAAGGTGCGCGATGCGCTGTACCTGCTGCTCTACGCAGTCGGACTGGTGCTGCTGATCGCCTGCGCGAATATCGCCAGCCTTCTCCTCGTGCGCGCTACCGGACGGCGACGGGAGATCGCGATTCGCGTTGCGCTTGGCGCCGGACGTGGACGGTTGATACGGCAGTTGATCACGGAAAGCCTGCTGCTCGGCATCGCCGGCGCAGGCGTGGGTCTTCTCGCCGGCAGCTGGGCGATCGCACTGCTGCTGAAAGTACTGCCGGACGGCGTGCCGCGCGTCGATGAGATTACGCTCGACGGTCGCGTGATGGCGCTGGCGATCCTCGTGTCGCTCATCTGCGCGCTTTTCTTCGGCCTCGCCCCGGCCGTGCAGGTCTCGCGGCTGGATCCGACGAGCGGGCTCCGCGAAGCCGAACGCGGCAGCAGCACAGCGCGCGTCCGCGCCCGGACGCGATCGCTGCTCGTCGTCGCCGAGATCGCGCTCACCCTGATACTGCTCGTCTCGGCGGGACTGCTGAGCAACAGCTTCATCAGGCTGCAGCGCGTCGATCCCGGATTCCTGGTCGATCCAGTCACTGTGATCGCGCTGCCCCTGCCGCAGTCGAAGTATTCGGATGGCAAGCGCCAGGCCGCCTTCTACAAGCGCATCGCGGACGGCCTCCGGTCACGGCCGGAGGTGCAGTCGGCGGCCATCCTGTTCCCCAGCCCGATCGAGGGGCGGAATGCGAGCGCCACCTTCACGATCGAGGGGCGTTCAAACTCGACGCGTGCCGACCGTCCGTTTGCGTCGATTGGATCGGTATCCGGCGACTACTTCCGCACGCTGGGAATTCCTCTCATTGCCGGCCGCACCTTCACCGAACAGGATCAGGAGCCGGCGCCCGCGGTCGTCGTCGTCAACGCGACGCTCGTGCGCACGTATTTCGGCGGCGCGGATCCCATCGGCAAGCGCCTGCGGTTTGGCGACACCGACGAGGACTGGATGACCATCGTCGGCATCGTCGGAGATTCGCGGAACGTGGGCCTTCACGACCTGCCGCTGCCGCTGGTCTACCTGCCGTATCACAATTTTCCGTTGCCCTTCATGGCGATCGCGGTGCGCAGTACCGCACCTCTCTCGACGATCGCCGCGCTCGCGCGCACCGAGATCACCGCCGCCGATCCGGAGCTCGCGGTCGCGAAGGTCGAGCCGATGCGCGACGTGTTGCGGGAGTCCGTCGCCGAACCGCGCTTCCGCACGCTGCTGCTCGTCGCCTTTGCCGGGATGGCCGTCGTGCTGGCGGCGGTCGGCATTTACGGGCTCATCAGCTACTCCGTGGCGCAGCGGACGCGCGAGATCGGCATCCGTATGGCCCTCGGTGCCCAGGCGCGGCAAGTCATGATGCCGGTGCTGCGCCAGGGTTTCGTACTCGCAGTCGCCGGGATCGCCATCGGTCTCGCTGGATCCGTGCTCGCCGCGCGGCTGCTCTCGAGTTTCCTCTTCGGCATCGAACCCTCGGATCCGTTGACCTACGCTCTCGTCTCGGCGCTGCTGCTCTTCGTCACGTTACTCGCGAGCTTCATTCCGTCGCGTCGCGCGCTGCGCGTCGATCCGCTCACGGCGTTGCGCGCCGAAT
>Ga0070670_100002343_pt1 | contig 15602 bp, 9 predicted proteins | sample KBSS63metaG_FD_64665 | JGI IMG/M metagenome (GOLD analysis project Ga0070670, IMG submission 64665) | Switchgrass rhizosphere microbial communities from Kellogg Biological Station, Michigan, USA - KBS S6-3 metaG | ecosystem: Host-associated > Plants > Roots > Rhizosphere > Soil ... | reverse complement strand
TCCTTGAGGCCCTCGGGCACGTCGCCCGAGACGATGCGCAGCGCCAGGCCCTCCGCGATCGCGGTCTTGCCGACGCCGGGCTCGCCGATCAGGACGGGATTGTTCTTCGTCCGGCGCGACAGCACCTGGATGACGCGGCGGATCTCCTCGTCGCGGCCGATGACGGGATCGAGCTTGCCCTGGCGCGCGAGCGCGGTCAGGTCGCGGCCGTAGCGCAGGAGCGCCTGGTACTTGTCCTCGGGGTTCTGGTCGGTGACGCGCTGGTTGCCGCGCACGTCCTTCAAGGCCGCCAGCAGCCGGTCCTTGGTCACGCCGCGGCGCGCGAGCACGGGACCCGTGTCGGGCGCGCCCGCCGCCGCGAGCACCAGGTGCTCGACCGAGACATAGTCATCCTTGAGCCGCTCGCGCTCCTTGTCCGCCTCGTCGAGCATCGACTTGAGCTCGTTCGACAGGTAGAGGTCGGACGATCCCGAGACGCGCGGCTGCGAAGCGATCAGCCCATCGACGTCGCCGCCGACCTGCGCCAGGTCGACGCCGAGCTTGCCGAGCAGCGCGGACGCCACGCCGCCCTCGTCGTCGAGCAGGGCGCGGAACAGGTGTGCGGGCTTGAGCGATTGGTGGCCGCGCTCGCGCGCGATCCTCTGGGCGGCCTCGAGGGCCTCCTGGACTTTGACGGTGAACGAATCGGGTCTCATGGCGGGAACTCCCTGGGGTCCCCCGGCTTCGACGTCCGGGGCGGCAATGCGGCGACCGGGGCCATCGTAGCACCGCCGAAAGCTTGCGGCAGGCCCGGGCGCTCCTTACTGTAGATGCAGGAATTCCCCCCTGCGATTCAACCTGAACCAGGGCCGGCCAGGGCATGCGCCTCGTTCCCCTCCTCCTCCTGACGTTCGCCCTCGCGGCGCCCGCGCAGGCCGCGCGCGACTTCGGCACGAAGCTCGACGCGAACCGCCTGGCGTTCACGGTCTCGAACGTGGGCTCGTTCGGCTACGATCCCGGGCCGGGCGAATCGACATTCGAGTACCCGCGAAACTCGGGTCTGCACTGCCTGTTCGCCGGCGGCCTGTGGGTCGGCGCGAAGGTCTCGGGCGACGTGCGCGTCGCGCTCGCCGAGTACGCGATGGAATGGGCTCCCGGTCCCATGATGGGGGGCAGTGCGCGGCCCGACATTCCGGAGTTTCGCGTCTACAAGGTCAGCGCAAGCGACACGACCGGCACGGCCGCATGGATGACGTACGCCGTGCCGCAGGGTGCGCCGACGTCCGCGGGCGGAACGGCGCCGCTGGTCCTGGGCTCGCAGACGACGTGGGCGATCTACAACGACGCCGATCCCGCGCTCCACACGCCGAATGCCGGCGGGACGGCGCCGCTCGGGATCGAAGTCGCGCAGCTCGCCTGGTCGTGCGAGGAACCCACGGCGCGCCGGTCCATGGCGTTCCTGCACTACCGCCTGCGCAACCGGGGCAACGCGACACTCGACAGCGCCTATGTCGCACTGTGGGGCGATGTCGACCTGGGCGGCGCCAGCGACGACCGCATGGCCAGCGACGTCCCGCGCGCGCTGGTCTACGCCTACAACGGCGACAACGAGGACAACGTCTACGGGCCGATCCCCCCGGCGATCGGGTTCAAGCTGCTCGAGGGGCCGGCGCTCGCGGCCATGAACACCTACATCGGCGGGGCCGATCCGGGCACCGCGCTCGCCACGTGGAGCCTGCTCGAAGGGCGCCAGGTTTCCGGGGCGCCGTGGGTCGATCCCACGACTCTCGCTCCCACGACCTTCGTCTATTCCGGCGACCCGGTGGCGGGCACCGGCTGGATCGCGCCGCTCGACTCCGAGCTGCGCATGATGAGCATCGCGGGTCCATTCACGCTCGCGCCGGGCGACACGCAGTCGGTGACCTGGGCGATCGTGGTTGCGCACGGCTGGGATCGCCTCGACTCGGTGGTCCGGATGCGGGCGAAGGCCGACTCGATCGACCTCGCCGGCGCCTACGCGCCGCTCGTCCCGTTCCCGATCCCGCCGCTGCCCGACCCCGCGACCACGCTCGCGTTCGCGCCTCCCGCCTCGCCGCAGGCGGGGCCGCTACTGCTGCAGACGGTCGCGCCGGTGGGCGCGCACTGGCGGCTCGTGGCCTACGATGTGCGCGGCCGCCGTGTCGCACACATCGCGACCGGCGTCGGGACCGGGTACGTCCAGGAAACCGCCTGGACGCCCGCGCGCGACGGCCTTCGTCCCGGCGTCCATTTCGTGGCGCTCGCCACGGACGGCGATCGGGTCACGCATCGCGTGGTCGTGCTCGGTCCCTGATATACTGGCCGGGCTCGTCCGCCGCATCCGATTCCTTCGATTCCCGAGGTGCCCATCCGACCGCTCCTGCTCGCGTTCGTCGTGCTCCTGTGCGCCACTCCGGCGCGCGCGCAGGAAGTGCGCTACCAGTCGAAGATCACGAACGCGAACCGGGTCGGCCTGACGGTCACCAACTACGGCTTCTTCGGCAACAACTTCAATTCGCGCTCGCCGTCGATGGAGTACCCGCTGGGCGAGGGCCTCGAGCACCTCTCGCGCGCCGGCCTGTGGATCGGCGCGCGCGCGATCTCCGACACGGGCGAGGTGGTGCGGGTCTCGCAGGGCGCAGTCGACAACGCGCAGGGCTCGAACCAGCTCGCCGACGTCGAGTACACGCCGATCGCGGGCGCGATGGTCGAGCGCTCGCGCATCAAGACCTCGAAGGTCTACTCGCCGGATGCGGTCAGCGACCAGGACTTCATCGCGCTCTACACGGACCGCCCCGGGCGCCCCGGCTCGACGTACTCGAGCGAGGACCACGTCCCGCTGGGCGTGAACGTCAAGCTCTCGACCTACGCGTTCGGCCTCGACGCCGCGGCGGACTTCGTCGTGCTGCACTTCGAGATCACGAACGCCGGCCCGCCGCTGCGCGACGTGTTCGTCGGCCTGTACTCGCAGCTGGTCTCGGGCAACAAGACGCTCTACCCGTCGTGGCCCCCGTCGGGCACGGGGCCCGCCGGCTCGTGGTACTACAAGAAGTACTTCGAGTGGGTCGACTCGCTGTCGATGGTCGCGGAGCACTACTGCGTCGCGGTCGACGCCCAGGGCAACCCGGATCCCACGACCTGCAACTTCGCGGTCGCTCCCGCGTGGGCGGGGAACAAGTTCCTCGGCGTGCGCGCGGGATCCGGAACACTACCCGAGCCGGACAGCCTGCGCGTCGCCGCGCGCTTCTGGAACTACCTGCCGGGCGACTCCACGCGCGACGAGGACGTCGAGCGCTACGCGCTGATGAGCAAGCGCGGCATCGACGACGACCGGTCGCTCCTGCCCGGCACCGGCCAGAACCTCTCGCCGATCGAACTCATCACGGTGGGCCCGTTCCCCGAGATCCCGCCCGACTCGACGATCGCGGTCGACTTCGCGTTCGTCGGTGGCCGCGACTACGACGACCTGCTGGCCCACGCGGCGTTCGCCCAGTTCGCGTTCGAGCAGAACTACCGCCTGCCCGCGCCCCCGCCCGCGCCCCGCCTGCACGCGCGCGCACGCGATGGCGCGATCGAGCTTTTGTGGGACGCCGCGCCCGAGACTGCGAGCGACCCGACCAGTCCCGCGCCCGACGGTCTCGACTTCGAGGGCTATCGCATCTACGCCGGCACGGACCGGAACCGGCTTGCGCTCGTGTCTCAGTACGACAAGGTCGACACGACCGGCTTCAACACCGGGTTCGACGCGATCCGACTTGCCACGCCACTGATCGAGGACGGCGACACGCTGGCGTACCGGGCGCTCATTCCGGCGCAGCGCGACGGCTTCAAGGTCTACGTCGCCGTCGCCAGCTACGACACCGGCGACGAGCAGATCACCTCACTCGAGTCCGGCGTCAACGAGAACAAGTCGCTGGTCGTGCCGAACCCGGCGCCCAACGAGCGCAGCGGCGTCACCGTGTACCCGAACCCGTATCGCGCCGAGGCCGCGTGGGACGCGGGCCGGCTGGTGCGCGACCACTACCTTTGGTTCGTCAACCTGCCGGTGAGATCGCGGATCAGGATCTACACGCTGTCGGGCGACCTCGTGTACGACGCGGACTTCGACGGCGCCTCGTACGACGGCGCGAACGCGCGCGGGCTCTACGACCCGGCGCAGGACATCGACACCGCGGCGCCGGTGCTCTCCGGGGCGTCGTTCGCCTGGAACCTGATCACGAAGTCGGGCCAGGCGGCCGCGGCCGGTCTTTACCTGTGGACGGTCCAGGACCGCGACTCGGGGAAGACCGAGCGCGGCAAGTTCCTCGTGGTCAAATCCGACGTCGAGGGATTCCGCTAGGAACGGACGCGCACGACGAATTCGGTCACGCCGCGGCGAATCCTGCGGTCCGCCGGGGCAATCCGCACGCGCAAGCTGTCCGCTCGTGGCACCGGGATCGAGACCACGTTGTTCGTGCCGCCGCCGACGCGCGAGCGGACCGGGTGCCAGGACCGCCCACCGTCCGTCGACAGCGCGATGTCGGCGCGCGGCGTGCCCAGCCATTCGATCGTGCCCGAGCCGCCGGCCGTCCACGCGTCGCGCACGCCGGGCCGGATCACCTGGAAACAGGCGAGATCGAAGACTTGTGCGCTGCCCCCCTGGCTCGCCGCTCGCCGGTCGCCCGGGCTCCCGACCGCGAGATTGGGCACACCGTCCCCCAGAGTGTCCGCAAGCGTGGTGAACGCGGCGCCGAATCCCGAGCGCGGCGCGCGGCCGTGCAGCAGGAACTCGGGAACCTCGTCGAGGCCGGGGCCGCCGCGGTAGAAATAGACGGCGCCCGCGCTGTCGCTCGCCGCGTCGCGGCCCACCGCCGACACGAGGAGGTCGGCGAAGCCGTCGCCGTCGAAGTCGGTCGTGGCGTCCGAGCGCAGGCCGAAATAGTCGTTATGCTTCTCGCCGCGCAGGACGAGATCCGCCTTCGCGTCGGCATGGGGGCCGCCGAAGAACACGTAGAGGCTTCCCGACTCGGGCTCGCCGCCGTCGGCGAACATCGCGCCGACCAGGAGGTCGGGATGGCCGTCGCCGTTGACGTCGCCCCCCGCCCCGAGCGCCCCGAAGAGCTGTTCGTCGCCCTCGCCCCGCAGCACGAGGTCCGGCGTGCCATCGAAGACCTCGCCGCCGAAGTAGACGAACACGGCGCCGGCGCGCGGCCCGGGAGCCGGCGCGTTGCGCGCCGAGACCGCGAGGTCGTCGTGCCCGTCGGCGTTGAAGTCGCCGATCCCGCGCCCCTCCCCGTACTGCGCGGCCTCGACGCCCTGGAACAGCTCCAGGTCCGGCTGGTCGTCGAGGAGCTTCCCGCCGAAGTACACGTAGGCGCGCCCGGAGCGCTTGCCTGCCTGGTCGTCGAACGGCGCGCCCACGATCAGGTCGAGGGCGCCGTCGCCGTTCACGTCGCCCGCCGGGGCGATGGTGCTGCCGAAGTTCTGTCCCGGGCGCCGGCCGACGAGGACGAGGTCCGCCTTCGCGTCGGCGCCCGGCCCACCGCGATAGATGTGGACGCAGCCCGCGTCGATGCCGCCGCGATCGTTCTGGACGGCGCCCACCGCGAGGTCCGGATGCCCGTCGCCGTCGAGGTCGCCCGGCGCGCAGAGTGCGCGGCCGAACGCGTCGTCGAGCGCCTCCCCCTCCAGGGTCCACGCGGGCTGTGCGCTCCACGACGAACCGCCGCGATAGATCCGGACCTTGCCGCGCGTCTGGTCCGCGCCCGGCTCCGCGACGGCCAGGTCGGCCATGCCGTCGCCGTCCCAGTCGTCGATCCCGGCGACCATGAAGCCGACGAGCCCGCCCGCCGTCGTCCCGACCCAGTCCTGGACCAGGCGATACGCCAGGGGCCGGCGTTCGGCGCGTTCCGCGGAGAACGAGCGGATCCAGCCGGGAGCCTTGAGCCCGGCGTAGACGGCCGCGACCGCGAGCAGCGCCGCCGTCGCGACGGCGAGCGCGCGGCGGACGCTCGCCGCGGTCCGGACCGGCGCGCGATCGACGCCGATCCCTGCGGCGAGCGCACGTTCCATTTCGGCGGCGTCGGCGAAGCGCTGCGCGGGATCGGGCGCGAGCGCACGCTCGACGACCCGCACGAACGCCGCCGGCAGGTCCGGACGCCGCACGCGCAGGGGGACCGTGTCGCCGCGGTCGAGCTTCTGCTTCAGCTCCTCGACCGTCTTCGCCTCCACCGGGTAGCAGCCGGTCACGAGGCGATACAGCACGACGCCGAGCGCGTAGAGGTCGGCGCGCGGCGAGGCCTTTGCGCCGCGCAGCACCTCGGGGGCGGAATAGAGCGGAGTCCCGGGCGGGCCGCTTCCGGGAGCGGCGCTGGCATGCGCCGATCCGAAATCCATGAGCACGATCCGGCCGGCCGCGCCGGGATGCGCGGGCGTTCCCTCGCGCATGACGTTCTGGGTCTTGATGTCGCCGTGGACGAGCCCCGCCGCGTGGACCGCCGCGAGTGCGGCGCAGAGGTCGATCCCGATCGCGGACGCCTCGCGCGCCGAGCACGGACCCACGAGGACGAGCAATTGTTCGAGGGTGCGTCCGTTCAGGCGATCCATCCACAGCCCGGCGCGCCCGTCGTGCTCGTCGGCGCCATGAATCGTCACGACGTTCGAATGACGGACCCTGGCGAGACGCCGCGCCTCCTCGAGCCACCTGCGGGGGCTCGCGCCGCTCGGCGTGGGCCGCAGCTTGAGCGCGACCTCCCGCTGGAGGGCTGGATCCCAGGCGGACCAGACTTCACCGAAAGCGCCGGCGCCGATGCGGGCCCGCGCCTCGAGGCGTCCCCAGCCGAACACCGGCGGCCCGGAGGCGGCAGGCTCGGCGTCCGGCGCCCGATCGCTGCCGTGCGCCGAGGCGATCTCGGCGAGCGCCTCGAGACCCGCCACGGCCTGCGCGTCCTCGGGCAGCTCGCGGCGGAGGTCGCCCCAGTCGATTGCCCTTTGATCGGTCAGCGCGAGCGCCGTCTCGAGCAGGCGATCGTCGGGTTCAGTCGACATGCATCCGCCGCGCGATCGCGACGAGCGCTCGCGCCACCGTCATGCGCGCGGCGTTCGCGCTCGGCTTGCCGAGCGCCTCTGCGATTTCCTGGTGACTCATGCCGAATTCCACTCGCATCAGGACCGCCTCGCGCTGCTCGGGCTCGAGCTCGGCCAGCGCGGTTTCGTACTGCTCGAGCGTCTCGCGGCGGATCGTGCGCTCGAGCAGCGAGAGCGCGGGATCGGGAATCATGTCGTCGAGCTCGCTCGTGCGGGGGCGGGCGCCGGTGCGGCGCACCTCGTCGCGCACGAGGTTCAGGAGGATCTGCCGGAGGTAGGCCAGGAACGCGCCTTCCCTCCGCGACTCGAAGCTGTCCAGCCGGTTGAGCGCACGGGCCAGGGTCATCTGCACCAGATCGTCGGTCTCGGCGAGGTCGCGCCTTCCAGCCGGCAGCCGGTGGTGTGCCCAGCGCCTCAGGGCCGGCAGGACGCGCGCGAACAGGAGTTCCCGGGCGGCGCCGTCGCCGTCGTGAACGCGCTCGAGCAGCCGGGCCGTCGACTCGAGGGCAGGGTCGGAATTCGGCATGGGGACAAGTTAGTCGCCCCCGCCACTGCTGACCACGGGTGTTTCGCGGCCCACAACAGGGAGGACGCAAACCGCCAACGAAGCGCACGAACTTCCAGCGGCGCCGGTGCTCTCCGGGGCATCGTTCGCCTGGAACCGGATCACGAAACCGCGCCAGGCTGCGGGATTCCGATAAAGTCTGTGCGCTTCACAAAAGTTCATGCGTTGTCCCGATCGAGTGGCCTCAGTCCTCCCCCGCCACAATCGGAGACCTCCATGAATTCCCGGATTCCCATGTTCCTCGCCGTTTCCGCCCTGTGGGCGGGGGCGACGGCGGCAGCGCCACCTTCGGGCGGCGCGTACGTGCTCAATCGATCGGTCCTCGCCGCGGGCGGGAACGCCGCCTCGACCGGCGGGTCCTACAAGGTTGCCGGAACGCTCGGCCAGGCCGATGCCGCGTCGCAGACCGGCGGCGCGTACCAACTGGCGGGCGGCTTCTGGGGCATCGCGCGCTCGACCGTCGACGCCGGCCCCGAGGACCCGTCCCCCCGCGTCTTCTCCGTCCGTATCGCGGGGGCGAATCCCTTCCGTGCCCAGACCGGCTTCGCCATCGACCTGCCGGCCGCGCAGCGCCTGCAGGTCGTGCTTTACAGCGTCGACGGACGCCTGGTCCGAAGCCTCTTCGATTCCGATCGCGCCGCGGGACGACACGTCGTCCTGTGGGACGGGAAGGACGGCGCAGGCCGCACCGTTCCCCCCGGCGTCTACCTCGCGCGCATCCAGGCCGGTTCCGACCGGGCCAACCAGCGCATCGTCCGCCTCGACTGAACCCTTGAGCCCGGGAGAATTCGCCATGCGTTTCGTTCGTTTCGCCGTCCTGCTCGCTTTCCTCGTTCCGTCGCCTGCGCTCGCGCAGTCGCAGACCCCGGTCGGCACCGCGTTCAGCTACCAGGGGCAACTGCAGAAGAGCTCGGTGCCCCACAACGGCTCGGCCGACTTCGTGTTCCGCCTCTTCGACGATCCGACCGCGGGAGCCCAGGTCGGGTCGGACTACAGCGTCAACGGCCTCGCCGTCAGCGCGGGCCTCTTCACCACCACGCTCGACTTCGGCCAGGTCTACAACGGCCAGGCGCTGTGGCTGCAGATCTCGGTCAAGACGGCGGGCGATGCCGGGTTCACCACGCTGACGCCGCGCCAGCCACTGCTCGCCGTGCCGTACGCCCAGCGCGTTCTCGGCGGCGCCGCCGCAAACCCGTGGCTCACGCAGCCGAACGGGATCAACTACAACGGCCATGTCGGCGTCCAGAGCGTGCCGTCCTCGGACATCTCGATGGTGGTCGGCGTGCCGGCGGGGGTGAACAACAACGGCCTGTACGTTTACAGCAGCAGCCCGTCGCACGCGGCGTTCTTCGTCCGCAACTCCGCGACCAACGGCTGGGGCATGTTCGACGACACCAGCGGCCGGCACTACCTCGCCGGCAAGCTCGGTCTCGGCGCGCAGCCGGGAACGTCGTCGCTCATGCTCGACGTCAACAACACGCTCGGCAACGGGGCCCGCATCATCTCGACCGGAAGCTCGCTCGAGAGCGAGCGTGCCGCGCTCTCCGTGCTGGGCCAGACCGGCGGCGGCGTGTTCGGGCGGTCCTCGATGGGGATCATCTCGCGCTCGACCGACGACCGCGCGATCGCCGGCTTCAGCACGAACAGCTTCGGCGTCACGGGCGACTGCACGAGCGCGGGCACGTGGGGCGCGCTCGGCACGGCGAACGAGGGCGTGTTCGCCTATTCGAATTCCACCGCGCGACCGGCCGCGAGGTTCTGGACCGCCAGCGGCGGCACTGCCATCGACGCGCAGGGCCTCGTCAAGGTCAAGACGCTGCAGATCCTGGGCGGCGCCGACCTGGCCGAGCCGTTCGACGTCGCCGGGGATTCCCCCGAGCCGGGCGCGCTCGTCGTCATCGACGAGGAGCGCCCCGGGGAACTGCGCGTGAGCGCCGAGGCCTACGATACGCGCGTCGCCGGCGTGATCTCGGGCGCGAACGACCTCGCGCCCGGCATGGTGATGCGCGCCGAGGGCCAGGCCCACGCCGACGGCGCACACGCGGTCGCGCTCACCGGCCGCGTCTGGTGCAAGGCCGACGCTGCGTTCGGCGCGATCGCACCCGGCGACCTGCTCACCACCTCGCCGACCGCCGGCCATGCCATGAAGGCGAGCGACGCGACGCGACGCGGCGGCGCCGTGATCGGCAAGGCAATGACGAGCCTCGAAGGCGGCAAGGGACTCGTGCTCGTCCTGGTGAGCCTGCAATGAGGGCCGCGCGGGCATTCCTCCTGGCGGGGCTCCTGCTTCCCGCGGCCGCTTCGGCGCGCGGGTTCGAGTTCCGTACGATCCCCGTCGTGGCGGAGTCGGGCTTGCAGGATGGCGGAGAGGAAACGCGCGTCGCGTGGACGAGTCGCGTGCGCGCGCCCGGGGCAGCCGTGATCCGCGTCCGCTTCGCCGCGGCCGAACTCGGTCGCAACAGCTGGCTCACGATCCGCTCCCTCGGCGACGGGGCGGAGCAGCGACTCGACGCGCGAAGCCTGGTGGAGTGGGGCCACACGTCGGCGTTCCTCAACGGCGAGGAGGCGGAAGTCGCGCTCCACGTCGCCCCGGGCGATCGCGACGTCTACGTGCGGCTGGCAGGCGTCATGGGCAGCGATCGGCCCGAGATCGAGACGCAGTGCGGCGCGACCGACGACCGCGTCGCGACCACCGACAACCGTGTCGCCCGCGTCCTTCCCGTCGGCTGCACGGCGTGGCGGATCGGCAACGGCGCCTTCCTCACCGCCGGACACTGCGCCGATCTCGATCCCGACCTGAGCGGGCCGTTGCTGCCGGACGGCACGCTCGACTTCAGCGCGTCGACGGTGATCGAGTTCAACGTCCCGGCATCCGACGCGTCGGGCAACACGGTCGCAGCCGCGCCGCAGGATCAATACGCGGTCGTACTGGCGAGCGTGCAGTGGTCGTTCGCCGGCACCGGCCTCTCGATGGGGAACGACTGGTGCGTGTTCCGGGTGTCGCCGAACTCGAACACCGGCCTGCTCCCGCACCAGGCGTACGGCCTGCCGTTCCGCATCATGCGCGAGCTGCCTTCGAACGGCGCCACGCTTCGGGTCACCGGCTTCGGCCTGGACACGGGCGCGGCGAACCAGACGAACCAGACCGCGACCGGTCCGTTCAACGGCGAGGTGATCGGCACCGGAACGGCGCGACTCGACTACCGGGTGGACACCGAGGGCGGCAACTCGGGTTCGCCCGTCATCTGGGAGCAGAACCAGTTCTGCATGGGCATCCACACCAACGGCGGTTGCGACACGCTGGGGAACGGCAACAATTCAGCGACGTCGTTCGAGCTCGACGCCCTGGAGAACGCGATCAACGCCGCGCCCGGCGCGAACACGATCTACGTCGATTCGGGGCACACCCTCGTGCTCCAGCAGGAGGGTTCCCTGCTGCGCCCGATCTGGACCATCAGCGGTGGGATCTCGACCGTGGCGACCGGCGGGCGGATCTCGGTCTGGCCGGGAAACTACGCGATCTCGGCGGGCACGGTGCTCAGCAAGGCGATGACGATCGAGGCGCCGGTCGGGACGGTCACGATCGCGCCCTAGCCGCCTTCTTGCCGGGACGCGCCTTCGCCGAGGCGCGTTCCCGGTTTTCGCGCACGCGAATGCGGACGACCTTCGCCAGCAGGGCCCGCGGCAGCGGCCGATCGTGGGCGATGCGGATCGTGCTCTCCGCGGTTTTGGAGACGTAGGGCGCGAGCTCCTCGCCGAGCTCGCGCCGCAGCGCCGCGGTCACCGGGTAGACGCCGATGTGCTCCGTGTGCGCCGCGAAGTAGAGCAGGCGCCCTTCCAGCGCGTACGCCGGGATCCCGTAGCTGATCTTCTCCTCGGCGTCCGGCGCGACGCGCCGCACGATCGCGCGGATCTCGGCCAGCCGCTTGCGCACCGCGGGCGGATGGCCGGCGATGTAGTCCGCGACGCTCTTCATTGCGCGGCCACCACCGCGAGCAGCTCCTCGCCGTAACGCGCCAGCTTGCTTTCGCCCACGCCGGTCACCTGCTGGAGCGCGCCGATCGAGCGTGGCCTGAGCCGCGCGATCTCGGCCAGCGTGCGGTCGTGGAAGACGACGTACGCCGGCACGCCCTGCGCCGCCGCGGCCGCCTTGCGCCATGCCTTCAATGCGTCGAACAGCGCGGTCTCTTCCGAGGTGGGCGGCGCGGCGCCGAACGCCTCTTTCGCCCTGGCCTGGGCCTTGCGGCGCGAGCGCGGCGCGAGCGCGATCGCCGAGGCGCGCCGCAGCTCGACGATGCGCTCCCCGCGCAGCACGGCGCGCGCGGCCGCCGTCGTGCGCAGGCCGCCGTGGCCGTCGGGATCGGGCTCGAGCAGGCCGAGCACCACCAGTTGCCGCAGCACCCGCCGCCACTCGCGCTCGTCCAGGTCCGTGCCCACGCCGAAGGTCGGCAGCCGGTCGTGCCCGAAGCGCGCCACCTTCTCCGACGCCTTGCCGAGCAGCACGTCAACGACGTGCCCGGCGCCGAAACGCTCGCCCGTGCGCAGCACCGCCGACAGCGCCTTCTGCGCCGCGACCGTGCCGTCCCAGCGCTCGGGTGGCGCGAGGCACACGTCGCACGCGCCGCAAGCGCCCGTGCGGGTCTCGCCGAAGTAGGACAGCAGCACGGCGCGGCGGCAGTCGGCGGTCTCGCAATAGGCGAGCATGTCGTCGAGCTTGCGCATCTCGACCCGCTGGCGCTCGGGCGGCGATTCGCCGCGGTCGATGAACGCGCGCAGCTGGACGACGTCGCCCAGGCCGTAGGCCATCCAGGCCTCGGCGGGCTCACCGTCGCGGCCGGCGCGCCCGGTCTCCTGGTAGTAGCCCTCGAGGCTCTTCGGCAGGTCGAGATGCGCGACGAAGCGCACGTCGGGCTTGTCGATGCCCATGCCGAACGCGATCGTCGCCGTCATCACGACGCCGTCCTCGCGCAGGAAGCGGTCCTGGTTCCTGCGGCGGGTCGCAGCGTCGAGTCCGGCGTGGTACGGGAGCGCGGTGAAGCCCTGATCCGCAAGCCACGCGGCGGTCTCGTCGGCCTTCTTGCGCGAGAGGCAGTAGACGATGCCGGCCGCGCCCGTGTGCGCTTCGAGGAACGCGCGCAGCTGGCGGCGCGGATCCTCCTTCTCGACCACGCGGTAGACGATGTTCGGGCGGTCGAAGCCCGAGACGAACGTGCGCCCGCCGAGCCCGAGGCGCGTGACGATCTCCTCGCGCGTGACCGGCGTCGCCGTGGCGGTGAGCGCGATGCGCGGCACGCCCGGCCAGTCCGTCTTGAGGCGCGCGAGCTCGAGATAGTCCGGGCGGAAGTCGTGGCCCCACGAGGACACGCAGTGCGCCTCGTCGATCGCGAACAGCGCGATGCCGGGCCCGCGCGACAGCGCGCCCAGGAAGTCGCGGCCGCGCGGCGTGTTGACGCGCTCGGGCGCGAGGTAGACGAGGTCCAGCGAGCCTTCGAGCGCGGCACGCTCGGTGCGGGCCTCGGTGACGGCATCGAGAGACGAGTTGAGGAACGCGGCGCGCACACCGAGCTGGGCCAGCCCCTCGACCTGGTCGTGCATGAGCGCGATCAGCGGCGAGACCACGACGCCGACGCCGGGCCGAAGCAGCGCCGGCACCTGGTAGCACAGCGACTTGCCGCCGCCGGTCGGCATGAGGACGAGCGCGTCGCCCCCCGCGAGCACCTGCTCGATGATCGCTTCCTGCTCCCCGCGGAAGGCGTGGTAGCCGAAGACGGTCTCGAGGATTTCCCGGGGGGTTGAAGCCGCGGTTTTCACGAGGACTAGGATACCTCGTTCAGGGACACTTTCGGGCTGACGAACCCGCCGCGCTCGAACCAAGTCGTGATCGAGGTCCACGCCCCGGACCTGCGCCACCTCTTCAACGCGATCGATCCCTCGCCGTTCCGCGAGCGCGACCTCTCGCGCGAGGCCGAATCGTTCATCGTCGACTGGGCAGTCCTCCGCGGCTCAGACACGCCGCTCGAGAGCGCCATCGACTTGCGCCGGCGCAAGTCGCGCGCCCGGGACGCGCTTTTCAAAAAGCGCGTGTCGGCATCCCGACGTTGCAATGCAACGACTTGCAGGCCCCGACGCCAAACCCCTTCTGAAGTTGAAAGAAAGGAGGCGCCCCTTCGCGGCAGGGGCGCCTCTTGATCGCCAGGTGTTCCACTTGCTCGCGCGGGTTGAACGGGATCCTTCGGGGCGAGTTCCGCAGGAATGCCGCGAGACCAGGATGCGTGCGAGCGAGTTGCACGGGAGGCATTCCGAGGACCTGTCTGAGCCCCGAAGGATCCCATTCAACCCGCCCTGGCTAGATGCGGACCACCTTGCGATCAAGATGCTCCCCACCCAGAGACGCGCGGGCGAGATAGATCCCCGGCGCGACCGTGCGGCCGTCGTCGTCGCGGCCGTCCCACGACGCGCGAACCGGTCCCGGCGCCGCGGCCTTGTCGAGCACCGTGCGCACCTTCCGGCCCGACACCGAGTAGAGCTCGATGCGCACCCGCGCGCCCGCCGAAAGCGACGTCGGCACGTCGACCGCGAACGCCGTCGTGCGCCCGCCCGCCGCCGGGTTCGGCGAAGGCAGCGCGAAGGCGAAGCGTCCGCCGTCCGCAGGCACGTCGACCGTGAAGTTCGCGGTGCCGCCGGCGAACTGGTAGCGCCTGGCGAACGCCTGCTTGTACAGGTTCGCGATCTTCTGGCTGTGGAAGATGATCGAGTTCTCGTCGTTCACCGTGTTCGCGGCGTTCGACCAGTTGTACGAGCCGGTGATCAGCGTCGGGCCGCTCGCGGTGCGGCCCTCGTCGATGATCATGTACTTGTCGTGGTTCATGCCCGCCTCGGTGTCGGTGAACACGTCGGCCGGCGGATTGAACACGTTGCCGGAAATGCCCTTCATCTCGGGCCAGGCCGCTCCGGTGTCGCCGATCGAGCCCGCGTCGAACACGCCGTGGAGCGAGAAGCCCGGGACGCCGTACCACTTCGAGCGGAACGCCTCCTCGATGCCGTTCGAGGTGAACGACAGGATCGAGAAGTCGATGCCGTAGTTCGCGGTGGCGATGTAGTTCAGGTACTTGGTCTCGACGCCGTCCGACGGCGCGAAGTAGACCTCGATCGGGATGCCGTTGACGGTGAAGGAGTGCGGCGTGTTGTCGATCTTGCGGTTGCCCATCTTCGAGTTCGCGGCATCCGGCGTGTCGCTGCTCGAGCCCCACATCTCGTTGAACTCGGTCAGGTAGCACTGCGCGATGCCGTGGTCCTGGATCTCGACGCTGTTGTTCGAGTCGGTGAAGAACTGCGCCGTCGTGTAGTTGGTCGAGCCCGTCCACAGCCAGTCGTTGATGTCGGCGCCGTCACGGCCGTCCACCACGCAGAACTTGTTGTGCATGATGCCCTGCGCGTGGTTGCCGCCGTACGTGCTGGTGATCACCGGGATGCCGGCGTTGCGCAGGCGGTTCGCCTCGGTCTGCGTGTTCCCGGCGTCGATGATGTAGCGGACCTTGATGCCGGCGTTCCACTTGGCGATCAGCGCGTCGGTGAAGGTCGGCGCGTTGAACGAATAGCCCGCGAGGTCGATCGAGTAGGTCGCGCGGTTGATGAACGCGATCGCCTTGGCCTGGATGTCGACGTTGCCCTGCGCCGTGTCCGGGTTCGCCAGCGAGGCGTCGATCGACTTGTTGAAGAAGAAGTTGATCTGTCCCGGCAGGTTCGAGGGCGTCGAGAACGTGAAGTCGTTCGACACGCGCGAGCCCAGGCCGTTCACCGAGATCACGTGGTAGTGGTAGAGCTTGTTCGGCTGCAGGCCGGTCAGGTGCACGGAGTGGTTCGTCACCTGCGTCGAGTCGCCCACGGTCGTCCCGTAGGCGGTCGTGATGCCGTACTCGACGATGCTCGAGCTGGTCGCGTCGGTGACCCACTGGATGTCGGCCGAGATCGAGTC
>Ga0070670_100002341_pt1 | contig 15603 bp, 19 predicted proteins | sample KBSS63metaG_FD_64665 | JGI IMG/M metagenome (GOLD analysis project Ga0070670, IMG submission 64665) | Switchgrass rhizosphere microbial communities from Kellogg Biological Station, Michigan, USA - KBS S6-3 metaG | ecosystem: Host-associated > Plants > Roots > Rhizosphere > Soil ... | reverse complement strand
GCGGGTATGCGCCGACGACATGAAAATCGTTGCTGGAGCCGAGGTTCATGTGTCCCGTACCAGCCGGCAGTACAACGCAATCTCCGGCCCAGACCTCCAGCGTCTCTCCGCCCGGCCCGCCGATCTGCAATCGGGCATTGCCTCTGGCAATCCCCAGCACCTCATGTGCGCCGCTGTGATAGTGATGATAATCGAACACCCCGTTGTGCCAAATGCCTTGCCAGTCATTATCCGAGAAAAGGCGTTCGAAGGTTTGGGGTGCGTCGGCGACGTCTATAGCGTTGCGGAAAATCAAGACTGGTAGTGTTTTGTTGTTCGGGATCCAACCACTCAGCGCAAATAGTATCGGTCTTGTTCGCATCCGAGATCTCCTCTGCAGACGCCGCTAACGCTTCGCCAGTCTTTTGGGGGTGCCCACTACTCTGACCGCCTAGGTTAATGGCAATCGCTGCCGCAGGCGGGCAGAGTCGAGCGGTAATGAATCAAGGCTATTTATTCACGGACGAGAACTCGCCGACCTTTGGCAGGTCGGAGGACGGAGTTGGAGCGTCACCCCGATGAGCTTCCTTGTCAGTCAGCTCCTCATCTTCCGGAGTTGAAAACTCGCTTTCAGCGTCGCGCCAATGTTTGTCATGTTGGCCATCTGGTCGGCCTGCAGCTTCCCATTTGTCATAAGCATTCTTGCGAAGCATTTCGTCGCGATCGGTATTCACTATATCCTCCCACCATGAAGTGAAACGCATTGTTCCACTTCGGAGAAATGCCGATCTGGTCAAGACGTTCCAGATGAACCGTCGACAACCCTCGACACCGACTTAGTTCTTTGCTGCGGCAAAAAGGACGGCGTGCGCATGCTTCCATGGGCCGCCAAGATACTGCCATACGTCTAGTCCTATGATATTGATCGATTGGGTTTGGAAGGACTCGCCCAGCTCCTTACAGAGAGCGTCGGCTGCCGCCCGTGTAGCTTTGTTCTGAATAGTGATGTGCGGTTGCCATTTCTGCATGTCCTGCGAATTCAGCCAAGGCGCGAAGGCCGATTTCAGACCGCTGCGTTTCGCTTGGAGTTCCGGACTATCGATGGCGAAGGCCACACCCGCGCCCAGATGACGAAGCCCGATGACGTCGGCGGAAATGGCACATGCGTCTCGTGACGCACGGCCGAGGTGTAGTAGCACTTCCTCGAGATGCTCTCCAGGCAGACGATGGAACATCGTTAGATGAGCGCGAAGAAAATTACGATCCGAAGGGAAATGCCTTCTACGCAGAGCGTCGAATTGCTCAAGATCTTCGTCGGCTATCCGCGCAGTTAGGATGAGTGGCTGACGTGTTTTCAAGTGAATGCTTCCCGGCAGAAACGAAGATTGTCGATAATGCAACACCGAACCGAGTGGTGGCTTTATTGGCATTCGCCGCTGGATGTAGTGCCTTTCCCCTTGTCGTCAATGTTTCCGCAAAAGCTGACGATTTTCAAACGGATAATCGTGTGGCTTCCGTTGTTGAATGAATGCGGGGTTCGAGCGCTCCTTCTATTGGCTCGCCGAGGTCACCAGATGGGCTGGCGCGGCTACCTTATTTGATGGTAGTTGCGCAGGTAGCCGATAATGTTGCCCGATCTGATGGTGACCGCCGGCTATTTGAAAGGAGTTCGCATGAAGCCTGCGGGAACCGCCGCGAACGTCGGCAATGCAGTGATGCTCGGCGTGGTCCTGATGCTTTTCGGTGACCTTCTCTTTGCGGTAAACGACGCCGTTGGGAAGTGGCTTGTTGCGAGCTTTGCTCTGGGCCAAGTCCTCGTGATGAGGTCGCTGGGCTCATTCATCGTCCTGGTGCCGATGATTGCACGGCAGGGGCCGAGGGCGTTGCTGGATGTTCGGCAACCAGGCCTGCTTTTCGGCCGCGCTGTCATGGCGACTGCGGATGTCTCCTTGTTCTACGCGGCGGTGGCCTATCTGCCACTTGCCGACGTGATCACCTTCTATATGGCGGCACCGATCTATGTCGCTGCTCTGTCGCATTTCCTTCTGGGCGAGAGGATCGGATGGAGGCGTTGGCTTGCTGTCGGGGTAGGATTTGCGGGTGTGGTGATCGCGCTAAGGCCATCAACCGCGATGTTTTCCCTGCCTTCGTTATTTGCTGTCGCCGGGAGCGTCGGTTTTGCCCTGACAATTATCTTAAGCCGCTATCTTCGATCGACAAGCGACACCGCTCTTGTCACCTCGCAGACGCTCGTGGTTATGGTCGTGGGCATAATCCTGTCGGTCAGCGACTGGCGGGAGGCAGGGCTTGATATTTGGATCGCGATGCTTTTCCTCGGTGTTGTCGGCACTTGCGCCCATCTTCTCCTGACGCGCGCGCTGAAACTCGCGCCGGCCTCGCTGCTCGCCCCACTGCAATATACACTCTTGCTGTGGGCGGTCGTGTTTGGGTTTGTGTTCTTTGGGGACATTCCTGACGCCCAACTTCTAGCCGGCGCTGCCATCATCGTTTTTGCTGGCCTATTCATCTTCCACCGAAAAAACGTCAAAGGCGAGGATGCTCAGCAAGCCATTCCTTTGGACGGCCGCTGAGGCAAGGCGGTCCGCTAGGATCTTCAGACGCGGGTCAGACAGGATTCAGCTTTAAACCTGAATGGCTTCTGTTCCTGTCGTTGGTGGGGCGCTCCTCGGACGCCAAGGCCTCCACCTCAAAGACTGACCTTCTAGCCACCGCGTGACATCCGCAGCCAATACCCAAACACGGTCGTCGCCATACTGCTTCTCGTTTGCAAGGTTTTCGCCGGCAATCTTCGTAAATACATCGATCAGGTGCTTAAACTCCGACACCGAAGCAACCTTATCCCCTGTCATCGCCGTCAAAGCTTCGGGCGTCACTACCACGGTCCGGGTGACAATGCCGTCAGTTACGAGGAAATGGCCATTCTCGCCAACGACTGTTGGTTCTCCAACGGGCCTAAGTCGCATGATCTTTTTCCTCGCGCTCAAGCGCGCTTTCCAGATGAACCGTTCGCCTCGATGCTCCGGCGCAGCGTATCCATAATGTTGATGATATTGCTTCCCGGCTGGGTGGCGGGCGAGGGTGCCGGTTTGCCTTTCTTCGCAGGCTTCAGGGCCTTCTTTTTCTCGGCGATCATGGCGAGCAGGCTCTCCTGGACCGGATCCTCGACCATAGCCGGCGACCATTCTTTCTTCCGCTGCTTGATGAGTTTTTGCACCAAAGGCATCATTTCCGTCTCGGCCTCGCCATCGATGCTGTCGAAGTAGCTCTCCTCAGGCCGGACCTCATCGCCATAACGCAAGGTCCAGAGCACGATGCCATCGCCACGCGGCTCAAGGATGACAGCCCGCTCCCGGCGTCCAATCACCAGCCGAGAGACGCCAACGACCTTGGAAGCGGCCATGGCATCACGGATGACAGAGTATGCTTCCTGTCCGACAGTTTCATTCGGAGTGAGATAATGCGGCTTTTCCAGATAAACCCATTGGATCGAATCCCTTGGCGCGAATACCTCAATGTCAATCGTGCGTGTGCTCTCGAGGGCGACGGTGTCGAGGTCTGCGTCGGTGAGAATTACGTAATCGTTCTCGCCACGGGCATAGCCCTTGGCCTCGGCCTCCTCGCTGACAGGTTTACCAGAGATGGCGTCGACATATTCGCTAACGACTCGATTGCCTGTCTCCTTGTTCAGAGTATGAAACCGAACCTTCTCGGACTCGCTCGTCGCCGGCGTCATAGCAACCGGGCAGGTCACAAGTGAAAGCTTGAGGTATCCCTTCCAATACGGATGTGCCATTCGTGCGCTCCTCAGCTAGCCTTGCGTTGCGGGATGGCAACGACGGATTTGGCTGTCGACTTGCGAGCTGCCTTTTGGCGACCGGTATTTGCGTTGGCAGCGGTGCGCTTTGGCTTGTCAGGAGCTGCAGCAGCCTGCACGCCGGCGCTTTCACGCAGGGCCGCTAGCAGATCGTTGGGCTGGGAAACCTTGACTTCTTTCTTTCTCGGCAGGCTTCGTCCCTCCGTCTTGGCCTTCACGAGCTCCGCTACGGCCTCCTCGTACCGGTCGTCGAAGCTGGCCGGATCGAATGTGCCGATTTTCGTGCCGATGATGTGGTTCGCAAGCTGGAGCATCTCGCCGTCGATTTTTATCGTCGGTATGTCCTCGAAAGCCGCCTTCGATGAACGAACCTCGTAGTCGTAGTTCAGGGTCGTCGCTATCAGGCCCTTGCCGTGGGGACGGATGAGAACTGTCCGGACGCGCCGGAACAGGACTGTTCGGGCGATGGCAGCGACCTTTTCCCTGCGCATCCCGTCGCGCAGCAGGACGAACGCTTCCTGCGAGATCCGATCGGACGGTGTCAGATAATAGGGCTTGTCGAAGTAGACGTCGTCGATTGAGTGGCAATCTATGAAAGCTCTGATGTCCAGCATCTTGTTAGCTTCCGGGACGGCTGCGGCAACTTCTTCCGAATCCAGTTCGATGTACTGGCCGTTCTCAACCTGGAACCCCTTGACTTGCTGCTCTTTGGGGACTGTTTTGCCAGTCTCGCTGTCGACGAACTCGCGACGAACGCGGTTGCCGGTATCTTGATTGATAGTGTTGAAAGCGATCCGGCCGCTGGTCGAGGCCGCGGTGTAAAGCGACACACCGCAGCTTACCTCCCCGAACTTTATGAAGCCTTTCCACTGGGCACGATGCGCTGCCATACGAGATTACTCCGAATCACAACTTTTGCGAGTCAATCGAATCGGCAGTGATTCGTTCCCAGTGGAAACGAATCATTTTCAAGGGCTTGGCGACTGGGAGAGTCTTTGGCACATCAGCGGTCAGACGTTTTTCGGGAACAAAGAGAGTTCGAACTGATTTTCAATTTGAGATCGCAAGCGTGTCAACCGGACACGATGGAGATGGTGAATACGGGGATTTTTCCAGTTTCTTCCCGTAGCCAACGCAATGGCAGCCGAGTGCCCGACCCGTCCGCTCGCGATCTTGTCTTCTTTTCCGGGACCTTTCGGCGTCTGGCAGTTCTGGTGTGGCGCAGCTCCCATTCTACCTCATCCGCTTTCTCCAGACACAAATTCCATTGGCCAGACCTCATGAACAGCATGCGCCAGGCTCGAAGCTGGCGAACTTCGGTCCAATTCGCCTATCATGACCTCACCGAGATGCTGACCGTAACGTTTGAGATCCACGCGAAAGCTCGAAAGCGATGGGGTGAGGAAGCTGCACACCGGGTTTTCACGAAAGCCGATCACCGCGATGTCTCTTCCCGGTACCAAACCATCTTTGTTCAAACGCTGATACAGGCCCATAGCCATGGTTTCTTGGATGAGAATGATGGCAGTTGGGCGGTCATCCATGGCCAGAAGGGCGGACGCGCATTCGTATCCGCCGGCGATCCGATCATAGAGGCGGGCCACCAGAGTGGGGTCGAAATCGATGTCGGCTTCCCGGAGAGCCTGTTGGTAACCCGACAGGAACACGTAGTTGTTGTTTGTCTCCTGTGACGTCAGGCCGAGAAAGATCCGCCTGTGTCCCTCGGCAACCAGTCTTGCAACCGAAGCTCGTGCGACGCCCGCAAAGTCGAGATCGAGGGCCGCATATTCGCCTTTGGTCTCGCTGCTTCCAAGGGCAACGAATGGAACGTGAGATTTTCGCAGATAATCGATGCGGGGGTCGAACCGCTGGATATTCGAGATAATGAAACCATCGGCCAGCTTTCTATCGACGGCGCGATACAGGAATTCGTTCTCATCCTGGTCGGAGGCACAGGGCAAGATTAATAGGTCAATCCCGACCTGGGCGAGGACGCTTTGCAAGCCCTCGCTCAGAGCCATGAAGAAGGTCTCGCCAGCGACCGAGCGACCGACGTCGGTGCGCATCGTCAGCGCGACAGCGTTCGTTGTTCCGCTGCGAAGGCTCCGGCCGGACTGATTGGCTCTATACCCCAGCTCTTCGGCTGCCTCCAGTATCCGGGCACGCGTCTCGGCGCTGACTTCGCCACGATCGTTCATGGCGCGCGATACGGTGCTGATCGCCATCCCCAGGTGGGACGCAAGCTCACGTATGCCGACTTTGCTCGCCTTTTTCATTCGTTTCGATCCGCCTTTGACAATGCGTATTGACACGGCTGGTGTGTAGTGGCAATCCACGGAAACGTTTCCGGAAAACTGCAGTTAGTTTTCTGAAAGCGCTGGTGCAGGGTGGTAGGAGATCGCCAATGCAAAGCTAACGTTTGTTCCCTGAGGTCCGGTCACATCACCATGCGGAACCTAAAGTCCTGAAACGTTTCCGGTGGGAGGACGTTGGTCGTGCCCCCGACGATAAAATTGATCAGACGCTATCCTGGGAGGATCTAATGGCTGTCTCTGAGAAGGTGATTATAAGCAAGGTCACGTGGCGGCTTCTGCCAATCCTGATTTTTGCGTACTTCGTTGCAATACTCGACCGCGCCAACGTCGGCGTCGCTGCCTTGACGATGAATCAGGATCTTGGGCTGTCCGCCTCCGCTTTTGGGTTTGCAGCGGGCGTTTTCTTCGTACCTTACGTGTTGCTGGAAATACCATCGAACCTGGCACTCGAGCGCTTCGGTGCGCGCTGGTGGATCGCCCGCATCATGCTGACCTGGGGCCTGATCTCTGCGGCCCATGCGCTCGTCTGGAGCGCGGGCAGCCTCTACACCATGCGGGCACTGCTTGGTGCCGCCGAAGCAGGATTCTTTCCCGGCGTCGTCTTCTATCTGACACTCTGGTTTCCGTCTTCGTATCGGGGCCGCATCATCAGCGCCTTCATGACGGGCATCCCCATCGCTCTCGTGATCGGTACGCCGGTATCGGCGCTGTTACTTCAGCTCGACGGCGTACTGGGTCTGAAAGGCTGGCAGTGGATGTACCTCATAGAGGGCATTCCGGCATTGGTGCTCGCCGTTCTCATCCCATTCATCCTGCCGAGCAAGCCAAGCGAAGCGAAGTTCCTCTCCACTGAAGAGCGGGCCTGGCTCGTCGAGACCATTGATCGCGAGCAGCGGGAACGTGCGGCACTGAGCGTCGCTGGGCATGGATCGGTGCTGCTCAAGGCGCTCGTCAGTCCGCAGGTGCTTTTGTTCTGCCTGATGTACTACGGCCTTACGAACTTGAACGGGGCGGTCAGCACTTTCCTGCCGCAGATCCTCAAGGAGTTCGGGTTCGGTCAGGTGCAGACCGGGTTCCTTGCGGCCATTCCCTACGTATTCGGTGCGATCGGGATGCTCATACTCGGTCGGCTGGCAGATATGCCGGGCAGGCGTCCTCTCGCCAACTATCTGGCGCTCAGTATCTCGATCGTCGGGCTAATAGGCTCGGCCGTCACGAACGATCCGACGATGAAGCTGGTTGCTTTGAGCGTCGCGGCGTTCGGCGTCTTCGGAGCCATGCCAGTCTTCTGGGGTCTGCCCACCGCAGTTCTCAGCGGTGCCGCGGCGGCTGGCGGCATCGCCTTGATCAATGCCCTTGGCAATCTGTCGAGCGTCATCAACCCTTGGGTGATCGGCATCATTCGCGACAATACGGGTAATTTCAACGGTGGGCTTTACTGGCTCGCCCTGATGGCCGCGATGTCTGTGGTCGTCCTCACTATAATCCTAGTCTATGGGCGCATAGGAGCGACCAAACCTGTTGGAGTGCGATGAATGCTGATTACAGAAGTCCGCCTGCGCCAGTTGCACGGGACCTTGCCAACCAAGGAAGATCTTTGGGAGGAAAGGCTAGTCCGTCCGATCGACGTCTATCCCGATTATCGCAATCGGAACGACCACGAGGGCGGCATCCAGACTGCCGACGGCTTCAAGATCGTGACCTACTTCGTGGAAATCCATACGGACGAAGGGGTAACGGGCCTTGCAGGTCCCATTCCTGAGACCGTCGCATTCATCATCGGCAAGCAGCTTCGACGCTATCTGATCGGGCAGGACGCTATCGCTGGCGAGAAACTTTGGGATCAAATCCATCGTGGAATGGTTCACGGCCGACAAGGCGACGCCATGCTGGCGCTGAGCGCCGTCGACTGCGCCCTTTGGGATCTGCGCGGCAAATGGCTCAAGCAACCCGTCTATCGCCTACTTGGCGGGCCGACTCAGACCGAGATTCCGGCGTACGCCTCCATGCTTGGTTTCGCGGTCCTCGACCCCGGCAAAGTTCGGGAGAGGGCGATAGAATACAAGGAAAAGGGTTATCGCGCCCAGAAGTGGTTCTTCCGGCATGGCCCGATGAGCGGCTCGGAGGGCATGAAGAAGAACGTCGAGCTGGTGCGGACGTTGCGCGAAGCCGTCGGCGAAGACTACGACCTGATGTTCGATTGCTGGCAGGCCATGGATATAGGGTACGTGGTCGATCTTGCCGACAGGATCGAGCAATACCGGCCTCGATGGCTTGAGGAGTGCGTGATGCCGGATCGCGTCGACAGCTATAAGCGACTGCGCGACCGCATTCGTATCCCTTTGTCGGGGGCCGAGCATGAATACACTCGTTGGGGATTCAAGAAGTTCATCGATCAAGGCGCGCTCGACGTGATCCAGCCTGATATCTATTGGTGCGGAGGCCTGACCGAAACATTGAAGATCGCGGCTTACGCTACGGCCAATGATATGGTCACTATCCCGCACGGGCATTCGAGCTTCGCGACGGCACACTTCTCGGCCTTGCAGTCACCCATCCACACGCCTTACCAGGAATACCTGGTGAAATGGAACGCGGTGCATCAGCATTTCCTCGTCGACCCGCTGGATGTCATCAATGGCATGATCCATGTCCCGACGCGTCCCGGTCTGGCGATGGAGATTGACGGGAGCAAGATCGAGGCCGAAGCGATCGTTTTTGCGGAGTGAATGAGCCGACGGCGGCTTGAGCGCGCCGTTTGCTTCGTCTCAATGGCCATTCTACCAGATGGACCAGAACATCCTGCAGCACCGATCAGGTTTTTGAAGCAAGCGGCGTTGATGATCTATTAGACCGAGGCCGGCCCCTCAGGGGGCAGCTACGCGCTCAACTGAGGTCCACGTCTTAGATTTGAGGAGCGGCTGCCGAGTGATCAGCGGCCGCTCCTCATCTCCGAGCGCTCCGCCGCAGGCGCTCAAGGAGACTGGAGAACATATCTGCGTTGCGTTCTCGATGGAATCCCTCCGCCGAGTTGCACGGGCTTTTTTGCGCCATGAGCAAAGCGATCTCCAACTTTGATGTCACGATGGGCGACAACGATGCTCCGGTGCGCGAGTGTTTCACGCCTTTTCGTTTTCGAACAGGCAAACTTCTCCTAGTTTCGTTTCACATAGCAACGTCATGGCTTCTTTTATCACACGATTAATGTCCTCCGCGAAGATCCGGTCGATATTATCGATGTAGGGAACCTCTTGTGACGCCGTCTTCTGGCCACGATGCACCGCTATCCGGCCGCCACGGATACGGATGAGGGGGATATGGATGAGGAAGACAGTCTTCAATGCGTCGGCAATCACCGTGGCCATCGCACTTCCGGCGTGGGCATCCGGTGACGCAGCTTGGAGCGCTCTCTTTGCCAAGGCGAATGGTACGTGCATTAGCCAGTCGAAGATGGTGTCGCCCGAAGCGTCGGCACCTGTCGTATTCGACGACACCACGGACAAGGTCGCCATTCTGCTCCGGGAGCCAGTCATGCGAGGTAAAACAAGGACGTTGAACCAGATCATCTGTCTTTATGACAAGAAGTCGGGGCGTGCCTCGATTGCAGATTACCATTGGCTTGGGAACTGAACAGCCAGGATCGCTTCTGGCAGACTACGCCCGCCGTAAACCCCATTCGCGTTCGAAGAGCTCCTCATCGTCTAGCAGTTGCGTCTTTGCCATAGCCTTTGGTGGATGACTACGCTCGATCGATGATGGCAGTGCTGCAGTAACTGCGACTTCTTCGACAAACTCCTTGCCGCCACGGCTGGTGACCGAAAAATTGACCGCTGCGCCAGGGTCCAGGGTCTCAAGGCCGGCCTTCCGGACCACCTTGAGGTTGACGTAGATGTCGGCACCGCGGTCCGACGGGATGACGAATCCGAAGCCTTTAGCGGCGTCGAACCATTTTACAGTTCCTGATTGCATACTGTTCTCTTGATGTTGGCAGGTGTTCTGAAAAGTAGCCGGAAACGCCGTGACCGCAAATGGACGCAGAAGACAGCACGCAGGCGGCTAGTGGGCGCTGGACTTGCGCACCGTCTTCAGGATTCTCGCAAAATTCGCCCTGATTTGCAACCCGGCGGAAAAGCGAACTATTCGTGCCCCGACAAACTCGAACACTGCGGGTTTTCGGGCGGTTTCTTCAAATGAAACGGAGATCGAATATGAGAACCTTCGCCATCGCAATCGCGGCAGCTTCAGTTAGCCAGGTGTTCGCTCTGGACGAGCTCGCCAAATACCAGCCCCAGAACCGCGTCATCATCCTGTTCGGTGGATCAGGAGACCAGAAGCTCGCGAAGCAGGTCGAGATTTAATCTTTAGGGCGGCGAGGAGTCCATGCTGTCGGCGATCGCGAACCGATTCCGCGCCCGAGGCCTGACGGTACGCGTCGCCATCGCGGATACCTGGGGCGCGGCCCACGCATGCGACCGCGCAAATCAGCCGCGAACGGTCATCGTGCCGCCCGGCGAGGGTGCTCGGGCTTTCGAGCGATTGCCGATATCTTTGCTCCGCATACCACCGAACGTCATCAGCGACCTCGGACGCTTCAGGACGGTCAGAGAACTGGCAGCCAGGCGACATCCCGCGCAGGCTTGGCGGTGCCTGCGCGGATGGGCTGCCGGGTTCCGTCGACATTCTCGACGATGAGATCTTCTTTTCCAGGATGCAGACGCGCTCCGGTTTCAGAATATCCAGCCCATGGCGCGATGAGCGGACTGGGGGCGCATGTCGAGTGCGCCCCTTCGTCATCAGACCTTGGCCGTCTTGCCAGCTTCGCGGAGGCTTAAGAACTTGGTGGTTACGGAAGCGATGTTCGCATCCAGCCAGTCGGCCATCGCTTTCTCCTCGTCGAGGTTAGCCTTGAGAGCGTTCGCGGCGGCGTTATAACCTCCCGCCTCGGCAACCGCGATCAGCGACTTGTAGGCGGCGATCTCGAAATTCTCGAAGGCGAAGTTTGCGAACGCGTTCTTGAGGATCTCGTCGGCAGCGATCGTGTGTCCCATCGCGGCCATCGTTCCCGTCAATGACAGAGCCATGTCCTTCAGGCTCGAATGGTCTTCTCTCAGGCCGGAAAGGATTTCCTCAAGGCGAACGATCTGGCCTTCAGTTTCCGAAATGTGCTGCTCGAGCTTCGCGGCAACGTCCGGGTAGTTTTCGATCCGCTTCAGTTGCGGTTTCATGATTGACAGCGCCTGGTTTTCCATCGCGTGGGCGTTCCGCAGACCGGTGATGAAGACTTCTCGTGTTTGATTGTCGGACAATGCTTTTCTCCTTGTTGGAGACGGCTAACCTATGTACGTGGCCAAGGTTCCGGTTTGGGTACCGCAATCGAAGGTGAGAACTTGCCCCTTTGGAATGCAATCCAGTTTCGGTTGAGGAATGATCCCGAACTCTCTTGTTTCGCGCTTAAGCCGCTTGTCCAACTTCAGTCTCAGCCGCCGGGTCAACGCCATCAAGGAAGAAGGTTAAAGATGGCAGCTAGCACGAACCGGTGGCCGCCACGGACTCTCGATAAACAGTGGAGTTCTATTGAGCGCCGGGAGCGGCTTCTCGCGTCAACCGGAGAGCGCGAAGATCCTAGCGCGGGTAGGGGACGCGGATCTTGAGAATACTACAGAGCTACTGGCACTCTGGTTTAAGATCTGCCTGTAGGGATAATAGCGGGTCAAAGCCTACCGCTAGCCGATCCATTCGGTGTCGAATGTGAGGCTGGTGACGGCAATCACCTTGCCCTCTCCATTCCTGACTTTGACAGAGATGACTGCCCGGTCTTCAGTCGGCAACTCGTCCCTGGCAACATCAGTCAACAAGCGCGCCACCTGCCTGCGTACGCTTGGCCGGTCAGGCAATTCCAGCCCCTCGTCGTCAACTGTCGGACCATCGCCATTATGAAGGTCGAAAAAGTATCTGGACACTGGCTAACCTCTCGTTACACAGTCCCTAAATCGGCAACCCACGCAGAAGTTCCATTCTTAAAAGCAATGCACTATGCGTCGACATTGATTTGGGAAATGGGACGAGATGATCGAAAAACTACTTCGCAACCTCGGGAGCCATGACGTCGTTACCGCCGAGGAAAGATCGATACTACAGTCGATCATCATGCGGACAACCAGCTTCGAAATCGGAGACGATCTGGTGTCGCAGGGATCGCGACCCGGTCACAGCACCCTGATGCTCGAGGGCATATCCGCGCGCTACAAGATCTTGGAAGACGGAAGCCGCCAGATCACCGCCTTGCACGTCCCCGGCGACTTCGTAGACCTCCATGCCTTCCTTATGAAGACCATGGACCACGGCATTGTAGCCATGTCTCACTGCAAGGTCGCCTTCGCTGACCACCACGATCTGAAGACGGTCACGGAGACCATGCCACACCTCACCAGGTTACTCTGGCTCGACACGCTCGTCGATGGCGCAGTCCATCGCGAGTGGCTTGTAGCCATGGGCCGTCGGTCGACCAAATCTCACTTGGCACATCTTCTTTGCGAGCTCTATGTCCGTCTTAAAGTCGTCGAATTGATTGACGGCGCGAGCTTCAAACTACCCTTGTCACAGAGCGAGATGGCTGACGTTCTCGGCTTGTCGCTTGTCCACCTGAATAAGACGCTGCAGCAGCTCAGAAGAGATGGATTGGTACGTTGGGAAAGCAGAACGGTCGAAATACTGGACTGGGAAAAGCTTACCGAGATGGCCGAGTTCGATCCTACCTATCTCAGTCTTTCGGTCGAGCCGAGGTGAACCTGCCAGTTTCGCCTTGATACGGAAGATGTCGAAAAGAACAATTGACAGGATACAACCGTCAGCATTTTTAAAGGACTGGATACTACATTCGCGCGCAACGGAGGTGCCCAGTATGCAATGTCAAGGCTGTCGCGAAGGCCAGTCGTTCCCGATCAACTTCTCCATGGCGTTTCAACCGATCGTCAACGTGGCCGATGGAAGCATCTATGCCCACGAAGCCCTCGTGAGGGGAGTAGGCGGGGAGGGTGCGGGAACGGTGCTGAACATAGTCGATGATCAAAACAGATACGCTTTCGATCAGCAGTGTCGGGTCAAGGCGATCGAACTTGCTTCAAAGCTCTTCCGCAAGGTCAATCCGCCCAAACTGTCGATCAACTTCATGCCGAATGCCGTCTACGAACCGCGGGCCTGCATCAAGCTGACGCTGGCAACGGCTTTGAAAACAGGCTTCCCAGCCGACCGTATCATTTTCGAGTTCACGGAGAACGAAGTGCTTGATACCAGCCATGTTCTCAAGGTCCTCTCGACTTACAGGGATATCGGCTTCATGACCGCTATCGACGACTTCGGTGCGGGCTTCTCCGGTCTCGGCCTTCTCGCGAAATTCCAGCCGGACATCGTCAAGCTCGACATGGAACTCATCCGTGATATCGATAGGGATCGCGGCAAGCGGGCCATCGTTCGGCATACGGTTGCCATGCTGAAGGATATGGGGATCCTGCCGCTATGCGAAGGGATTGAGACGTCAGAGGAACGCTTAGTTCTTGAAGAGATCGGCGTCGACCTCATGCAGGGCTACCTGTTCTCGAAGCCTCTGTTCGAGGCCGTTGCGAGCGATGCGGAGATTCGCGCCGCCAATCCTGGCGATCAAGTCATACCAAGGGCTCCTATGCTGGGCGCGTAGGCGATAATGCAGATATCGAGACTATGATGCCATCAACCGGCTCCCGGTTCGACACTTTCTTGCTGGCTATCCGGGAGCACACCCGAACCGGGTGTCTTGCTTTTATCTATGAGATTTCTGGAGGCGTGCGGCCCGCCGGGTGGCGTCTTTGCCGGGGCGTTTGGCTTTTCACCGGTCTCTTCGATGGCTTCTTGTGAAGTCTTTTCGCTTTCGTGATCTTCCATAACAATCGTCCTTTGCTTATTGCGTGGTACGTTCTTTGGCATGTCGCAATCGATGCCCAAAAATCATCGTTTGGAGGTTGGGGAGTCTGCGCTCGCCAGAGACGTCCGCACACCAAGGTATGACGGCTAGCATGGTGTAGTCGGGAAAGCTCCTTACGATCGGCCTTTCTCCTAACTTCAACTCCAAGCACCTGTCGTCGTTCCACGTCCAGCCCATGCATTTCGTCGATAGCAAGCGCTTGACCGACACCTGGTCTGGCCAACGTCACCCCACCTCTACTTATCGGAACTCCTGAAAAATTCCAAAGTGAGGGTGCTAGTCGAAGGATTGTTAGGGGGGCACGCTTGGAGCGAAACGACGATCCCAAGGCTAGCTTAGGTATCTTTCCATACTACCGCGAATCAGCAAATGAAATGTGTGTGTGTCCCATATCAATGAGCGTTACTGCTTGCATGACCTAAAGGCCCACGCAACAATAGCGGGCATGAGCAAGTGGGAAGAAATCAAAGATGTGCCAGTCAACATAGACGTTGACGTCTGGGCAATGCGGGAAGTCATGCCGAGTGGAGAGCGACGGAGAGACCAGCGGCGATGGCCCGATGTGCGCCTTGTCCGTCGTAAGCCGAACGGCACCGACCAAGTTTTCGAAATATGGCAAGGCCTACCGGACGGTTGGACGCCCACCCACTGGCGTCAGATACCTAAGGGTCCGCGGTAGCCTCGTGCGGAGCAATAATTGGAAGCGACCAATCTTTCGGGTCAGAGATGCCTCGCGTCCGCGACATAACCGTTGCTGACGGGGGCCGCCGCTGATCCGGCAAGGCAGCCGCCTCGATGCGCAGAACGCGCGTACCTGCCATTGATTGAGCCTTGATCCCGACATACGATCCGGCTTCACGCAAATAGAATCGTCCACGGCTGCATGTCTTGTGAAATGTGCTACGCAGATCGCCGAGTTGAAAGCATCAACCGCCGGCACAAGTCAGGGCTAGCGACCTAATTGTCGACTTGCGGGAGCGGTTTGGACCGGATTAAGCGGAAACGTCAAACCTGCCAGTTAACGGGATCCTGCTACCAACCGCACCGCTACTGGATTCGAGAGGCCAAATAGAAAACCAAGCCCCAGCTAAGCGCAGTCGAAATACCTAAGAGGATCAGGCACGTTTTCAAATTCGTTTATCCTTGCTCTGCAAGCTGCAGAGGAGGATACGTGCATGAGATAAAAATAGTTTCAGTGCAGATCCGAGCGACCGTCACGCTGCTGGCGGCAGTCGCGGGAGATCGCGACCGTGGGCGAAGCGAAGGTGCCAGCTTGTCATTGCGCCTTGAAAAATCCAGCGAGGAGATCAAGCACTGCCAATACCATCCTTAGGAGCAGGATTGGTAGATTTTGCGGCCGTTTGGCGACAGGCGACGAGTTTTGCACTGTGGAGCATGGTGAATTGTTGCAAAAGTGCAGACTGGGACATGCCGAGCATTGAAAATCGCCGACCTTTGTCTCACCCTCGCGCACCGCTGTGAACAAGAGGCGCTGACTTTATTCGAATGAAACTCCC
>Ga0070670_100002340_pt1 | contig 15607 bp, 9 predicted proteins | sample KBSS63metaG_FD_64665 | JGI IMG/M metagenome (GOLD analysis project Ga0070670, IMG submission 64665) | Switchgrass rhizosphere microbial communities from Kellogg Biological Station, Michigan, USA - KBS S6-3 metaG | ecosystem: Host-associated > Plants > Roots > Rhizosphere > Soil ... | reverse complement strand
ATGCTCGACGGACGGGGTGTAGCCGAGCAGGTAGTACTGATTCGTCTCGCGCACGAAACGCTGATAGCCATCTCCGAAGTTGTTGGAGTTGACGATCACGTCGCCGCCGGTCTCCTCGGCAAGCAGACGCTGTCCTCCCATAAAGGCGAGTTCGCCGCTCGAAAGTGCTCCAATCGAATCGGGAAGGCTTCTGGGGGTGAGATCGCGGTTCGTCAGACCTGGGGTTGACACGACGTAGACGGCGACGTTGTTACGCGTCGCCGCGCGGATCGCATCGCGCTGCGCGAAGAGTCGTGCGGCGCCGGTGGGCCCTACCGGCTGAAAGAACCCGGGAGGATCGAAGAACAGCACCGCTTTGCGGCGGCCCCCTATCCGCCCGAGACGGCCGCACAATTCTTCCAGAACCCGGAAGGCTCGAATCACGGAATCGTCGCCAAACAACTCCGGCGGGTCGCTTTGCAGTCGATCGATCGAGCTCAGCATCAGCGTGCGGTTGCGCGTGAATCCCTGAGCACTGCTCATGGTGCCGTGCAGGAGGACCACGGCGACTTCATCGTTTGGCCCCAGAGCCTGTTCGACGAAGCTCCGTGCGACGAGACGCGCTTTCAGGCCGAATCCGCCGAGCAGCATCACCCACATCCGTCCGCTGCCCGCGTTGGTCGCCACGTCCGGTTCGATCGTGCCTGGCACGCGCCTCGTCACAGGCGAGTCGGCTTCAAGATCGACGAACGTCGCCTCCGAGATCGTCTGGGGCTGACCATCGTCAACGAGAGTGAAGTCTGCCTTCTTGAGATTGCGGACGACGCGGCCGTTGCTGTCGGTGACGCGAACGTCCACCTCGACGTACTGAACGCCGGCGCGGAAGGTCGGTGGCTGATCCTGTTGAGCGTCCGCGCCTGGATGTGCGGTCGTGGCTGCGGCGCAGACGGCGAGGGTCAGCAGGACCGGGATGAACCGCGTGGCTGACATTCACATCCTCGTGAATGAACGGCGCGGGCTGGCGCGAGCAATTGTAGGGCAGGACGTGACAAACCGGACGAAAAACCACGGGTTGTCGCCCCGCCCGCGGGTGTAAAATTCGGCCACTTACGTTCACGGGAGGCCGGATGCGGTACACCCTGGTCAACCGGAACCGCGTGCCGCGGTTCCTGATGGCGCTCGCCGGCGCACTGTTCCTCGGCGCGGTTGCTTTTCAGTCGGTCCGCCTGAGGGCGGACACGACGCTGCCCACGTTCACGGCGGCGCAGCGCGAGTGGTGGTCCCTGAAACCGGTCGTCAAGCCCGCGGTGCCGGAGGTGAAGAACCGGCAGTGGGTGAAGACGCCGATTGATGCGTTCGTCCTCGCCGCGCTCGAGGCGAAGGGACTGACGCCCAATCCCGCAGCCGATCGCGCGACGCTGCTGCGGCGCGCCTCCATCGACATCACGGGACTGCCGCCCTCGGAACAGGAGGTCGCGCAGTTCGTCAACGACAAGACGCCGACCGCGTGGGCGAAGGTGGTCGATCGACTGCTGGCCTCGCCGCAGTACGGCGAACGCTGGGGCCGCCACTGGCTCGACCTCGCGCGTTACGCAGACAGCGACGGCTTCAAGGCCGACGCGACGCGTCCGAACATCTGGCGCTATCGCGACTACGTCATCAAGTCGTTCAACGACGACAAGCCGTACGACCGTTTCGTGCGTGAGCAGATTGCCGGCGACGAGCTGTATCCCGGCGATCGCGACGCGCTCATCGGCATGGGCTTCAACCGTCATTGGATCGACGAGACCAACGCCGCCGGCCTCCTGACCCGTCGCCAGGAAACGCTCGATGACATTACGAATGTGACGGGCGCGACGTTCCTCGGCCTGCAATACGGCTGCGCGCGCTGCCACGACCACAAGACCGATCCGATTCTCCACGTCGACTACTACCGGCTGCAGGCGTTCTTCGCGAACACGTCCTTCGGTGACGGCCCGCTGCCGCTGGCCGATCGCGCCGAGCAGACGGCCTACGACCAGCAGAAGGCGGCGTGGGAGGAGAAGACCAAGGACATCCGCGCCGAGATGGCGACCATCCTCGAGCCGCTGCGCAAGAGCAAGGTGGCGGGCGGCATCAAGACGTTCGAGGATGAAGTGCAGGCCGCCATCCTGCTGGAGCCGTCGAAGCGCGACAGCTTCCAGCGGATGATGTACCACACGGCCTCGACGCGCATCGAGTTCGATGAGGAACCCGACGCGCGCACGCTGCGCTCGCTCAAGGGCGACGCGGCGACGCGCTACGGGGAACTGAAGAAGGCGCTCTCCGCCTTCGATGCGATCCGTCCCAAGCCGCTCGATCAGGGACAGTTCATGATCGACATCGGCAGGGACGCGCCGGACGTCCACACGTTGAAGAACGGCAACGTGCAGAACAAGGGGCCGCTCGTTCAGCCTGGCTTCCTCTCGATCCTCGACCCGACCGACGCGACGATCACGCCGCCCGAAGGCATGAACTCCACCGGACGAAGGAGCGTGCTCGCGGGATGGCTGACGGACCCGAAGAACCCGCTGCCCGCGCGCGTGATGGTCAATCGCATCTGGCACTACCACTTCGGCCGCGGCATCGTTGCGACGCCGGGTGACTTCGGGCGCATGGGCCAGAGGCCGACGCATCCCGAGTTGCTCGACTACCTCGCATCGACCTTCGTCGAGAACGGCTGGAAGATGAAGGCGATGCACCGGATGATTCTGCTGTCGAACACGTATCAGCAGTCCTCGGCCAGTCAGGACGCAGCGGCGAAAGTGGATCCGGACAACAAGCTGCTCTGGCGCTACAACCGGCATCGCATGGAAGCGGAAGCGATTCGTGACTCGATGCTCACCATCAGCGGCAAGCTGAATCCGCAGATGGGCGGCCCCGGCGTGTTCCCGAAGGTGCCGAAGGGCGTGCTCACCGAACTGTCTGCCACGGCGGCTGCCGGTGGATGGTCAACGGAGAAAGATCCGGCGCAGGCCAACCGCCGCAGCGTCTACATCTTCGTGCGGCGCAACCTGCGCTATCCGATGCTGCAGGCATTCGACAACGCCAACAGCTTCGAGAGCGCTCACACGCGCACGAACTCCGTCACCGCGACGCAGGCGCTCGATCTGCTCAACGACGATCTGCTCGTCGAATGGGCGGCCGCGTTTGCCGATCGCGTGCGCGGACAGGACCCGACGGCGGGCACGCCGGCGCAAATCAATCGCGCCTTCAGGCTCGCCTACGGCCGCGAAGCGAAGGCCGACGAGCTGGAAGCGGCGGCGGGGTTCATCGCCAAGCAGAGCGCAGTGGCAGGGTCGCGCGCGAAGGCGCTGATCGACTTCTGCCACACGCTGCTGGCGTCGAATGAGTTCCTGTACGTCAATTGAGGGTAGAGCGGTGATCGACAAACTTCGACATCACTGGCAGGTATCCACCCGGCGTGAATTCTTCTCACAGGCCGGCAGTGGGCTCGCGGCCATCGCGCTTGCGTCGCTCATGCAGGACGACGCGTTGGCCGCCGCGGTCGATCCGCTCGCCCCGAAGCCGCCGCATGTCACGCCGCGCGCGAAGTCGGTGATCTGGTGCTTCATGGAAGGTGGGCCCAGTCAGGTTGACCTCTTCGACCCGAAGCCCGCGCTTGAGAAGTACGCGAATCAGCCGATTCCGCCGTCGTTCCACCCTGAGACCCTGGGCGTGACAGGCTTCGGCACGAACAAGAACGGCCTGCTGCCCTCGAAGCGGACCTTCAAGCAGTACGGGAAGAGCGGCCTGTGGGTGTCTGACTGGCTGCCGAACATCGCGCAGCACGTCGACGACATGGCGATCATCCGCTCGTGTCAGTCCGACGCGGTCAATCACGTCGGCGGCGTCTGCCAGATGAACACCGGCGACATCCTCGCCGGCCGCCCGTCGCTCGGCGCCTGGGTCACCTACGGTCTCGGCAGCGCCAAACGCAACCTCCCGACCTTCATCGTCATGCAGGACGACAAGGAGATTCTCGGCGGCATCCAGAACTACAGCGCTGGATTCCTCCCTGCGACCTATCAGGGGACGATGTTCCGGCAGGGGAGCACGCCGATCCTGAATCTGGCCCCGCCGGCCGGGATCAGCGACGAGGAGCAGCGCGGCAAGATCGACTTTCTGAAGTCGCTCAACGAGCGCTTCGGCCGCGACAAGGAAGACGACAGCGAGCTCGACGCGCGCGCCCGCTCGTACGAGCTGGCGTATCAGATGCAGGCGGCGGCGCCGGAAGCCGTGGACATCAGCCAGGAGACTGAAGCCACTCGCGCCCTCTACGGGATCGACGATCCCGCGACGCAGGTCTACGGCGCGAACTGCCTGATGGCGCGGCGGCTGGTCGAGCGCGGCGTCCGTTTCGTCGAGGTCTACAGCGGATCGGGATCACGTTGGGACGCGCATAGCGATCTGACGACCAACCACAATCAGAACTGCCGCTCGGCTGACAAGCCGGTGGCGGGCCTCATCGCGGATCTGAAACAACGCGGCATGCTGGAGGACACGCTGGTCGTCTGGGGCGGCGAGTTCGGACGCACGCCGTTCTGGCAGGGGGCGTACGACGAGAAGGCCGGCCGCGATCACAACCCGTGGGGCTTCACGATGTTCATGGCCGGCGGCGGCGTGAAGGGCGGCCAGTACATCGGCAGCACCGACGAGATCGGCCTGCGCGCGGAAGAGGATCCGTATCACGTGTGGGACATCCACGCGTCGGTGCTCTATCTGCTCGGCCTCGATCACCTGAAGACGACATACCTGCACAACGGGCGAAACGAGCGACCCACGCGGACGGGCGGCCGCCTGATCACCAAGCTGTGGGCTTGAGAGGTGCAAGGGGTGCGAAGGGTGCAATCGCAGTCATCGCATTCGTGCTCGTCGGCGTGCTCGTAGGGCACCCTTTTAAGGGTGCCGACCTCATCTTCACGGGTGCCAACCTCATCGCGCAGACTCCGGCACCGCGCACGGCCGCCGGTCAGCTTCCTGACGGTCCGGGCAAATCGACGTACGAGAGCGTCTGCAGTCTCTGTCACCCGGCGGGTGCGCCCGCTGGTAAGCAGTGGACGCGTGAGCAGTGGGAACTGAAGGTGATCGAGATGCTCCAGGAAGAGCCGGACGTCACCGCCGACGAGCGGAAGCAGATCGTCGACTACCTGACCAGCGTCTTCAAGCCGGGCGGACGCATCTACATCAACCTCGCCGGCGCCAAGGATCTGGCGAAGCTGCTCGACATTCCACTCGATGAAGCCGAACGCATCTCGACGCAACGCCGGGAGAAGGGGATGTTCGCCAGCGTGGACGAGGTCAAGAACATACCGGGCGTGACCGCGTCGAAGATCGACGCCAGGGCGAGCGAGCTGGAGTTCTGATGCGCCGCGCCTGCGTCCTCGCGGCGCTTGCCTGGATCGTGAGTCCGTTGGCGGCGGCGAAGCTCCAGCCAGGCACCCCTGAAGGGGCGCCCTACGTTCAGACCTCGACGCCTGGACGTGCGGCTGCCGTGCTCCCGACCGGCGTCCAGGTCGATAGCGGCGGTGTTATCGCGAAGTATTGCGTCACCTGTCACAACGAACAGCTCAAGACCGGTGACCTTGCCCTCGATGTCGTGTCGCGCGGAACGGTTCGCGAGCACGCGCCGGTGTGGGAGGAGGTGCTGCACAAGCTGCGGGCGGGTTCGATGCCGCCACCCGGCATGCCGCATCCTGACGCGGCGGCGGTGACGACGCTGATGTCGGCGCTGAGCACCGAGCTCGATACCGCGCCTCGCGACCCGGGCCGCCCGCTCCTGCGCCGCCTCAATCGCGCGGAGTACGGCAACGTCATCCGCGATCTGCTGGATCTCGAAGTCGACGTTCGCTCGCTGCTGCCGGCCGACGACTCCGCCTTCGGCTTTGACAACATTGCCGATCTGCAGGCGAGTTCGCCGTCTCTGCTCGAGCGATATCTCGTTGCCGCAGACAAGGTCAGTGCACTCGCGGTCGGCGATCCGGCGACGGTGCCCGCGGCCGAGACCTACGTCACGCGCGGCGATCAGTCGCAGAGCCAGCATCAGGACGGCCTGCCGCTTGGAACGGTCGGCGGCATCGGCGTCAGACATTATTTCCCGCTCGACGGCGAGTATCAGTTCAGTGTCGCGCTGATCCGGACGAACACCGAGGGGATTCGCGGCCTCGAACATCCGCATCAGCTCGAGATCACGGTGGATGGCGAGCGCGTGTTCCTCGGCACGGTCGGCGGCGAGGCGGAAGCGGGGCAGACCGGCGTCGTCACGGACAAGTCCGATGCCACCGACGCACGGCTCCGAGCGCGGGTGAAGGTCAAGGCCGGTTCGCGACTGGTGGCCGCGACCTGGATCCGTAAGATCGGCGAGGGGACGAACCGGCTGCGGCCCTTTCTCCGCAGCAATGCGGGCACCTACGACTCCACTGGCCGCCCGCACGTGAAGTCGTTCACGGTGGCAGGGCCGTTCAATCCGACTGGCTCAGGGGATACCCCGAGCCGCCGACGGATCTTTACGTGCCGACCAACAACTGCAGGCTCGGAAGATGTTTGCGCCCGACGGATCCTGGCCACGCTCGTGCGCGTCGCCTATCGGCGGCCTGTACGCACGGGCGACCTCGATCCGCTGCTGGCGTTCTACAAGGAAGGGCGCAAGAGAGGCACGTTCGAGACCGGCATCCAGCTCGCGCTCAGACGGATGCTCGCGAGTCCGAACTTCGTGTTCCGTGCTGAAGACGAACCCGGTCAAGTCCCTGCGACCAATTCCCAACTCCCAAAAGGTGCGGTCCCGGTGAGCGACGTCGAGCTCGCGTCGCGCCTCTCGTTCTTCCTGTGGAGCAGCATGCCGGACGAGACGCTGTTGCGTCTCGCCGAGCAGGGACAGCTGCGGAAGCCTGGAGTGCTCGAGGCGCAGGTGAAGCGGATGGTGATCGATCCGCGCGCTGACGCGATGATGCAGAACTTTGCCGGCCAGTGGCTCCACGTCCGCAACCTGCAGAACTCCGCGCCCAACACCGACGAGTTCCCCGACTTCGACAACGACCTGCGCGAGTCGCTGCGTCGCGAGATCGAGCTGTTCTTTGGCGCCGTACTGCGTGAGGACCGGCCGGTGCTCGAGTTGCTGACCGCCGACTACACGTTCGTCAACGAGCGGCTGGCCAAGCACTACGACATTCCGTACGTCTACGGCAGCCAGTTCCGCCGCGTCACGCTGACGAACGACGCACGCCGCGGGCTGCTTGGCAAGGGGAGCATCCTGCTCGCTACCTCGCATGCCGACCGCACCGCGCCGGTGCTCCGCGGCAAATGGATCCTCGAAAACCTCCTCGGTACGCCGCCGCCTCCTCCGCCGCAGGTTGTTCCACCACTCCAGGAGACGTCCGCGATCGCGCCAAAGACGATGAGAGAACGGATGGCGGTGCATCGGCAGAATCCCGCGTGCGCCGGGTGTCATCGGGTGACGGATCCGCTGGGGTTCGTGCTGGAGAACTTCGACGGTGTGGGTGCGTGGCGGACCCGGGAGGCGGGCATGACCGTGGATGCCACCGGGACGGCCCCCGACGGGACGCCGGTGAACGGCGTCGTTGAGCTGCGACACGCGCTGCTCAAGCACCAGGATGCATTCGTTTTCACGCTGACCGAAAAGCTGATGATTTACGCACTCGGACGGGGCCTGGAGGCGTACGATATGCCTGTCGTCCGCGAAATCGTCCGCGACGCCGGCCGGCAGGATGACCGGTTCGGGGCGCTGCTGACGGGCATTGTGAAGAGCGTGCCGTTCCAGATGCGGAAGCGATCGTAGTGTCCGGCTTCAGCCGGACCCCGTCCGAGGAGACTTGATGTTCGTCACGAAGACCTCGTTGTCGCGTCGGACCGTGCTGAAGGGATTCGGCACCGCACTCGCGCTACCGTTCCTCGACGCGATGACTCCGGCGTTCGCGCGCGGTCAGGAACGCGCGGTGGCGCCGCTTCGCTTCGGCGGCGTCTATGTGCCGAATGGCGCGCCGATCGGCAATTCGCCGACGACCAGCTGGATGCCGAAGGCTGCCGGCGAGCTGGAGATCACCCCGATCCTCACGCCGCTCGCCGACCACCGCAACTACGTGACCGTCATCGGTAACCTGTCGCGCGCCGGCGGCAAGAACGCCACCGATCACGCCGTCAGCTCCGCGGGCTGGTTGAGCGGCGTCGTCGCCAAACAGACTGAAGCGCAGGACATCAGCCTCGGAATCACGATCGACCAGGTCCTGGCCAAGCACATCGGCCAGGAGTCGCCGTTCCCGTCGCTCGAGTTCGCCACCGAAGATTTCTCCGGTTACATCGGCGGCTGCGTCCCCGGCTACAGCTGCACCTACATGAACACGATCTCCTGGGCCGGCGAAACCTCGCCGCTGCCGATGGAGATCAACCCCCGCGTGGCGTTCGAGCGGATGTTCGGCCGCGCCGGCGATGCCGACAGCCGCCTGCGGCGGATGCACGAGAACCGCAGCATCCTCGACTCGATCGCCGAGGAAGCGCGCAGGCTGCAGAAGCGCGTCGGCGTGCAGGACCGCGCGCGGCTCGACGACTATCTGGACGACGTACGGGAGATCGAGCGGCGGATTCAACTGACCGAGACCCGCAATGCCGCCAGCGTGACGTCAGTGGCGGCGCCCGTTGGCGTGCCCGAGGCGTTCGAGGATCACGCGGCGCTGATGTTCGACCTGCTGGCCGTTGCCTACCAGGCGGATCTGACGCGCGTCTTCACCTACATGATGGCGCGCGAGGCGAGCATGCGGACGTTCCCCGGGCTCGGCGTCACCGAGGCGCACCATGACGTGTCGCACCACGGCAACGCGGCGGCCAAGATGCAACAGCACGCCAAGATCGTCACGCACTTTACGGCGCTCTTCGGGAGGTTCATCGAGCGTCTGAAGCACGCGCCCGATGGCGACGGCAGCGTGCTCGATCATTCGCTGATCGCGTTCGGCACCGGCATGAGCGACGGCCAGGCGCACAACGCCTATCCGCTTCCGTTCACGCTCGTCGGCGGCGCCGGCGGCCGCCTCAAGGGCAACCGTTTCATGGTCGCGCCCGAGTGGACCTCGATCGCCAACGTCTGGCTGAGCGTGGCGGACATGTTCGGCACGCCGCTCGACACGTTCGGCGAAAGTACCGGTCGCCTTCAGCTGTGATCGCGTTCATCACCTGTGTTGACGATCACAACACACCGAGGCACTGACGCACCGAGAAGACCTTTGCAGCGTCACCTCGGTGTCTCGGCGTCTCGGTGTGTCGTCTTCAGCGTTGTGCCGGCGCTTCTGTCGATCGCGTCGTTCGCGCTCGCTGATTCGCCCTCACTCATCTCCGCCGTCAAAGCCAGCAACGTCGCTGCCGTCCAGGCGCTCATCAAGCAGCGCGTGGACGTCAACGCCGCCGAAGCGGACGGCACCACCGCGCTGCACTGGGCGGCGCGCGCGGACGATGTGGAGATGGTGCGGACACTGGTGAAGGCTGGCGGTAATGCGAAGCTCGCGAACCGCTACGGCGTAACGGCGCTGCAACTGGCCGCGGTCAACGGCAGCGCGCCGATCGTCAAGCTGCTCGTGGACGCCGGCGCCGACGTCAACGCCGTGCTGCCGGAGGGCGAGACGATTCTGATGACCGCAGCCCGCACCGGCCGCCCAGAGGCGCTCGAGATCCTGCTGAAAGCCGGCGCGAAGGCGGACGCGCGCGAGAAGTGGCACGGCGAGACGGCGCTGCACTGGGCGGCGGCCGAGAACCACGCCGATGCGGTACTTCTGCTGGCCACACACGGGGCGGATGTCGACGACCGCTCGGCGACGGAGACCTACCGCCGGCGCAGCGGCCAGTCGGTCATGCCCCTCGGCAGCTGGACGCCGATGATGTACGCGGCCCGCGAGAACGCGATCGACGCCGGGCGCGCGCTCGCGTCACGCGGCGCCACGCTCGACCTCGTGGATCCCGACGGCGCCACGGCGCTCGTCATCGCCATCATCAACGCCAACTACGATTTCGCGGCAATGCTGATTGACGCCGGCGCCGATCCCAACGTTGTCGATAAGGACGCGGCGATGGGTCCGCTGTACGCGGCCGCCGACATGCACCGGCTGGCGATCGGCCATGGCCGTCCAAACCCGAAGCCGTCCGGCGCGCTGGATGCGGTGGACATCACCCGGAAGCTGCTCGAGAAGAAGGCCGACCCGAACGCGAAGCTGAAGGCGGCCATCATGCAGCGTCAGCACACCATCGGCGACTCGACGCTCGGCGCCGGCGCGACGCCGCTGATGCGCGCTGCCAAGTCGGGCGAGACCTCGATCGTGAAACTGCTGCTCGACGCGGGCGCCGATCCGAAGGCAACCCTGGCGAACGGGAACAACGCGCTGATGTTCGCTGCCGGCCTCGGCTGGCGCGACGGCAGTCCGGCCGCGCCGTCGTACGACCAGGGTTCGCCAGAAGACGCGGTGGCGACCATCGAGCTGCTGCTGACGAAAGGTCTGGATATCAACGGCACGAACACCAACGGCGACACGCCGCTGCACGCCGCCGTCTCCGGTCGCGCGGCGCCGGAAATCGTTCGCGCTCTGATCCGGCACGGCGCGAAGCTGGACGCGACAAACAAGCGCGGCCAGACGCCGCTGGCTCTTGCTTCGTCTGCACGCGGCACGAAAGACCTGAGCGCGATTGCCGAGCTCCTCAAAACAGCCTCCGCAAAACCCTGATTTCTACAGCCTGATTCCTTGACCAGCCCTCGGGCCCTGGGCCTGAGGGCTTGGCCTTCTTGTGGGAGCTCAGCTCATTGACCCAGCTGAGCTCCCACCGGTCCCCAATCGCATAGGCCCTGGCCAGCGGGCCTTGTTAGCCTGACCGACAGCCCGCCCCGAGGATCGATCGATGACGCTCAGACGCCTGTCTCCAGGAGTCCTCATCGTTATCGCCGTCGTCGCGGCGGCGACGCTCGTCGCTCAGACCCAGCAGCCATCTCAAGCCGGGCAGACGCTGCCGACGTTCCGCTCCCGCGTTCAAATGATCGACGTGGACGTCGTCGTCATGGACAAGCGCAACCAGCCGGTTCGCGGTCTCGCGAAAGAGGACTTCGAGATCATCGAGGAGGGTCAATCGCAGGAGATCCGCACCTTCACGCCGGTTGACCTGCCGTTCGATACTCCGAACCTGCTTGCGGCGCGGCGTGGCGATCCCGAACCTGACGTCGTCACCAACACCATGCCCGAGGGGCGCACCTACGTGCTCCTCGCTGATGTCCCCGACAACGACCTGCGGGCGCGGCATGTCGCCGAGCGCTGGGTCGACGAGGTGGTGCAGCCGACCGATCGTGTTGCGGTGGTCAACGTGCGCGGGTCCGCCAACGATTCCCAGGGCTTCACGAACAGCCGACGCCTGATCCTCAGCGGGATCGACCACATGATTCTCCGCGGCGCCGGTCCCGCCAACGACCTGATGACGCGTCAGCTCGACAGCCTGCGCGCCATCCGGGACATCTCGGTGCGGCTCGGAACCATTCCCGGTCGCCGCAAGGCGATCGTGTGGTTCACGCGTAATCCGCCAATCCTGTCTGCGACCGCCTCGAGCAGCGCGACCGACGTGTTCGCGGTACACGAAGCCTGGCGGGAAGCCGTCCAGGCAGCAGCAAACAACAACGTGGCCGTGTACCCGGTGGACCCAGGGGGACTCACAACGGCTATGGGGCTCGATGTGCTCTTGCACAATGACTCGATGCGCGAAGTGGCGGAGGCGACCAGCGGCGTCGCTGTCGGCGTGAACACCAACGACTTCAGCCGCGGTTTCGCGACGATTGTCCAGGACGCGAGCGCCTACTACCTGCTCGGTTACTCGCCCGTGCACGATGCGCTCGACGGCAAGTTCTATTCGATCAAGGTACGCGTCAATCGGCGGGACGTCACCGTTCGCGCACGGCGAGGCTACTACGCGCTCCCGACGCCTGCTGCGATGGCGGCGAGGAGATCGACAGTGCCAGCTCCGCCAGGAGTCATGTCGAATGGCGCGCGCGAAGCGCTGCTTCGCTCGGTGCCGACGCGAGGCCTTGGTCTCGATGTGACGACGGCGTCATTCAAGGGGACGGAGAAGGAAGCGTCAGTTGTGATCACGGCGCACGTCCGTGGCAGCGCGCTCGACGACAACGCGGGCCCGCAGTTGGCCGTGTCGTATAAGGTGCTCGACGTCGAGGGGCGCCTTGCGGCCAGCTCCTACAAAGTGTTCGGGTTCACCCGCGAGGAGAAGCGCACGGCAACGGCGTCCGGAACCGGTCTGAGATTTGTCGAACAGCTCTCACTGAAGCCGGGACGCTATGAGTTGCGGCTCGTGGCCGAGCAGCTTGCCCCGAACGGAGCCGAGGGGTCGGGCGCACCTCTTGGCTCGGTGATTACCTACATCGACGCGTCGAAGTACAACGACAAGCTGGCGATGAGCGAGGTGACGCTGGCGTCTGGTCGCGCCAATGAGATGCCGCTCACAGGAGATACGCCACCGCGGAGGATGTTGCCCGTGGACCCGACGGCGCTGCGACACTTCCGCCCGGCCGATGGACTCAGCGTGTATGCGGAGGTCTACACAAAGCTCAAAAACTCGCCGGACAATCTCCCTGCTGGTGCTGGTGGCAACGCGTCTCTGAACGCGACGGTTGCCACGCCCTCCGGCGAGGTGATCCTGCGTGGTCAGGGGCAGCGCGTCTCGGTCGACGCGGTGGACGAGATGCTCCGCGAGGGATTCCGCACGGACTTCGATCTGACGGCCCTCAAGCCCGGGCCCTACGTCCTGACGCTGGAGGCACAGTCACCCGTCGATCGGAAGAAGACCGTCAGGCGCCAGATCCCGTTCACGATTGAATAGGCCTCAGGAATCAGGCCCGGGGCCTTCGCGTTATCCTCCCTCCGTGGTTTTTACCAAGCGCCTGCGCGAGGGTGTCCGCCGGGGGCGCATCCGCTGCAGCATCCGCATCTGGCAGAAGGCCCACGTCACGGTCGGCGGCCGCTATCCGATGGACGAGGGCCACATCCTCGTCGAGTCGATCGAGCCGATCCGCCGGGCGGACATTACCCGCGAGCTGGCCCGCGAATCGGGGTTCGCGACCGTCAAGGAACTCCTTGGAGTCGCCCAGCACGGCCCCGGACGCAAAGTGTTCCTGATTCGATTCCGCTACGTCCCGCCTGGCGGCTGGTAGGTCCGCCTGGAGGCGGACTCTACGAAGACCCCTGGTGACGCTGTCCCTTAAAGGCCGACACCGCGGCTGTCGTAAGAAGATTAGAATCGAATCTTTGGGACCCATGGGATTCATACGAACACTGTTTGCCTGTGGCGTAATGGCCGCAGGGTTGTATTCCTCCGCCTGCACAGCCGACACGACCGCCGCCGATGCAAAAGGTGGTCGCGGCGGCGGATCGCCAGCCGTTCCGGTCACAACGGCGAGCGTCGTTCAGAAGGCGATGCCGATCGAAATCACCGTCATCGGTTCGGCTGAGCCATATTCCACCGTCGCCATCCGCTCGCAGATCACTGGTCAGCTGACCGCCGTCAATTTCAAGGAAGGCGATATCGTCCAGAAAGGCCAGGTTCTGTTCGAACTGGATCGGCGGCCGCTCGAAGCGGCGCTGGAGCAGTCACAGGCCAACCTGCAGCGCGACATGGCGCAGGCGGCAAACGCCGAGGTACAGGCCACACGTTTCCAGCAACTCGTTGACCGCGGCATTTCCCCGCGCGAACAGGCGGATACCGCGAAGACCTCGGTGGTGGCGCTGAACGCGACGGTCGAAGCCGACCGCGCCGCCCTGGAGAACGCCAAGATTCAGCTTCAGTACGCCACCATTGCCGCGCCGCTGACCGGTCGTACCGGTGCGCTGATGGTGCACCAGGGCAACCTCGTCCGCGCCAACGATCTGACTCCGCTCGTGACGATCAACGAGGTCGCGCCCATTTCCGTGGCGTTCTCGATTCCGGAAGCGCGCCTGACCGAGCTGCGCCGCTATATGGCTCGTGGCTCGCTGATTGTGGCCGCGACGCCGCAGGGCAGCGACGTGTCCTCGAACGGTCGCATCACCTTCATCGACAACTCGGTCGATCAGAACACCGGCACGATCCGCGTCAAGGGCACGTTCCCGAATCAGGACGGACGTCTCTGGCCCGGGCAGTTCGTCAACGTCGTCGTCACGCTGACGACGGATCGAGCGGCGATCGTCGTTCCATCGGTGGCGGTGCAGGCGGGACAGCAGGGCAGCTACGTCTTCGCCGTGAAACAGGATCAGACGGTGGAGATGCGGCCGGTGACCGTTTCGCGTATTCGCGGCACCGAGAGCGTGATCGAGAGCGGCGTGACACCGGGAGAGACAGTTGTGACTGACGGGCACCTGCGCCTCGTGCCGGGCGGCCGCATCAGCGTGAAGCCACCCGTGGATGGAGGCCGCGGCGGGCCGCTCGATGCCGGTCGGGGCGGAGCGACAGGACAGGCGGCACAGTGAATCTCTCCGCGATCTTCATCAAGCGGCCGGTTGCGACGACACTGCTGACGGCCGGCATCCTGATTTTCGGCGGCCTTGCGTACCGGCAGCTCCCGGTGGCAGACCTGCCGAGTGTGGACTTCCCGACCATCCGCGTCCAGGCGTCGCTCCCCGGCGCCAGCCCGGAGACGATGGCGTCGTCGGTCGCGCTGCCGCTCGAGAAGCAGTTCTCGGCGATCGCCGGCCTGACGAGCATGAACTCGACGAGCACGCAGGGCGGCACCGAGATCACGCTGCAGTTCGACTTGAGCCGCAATATCGACGCGGCCGCGCAGGACGTGCAGGCGATGATCGGCCGCGCGTCGCGCCAGCTCCCGGGTGAGATGCCGGCGCCGCCGTCGTATCAGAAAGTCAATCCAGCGGACAACGCCATCTTCTTCATCGTCATGCGCTCGAGCACGCTCAGCTTGCCAGCGCTCGACGAACTGGCGCAGTCGAACGTCGCGCAGCGGATCTCGATGGTGAGCGGCGTCGCGCAGGTCAACATCTTCGGCTCGCAGAAGTATGCGGTCCGCATCGATGTCGACCCGCGGCAGCTCGCCGCGCGCGGACTTGGCATCGACGAGGTCGCCAACTCCGTCCAGGACGCGAACGTCAACATGCCGACCGGCACCATCTTCGGCGACCGGACCTTCGTGGTGACGACGAACGGGCAGTTGATGAAAGCGTCGGCGTATGGCCCCGCGATCATCGCCTACCGCAACGGCTTTCCTGTGCGGCTCGATGAGGTGGCGCGCGTCTACGACGGCGTCGAGAACGACCGCACCGCGAGCTGGCAGAAGCACGACCGCTGCATCTATCTCGCGATCCAGAAGCAGCCGGGCACGAACGTCGTCCAGATCGTCGATGCGATCAAGGCGCTGATGCCGGGCATTCTCGAACAGCTTCCCGCGTCGGTCTCGCTCGACATCCGCAGCGACCGTTCGGCCACCATCCGCGAGTCGGTTCACGACGTCAAGCTGACGCTGGTTGCGACCGTCGCACTGGTCATCCTCGTCATCTTCATTTTCCTTCGCAATGTCTCGGCGACCCTGATCCCCAGCATGGCGCTTCCCGGCTCCCTCGTCGGAACTTTCGCCGTGATGTAC
>Ga0070670_100002335_pt1 | contig 15629 bp, 12 predicted proteins | sample KBSS63metaG_FD_64665 | JGI IMG/M metagenome (GOLD analysis project Ga0070670, IMG submission 64665) | Switchgrass rhizosphere microbial communities from Kellogg Biological Station, Michigan, USA - KBS S6-3 metaG | ecosystem: Host-associated > Plants > Roots > Rhizosphere > Soil ... | reverse complement strand
TGCATGGCTGCCACCGGGTGCGGGCGAGTAGGTCTTCGGTGGAGACCGCTCGCGCGTCAACCCGAAGACTGCTTGCGGTGGACATGTTCTATGGTGTGTCCAGTGGAGAGTCGCCGGCTTGATGCGTATCAAAGATCAGCAGCAGTCGTCGGCGAAGGAGTCGGCGAGGAACTACCGTTCCATCTGCGGTCCCGCCACGGGACGCTGAGCCTGATAGGGGCCGTATTGCGGTTTGAGCGACCGCTTCTCGGCGATTGATCTAAGAGGCCGAATGACGCCAGAGGGTCGAGGGTCGACAGCTGATCCGAGCAACTTACGGGACGAAACCTGACGCTGGGTGGACGCGCCTTTCAGCTGACGTTCACTGCCGGCGGTATCAGCCACAAGCCGACCTTCGTCACCGTCTGCTTCCGGGACGCTCAATGCGACCTAAGTGGCGGCGCGGTCTTGCTCCACCAAAGTCCCAACACGTGTCTAGGTCGGCCGGGCTAAAAGCCCTGACGCTCCACCTCTTCGAACGGCTGGGTATCGACAAACGGACTAACGTGCATCTCAACGAAATCGATTTCCAGCTGCGCGATCTCATGTGATCGGCGATGCAAGCCGGAGACAGGATCAGCGACTGACCACTCCGGTCGCAGGCGCAAGTACTTTGCGAGCAAGGGTGCTACCGACACTAAGTCCTTTGTCGGAGAATGTCTTGTTCGTCTGCGGTGGTACGTCCCAGCGCGTACCAGACCGAACTTCGATTGCATCGTGGCAGACGAAGGGTAGGTGGAGCCGCCCGCGCAAGCATGAAGCACGGCGCGCGCCACGCCGCCTACAGCGTCCTTCTTAGCTACGCCGGCTCCCGCTCATCCAAGGATGGCCCGTTTCGCTTGCAGGATTCGATCCCGTTTTCCATGGCAGCGGTCGACGAGTACATCTCGCTGAGTCCGATGGTCTGTCCGTTCGTTGAGGTCAGGGTGAAGTAGGGCTCGCTAGCCTTCGAGCTCTTGCGCGTGTAGCGTGCGTCATCACGACAGTTCTCGCGAACGGACTCGATCCCGCGTTGTGCGTTTTGCTTCGACTCGTAGCGTTCGCTGGTGAGGATGGTCTGATGGTTATCAGCCTTCAGGTTGAACATGAACTGCGACCCGCTCGGCTTGAGCGCGTAATAACCCGGCATACCTGCCCCCGTAGCAGTGGGGCCGTCATCCTGCGCCTGTCTCGGGTCGCTTGCAAGCCGTAGTAACAAGTCTTCGTCTTGTCGCCCGCGGCCGTCCCGACCAGCCCGATGTCCGCGACGGCTGATTCCAAGCGAGAGAGCTATGCGAGTACACGTGCCCCAAAGGGCAATAGTCGAGCGGCCCGCGATGCGCCATGGTTGCACCCTGCGCTGGTCCGTCACCGCCGAGCCGCGCGAGAGCGACCCGCTGCAATCGGCCAAGCAGATCCGTTCACTGCCTCCGACTGGCGACTGCGCAGGTTTGTCTTCGATCAGAACCGCGGTGTGTTGCAAACCGGGCGACGATCACGGGGCTGTTCGCTTTGCGGCGTGGATACTGTGGAGACTTACGCTGAGAACGACCCGACCGCCCGTCACCGTCGCACCCAACGCATCGCCGCTCGAAAGAGCGCCGCTCGACACAGCGCGCTTCACCGACTTGGTACTGGTGCGATGGCGCTCGCAGATGCACGCCATCCGGGTACGGTTTCAGCGGCAACATCGATGAGTCCGCTCCAAAGAGCCTGCTTGAACCGCCTGGCCTTTCCTATCTCTTGACCCCCGCTCGTCACGCGGGGCGACGGATCTCACACACCGCGATTGACGGATCCATCCCGCCGGCAGACCATGCCAGGCCAAATCGTCATGAGCGTCTCTGGTCATCCGATTGCGAATCGCCTGTCCGCCTTCGTGCTGCTGGCGTCGGGAACGCTTGCGTGCCATGCTGACGACAATGCCGCCGCAGGCCAGTTCACCGTCAAGGGCTCCGTCACCGCCGGCATCGCTTACAGGACCGTCTCGCAAGACACTGACTTGCTGGCCAACGTGAACAGCTCGCTGGTCGGCATTCCCGGCACGGCGCTGACACCCACCACCGGCCGCAATCAGGACGACGGCAACCTCAACTTCAACAGGGGCGCCCCGGTCTCAGAGGTCGTCAACGGCTATCTGAGTCTGGCGTACCAGTATGGCGACTACGGCGTCCTGGCAAGCATCAAGGCGTGGTACGACTATGCGCTGGTGAAGGCCGACCATCCCTGGGGGAACATCCCCAACGGCTACACGCCGGACGCGTCGCTAAGCGACGCCGGTGCTCAGCCGCGCTCGCGCTTCAGCGGCGTCGTGCTCGACAACCTCTACGCGAGCGGCCGCCAGCGTATCGCGGTGATGCCACTCGAATGGACCCTGGGCTACCAGAAGCTGGACTGGGGCAACCGCTTCCTCGTCCTTGGCGGACTGCGCGACCTGAACCCGATCGACATCCCGGCGCTGACCCGACCGGGCATGCTGCAGCGCGAGCAGGAGACGCGGATTCCGGTCCCGCAGATCTTCGCTCGCCTCGGCGTCACGGCGTCGACGTCGATTGAGGGCTTCTACCAGTTCGCGTTCGAGCGCAATGCGCCTGGCCAGTGCGGCACTTTTTATTCCGGCGTCGATTGGTACTCGGACGGCTGCAACGCCGTGACGGTCGGCGCCGGTTCCGACCGCGCTGCGCTGGCCAGCGGCAGCTACCTCAAGCGCGCCGACAACCTGATGCCCGGCGACGGCGGCCAGTTCGGCGCCGCGCTGACGCACACGGTCGAGGCCTGGGCGACCAAGTTCGGCGTGTATGCCACGCAGTTTCATTCGCGCACGGGATACAGCGGCGTGATCAAGTCGCTGCGCATTGGCGCGGTGCCGTTTCTTCCGGGCGACCCCGATGGCCTGAATCCGAAGTACGTCACGGAATACCCCGCTGACGTCCGCATGTTCGGCTTGACGTTCGAGACCCGCTTCGCGACCGGGACCGCCTTCGGCGAGCTGACCTATCGTCCGAATCAGCCACTTCAGTTCAACGCCGCCGACCTGCTCGGCGCTGTGCTGTCCCCGGTCGCGCCTACGACGCTGCGCAGCCAGGAGCGCGCGCTTCCACCGGGCGGGACCCTTAGCGGCTTCGAGCGCCACAAGAACGTGCAGCTGCAGCTCGGCGCGGTCGGGCAGGCCGCCGGCCTGCTGCCGGGCGCGACCCTCAACTGGGGAGCCGAGGTCGTCTACAAAGGGGTGCCGGACCTTCCCGATCCGTCGGTGACTCGTTTTGGTCGGGTCGACGTCTTCGGCCAAGGGCCAGTGAACGGAGTCTGTCCGGCGCCGGCCGCGCCCACGCAATGCACGTCTGACGGTTACGTCTCACGCCATGCGCTCGGCTATCGCCTCGTCGTCGGGGCGCGTTTCGCCAACGTGGCGGAAGGTATCGATCTGATCCCTTCGCTGCTCTTTGGCCACGACGTCTCGGGATGGTCGGGTGACACCGCGATCCTCGAGGGCCGCAAGCTCGCGATCGCTTCGTTGCGCGCGAACTGGCGCAGCGGCTTCACCGCCGACATCGCCTGGGTGCCGACCTGGGGCGGCACCTACAACAACCAGCGCGATCGCAGCGCCGTGCAGCTGTCGATTGGCAGGCGATTCTGAGGTGTTCTCAGCTCGAGTGGCGCCTCATCTCAAGCGGAAATGAGGACGGCTTCGAGGCGACTGGCGTGCCGAAGGCTGCTCTAAGTCGATCAGGTGAATGACTGGCCAGCTCAGTGCACGGACGCGGTTGCCCGGATTGAGGGTGCTGAAGCGGACCCTGGGACATTGCCCTGGCGGCTTGCCCTTCGCTTCGGCCTATCCTTCGTCGTCGTCCCTCTAGGGTGCAGTGAGAGTGCCTCGTCGACTGTTCGCTGACAGGAAGGCCTACGCCGGCCCAGCGCAGCGCTGGTCGCGCGTCGTCGCGATCGCACTGGCCGCCGTCGCGCTCTTGTTCGGCGCGATCTACGTCGCCATCGTCGTTGCCTTTCCGCCGGCGCGCTTGGCGTCCCTGCTGGCGAACAAGGTGCAGTCCGCGACCGGACGTGAGTTCCGCATCGACGGCGATTTGTCCATTCGGCTGTTTCCGAGCATCGCCGCCCAGGCCCGCGACATCGCGCTCGGCAATGCGACCTGGGGCTCGCGGGCCGACATGTTGCGGGTGCAACGTGCCGCGATCGACGTGTCACCCGGAGCGCTGCTCAAGGGCGAGTCCCGCATCGTACGCATCGACGTGGAGGGCGTCGATGCGCTGCTCGAGTCCGATGGCGCAGGTCGCTACAACTGGCAGTTCACCCCGCCTGAGTCGGCCCCGGCCGACACGAAGCCCGCGCCCCAGGACGCACGCACGACCCGCATCGAGCTCGAGCGGGTGGTCGCATCCAACGTGCTTGTCGCCTATCGCGATGGTGACTCGGCGGCGCGGACGCTGACGATCAAAACCCTCGACCTGCGCAGCAACGACAACGGTAGCGAAGTCGCCCTGGCGCTTTCCGTCGGAACGCAACGCTGGGACGTCGAAGGACAGGTCGGGCCGGGCGCCATCTTGCTCGAGGGGAAGGAGGACTGGCCATTCGACTTGCAACTTGCCAGCGACGGTGCCACTGTCTCGGCCAAGGGTGCCGTGGGAACCGGGGAGCGTGCTGGAGCCGTCGTCGCCGACGTGTCGGCCGATCTCGCGACCGCGGCGGCTCTTTCCGCCCTTGGCCCCGATGCTGCCTGGGTGCCGATGCCACTCGAGCTACGCACGCGCGTACGGTATTCACAGCGGAAGCTGCGCGCCGAACCACTCCACATGTCGGTCGCTGGCCAGACCATCGAGGGCCGGATGGCGCTGAACACCGCACAACCGCGGCCACGAGTCGACGCGGTGCTGGCGGCGAGATCGCTCGACTTGACGAAGCTCGGGGGCAGCGCGGCAACGAGCAAGCGTGGCGAGCTTGGGGGGCCCGCGAGCAAGGCGCCCGAGCCGCGATTCGCCGACACACCGTTGCTTTTCACTGCGGTTCCCTCTTTCGAGCTCAATCTCGATCTCAAGACGGAGAGCCTGCGACTGCCGGCGACGCCGCTGCTGTCCGCCGTGCGTGGACGCCTTTTGTCGACGCCTGGCCAGGTCCGGCTTGACGATGTTGAGTTCGGAGTCGCCGGCGGGCGGGTAAGCGGTCGGGTGAACCTCGTACTCGCGCCAGGCGCGCCGCCGCGTGTCGATGTGTTCTTCGATGCGAAGTCGGTCTCGATCGAGGCGCTCGATGCCGCGATTGCAGGCGGTGGTCACTTTCAGGGCGGCCGCGCCAATCTTTCTGCGAACCTGGCGATGACAGGCGCAACGCCGAAGCAACTCGCCGCATCTGCGACCGGCAACGCGCTGCTCGCCGCCTCCGACACCACGCTTGCGGCCGGCGCGGCGGCGGCGCTCGATCGCAACATTCTCATGACGATGCTCCGGCTGCTGATACCGAAGGGATCGGCGGATCGCGCCTTGGCGGTGCAATGCATGGTGGTGAACCTGCCGCTCCGTCGGGGCGTCGCGTCGATCGACCGATCGATCGCGGCCGAAACGCGCGAGGTAGCAGTCGTCGCAAGCGGCGTGATCGACTTGATTGGCCAGACCTTGAGGCTGGAGCTCAGACCCAGCGTCAAGAAGGGACTTGGCCTAAACCCGGCCAACTTGGCCACCGATTTCATGGAGATCAGCGGGCCTTTGCAGAATCCGCAGGTTGGCGTCGGTGCGAAGGGGGCGGTACGCGGCGCCGCCAAGGTCGGCGTAGGCGTCGCGACCGGCGGCCTGTCGTTGCTGGTCCCGTCGGTGATGGGGGCGACGAAGGACATTTCGGCCTGCGCTGATGCGGCGGCTAAAGTGCAGTCTGCGCCTTCCGGGAAGTCGACGTCCGGCGAGTAGCCTGCGTGCCGCGGAATTTGTGAGGTACCCGCTGGACGCATCAGGGAAAGATTTCCTTCTTGAACCGCGCGCTGATGTCGTGTTATTGAATGCGTCGTACTGGTCGAGCCGCACTCAATCCGACGGTGGATTCGCCGGTAACTGGCAAGAGCCGGCGTTCGCGAACGGCGGCTACAAGCTCCTCTGAGTGAGCACGATCTCGGCGAGCGTCAAGCGGTATTGGTTAGGGCGCAGAATCGCGCCAAGGGAGCACCCGGCGTTCTATGAACTCCTATGCTCCTGCAAGGCATGATGTTCAGAATCATGCGCGCAGTCTCGGAAAGTGAGGCGTCTGTTCTATGAAAGCGTCGATCCGTCGCCCGCAGCGACCTCAAACCCGTTTTCGAGCGAGGTGCCCATGAAACAAGTCATCGAAGGGAGTCCGGTGCTGAAGCGCAAGCGCACGCAGTGTCTGGCACGGCAATCCATTCTCATGGCCGCGACCATCGCCAGCCTTCACTTGATGTGGGGATGTACCGCGAGCAACCGTGCCGCGGAGGCGAGCACGATGACGGTGCCGCTTTCGGCCACGGGGATGAATGCGGGTCAGGTTGGCAAGGCATTCCTTCGCCCACAAGGAGATGCCACCGTGGTGACGATCGAGGTCTCGGGCCTTAGCGTTGCGGCGACGCCGCCCGTCCAGCTGTACATGGCGGTGTTCGAAGGTCGGTGTGGGAGCCTGGGGCCCAGACCCAAATACGCCTTGGACAAGGTCGTCCTAGTGACCGAGACCAACAATCCCACGGCGCTGCTTCCGGCCAGAGGGCCTTTCAGCTTGACCAATACGGCGCCCGCACCTCTGTCTCAGCTGACGAGTTCGCCCCATGCCCTCGTCGTCCGAACGAGCCCTATGGATCTGAACCTAGAGGTGTTCTGCGGCAATCTGTGAGCGGTTGGACTGGAAGAGGACACGTGCCGGGGCTTCTGGTTCGAATGGAAAGCCGCTGCGTACTCTGTACTGAACTCCGTCCGCAATGCCTGGGGCGCGAAGGTGGGCTGAAACGTGGCGATCACGGCAGCAATCGGCCCATCGGTTCCGACTGCTTGTCGAACGTCAAGACGTCTCAGGAACCATTCTTAGGAGTCATGCCCTGAATCTGGAGATCGGGGAACGCTTCTGTGGCCCACCGAACTCGGGAAACGGAGGCTATGTCTGCGGTCTGGTGGCCAAGCACTTGAGTGGAGCCGTGACCGTCCGTTTGAAGGCACCGCCACCCTTGAAGACGAAGCTGCGCCGCGAGTGGAGGAACGACTCGGCGCGCCTATTGCACGACTCGGCAGTGATCGGCGAAGCCAGGACTTCCGAGCTACGACTGGAGCTACCGAGTTGCCCTACGTTGGAACAAGCCGAGCAGGCGGCTGTAGCCTTTCCAGGATTCAAGAGTCACCTATTTCCACGGTGCTTCGTCGCGAGGGCACTCCGCGCGAGTGCTGCGGTATTGCTCGGAGGATCCTGCGAGCGGGCGAACCAGCGAATACGGACATAGCCGACGTCGCCCTCCAGTAGGCGGCTCTCCACCGATGGCAGTGTGGCTGTGACGAGCGTGAGTAGCAGGTCCAGCCGCTGGCCGCGTCGCTCGATTGTTAGCCTGATCTGCTCGCCGGCGGCCAGCGCGAAGACCGGCAACACCAGACCCGCCTGGTTCGCAACGGTCTCGTCGCCGATGCGCAGTAGCACGTCGCCCGGGTGAAGGCCGCTGCGCTCTGCCGACCCGCCAGGCACGAGATCGCAGATTGCGAAGCGCCCGTCATCGAGACGGCAGACGCCCAAGCGGGTTCACGACATCGACTCTGTTCGCAAACCTGGCCATGGCCTTCGGACGCCTGTTCAGCCAGAGCTTCATGGAGGTCGGCTTGTGGGCCGACCCAAGGCGGTCACGAGTGGCCGCTTTGGTGCACCTATAAGGCGTTGAAGGTGTGTTCGCATAGCTGCAGACTGCCTTGGTTCCCGGCACTACTTGAACCGAACCGAGGTGTCCGTTGCGCATGCGTGCCCAACGACGTCGCCTTGCGCGTTCTTGAGGACAACCTGGGTGGTGCCAGTGAGCTGTTCCTCGTCTTGCGACATCGTTAGCGACCGCGTGCCCTCGGTATAGCCGTCGAGGTTGCCGTCGGCTAGATAGCGCGCAAATACGAATTTGGCGAAGTAGTGGCGTTTCCCGTCGCGGTGCCAATACCCGAGTGCCGGGTTTCGCGTGTAGGGCGGCGCGATGCCTACGTCGATGAGCGTGCCACCCAGCTGGAACGCATCTATTCCCTTGAAGGCGGCCAGCACCGTTCCGCTTGCGCAATCCCGCCGCTGCACGTCAGCGGTCCAGATCCCAACGATCGGGTCTTTGTCGTCCGCTTTTCGGGAATCAGCCTGAGCTCCGGCAGAGAAAACCAACAGCGCGCCCGTCATGACGCTTGCATACATTTTCGATGGGAAGTTCATGGAGTGTTCCTTTAGGGCTAGTCGGGTATATCGGCGCAACGAACGTTCGGATCCAGCGGCGGGCCGGCGCGATCATCGCGATGCAACGATCGATCACTCCAGCCCGAAAGTAGTGAGCCCGTGCTGAGATTTCACTGAGGAAGCTCTGATCGACGAGAAAATCCGTTGCCGGATGCTCATTCGCCCCGGGAACGGCCTCGCGGTCCGGCCGGCGATCGCAGCGCCGGGCATCACTCCGGTCGCAGGTTAGGGGCCTTCCGGCAGCCCGGCGCGTCTCATGCCGTCGAGTAGGCGAGTCCGAATGGCTTTCACGTCAGGATTCGATGTGGGGTACAGCATCTGGACGTACTGCAAATTGCTTCGGGGGAGCAGTTGCCGGTGGCGTGCCATGTGGGATTTCGCTTGCTCGATGCGCCCATTGACGGCGTCGATCGCCGCAAGCGCGAGATAGGGTCGGCCATCGTTCGGGAATTCAGCCGTCCAACGAAGTAGCCATGCGCGGGATTCGTCGTCGTTGCCTTGGAGCACCGCCTTGTCCGCGAACAGCTGATAGAAGAACGCCTGCCGCCGATGGTCGGAGACTCCGTGTTCCCGGCGGCGCTCGGCCATCGAGCGGGTGAAATCGAGATAGGGCCCCGCTTCCTCGAAGCGCCCTTCCTTGACCAAGACCATCGCCATCAATTGGTTGGTTGTCCGATCAGAAGGTGAAAGGTCTATCGATTTCCGAAGCAGCCACAGTGCCTCTTCCGGCTTGCCAAGGGTATGCAGCAGAGGACCCATTGCCTGCAGTGTGTCTGTGTTCTCTGGCGCCCTTGCATAGAGTTCGCGAATCTGACGTTCACACTCGGCAAGGGTCAGGAGGGGCGCAGGGCTGAACAGATGCGAGAAGGTTCGATAACAGGACACCGAACGGCCGAACCGTGCAGACACGGACGCCGCATCTTGCTGGAGCACCGCCTCGAATCGCGCGCTTGCCCGCGCCAAGCCTGCTTCGGTTTTGGCGAGCCAGTAGTCATCCCAGGCGAGATGCAATAGCTCCATAGCATCGGGTTCGTGGCCAGGCTGCCGCGCTCGCTCCAAAATGATGGCGTTGCGTCGGTCCACCATGGCGCGCACCATCCGCAACGACAGGTCGGAGCGCACGAGCTCGTCCTCCGTCGCAAACGACAACTGGACTAGCGGATGGCTTCTCCCGGACGATAGGTCCCTCACTTGAGCGTCTACAGTGATGCCGTTCGGCGTGCGGCGCAGGAGGCGTCCTGTGATGGCGAGCTTGGCTCCGTTCTCGGGAGTCGCAAGGTGCATCCGTTTTTGCACCAGAAGCGCCGAGACGTCATCGGCGATTCGGCGTCCTGCTCGAGAAGGTTCTCCGTTGGCATCACCTTCCACAAAGGACCCGACAAACACTGGAAATGCCCTCGCAGATTCGTCGTCGACACTTCCTGATCTCGGCGGCACGGAAGCGGTCAATACCAGGGCTAAGCAGGCGAGCGTTGCGAAGCCGACCAACCCATGGCGACGTGGCGAGGTGCGAACCTCGGCAAGCTGCTGCGGCTCCTCGCCCTGCCATTTCACTTCGGCGGCAAACACGTATCCGCGTCGCGGCACCGTCTTAATGATGCGCTGCTCCCTGTCGCCCAGCGCATTGCGGATCTCCACAACGAGCTGCACGAGGGAGTTCTCGGTGACGACCGTGGAGCCCCAGATTGCCGCCATCAAGGCGTCCTTCTTGAGAACGCGACCAGGGTTGTCGACGAGGTATCTGAGGAGCAACAAAGCCTTGGGCGAAAGCCTCACGACCGTGGAGCCGCGCAGGAGTTGGTCTTGGGGGACGTCAAATACGTGCCCGGCAAAGGACGCTCGATCACCGAGATGACTGGATCCCGGCGCCGACAGCGGAGGAGTGGAAAGCGCCACGACCGCCATTTCGTGCTCCTTGTCCGAACCACATCCCCGCGCAGGTCAACCGACCGAGCACATGCGCCTACGCCCGGTCGTGGTGGCGGCAGGCCCCAAGTCCCGACCACCGAAGCGCCAGACTGATGCGCGCGCTCGATTCTGGGCACGCGAATACGCTGAGGCAAGAGGGGCAACTATTGGACGGATGCGAAGGTGGACCTGTGGCCCGTCGATCGCCAAGTTGAGCGCGGGCTTCAGCGAGGACGAGATGGCCGTCGTCGGGAGACGACTCGAATCGCTGCCGCAAAGACGCGCTGGAGCGGAGTAGTCCCGCTCGTCGCGGTCACGGCTTTGCCTCGTAGTGCGCCGACTAACGAACTCACGACTCTCCAGGATCCGGACCAGTCGGGCGGCCTGGCCCCGTCTGTCGTGGACGACCGAATTGGTCGGAAGTGCCGGCATCCCTTGCAGGTTATCGCCGTCACGACCACGACCACGACCACGACCACGACCACGACCACGACCACGACCACGCTCGGCGCTTGGCAGGCTATGGCCGCGGCATTGGCATATGGCGGGCCGAGCGGAGTCTCGCGGCCTCATGTCGATCGGCGTAGCGCCCGAGCGATGTCGAGCCCCTCGTCACGCGTGTCGCCACGGCATGGTGGCCGGTTCGCGCGTCGATACCAATAGTCGGCGTTGCCGAGGTCGCCTTCGATGCGGTGCAGCCATGCATGGACCCACGCGCCTTCAGCGTCGTCCTGCTCTTGCGCGAGTTCGTGCGCGGCATCCCAGTCGCCGCGCAGGCCGTGCCAGACGGCGCGCAACATCGGCGTCGCAACCGGCGGCGGCGCCTCGCGCTCAAGGCTGAGGACGAACCGGTCGATGGCGTCGGTCATCGCGTGATTCTGCGCAAACGCTAGGTGCGTGTGATCCGGAGCGTGCAGTCTGCCACTGCGGCGCTTGGCCAGCGATAACGGTATGAAAGCCGACACTCGTGACCGTCAGGAATTTTCCGATGGCCGCCGGTTCCGACCCTTGTTGATCTCCTGGTCGAGTAGCGTGAGTCGAGCGAGAAAGTCGGCACGCAACACTTCCTTTTAGGCGGTTTCGCGATCCACCAGAGTCCTAGCCCCGCCAAGCCTGCAGCCGGTGAGCAAATTCGAACCCGTCGCTAGACCGAAAGCAGCGCCCAGCTGAGCGGTTCACCAGCGATCAAGCTCATGTCCTTCCTTGTGGGCCGCTGACACGGCGTCGCAGCCACGCATTCTGCAAACCCCTGAGCTCCTGGCGCGAAGTAGAGGATCTGGCGACTGGTGCCCGCTTTGGGCCGGACGAAGATCGCCATGTCCGATGGGCGCCCGGCCGCCTCATACAGCGCGGGAAACGTTCGATGTATCAGATGAGTTGGGTCGCGCATCTCATCGTCGATTTGCAGTTGGTGCCAAGTCATCCGGGAAGCCTCCTCCACGTTCGTCACACGCATGACTTGGGTCAGTTGTATGCGGCCTGGGCCTGCGGAGCAACCCGGCGCGACCCTCTTCGACACGTCTACTCGAGGCGCGGCCGCGGGTGACCCGTAATCACTCTTGGAGCAAGGGTCCGGCCGTCCGTAGCCGGCTCCAAGTTGGTTGTCCACCGTATCGGTGGACAACCCTGTGCACAAGTCGCAGTGGGCTACTTCGGCACCAAGGGCATAGTCGCAAACGGGCCCATCAGTGTGAACTCAGCAATCGACCTGAAGCGGAAGTTCACCACAGAAGCCTTCTTCGCCCAAGAAGCGGATGTTGGGACGTCCGCTCGAACTTCGGGCTAAACGCCAGGACGCGACCCGATCCTGACGCCGCCGACGGGCGCGCTGAGGCGCAGCCGCTTGCCGCGACTCAGATTCCCTCGCTCGGCCGAGGAACCCGGCACGATCATGATGGTGCCGTGGCTGGCCACGCCTGCGACCGCGGTGGCCATGGTACGGAAGGGCCGAAAAAAGTCGCCTTCGGAGGCATCGATGCCCGCCCATTCGAAGTCGGCCCAGACCTCCTGGTGATCCCCGGCCGCCTCGGTTTCGTTCCGCTCGGAGGTCCGTCGCGGCCGCTTGTCGTCCCGCATGTCGAGGGTGATCGTCTGGCGCAACGAGGGGTTGCTCAGCCGGATGAGACCATCGCCAGTGCTGTTGAGCACCGTGCCTTTGAGGAAGCGATAGCTGTCGGCATCCGGCAGCCGGTCGTTGGGATCGGCGCCGCTCCACTCGATTGAAATTATTTCCGCGCCGCTTTGGGTCACGTCGTCGTCTTCGTGCTCGCCCCACATCGCAAAGTGGATCCGGTTGCCGTTCTCCGTCGTGTACACCTGCTCGTCGAACTCGCGCAATCCGCTCGCGCTCAGACCCGTGTTGCGCGTCCAGACATGATCGCGAAATTGATCGAAGCTGAGCTCTGGGTGCAGCCAGGTGTCAAAGGCTTCGATGCACGCCAGGTCGCCGTCGCGCAGGATGGCCAGGAAGAAGCCGGGCCGCCCCGGGACGCCGCCCTTGTTGACGAAGTCGAACTTGCCGCGGCGCTGAACGATGATGCCGTCCAGGCACCAGCGCGGTATCGATAGGTAGGGCCCGCAGAGGAAGTCGGGGGCAACGCCGTAGTTGCGGCCGGGACCTCGGTCCATGAAATGGCCCACCTGGATCTGGTACGCCGCGTGGGCGGCATACCCTTCGAGCACCCCATTGGGATTCCCCGGACTGTTGCCAGCGCTCTCGCCGGTCGGCATGAAGGAACTCGGCAAGGCGACGCCGCGCTGCGAGTTCTGACCGCTGGGCAGATAGAAAACGAAGTAGGGATCGATCGCAAACCCTGCCGGCTCACCCCCGGCGGTGATCAGATAGCTCGGCGACCCGGCGTAGATCTCGGAGTTGACCGCGTCGCGGCCTGTTACCTCGCTATCGCCCAGCTCGCGGCGGTTGAGGACTTGGTAGAAGCGACGGTGCGGTTCGTTGACAAACAGGTCTTGGATCGGCGCCGGGATGCGATAGCTGCTGAGCATCTCGTAGCTCGCATCGCCGCCACTCGAGGCAATGCTCCAGATCAAAGGACGCCAGGGTTCCCTCGATACCCGGTAGGCACGGTTGGCGCCGGTGTGCATCGCCATGTGCTCCGTGAGCGGGTCGGCGCCGAGCTGCCACTCAAGCAGGCCGACCCGCATGTGTCCATCGATCCGGCTGCTGTTCTTGCCCTCATTGCGACGCCGGAACGGCACCATCCTGCGGCAATCATTGCCAGACACGGCCATGTGGGCCGCCACGTAGTCGAGCACCATCCGGGCGGCGAGGCGCACCTCATGGTCGTAGGCGAAGTTGCACAGGTTGAGGAGCGCCGTCCGCGATTCATGCTGGTAGGACTTGGCGTTGTATTCGGAGAAGTCATCGAGCAGGATGTTGCGCAGCAAGAAGAGCAGCAGTTCCATGCAACTCGGGGCGTCCCCCGAGCCATTGCGGCGGTTGTCATATTCGATCCGGGGATGGCGCTGGTACAGCAACTGGTTCGTCAGGTATCGCGCCGTCTGGATCATCAGGATGTGGTTCTCGGTCTCGCCAATGCGCTTGTGCACGCCGGCCGGACTGACGAAACCGGAGCGACTCCAGTCGTTGGGCACACGCCCGCTGGTGAAGGTGTCCTTCAGGTCGACCCGATGGATGCGGCCGCGCGCCAGCAATGCGTTGATCAGATGCTCGCGCGCGGCCGGGCTCAGCTCCTGGAAGTAGGCATAGGCCGTGCGCAGGAGGTGCTGCTGCGTCATGTCGTAGTTGCCCTCCTTGGGCTTGCCGAGAAGGTCGAAGCTGCCGACATCCGGTCCGATGGTCCCGCACCATCCGGGCGCGGCAGCGAGCAGGGCGATGGACACCATCGAGCGCAACTGGTCGCCTTGCGGCCCCGGAAAGTAGTCGGCGAACGCCATCGCGGCAAGCGACTTGCCGGTCGGATGCCAGACGGTCGGCGCGGCGTCGCCGTAGAACTTCATTTCTAGCAGCGCGCGGACCGAATTCAAGGCCTGGCCCGGCCCATCGTGGACGGTGCCCGTGACGTCGTCCACCCGAAACGGCCATGGCTTGCCGACGAAATGCGGCGGGTCGATCGCTGCCCACTGGATTTTTGGCGCCATCAGCACGCCCAGATGCGGGCTGACGCTGGCGAAGACCACGGCCGCCGCCCGCTTGTCGAACAGGGCGGCTGATTCGGTCAGCGGATCGTCGACGTCATAGCTCGCGAGATGGATGCCATCGAGATCGATGTGCGGACTGACGCCATTGCGGATCAGCATGTTCGCCAGCAGCCCGCGCGCCGATCCCGCCGTCGCCGGCGGAAAGACTCGCATGACGCCGCGGATGCTCTTATAGGACTTCGGCGGCAGGACACCACCGCCTTCTAGCCGATCGATGATCCAGCGCAGACCGATGTCGCGCAAGAAATCGGTTTCCTTCTGCAGCGCAGGGAGCACCCTGCGGTAATAGGGCCGCGCGCTGCCCATGGCATGCCGCTAGCGCAAGCCGACCAGCACCGCGATCAAGCCGCAGCCATGTGCCAGCGGCTGCATCGCCTTGCCGATCACGGTACCGCCTGCCGCAGCGCCGGCATCCGCCCGCATCGCGTGGCCGACGGTCGATGACGTGGTCAGCAAGTCGCCGACTTCTACTCCGCCGTGGCCGGCGTCGACCTTGCAAAACACCTTGCCGATCAAGGCGATCGGCTTGCGACCGGGCAGATCAGGGCGCTTGTCGAGCACGATGCCAGGCCGGTAGCTCGCCGCACCGGAGATGACGCCGATCACACGCTTGTCGTAGGCGCGGGCGCAGGCTTCGAGCCGGCCGCTGCCACCGAGCACCATCACCGTGCCGGGTTCGGAGAGGTCGCTGTCGGCGATGTCGAAATCCTCGGCGCAGTCGGCAGCGTCGGTGAAGACGAGGTCGCCCGTGACGACCACGTTGCCGTCGAAGAAGGCGGCGTTCTTGCGGCCCTCGTGCTTGACGAACAAGGCGGCCGAATCGGAGCCGGCGTTCTTCTGGTAGATGGCAACCGCTGACATGGTCGTCGACATCGTTTCGGCGTGCACCGCCTCACCGGACGGATGGATCGCCTGCACGTCGCGCTGGAAATAGGCGGTCTCGCTGACCAGAATCGGGCCGTTGAAGAGTCCGGCCCAACCCGTGCCCTGGGCGATGCCCCAGACGCCTGACTGGGTGCCGATGCCGGTCACGCCGAAGCCCCTTTGCCCATGATCGCGTGGCCCGAACTCGCCCCTTGCACGCCGATGCCGTTGTTGCCACTGACGCCGAGCACACC
>Ga0070670_100002333_pt1 | contig 15632 bp, 11 predicted proteins | sample KBSS63metaG_FD_64665 | JGI IMG/M metagenome (GOLD analysis project Ga0070670, IMG submission 64665) | Switchgrass rhizosphere microbial communities from Kellogg Biological Station, Michigan, USA - KBS S6-3 metaG | ecosystem: Host-associated > Plants > Roots > Rhizosphere > Soil ... | reverse complement strand
CGCAGTGGCGCAAAGATTGTCTACAGCATGCTCACTGGCGCTAGGCACGACTATCCTAAACCGGATTATTGATGATTTGAAACCGTGAGCGTTGCAGTCCCGTCAGGCATAGCCGAAGCAGTATCGTCGGTTCCTAAGAATCAACGCTGAAGAGTGTTGAGGCCCCCCCCCGCGCGGAAATTTTGACATCGGTCATAACGCGAAACCCTTTCAGGAGTACGAGTGTTTTCAATCCTGATGGCTTCCACAATTCATTTCCAGATTGTTGTGCCGCTCGCCGAGGCGGTGCATCTCGGGGGCAATCCCGTGACGACCACGCTGGCCGTCACGGTCTCGGCTTTCAGAGTCCCCGCCGGCGCCGGTCGTCTCACCACGAGCTCTTTGGTGTTATCCCCAGAGTCGATCTCGCCGCCCTTCACTGTCCATCGATATGTAAGATCTAAATGCGTCCAATTGACGACCGCGACAAACTTGATCGTGTCCGTGTTGGGCGAATCGTGCATGACCACCACCGTAGGACAACAGCTCGCGACCGGATCAATCCGGTGGCGCAGGTCGGTCACGGACAACGCTGTGGTCCCGACTTTGGCGGCGACAATCGCCAGCGGCGCGTAGTGATGGTCGACTCCGTGCGGCGGTTGAGGGCTGTCGGGCCATTCGATGTCGCCGGTTGAACGGGCGGGGATCAGCCAGTAGTCACCTCTGCGATAAAGAGCTTTGGCCGGCGGCGGCGTTGCGGGCTCGAATCGGATCTGGATGCCGTCCTCCAGGTTGAGCAGCCTCCCCTCGTCGATCTTCGCGGCACCATCGCTTAGCGTCAGGCCGTGTTTCTCGGCATTGCCGCCCTGATGGTCCCAGCGGCGCAGAAAAGGATGTTTGGAGTCGTCGCCACCGCCCTCCGGTTCGCCGCTTAGCGTGATGATCAGCTCCGTTGTGTCGATGTCTTTGACCTGGAAGAGTTGCTCTGGCGTCGCGTCGGCCGCTTCGAGCGCGGTGTCGTCGTCGACGACTTCCACCCAATCGCCGATCTCGAGGCTGAAGCGGTCATCGCGGCCGAGGTGCTCGACAGTGACCAGCGTATCGGCGACCGACTCGATTGGAAAAATGACCGAGGCGTTTTCGCGCGACCATTTGAAGGTCGCATTGTCTTTGTCGCCGCCGTGGTGGATCTCCACGCGATAGAGCTGATTCTCACCGCGGTACCGCGCATCGGGGGCCGAGATGCAGGGAGTTGTCGGCGGCGTGCCCTGATCCGTCGACGCTGTGAGCATGCCATTGTTCGGGTTGGCGATGATGCTTTGCCATTGTTCCGACGCTTCGAAGTGAAGGCAATCGAGAGGCGTCTGGGGGGAACCGGTTGCATCGGTTTTGATAGTCACGAACCTGACTTGCCAGACTACCTTTGCTCTGGCCGAGGTGTCAGGGCCGCCCAAAGCGACTTCGCGGATGCGCGGATCTTCGACGGACGTGATGTGACGCTCCCACACGTCGAGATAGGCGAGGAGCGGCGCCCCCAACTTGGTGACCGTCGAACGCTGCTTCTCGGTGTACTTCACCATCGCCTCGTTTTCGCAGAGGAATCCGTCGACCCAGTACCGTCCGCGTCCGATCGATAGATTGTTGATCGTTGTCGTCGAACCATCCAGGATGATTTCGAAGCCGAGGTCGGAGGACGGTCCGCCGTGCGGCCCGATTACATCGGCGGCGAGTTGCCGTAGATAGTGCAGCAGGATGGCGGTCTGCTCGTTGTAGTCGGCGTCGAGAAGGACGCGTCCCTGCTGCATGAGCACCATGGAGAAGTGCCGCCTACGGTCGAAGGTCACGCGTGAGTAATCGCCTTGCATGTCGTTGTCCTCAGTTCGATGGAATGACGGCGTTGCCGATACCGGCGGGGGTGAATTCGTCGAGGCGGATGCGAAGGTTTGCCTCGCGCTGGGGTTCGAAACGGTCGTGGAAGACGCCCATGGCCGACTCGTCGTCGGCGCCGCGGGCGATCTCAGGAGCGGTCGTGGAGTGCAGGCGGCAATAGGCGGGAGCGCCGTACCGCAGGCTCTCGAAGCGCGGCCGCACGCGCCGTTCGGCCTGCCGCTTTTCGCGGTCGGGTTTCACGGCGGCGATGGCGGCGTCGGGCTGGCAGTCGTAGCGCCGCGGCGTGCGCGAGCAGTCGGGAACGTAGCAGAAGCGCATGCAGCCGATCTGGCTGCGCGCCACTCGGACGCGGCCGTGGAAAATGCAGTTCTCGGCCAGCTCGATCGCGTGTACGTTGACCTCCCCGATGACCGTGCAGCGCGCGATGGTCAGCAGCGCGTGGGCGACGGCGCGCCCGCTGCCGCTCACGCCGATCGCTTCGAGATCGTCCCTGGTGGCGTCGACGATGCTGTCGGTAATCGACACGCGCAGGGGGTCGGTCAGTACTTCGTCCTGGTCGACGAGGATCGAGCCGACGATGCTGTGCTCGATATTCACCCGCGCCGTCGTGCCGAGCAGCTCGATGCTCGGCGCGGTCTCGTGCTCGGGCTGGCAATCGTGACCGAGCGTCCACCCCGGCACGAGCGTGCAGTGGCGGATGACAACGCACGACAAACGATTCTGAATCTGCAATCCCTGCCCGGCGATGAGCAGTCCATCGAGAATGAAGCGCGGATCATGCGCGGACGGATCCTCGGCGGTTGGACCGGAGACGAGCATCGCGTCTCCGCGGCTGGTCCGCTCGTCCATCAGCCTCACCACCGGCCGCGCGCCGTTGCGTGCCCGCAACTCGAGCTTTCGGCCGGGTTTCAGTTCGATCTCGATGCCCTCGGTGTACGCGGCGCTGTCGGCGATTTCGATGATGGCGTCGGGATGTTTGTCCTGTTCCTTCAGCCACGATTGAAGCGCTGCGTTGATGGTCGCGAAGTACTCCGGGTGCGCGGCGGCTTCATCCTGGCGCACGGTGTAGACCTTTCGTCCGGCGGACGGACTGAGCGCGCGTTCGTATTCGCCGCCGCCGAGGTCGGCGGTGAACGCGTAGTGATACGACACGCGCACGTTCTTGGCCGGGTGATCGTCGGCGAAAGCGATGCGGCCGAGGTGTGGATCGACGGCGACCTGGTCGCCTTTCGGGCTGTAGATCCAATCGCTCAGATCCGCCGCCACGATCCGCTCCAGCGCCAGGGGATGATCGTCGACCCAGATCATGAGGCTCTTACCATCGCCGTAGTAATCGGCGGTCCGTTCGTCGAACGCGCGGCGGCGGATGGCCGTAGGGACGTTCATTTCATCCGCGATGTGCGTCGGCTCCGGCTCGTCGACTGGCAATGTGCAGAGCTGCGTGTCGTTGCCGAGAACGCTGAAGGTGAAGCGGTTGCGATCGCGTTTCCGCGCGCGGCGCTCGAGGTGATACGCCGGTGCATGCGTCACCGAGTATTCGCCGAGGGGCCAGACGAAGAGGCCGGCGCTGGGGATGTTGTAGCGGCGGCGGACGTCGACCGTGTGCGCGAGCTCGTCGAAGGGACCATCGATGCGGTCGAGAGCATCGGCATCGCGAAGATCGGCGAATCGTCCGCGGGCGGGTTGCAGATGATTGAGGTTCTGCGCGACCGCCAGCAGACGGTAGAACTCGACGGCGCGCCCCGGCCAGCCGGCCACGTCGCGCGACATCGACTCGAGAATGGCCAGCGTTCCTTTGCGCCTGCGGTCGCGGATGGTGTGGGCGACGTGCGCACGCGGGACCAGAATGCGGTTCCGCGCCGCCCCTTCCGCCGTGGCGGGTGATCCGGGATCGCCTCCTTCGTGCACGGGACGATAGCCGACCAACTCCGCGATGTACGGCACCATCCACTCTTCGCAAGTCTCGATGAACCAGTTTTCGTAAAGCTGCGCGATGTCGTGTTCGACGACGCCGGCCTGTTCGTCGATCACGCGCAGGAGCGCGCGCAACGGCTGGCCGTATTCGGCGTCGCGCTTGCGATAGACGCCCGGCAGAAGTTCGTAAAGACGATCGGCGCGCGCGTCGCTCAATTCGAAAGCTCCGTGAGGATCAACGTGTCAGGAACGGCGGGGCTGAGATAAACCAGTTCCGCGGGCAGGATGCTGGACAGGCGGCGCACCGCGCCGGCGGAGGGGCGCGCTTTCGCCGCGCGGATGCGGTGATGCAACTTGAAACTCCCGCTCACACCCGCGTCTTCGCTTACGGAATCGAAGACATCGAGGTCGACGTAGACAACGCCGGCCTGCGCCTGGATGGCGCTGATCGCTTCGCTGTTGAGCGCATCCTGACCGAGCTCGCGGCGCGCGAAACCGAACGTATCGAGCAGCGCGGCGCGGATCTTCGGCTCGACCGCCTCCCAGAGGTAGTCGGGATCGAGCTTGACCTTCGCGCTGATCATGAGCAGCTTGACTTTGCGCAGGGCCAGCTGGAGGCCCTGCATCGGATCGCCGTACTGCCGCAGGGCATTGCGGAGGTTGATGAAGAGATCGGACGTCGTGGAGATCGGGATGTCGTCCGATCCGGCGATGGTGAGATGCACGGCCTGGCGGCGGCCGTCGGAGAGCAGCGCGGCGGCGGCCTTGCCGATGCCGGCGTAGGTGCGGGCGAAGTCTTCGTAGTCCTGCGTGGAGACAAGCCGGTCGAGGGCCATCACCGCCATGGGAGCATTGCGGCGGGCGGTGTCGCGGTCCTCGCGGTTCGCGCCGCCGGTGGCGGGCAGCGGGTTGATCACGCTCTTCACGCCGAGGGGCCGCGTGGCCAGAAGACTGATCTGGCCGGCCGCGACGTTGCCCGGCGCGCCGATGCCGGTGCGGTAGACGCTGGCCACGTTCTCGCGGCCGGTGGGAAGCCGTGCACCCGAACGGCCATCGCCGAAGATCACCGTGGTCTTATCGTCATCGCCGGTGGCGGTGATGAAGCGGCGATCCTTCGGGCCCAGGCCGGCCAGGGTTTCCACTTCGTGCCAGAGGACGTCGTTGACGCGGACGGCGAGCGTACTCTCGGCGCCGGCGGGGGTGGCCGCGGAGAGGTAGGTGAGCGGCGACTGGCGAAGGGGCATTTCCTGCATCTCTTTGCCCGCGTCGCCGCTGCCGAGGACTTCGACGTGCGTTTCTCCGTGCGTGGCTTTGACCACGTTGCCGTAGATCGTCACGGTATCCAGCCGGTAGCGGTACGACAGCGCGTTGGCCAGCAGCAGCGTGCTGTGCGTCCGTTCGCCGGGGAGCGGAGGAAGAGGACTCTGTTTGACGCCCGCCAGCATGGCCAGCTCGGTCGCGTTGACGCCTGTGACGTTGGGGATGTCGACTCGCTCGCCGCTGATGAGCAGCCAGCGTCCCGACTGCAGTCCGCCGACGAGATCGGCCAGCTCGATGCTGTTGCCCTCGACCGGATTGGCAATCGGATCGATCGGTTCGTCGGCCAGCGGAAGCAGCTCGCTTTGCGCGTAGACGACGGTGTTGCGGATGGCGTCGAAGTCGTTGGGAATCAGCTTCGTTATCTGGTTCTCCACGGGAAGCGTTAACTTGACATCGATCCAGTTGACCTTTGCTCCATCCGCGGGTGCTACCAGATGGATGTCGGTGGTCTTGCCCGAGAGGCCGTAAACGCCGCGGCCGACGGACGCTTTGACTGTGCCGGCTTTCGCGATGAGGGTCTTGCTTTCAGTGAGGCTGGTTTTATCCGTATCGACCACGACCCAGCTATCCTGCAGGATCGACTCGTAGCTGGTGTCGAGATGGACGAGGTCGGGCTCTTCGTACGGGTCGCGTTGGTTGATGATGTTCTCGTGTTTGTCGTCGTACTCCGGTTCTACGACATGCCACCGATCGTCCGTTACGGGGCGTGTTTGCGCGGTCGGAAGCTCGGGTGGACGCGTCGCCGTGGCGTTGTATCCGAACAGCGGCGCGGTCACGCGCAGTGCGAAGACCCGCACGGATGGAGGCTTCGCGATTTCCACGTTCGCCAGCGCTTGATAGAGCGATGTGCTGAGGCCGGGACGAAGAACGGACAGCAGCTTCGAACTGCCGTCGGCTGACTTGCCGAACGCGGTGTCGAGACTTCGGCCGAGATCCAGCGCGCTGGCGGGCGGCGTCGACGGCGTTTGTTCCAGCGCCGCGAGGAGCGCTGCCTGAGGATCGTCTTCCGCGGCTTTCGTGAAATCCGCATTCGTTTCGAGAACAGGCTCTGCGATGCCGGTTTGACTCTCTTCCGCCTTCCCGATCAACTCGCGCGTCAGTTCGGCGAGCCATGGCTGGAGACGGACATAGCCTCTCGCTCGTGCTTCCGCGAGCCGAGCCTTGAGCCGCGCGATGACCGGGGTGAGATCACTGCCTTCCGGGAGCGTTTCGAGATGATTGAGGTCGGCGATCGTTCGCCTCGACGTCGCGTTCTGCGTAATGCCGAAGAGCGCGATCTGCTTGTAGTGTTTCGCGATCTGGCTGAGGGTGACGGCCGGGGGCTTGACCGGATTCTTCGGTGGCGCGATCAGACGCACGTGGGTGCGGTTAGCGGCCGTATCGGGCTCGACGCTGCGCACTCTACGCACGATCTGTTTTCCCGCATCGTTGCTGAAAACGAGCAGCAGCGGATCGTTCGGCTTGAGCTTTGTGGTGACGCCCTGGAGATAAAGATCTTCGAAGGTGTTGGCTGCGTCGAAATTGATCGTTTGCGGTCGCGTCGTGCGCGGCGTGAGGACGTTCCACTCGGTACGCGCCTCCAGATCGGCGGAGGTCTCGAACGACTGCGGCAACTCGCCGGGACCGGGAAGACTCTGCGCGCGCGTACCGGCCGGGATGACCACCGGCGCGCTCTCTTTTTCGAGCGTGTACGCGAGGTAGACACTTGAGGCAACGCCCGGCCGCACCCGGTAACCGATCAGCCGCGCCAGCTCCAGAACGGAGAGGCGCTCGGTGGCCGTGCGCAGAAATCCTTCGTTGGCGATGCGCTCCTGATAGAAGGTCAGCACGTCGGCCACGACTGCCCACGCGTCGAGCATGGCGATGGCGGGATCCGAAGACTGGCGCGTGGTCAGCGCCAGCAGCGGACGGAGAAGATCCGTCGTCAGCGGAACGGGCAGGCCGTTCTCTTGGAAATCTTCGGGCGCGAGCTCGATCTCGGAGAGGCGTGCCTTCATGGTCCGGAAGAAGCTGCCGTGCGTGCCGGCGCGATAGCGCAGCGCGCTGAGGCCGGCCCGGTTGACCACGGTAGCCGGCGTGAGTTTAGCGATGCCGGAGCAGCAGGCGCAGGTCTCGCTCATCGTCCGCCTCGCAGGTTCAGTTTCAGAACGCCGTGGTCAGGCATGCCGGGATCGTTGTCGAGCCGCGCCACTTCCAGCGCGGCAAGCGGCAGGATGCCGTTCTCGATCTCGTCATGCGCGTCTTCGTGCAGCCGCTGTAGCCGCGTCACGGTGACGCTCTCCACGCCGTTCACGGCTTGGGCCGCGGCGACGAGCCGGCTGAGCCTCACGCCCTCGCCGAAGGTGAGATTGTCGGGATGGAAGAAGCCGCGCCGCCCGCCGCCGAGCTCGCGATTGCTGAAGAGGTCGAGAAGGTCGGCCTTGACGTGCGCCCGCAGATAGTGCGGAAGCACGCAGATGTGAAGGGCGACGTCGAGCGCGACGTAGCGCGCCGGCGTGACGCGGAGGTCGTGGCCGATCCTGCGATAACGATGCAGGTAGCCGTCGACTTCGTCGCGCAGTGCGTCCTGCAACTCCTCGCGGTCGCGCGGATCGATGGCCACCTGCGCTTCGTACCAACTGCCCGTCCACCGAAGAGACGGAGCGGCCGCGCGTTGGATGGCCGCGGGATCGCTCCGCTCGGCCAGGCGCGCGTAGTCGTCGCTGATCACGGCGCGCTCGATCTTCCGGATTGCACCCGGCGCGAACAGCTTCACCTCGGCCAGCGGTTCGGGCTCGGTCCCGCCTTGCGCGGGTAACGGATTGCGCACGCGCCGAGTTCCGCCGCTGTCGCTGCCATGGAAAAACACGATCTTCGAAATGGCCTCGGCGCCGACGTTTCCGCGCCTGCCGTTTCCGGTTCGATACGTCGCCGTGAGCGTCGTTCCGGGACGAGGCGCGCGTCCGCTGCTGCCGTCACCGAAGCGAAGATGCGCGCGCCCGTCATCGTCGATCTCGACGACGAAATGGCGATCCTGCGAACCGCTGTCGAGCAGGTCGGCGTGCGCAGTCCAGGATTCGCCGGTCCCACCCTCCGTTAGCCGAACGGACGGAATCGCTTCGCGTGGATCCTGCATGAGCGCCAAGCTGGCCGGTCCGAGCGTAGCCTCGCTGCCGATTCCCGCGACGTCGGCCAAGCTCTCACCGAACATCTCCCCGAGCTCAGCGTTTTCCATGTCACCGAGCTGGTAACCCGAGCGGGCGCGCGCCGCGAGCGCATGCACGCGCCGCGACTTCTTCGCCAGCAGCCGCGCTTCGCGCTCCAGCAAATAGGCGAGCGCATGACCCTGCGCCTGCGCGCCCGGCTTTGCCAGCCCTGCATCCTTCGCTGCCTTGGCGCCAAAAATCGTGGTGAGCTCGGCGATCTCGTCGGTGCTGAGCATCCGTCCGCCTTGCGCCGCGCGCCACAACTGCTCGACGCGCGCGTGCACGACCTGCGTCAGCTTCGCGAGCAACTGCGCCTGCCGGCGCGCGACCACCGCCCGCGCCGGAAACGGCGCCGCATGCGTGACCGGCGAGAATCGCAGCGGCGACGGCCGGAACGGCGGTGGCACCACCGCACGGATCGGTTCGCACGCATCGCACGTGCCCTCTTCGATGGCCGACGGTACATCCCACGATTCCGTAGGTACCGTTCGGCCGTGGTCGACGAGGATGACGTTGCCGTGGGCCACGCTCACATCCTCGAGATATCGGCATTCGGGTGCGCGGCCAATCGCAGAGAGGCAAAGCGGGAAGGGAAGCGCGTCTTCCGCAGCCCACTCGATTTCGATGACCGGCTGATCGTAGAGCGAATCGACGCCCGGCTCGGCCTTCGTCAGGCGGACGACGTGCCGGTGCGCTCGATCGGCATCCGCCGGTTGTCCCGTGATCGGGCCGATCACTTCCTCGAAGATCAGGACATCGCCGGCCTGGAGGTGGAGCTTGCGCGGGCGTGGCGGCGGTGGCGGCTGGTCGGGCGGACAGTCGTCGTCGTAGTTTTTCTTGTGGCCGTGATCGCCGTAGTCATTCGGCTTCGGCGTGGGGGGCTCGCCGATCCATTCGTCCACCAGCGTCGCCGACGTCGCGCCGCGCGGCAGGCAGCATTCGCGATCGCCCCACGGATAGAACGCGATCCGATTGTGCGCCTGGTAGAACACGCGACCCGTGCGTTCGCCGACCGGCTCGAAAACCTCGTAGTCGGCGAGCGGCACATTGCGCATGTCGTCTTCGCCGAGAACGCCCTTGTTCCAGTCCATGCGTTTTTTCGTAGGACTGATGAACGAAGCGCCGTCCATCGCGCCGTCGCTGTCGGTTTCGATGTAGACCCACGCGCGCGTGTTGCAGCCTTCGTGGACCTGGTAGTCGATCAGCTTGGCGTGGCGGCGGACGGAGATGCGTTGTCGCGCCGTGCCGAGGTAGGCCTCCGTCGCAACGGCGTCCTGGTAGTAACTGAGTTGGTCTCCCGTGTACGCCAGCAGCTCGACGAGGGCGATGCCGAGGTCGGGAACGTGGCGCTCCGTCCACTCCGGCATGATCAGCGACAGGCGGTCGAGGATCAGTTGCCGGAAGCTGGCGTAGTCCTTCGCCAGATAGTCGATCTCCGGCTCGTCGAGCACCTCCGGCGCGCACGGCACCGGCGCGCAATCGAGATCCGTCGGGCAGCCGGCCTTGAAGGAGAAATCGAGCTCGGCGTAACGCGCGTCAAATCCTGGCAGCGGCTCGTTTCCAGGCAGTCCGCGCGAATTGCTCTGCACGAGGCGGAGCGTGTAGGTGGAGAAATCGCCCGGCTTTTCGACCGTGATCTGCAGGCATCCGTCCGCGCGCGCGTCGTCGGGATTGCAGGCGCTGACGTCCAGCACGTGAATGCGCACGCGCCGGCCTCCGTCGATGCGCACGTTCGCCTTCGTGACGGCATCCGGCACCTTCCCGAGGAAGTAGACGGTGATGACGGTTTGCGTCTCGTCGATTTCGACATAGTCGATGCCGTTGACGTCGCGCTCGCCCGCCCCACTCATGTGTGCGCGAATGTTGCGGCGGCGGGGATCCTTGTCTTGACAGCGTTCGCCCGGCCGTTTCATGCCGGCACCATGAAGGTTGCGGTCTGCTGTTCGTTCGTCAGGCGGACGGTGTATTGGATGGTGATGAAGATGCTGGAGTCGACCGAGGTCACTTCCAGCGACTGCAACTCGATCAGATCGCCGAGCCAGCGTTGCAGGTCGGCCTGCAGAGAAAACTGCAGCGCGGCGGCGAGCTCCGGGCTGTTCGGTCCGAAGACGAGTTGCAGCAGTCCGGTACCGAAGTCGGGCCGGTTCACCCTCTCCCCTCGGCTCGTGAATAGCAACTCCTCGATCATGTCGCGGATGTGATCGTCGCGGCCTGCTTCGGCGGTGCGGCCATCGCCGCTGATGTGAAACGGAAAGTCGATGTTCATCACGTCGCCTTTGCCCGCATCTGGGTCTGCACGATCGTCAATCCCGTTCCGGGCGGCGCGCAGACGGCCTGGCTGTCGCGGAAGAGCACCGGCTCGCCGCCGGCCTTGACGCGCACGGCCGCGCTCGTCCATTGCGCGGTCACACACGGTCCGTTGCCCGCCGTCGGCGGCGGCAGCGTGCAGCCGGCCACGGTATACATGCACGACTGCGTCACGATCGCCTGACCGCCGACCTTCACGCGCAGATTGGTCATCACCGGCTGCGCCTGTCCCGCGTGCAGGCACTGCACGGTCGCGCCGGCATGGAGGATCGGGCTGGCCATTACATGACCTCCAATGCGCCGTCGTCGATAGAGACGCTGGATGCCGACACCATCACCTTCTGCGACCCGTTGCTGATCTCGATGCCCTGCTGGTCCATCTTGATCTTGAGGTTGTTCGTCGTCTCGATGGTGATGCTGTTCGAGCCGGACGTGTCGTCGAGCGTGATCTTCCCGGCCGCCGTGCGAAGCACCTTCTTGTCCGCCGAGGCTGGCGACACGGGCACTTCGCCCGGCGCCCAGAAGCAGCCGCTCCAGATCGGATAGTCGGGATCTCCATGCTCGAATTCGATCCAGACCGACGTCTTGGCCTCGGGGATGAGAAAGAGTCCGACCTGCTTGCCGGCGTACGGTACCGACGGCATGGCCCATCCACTCTCGTTCTCGCCGAGGACGTCCGGCACCTTCGCGCGCAGGCGTCCGAGGCTGTACGGGTCGGCGTTGTCGGTGACCACGCCGCGGTATTTGCCGTAGTACGGCGTCTGCGCGGTCATGGAATCACCGTTGGCTTCAACGCACCGCGGCCTTCGCGCGAGAGCGAGAAGCTCTGCTTGTATTCGCCGCGCTTGATCTTGTGCGTGACCTGCTTGACGTAGTACGAGCCGTCGTAACTGTTGTCGACGCCGCGCACGCCGACCAGTTGCCGTGCGCGAAGCACGCCTCCGTAGCGAACGGCATCGAGTTGGCCCGATCCGGTGACGGCATCCGCGGAGGCGGTTGCGGCGGCTGCGCCACGCAGGGCCGCCTGCGACGAATCGAGGTTCGCGGTATCGGTCGGCAGCGTGGTTCGCAACGATTCGGCCTGACGCTGCGACAACGGCGGGCGCGAGACGCTTGGAACCGGAACGGTGATGGTGACCTTGGAGCTCGGGTCGAGGATCGACACGCGGGGAGTGGCCGGACCGAGAGCATCGAAGGTGAAGCTCATCGACTCGACGTTCGTCGACGGTCCCATGTTGATCGTCAGTGCCGGCTGCGTTTCACTCTTGAAATTCTGCAGGCCCCAGTGGGCGGTGGTGACTCCCGGAACGCGCGTCGGCTCGACGTAGAAGACGAAGCCGTTCTGCCGGGCCAGCTCCTGGATGTAGGAGAGGTCCGTGCCTAGTTGCATCGGCACGCGCTGGCTCTCCTGCGGCCGTATCTGCGTGGCCGTGACCTCGGGCTCGATCCCGTCGCCCGAGTAGCGGCGGAGGATCGTCCGCACGATGTCGGAGTCGGACTGGTTCGCGTACGACTCTTTCCGCTCGTCGAGATCGAGTTTCAGGCTGATGTCTTCGCCGGTCACGACGAGACTGCCTTCGCCCGGTTTGGTGCCCGGCGAGATCTGGTGATTGGTGATGATGCCGTCCACGAGCACCTCTGCCCGAACGCCGATCACGACGCCGATGATCACGCGCGCCGGCGGTTCGAGCAGGCCGCTGCGCAGGAGGCCGTAGTCGGCGAGCGAGTCGCGGCCCAGCGTGAACGTCATCTGAAAGCCATCACGTCCACTGTCGTTGTTGCGTACTTCCAGGCTGGTCAGCGCGTCGATCACGCGTTCAGGAGCGGGCTCCGGCACCGTGGCGCCGAGGAGGATATTCAGGCGGATGGAGTCGATCGTCATGGCCGTGTCATTGAGGCAGCGGAATGCGTAGGCGCCGCCCGATCTCCTCGGTCAGTTCGCCGGGCTGCATGGCGTTGTTGGCGTCGCAGACGCGCCAGAACTGCTCGGGATCGCCGAGGTAACGCGCCGTGATGTTGTCGAGCCGGTCGTTCTGCACGACCGGATGCTCGACCATGATCACGCTCGCCGATGCCGGCGGCAGAAAGCGCCGGCGCAGGTAGACCAGGTCATGATCGCCCGCGATCCACTTGGCGGTTTCGAGGCTGTAATAGCGGCTGGTGACTCCGAAGTTCATCGAATCATCCTCATCACAGCTTCAGCGACACGCCTAGGCTTTGTGCGTTGTTGAAGGTGTTGCTTGTCGCCATGATCTCTTTTGCGATCTGGTACGCGACAAATAGTGAAAATCCGCGATGCTTCGTTTCAAGGTCGTAATAGCTGAGGACCTGCATGGTGAGATCGACCTTGGCCTGGATCGGATTGAGGAGAGTGTCGAAGGCCTGTTCGGTGATGCTGAAACTGGTGATGCGCACCGGCAGAACGCGCGTCGGTCCCCACACGAAAAGCGTCAGTGGCGCCTCGGTCGGCGTAATGACCAGCATCCCGCCCGCGGCTAGTTTGATGTTGTCCAGCACGACGCTGCTCTTTGGATAGAAGAGCATCTCCAGCGCCGCCAGCGTCGGATTGATCCCCGACGAGACCGCCGTCGCCTCGGCGCGTTCGAGCTGATCGGTGGCGTCGATGTCTACGCTGATCGTGATCGTCTCTTTCGGCGCCGAAGTGAGCCGCAACGCCTCCGACCGGTCGCCGGTCTCCCCGCCCCCGGCCGTGCGCGCCTCCAGCTTCCGGGTCATCGTCTCCGGGTTGTACTGAAACACAATGACGCTCGTCGCCGGATTGTTCTTATCAATCCCGACGATTGCGCCCTTGAGCAGGCGGGGAGAGTTTGGGAAGGAGGTCATGGCGTCCTCAGTGCTTCCTCAGCGCGGATTATGGAAACGTTGATCATGTATCGGCCTCTCCGTCAGCGCCCCAGAGGCACGAGTGCCGCAGCGCGCATGGCATTTGCCACGCTGATCATCTCCCAACAGACGGAGATGACCAGTGGCTCGTCGAGAAGACCTACGCCCAGCGACACAATATCCTCGATGATATTTGCGATAAAAATGGCCGCAGCGGCATAATAAATAACGTCCACGATTTCGGGATGCTTCTGCAGGAACTCTCTGACCGTAGTCTCTACATCTGCTTCCGTCTCGACCACCCAGTGGATGAATTCGAGGATTTCTTGAAGGATCACCGGCGTCAGTTCTGGAACGGGTTGCGGGTCTGGTGTCTCGGTCGGGTTTCGCTCCTTCTTCTTTTCCTTGTTCCCCAGCGGAACTAATTTCGGGACTGGTTCCCTCTCTCCCTCCTCACAGCACGTCTTTTTAGGAAAGCTGCTTCGAGGAGGGGAACAGCTGTAGCCATAAATACCGCTGAAGGGGCCATCGATGAAGAACGCTTGATCGCTCGGGCATTTGCTCGATGGATCATTGAACGCGAGCGGCGCTATCGGAGCGGGAACATCCATAAAGGTGACCTCGATCAAATCAGGCGAGGCTCCCATTATGACCTGAAGCTCTTCCATCTTCATTTTGTAGTAATCCAGGTCTTTATAACCTGACTTGATTCCCTTGAAGTTATTCGGTTTGATCTCTCCAATTTCGATTTCAATCTTGTAGGGAGGAACTGGCGACTTGATGACACGAACGAGATCTAACCTTCCGTTTTCTTCGTCACCCGCATAATAAATTGTGGTTTCTGTGCTCACTGATTTCAGATAGCCGAATGCGGTCTCGGCAATCGTGTGTGCACGCTTTCCTGACTCCTTAGCGGGCTCGCAGATGCCGCATCCACCCGCCGGCTCGTCCACGTACTTCCGCTGAAGCCGCTGCGAGCGCATGAGCGAACCCGGAAGTACAGTTTCACCCCCCATCACGCGTGTGGCGACGGCGTCCGCCTCCGCCTCGGCATGGTCGCTCGACGAGCCGATCTCCAGTTTCGGGGAGAGTCCCGAGCCCGATTGACTCTGTTGGATGACATGGACCAATTCGTGGGTCATCAGTTGACGACCGAGAGCGGTGTCGGGAGCGTACTGCCCACGCCCAAATACAATGTCATTACCCACGGTATAGGCCAACGCGCTCACAGCGGCTGCTGATTGTGCCGCTCTGGTATCGGTGTGGACTCGAACGCGACTGAAGTCGCGGCTGAATCGCGTTTCCATGAATGCTCGTGTGTTGTCGGCAAGCGGTTGTCCCGCTGATTCAAGAGCCTCGCGAACCGCGCCCGGTGTGGCGTCCGCACATGGACGGCCTGAAGAGAGTCGACGCAATACTGATTTGGAGCTGTGGGAATCGTGAAGAGGCGTCTCCCAGTCAGCCTTACGTTTCATGAGACTCTTCACGGCGTCGTTCCCGCCGTGGACAGATTCCCTAGCTCGATCTCATTTGTGTCACCGCTCGGTGCGGCCACTCGGGTCCATATTCCGCCGATCAGGGCGACGGAGAAGATCGAGTGCCAGCGGTGGAACAGCGGCCGAGATATGGGTGTCCACGGTATTGCGGCGGGGCGGTTTCTTGCGATTACCCACTCCGCAAAACTCAATTTCCAAACCGCAGCCGTGGCGGTTGCGCCCACCGTTCCCGCTCCCAGGAAACTGACACCCTGGGGATTGAGATCTCCGTCTAGGCCCGGCGTGTCTATGACGAAGATGCGCCCACCGACCGGCGTCTGGCATTCGTCGTCGTCGTGGTGGTCGTCGTTCGTACCGCTGGGATTTCCGCCTAAGCGGGTCCAGGTGCCCGCCGCATTCTGTTCCCATAATCCGGTGGCCCGAGTGCGAGTGATTTCGAACTCCGTGCCGGGAGGGATCGCGCCATTGATACGGAAGATCATTTCCATTCCGTTCTCACCGATCGCCGGACCGTCGACCCCAAGTCCGGCCGGCAACACGGCAGCGCAGTTATCGGCCGAGGGTGCTCCGGTATTGTTGAATGCTTCTCGCGTCGCCGTCAGTGCTGCGAGAGTCGGTGCAGCGGGCGCCCGCGGCGCTGCTGCTGGCAGAACCTGGCGGAGTAATGCCGCGTGCGCCCCTTGCGTCGGATGAATCG
>Ga0070670_100002331_pt1 | contig 15638 bp, 13 predicted proteins | sample KBSS63metaG_FD_64665 | JGI IMG/M metagenome (GOLD analysis project Ga0070670, IMG submission 64665) | Switchgrass rhizosphere microbial communities from Kellogg Biological Station, Michigan, USA - KBS S6-3 metaG | ecosystem: Host-associated > Plants > Roots > Rhizosphere > Soil ... | reverse complement strand
GGCAGGCCGGCGAACCAGTCGCGGATCTGGGTGAAGGCGCCGGTGTAGGTCGCGGGGTTGGAGCGCGGGGTGCGGCCGATCGGCGACTGGTCGATGTCGATGACCTTGTCGAGCTGCTCGAGCCCGGTGACCTTCTGGTGCGGACCGGCGGGGATGCGCGCGCCGTTCAGGGTGCGGGCGGCGGCGGCATAGAGCGTGTCGATGGTGAGCGAGGACTTGCCGCTGCCCGATACGCCGGTGACGCAGGTGAAGGTGCCGAGCGGGAAGGCGGCGGTGACGTTCTGCAGGTTGTTCGCGGTCGCGCCCTGGACGGTGACATATTTGCCCGATCCCTTGCGGCGGGTCTTGTGGAGCGGGATCTCGCGCCGGCCGGAGAGGTAATCGGCGGTGATGCTCTTCTTGCAGGCGAGGAGGCCTTCGAGGTCGCCCGAATAGATGACCTCGCCGCCATGGACGCCGGCGCCGGGACCCATGTCGATCACCTGGTCGGCGTGGCGGATCGCATCCTCGTCATGCTCGACGACGAGCACGGTGTTGCCGAGGCCGCGGAGGCGCTTCAGCGTTTCGAGGAGGCGGTCATTGTCCTTCTGGTGGAGGCCGATCGAGGGCTCGTCGAGGACGTAGAGGACGCCGGAGAGGCCGCTGCCGATCTGCGAGGCCAAGCGGATGCGCTGGCTCTCGCCGCCCGAGAGGGTGCCGCTGGTGCGGTCGAGGTGGAGATAGTCGAGGCCCACGTTGTGGAGGAAGCCGAGGCGCTCGTTGATCTCCTTCAGGATCGCCTTCGCGATCTCATTCTGGGTCTGGGTGAGCTTTTCGTGGAGGCTGGCGAACCAGGCGTAGGCGTCCGCGACGCTGCGGCGGGTGGACATGGAAATGTCCTCGCCGGCGATCTTGACGCTGAGTGCCTCGGGCTTGAGGCGGGCGCCGTGGCAGACCTCGCACGGGCGGCTCGACTGGTAGCGCGACAGCTCCTCGCGCATCCACGTGCTTTCGGTCTGGAGCATCCGGCGGTTGAGGTTGCCGATCACGCCCTCGAACGGCTTCTTCACCTCATAGCTGCGCTTGCCGTCGATGAAGCGGAGCGTGACGGGCTTGCCTTCGGTGCCAAACAAAATGACCCGGCGCGCCTCCTCGGGGAGGTTCGCCCAGCTGGTGTCGAGGTCGAAGTCGTAGGCGCGGGCGAGGCTCGACAGGACCTGCATGTAATAAGGGCTGGGCGGGTTGGACTTGGCCCAGGGCACGACCGCGCCCTTGCGGATCGAAAGCGCGTGGTTGGGGACGACAAGGTCCTCGTCGAACACCAGTTTCTCGCCAAGGCCGTCGCAGGCCGGGCAGGCGCCCTGCGGCGCGTTGAAGGAGAAGAGGCGCGGCTCTATCTCGGCGATGGTGAAGCCGGAGGCCGGGCAGGCGAACTTCTCGGAAAAGACGATGCGGCCGGGCGGCGCATAGTCGAGCTTCATGCCGCTTTCGGATTCCGCAGCGCCTTCCGCCGGATCGGCGGGGTCGAGGAAGGCAAGGCCGTCGGCGAGCTTCAGCGCGGTCTCGAAGCTGTCGGCGAGGCGCGCCTCGATCCCTTCGCGAACGACGATGCGGTCGACCACCACTTCGATGTCGTGCTTGTATTTCTTGTCGAGCGCGGGGGCTTCCTCGATCGCGTAGAACACGCCGTCGATGCGCACCCGGGTGAAGCCCGCCTTCTGCCACTCGGCAAGCTCCTTGCGGTACTCGCCCTTGCGGCCGCGGACGACGGGCGCGAGCAGATAGTGACGCGAGCCCTCGGGGAGCTTCATCGTCCGGTCGACCATCTGGCTGACCTGCTGCGCCTCGATCGGGAGGCCGGTCGCGGGGGAGTAAGGGATGCCGACCCGCGCCCAGAGCAGGCGCATGTAATCGTAGATCTCGGTGACCGTCGCGACCGTCGAGCGCGGGTTGCGGCTGGTCGTCTTCTGCTCGATCGAGATCGCCGGGGAGAGGCCGTCGATATGCTCGACGTCCGGCTTCTGCATCATCTCCAGGAACTGGCGCGCGTAGGCGCTCAAGGATTCGACGTAGCGGCGCTGGCCCTCGGCATAGATGGTGTCGAAGGCGAGCGACGACTTGCCCGAGCCGCTGAGGCCGGTGATGACCGTCAGGCTTTCGCGGGCGATGTCGACGTCGATGCCCTTGAGGTTGTGCTCGCGGGCGCCGCGTACGGAGATGTGGGTCAGCATCTTGCGGGTGCTTCGTTCCGTTTATGTTCTAGTGGTAATGCTCGATGACAGCTGGGTCAACGCAGCTGTTACGATATGGGTACAGCGTCTGGGATTACCAGCCTTCTTCAACCACTTGGACTAGAGGCCCGCAGCAACCCCGACATAGACCTTACGCCGCGGGGCCGGCTCGATGCCGTTCTGGAACACGCGGTTGTAATATTTCTTGTCTGCGAGGTTCGAGATTCCGCCCAGCAAACGGATGTTGCGCATGACCTGCCAGTCCCAGGCAAAGTCGAGGACCGTATAGGCCGGGACCTTCGCCGGGATGAAGTTGGCGCTGGCGGGCGTGCCGACCGGCAAGTTCGAATCCTGGAAATACTGGCTGCTCACCGTCGAGCCGGTCAGGCTGAAATTGAAGCGCGCGTCGCGGCGAAGGCTGACGCCATATTTGGCAGTCACGTCCGGCGCGAATGCCGGATCGTTGCCCACGCGGTTGACCAGATTGCTCTTGGTGAACCGGGCATCGAGAAGGCTGATGTTCACGAACAGGGTGAGGTGCAGGCCGTTGTTGCGAGCCGCGAGCAGGTCGTAGGAGACTTCGCCTTCGAAGCCGCGGTGCCTCGTGTCGCCGCTGTTCTGGAGCACGGATTCGACGGGCGAGATGACGATCGTCTCAATGCGATTCTTGAAATCGATCCAGAAAAGGCTGGCGTCGTAGAAGAGGCCCTTCACCGGCGTTCCATGCACCCCGGCTTCCCAGGAAAGGGACTTGGATTCATCCGGGACCCCGCCGGGATTCACGTTGGAAAAAGGCGATGCGACTTCGAAGAACCGGACCGGCCTGTAGCCCTGGCTGACGTTGAAATAGGTCTCGTTCTGCCGGCCGAAGTCGAAGCCTGCGCCGAACCCGAACATCGGGATGGTGCGGCTTGCGGTCTGATGGATCAGCGGACGGACGAGGTTGGGTGGTCGGACGCTTTCGTCGATCTTGATCTTCTCATGCTCGATGCGAACCGAAGGCACCACGTGCCATCGGCCGGGCAGGCGAAAGACGCTTTCGGCGAACACCGCGCCGTACCAGGCGTCCCGGGCCTGATCGAGGCGCGGCGTGCCGCTGTGCGTGCCCTTGTCCGCGGTGATGTCGGTGCTGGTCCACTGCTTGAACGGCGCGTCGTCATGATAAAGGACCGTGCCGAACGTCAGCGCGTTGCCGCGTCCCCAGCGCTTGCGGAAGCGCCAGTCGAGGCCCTGGCTGCGGAATTTCTCGTCCACCAACGTCGTCGTCGTCGGATGAGCGCCCGCGGCGGCCGAGCGCTGGTAGAGCCGCTGCCATGCTGCCCAGACCTTCGCTTCGCTTCGCCACCCGTTGCCAAGCTCGCTTTCATTGCCGGCGACGATCGACGTGCGGTCGACCCAATCATGGTTGAACGGAGTCGGCGATTGGTTCGCGTCGGCCAAATATTGGGGATAGCTGAGCTTGCCGGGATCGCCCGAGCTCGAGGCATGTTCGTGGAAATCGACGAACCAGAGGCTGTCCTTGGTCGGCCGGTAGGCAAGGAGAACATCGCCCTGGGTGACCCGCGAATGGCCGTTGTCCCGCTGGCCATCGCCCTTCACGTAACCGAAGTTGACGCGGGCGGAGAAAGCGCCGCTCGAGCCCTGGACGGTGTTGTAGGTCGAGAACAGGCCATCGCCCCCGACGACATTCTCGCTGTAACCGCCGAAGGGTTCATTGGCGGCCGGCCGCTTGGACACCAGATTCACCGCCGGTGCCGGATTCGGACCGTAAAGCAGGCTCGAGCCGCCACGGATCAGTTGGACCTCTTCGAGCGATTGCGGAAGGGGCATGTAATAGAGGGTCGGAAAGCCGATCCAGTCGGTCGAGATGGGCAGGCCATCCTGCAGCATCAGGACGAATTCGGCCTCCTGTGGGTTGCCGAGGCCCCGGTAGCTCATGTTGAACTGGGTGGCGGTCTGCTGCTCTGATACGAACAGGCCGGGAGTACGCGAAAAGAGCTCGCGCTGGTTGTTGTCAGTGATCGTCGGGACAAGATCGAGCTTCGTCACGCTCGTTTTCTTCGTCACCGTGATCTTGGTGCCGTCGACTTCGGGAAGGATATGGTCGAGCTTCTCCGGCGTCTTGTCGGAACGGGTGCCGATGACCACGATCGCCGGCGAACCGCGCTCGTCCGCTGCAGTGGCATGAGCCGCATTTGCCGAAAGTGCCGACAGGGCCGCTGCCTGCAAAATCCGTTTTTTAGACACTTGCCTGATTACCCTGCCCGAAGATCCTCGACCGGCTTCAGTGACCCTGCCGGCCCACGAGATCACGCCAACCGAGCAGGCGAATCATCGCTGCCCTTCGGCTAGCAGAAGCTGAAAGGTTCGCAATCAGGCGAACTCGTCAGGCGGTCACCCCGCGAAAACGCCGTACCTTACGTCGGCTACGCGGCCGGTTCCGATCTCCACCAGCAGCAGGTCCGGGCCGTAGCGCACCCACTGATAGCCGGCCATTGGGGCCGTCAGCCCGAGCGTCGACCATGCCGTGTAATAATAAGCCGATGTCAGGAAGGGGCGCGGCATGATCCACCCCACTGGCCGCCGCACATAACCGTAACCTCTCGGCCAGGCGTAGGCCCTGGCGGCCACGCGCGCGCCGCCCCAGGTATTGCCGTGCCAGTTCACGTTGCGATTGACGTTGACGTTCCGATTCACGTTCGTGTTGCGGTTGACGTTGCGATTCACGTTCGTGTTGCGGTTGTGGCTGACGTTCCTGTTCGCGTTGGTTGCTCTGTGCTGCGTCGAGCTCCGGGTGCCCGCATGCGTCCGACTGGTGCCAGCGTGACTCTGGCGCGCCTGCGTGTGAGTTCGCGCACCGCCCGAATGAGCAGTCCTGGCGCCGCCTCCACCCGCATGTGCGGATCGGGCGCCGCCCGAATGCCCGCCGCCCGCTCGGCCTCCTCGCTGAGCGGAAACCTGGGTTGCAAGGACAGCAAGCGATAGGAGAGCCAGCGCCCGAGCGATGCGGAATGTTGATTTCGCCATCCGATCCTCCTTCGACGATCTGGGGGATAGTCGCGGATGAGTCCCGTAATCGCGCTAGGCGATGGCTGGATGGTCTTTTGGGGCTCGCGCGGAGGAACTGAAGGAGAGCGCCTCTTCAAGCCTCGCCACGCATTCCCTCGAGCAGAGTTTCGCCCGTCCGACGCCGACCGGCACCGAGATCGCGAGGTTCGGGAGCTGGCAGTCGCAGACCGCGCAGGTTTCACGTCTTCGCACGGGGTCAGGCGGCTATGACCGCCCGCTGGAACGCCGAGGGCGATTTTCCGTACTGCTTGCGGAACTGGGACGTGAAATGGCTGTGGCTCGAAAAGCCGAGGTCGAGCGCCAGCCCCGTTAGGTCGTTGCACTCGGGCAGCAGGTCGAGAGCGCGGGCAAGCCGAAGCTGGCGATGATAGCGGTAAAGTGGAATTCCCTCATGCTCCGAGAAGACCTGGGCGAGATACATCATCGATACGCCGACTTCCGCCGCTATCTCTCCGAGAGTCCAACGGCGGGCCACGTCCTGCATCAGGATCAGCTTGGTCCGCTCGACGATCTTCCTTCGACCGTGGGTCGAGTGCTTACGGTAAACTGACCGTTCGCCGAGGCAGCGCCGGACCAGGGTCAAGGCCATGATCTCCGCCTCGAGCGCGTCCACCTTTCCGTTCCTGAGACCATGCGTGAGAATTGCGGAAAGGGCCTGCGAACGCGGGCCGATCGGAAACGACTGCTCGGAGATCACTCCTCTCGAGTTGTGGGCAAGCAGTTCCGGTGGACTGAGCTCATCGAGGGCGGCCGGATTGACCATGATCGACAGGCAGTCGTCGCCCCCGCTGACGGGATGGCTGATCTGATATTCCTGCCCTGAATTGAAGACGATCATCCGGTTGGCATCTGCCACCGTATCTTCGTTGCCGACATGGCGCACGAATGCGCCCCGGTAGGGAAAGACGAAGTGGGTGGCGTTCGCGCATTCTGCATCCGATCTGTGCCGGCATGCGCCGTTGCAGCTGACATTCCTCATCGACACGGATTCGGTTTGAAGGAATTCGCGGACTTCGAGCTGCAGCTGATCATCGCTTTCAGCCATGGGCAGCTTCAATCAGCTTGGTTGACGCCTCACGCAAGTGATTCATGACCGTGACATAGGGGGCTGGCCCGAAGCTGATCCGTGAGACGCCCGCCGATGCAAGTGGCCCCAGGTTCGCTTCAAGGTCCATGACCATGATGTTGAGCGGCAAGGAGATTCCATCTGCCAGCTTTGCAATCAGCCCGGGATCGACCAAGCCCGGCGCGAAAAATCCGTCTGCCCCTGCATCGGCATATGCCTTCGCGCGGGCAATGGCTTCGCCGATCAATGGGCCGTGCCGGGCCGGATCATTGTTCAGGAACAGGTCGGTTCGCGCGTTGATGAAGAGGCCATTCTCCCGCGGTGCGGCTTCGCGAGCGGCCGACAGCCGGTCCGACTGCTCGACGACCGGCCGCATCTGTCGTGAGCTCGGGTCGGAATCCTCGAGGTTGCAGCCGGCCGCGCCGAGGCGATCGAGCTGCAGGATCGACCAGCCGATTTCCTCTCGCGTTTGGCCATAGCCGCTCTCAAGATCGACGGTGACGGGAACGGACACCGATTTGATCACGTGCGCCGCCACCTGCCAGCACAGCTCACGCGGCAACTGCTCGCCGTCCGAATAACCCCAGGCCTCCGAAACGGCGTAGCTGCTGGTCGCGATTGCTCGAGCTCCGGCTGCCGCAATCGACTTTGCGCTGCCCGCATCCCAGGCATTCGGGAGAATCAGAGGTTCGCCGCGTTGATGCATGGTGTGAAACAGCGACCGGCTAGCTGGAACATTCATTCATGATCCCTTTCACGGGGTGGGGTTGTCGAACCCGAAAGACAGGCTCGAAAAGATCGTTCGGAAATCGGTTGGGCCGCCGGCGGCGTTGGGCGTCGACCAGATCACATTCACCAGCCAGCTTCCGTTCCGCGCGAATTCGAAGGCGCACTTGCCGGCAGCGTCGGTGATGCAGCTGGCCTTCGGCGCATTGTCGTTGGCGAGATCGAACAGCTTCACCTTCGCGCCGGACAGCGGAGATCCTTTGAACAGAATCTCGACAGGCAGCTTCTGCAAAGCGGGCGAATAAGGATCGGCGAGGGGTACGATCTCCAGCTCGAGCCCGAACGGATGAAAGGCTCCGCTCGCATGTCCTACTGACGAGAGCAGGACTTTAGCGACGCGCCCGTAATTCTCTGACCCCTCCTTGTCCGAAAGGCCGTGCGTCGCGCGCCATGCGATCGCTTCGGCAAGGCCTTCGTCGCGAAGGTGGGAATTGAACCTGTCCGGGTCGAGATGGCTTTCGGCGGTCACATCGGTCGCAAGTAGTATCATCGACGGGGCGCCCACAGGACCGCCGACGGAAAGATCGCTGGTCCGATCGCCAAGGTGCAGGCTCGGATGAAGGTCCACGATCGAGCCGTCCGCATAGATCGCCTCGACCCGGATGACGCGAGATGCACGGATGGGCGAGCGCTGGCGGTCGGGTCCGTGACCGACCTGGAGCGTGAGCTCGACCGTTGCTCCATCGGCCCGTTGCCAATGCGCCGGCTGGAGCCAGAAGTCGTGCGCCTGCGCCGCCGAAGACGCCAGGACTGACAGGGCGATCGGCAGCAACTTCATTTCGGCTGAACGGGCGCCAGGAAGGGGAAATCCTTATCGGACGGAGGCACTTCATCCTTGTGGACTCCGTCGTCGATGCCCGTCGGTTTCCCACTGACCAGGAGCGACCGATAGGCATTGGAGGCGTCATAGGTTGGGGCACGGCCGCCGCAGTCGTGCGACAGGGCCGACTCCCGGTTGAGCGCGGCCCTCTCCACCGCAAACAATGAAGTGCAGCGGCCGTAGCGACTGTCGACCCACAAGCGGTCGTCTGCGAGCAGCTGCGCGAGTGGATAATAACGTTGCGGCCCTTGGCGGCCCTTCACCGCAAGTAGACTGTCGCCGCAACGTCCGTCGATGCCGTCGTAAAGTGCGACGCCCTTGGCGATTTCCGCAACGAACAGCTGCGCGTCGGCGGGGGTAGAGCGGTTGTATTTCTCCTTCAGCGCGTCACGTTCCTCGTCCTTGCCGATCGTCACGAGCAAGGCGTTTCCGGTCAGAGGCCGGGAGGCTCGATCGGTCTGTCCCTTGGAATCATTGGTCGAGGCCCAGACGGCGATGAGCGGCCCGCCGGACGTAACGAGCTTCTTGTCGATCGAAACGACGATCGAGGTTGGCGTCCAGCCTTTCAGGAAATTCGCGGCGGGGCCACCATCGGTGGACCGCCAGCGGCCGAGGAGGTCGGCGGCAGTCGCTTTCGTGAACATCGGGCAGCCCGCAGCATCATATCGAGCGCCGTTTGAAAGTGCGGCGGCAACAGCATTGTACATGTCGCGGGTGCCGCGGACATTGTTGAAGAAAGGATCGTCGCGGAGGCCGAGAAACGCTCGCAACTCTCCGCCGGCATTCGAGGCGCCGGCCGGGTCGTCGATCTTTCCGGAAGCAATTTGCTTGCCCGTGAAGCAGCTGAAGTCCTTCCCCGACGTGATGCAGGAGATGGTGACCGACGCATTCCGGCCGCCGAGCGCGCGAGCGCTGTCGATGTGAAAGGTGTAGGCCAGATGATCGGAAAGGCTGTGCCCGACGATCGTCATGACGAGATTCAAGCGGTGGTCGTCCGGCGACATCCAGGCATAGACGTCCCCGATGTCCGCGCGGGAATCGGCAATGACGGACGGGCTGTCCAGGTGATCCGAAGCCTTTGCCTGGGTAGTTCCAAGGCATGTTGCGAGCGCCACAAGCAGGGCAGGGCTGGACGCGCGAACGAAGCAGTTCATGAGGGGTCGATCCTTTGGATAAATCGACCGTTGAACTGGCGAATTCCGAAACAACCGGCTGTCAAATTATTGGGGCAATTTCACTCGAGCGCGAAACCTGCGACTTCTTCATAGTGGGCGCCGTGACGCGAGAGGCGGCTTTCGAAGAGCATGAAGCGTTCGACCTCGAACGGTTGCGACGAGAGGCCGGCGCGGCGCTCGATGAATTCACCGACCTCGCGCGATCGGCGGCCTTTCCAGCGGGCGAGCGTGATGTGCGGGTGAAAGGATCGCCGTTCCGGTTCGAGGCCGACTTGCTGGCAGACCCGTTCGACCTTTGCGGCGAGCGCTGCGATGGGCGCTTTCGGCTCGACACCAGCCCACAAGGCGCCACTCGAGCGCTGCTCGAAGCGACCCACACCCGCGATCCTTAGCTGGAAATGCTCAGCATGAATTCGGGACAGTGCATCCGCGAGATCGTTGGCGACCGGTCGCTCAACCTCGCCTACGAAACGCAAGGTGAGGTGGAGCTGCTCATCGTCCTGCCAGCGAAAATCCGGGCTATCATCCATTGCGTCGATCAGCAGGTCGCGGATCGCCTCGGGAGGACGGATGGCAACGAAGAGCCGGTGCATCGTCCTCAAATGTAACTTAGCGGACCCCGCGAAAAGAGCGTAAGTGAGATCCGTTCGACGGTGCAGACGGAGGGGCTGATGCTACGCTCGCGTATTGCAGTCACAATTTGTGCGCTTTTTCTTGGCAGTTCCGCGGCAGCGCAAGAGGAAGGGACCGTCCCGGGCGCCATTCCCGACCCGAGCACCTACCAGGGCAGCATGGAAATGCAGCAGCAATCGGATGCGCAGGACCAGGCATTTCGCGCGCAGCAACAGCAACAGTCCGAACAGCCGCAATATTCCCAGCCGCAATCGTCATATGGATCAAGCCAATCGGGTGGGTCGTATGGATCGCCTGCGCCGCGGTCGTCGCAGCAGCGCATGACTGCCTCACGTCAAACGCCCTCCGACACTCCTCTAATGGCCGCTTTCCATCGCGGCGATTATGCGACGTGCCTGAAGATGCTTCGCCCGAGGGTGGCCGCTGGCGACGCCAGCGCCGAGAGCAACCTTGGCTTCATGTACGAAAAGGGGCTTGGCGTGCCGCGCAATCCGGCCGCCGCCGTGAGCTTGTACCGAAGAGCCGCCAACCAGGGACATCCGCCGGGACAGTTTGCGCTTGGCCGGCTCTATTATGAGGGCGTTGGCCTCCAGCGCGATCTCGTCGAAGCCTATAAGTGGATGTACCTCGCGGGCCGCAAATATTCGCGCGCCTATGCGTACCTGCGCGTCATAGGCAACATGCTGACGTACGATCAGATGAGCGAAGCGCTGCGACGAGGCCAGATGTGGACGCCCGTCGGCGTCACCCATCACTAGTCGGCGAGTCCGAAGCTTCTGTCGTCCACAGCGGCTCACGCGCGAGACAGGATGTTTTAGACTGACGAGTCAGAGCCTGGCGCTGATGATTTCGATCCACTTTCGGGTGATCGGCGCCAGGCCCTCAGGCAGATGGTCCAGCGACGCTTCGATGATCCGCTCGACTTCCCACGACCAGCGCGGCCGGTAGCGGACATCTTCGACGATGATCAGTGAGGCGAGGTCCTGCTTGAAATGGACCGACTGCTCGAGTTCGCAGGCGAGCCGGATCCGTCCGTGAGAGATCAGACCGATTTCTTCGCGAAGCTCGCGAAGCGCGGCCTCGCGCGGATCCTCGGCGGCGCCATGGCCGCCGCCCGGCAAGCGCCAGCCGCTTGCGTAGCGGAGCCTCACGAGGATCAGCTTGCGGTCGGGCGTCAGTGCGAACGCATGCGCGCCGAAGGTTCGCGGACGGCGAACGAACCAGCCCGCCTTCAGCATTTGATGACCCGCGAACATGATCGGGCGCAGGAGCGTGTCCGCAAGGCTCATGGCACCCGGTCTAGTCCGGCGCAGCCGGTGGTTCCAATCATCGGTTTACCATGCAACAACAGTCCCCCGGCAGGGGAGGTTCATGAGCGGCAAGAGCGAGCTCGATGAAGCAGAATATGAAGAGCTGCTGAAGCCGATGGCGCGCGAGCTCAGCGCGATGGCGCGCTGGGTTGCCGAGACTGGCCAGAGAATGGTGATCATTTTCGAAGGGCGCGATACGGCGGGCAAGGGCGGATCGATCGACATGTTCGCCCGAGTGCTCAATCCGCGCCAATGCCGCATTGTCGCTCTTCCGAGTCCGAGCGAGCGCGAACAGACGCAATGGTATTTCCAGCGTTACGTCGAGCATCTTCCCGCGCGGGGCGAAATCGTGCTCTTCGACCGCAGCTGGTACAATCGCGCGGGAGTCGAAAAGGTGATGGGATTTTGCACTCCCGACCAGACGCAGGACTTCCTCAATGCGGCCCCTGAATTCGAGCGGCACCTCGTCGACGACGGGATGCTGCTCCTGAAATATTGGCTTTGCTGCGACCAGGAAGTGCAGGAGGAAAGGTTCGAAAACCGCCTGAAGAATCCGATGAAGCGGTGGAAGCTCTCGCCGATCGATATCAAGGCGCGAGAGCATTATGATGATTATACGGAAGCGCGGGAAATGATGCTTGCCGCGACGCACACGGATTTCGCCCCGTGGACTCTAGTCGATTTCAACGACCAGCCGCGAGGGCGCCTGACTCTGCTCCGCGACGTGCTCGACCGAGTACCGGACACAGAGCTGCCGCTTGCCGACATCGACTGGCCGCCGCTTCGTCACAAGCCGTTGAAGGAACGCTACAACGTGCTCCAGCCGATCCCGAACTACCCGATCCAGAAGGGCAAGCATAAGCATCACGATTGAAGGGTGAATTGAAGCGCCGGTCTGGCGCGAGAATGGGGGAAAGACGATGCGTGCAGGAAAACTGCTGGTACAGATCACGCTCTATTATCTCGTCATCGGAATGGCGATTTTCGTTGCGCTGAAACTGTGGCCCGAATTCCGAGGCTACCTGCCCGTGGGCGGAGTCGAGCAGCTGATTTCCCAACCCGCAAAGAACCCGCTGGAGGCGAGCGAGGCCGTTCGGGGCGCGCACGTCGCGAACCTCGGCCAGAGCATCTTCTGGCTCATCGTTGCTATCGGAGCCGCTTTGCTGGTCTCGCTGCCGGTAAGCTGGGTCTACATGTCGGTGCGCGGCGGCGAGGAATATGACCAGTCGCTGGTCAACACGATCATCGTCCTGCCAATGGTCGTGACCGGTATCGTCATCATCGTGCAGAACTCACTGGCGCTGGCGTTTGCGCTGGCGGGAATTGCCGGCGCCGTGAGGTTCCGAAATTCGCTCAAGAGTTCGGGCGATGCGCTCTTCATTCTTCTGTCAGTCGCAACCGGCTTGTCCGCCGGAATCGGCGCGGTCGAGCTGGCGGCGATCATCAGCATCGCGTTCAACTATTGCTTCGTCGTGCTCTGGATCACCGAATATGGCGAGCGCGAAGGAATGAAGCGCTTCCTGACCGACTATGACGGCGTGGATCGCGCCGTGGTCGTCGAGCAAACGGTTGCGGTCGTGGAGGAGAAGAAGAGCTAGTTCACGCAGTTCTTGAAAATCTTCCCGCTGTCGAGGTCGGCGAAGAAGCCATTCACGAAACCCGCCGCTCGTCCCTGATTTCGCTGGTCGAGCCCCGGAACTGCGGCGAAGACTCCGAGGAATTCGGCACGCCGCTGCGCAACCTCCGCTGCGATGGATCGCGCTTGTGGCAGGTGGATGCAGTAGCCGCGATAATTGCGCTGACGGAGGTTATCGACCGGAATTCCTTCGGGCGGCCCTGCATAAGGCGCGTCGACGAGCCCAGAGAAATCGAAATCGTAGGGCACGGCGGTCAACGGCCCGCCGGGCCGGTCGGTCATCAGTCGGCCGTTATGGCAGCATTCGTCGCCTTTCGGCCCTGCGCGCATCGACCAGTCGTAATTGCTGATCATATATTCGAAGACTGCGAAACGCGCGGCGGCGGTGGGCTCCAATGACGCCAAGGGAACCATCGATCCCATGTGCGCATCGCTCATTCCGTTTCGCTTCGCGACGTCGTCGAAGTCTTCGAGGAAGAAGCCGACCCGCGAAATGTAGGGGCGGCCGCTTTCGTCGAGATAGTCGATGTTGGCGAGGCGCGCTCGAAAGCTCTGCTGGGTCATGAGATTGTAGAGCCGGTAGGCGGAATATTCGAGCAGAACCTTCTGCTGGAAATCGACCGATCGCTTGCAATGGGTGACGAGCTTGAGCCTGCGCTGGCCCTGAAAAAGGGACCCGGCCGGCGCTGGCTGGGTCAGGGTGACGCGCAGCGGCGGGAAGTCGCAGGTCTCGTTCCGGAGCCGAGTGATACCGCGCGGAGTCAGCGTGATCGGATAGGTCACTCCATCGACCACCATGGTGGCCGGATGAGGAACCTCGGCGCGGTTCGAGGAAAGCGCGGCGAAGGGGCCCTGGATGCTGACGTGGATGGGGACGTCGCTCGAAAACAGCGGGGTTGGGGGCGAGGGCGCCCTTGCCGAAACAGCAGTGGCCGAGCAGCCCAGCGCAATTGCCGCCAGATGCTTCCATCCCTTCATCAGCCCCCTCCTTGCCATCAGGGCGAGCGCGGCACCGTGTGCGGCACCATCTGGTCGCCCAATATCTCGAGCCAGCTCAATGGCCCGCCATAATAACGCGAATTGCCGGTATCGATGCGGGCAAGCCGTCCGTTGCCGGTGATCTGTATGCCTTGAAGACTGGGTGTATGCCCGATCACGAGCCTCTTCGCGCCATATGCCGCAAGGACTGCATCCAGTTCCTGATCGCTTGTCATCGGAGGGTTCGGCGGCTTGGCTGCCGCGCGCGCGGCCTGCGCCTCGGGATCGGCGGCGACCAGGCCACGGTACCAGAGCGGTCCCAGCGGATCGGTCAACGCCGATGCGGGGTTATCGTCGGCAGCCGCCATTGCGGCCGCAACCCGCTTGTTGACGGCATCCATCGGAGTACGCGCATATTCGGCGCTGATCCCACCATGGACGAATAGGATCCCGCCAATTTTCTGAATCGCCAGATTCCCGGTGGCCCATTTGCCGAGATCTCCCGTCGGGCCCCATGCAAGCCGATGCTCGACCCAGCCGAGAGGATGCTCCGCCATCCACTTTGTACGGACCTGTTCGGGCGTAACTTTCGGGTCCTGGGTCTTCGCGAAGGCTTCGAGTTGCGCGCGATTGGCTTCGTAGACGCGGTCGCGGCGAGCGGCGGACTGGGCGTCGGCAAACGCCGCATACTCGCCGGGCGTCGTATATCGGTTGTCGCCGAGAAGGTTCATCGCCTCATGGTTGCCGAGGACGACGAACACTTTCCCGCCCTTGCGCGGAGCTTCGCGCTGCAACTGCTGGAGATTGTGCACGATCTTGAGCGAATCCGGTCCGCGATCGGTGATGTCGCCCAGCTGCACCAATATGGTCCTGCCACCGGACCAATGGCCATTTGGATCTGTGATGCCGGCGCCGCGAGCAATATCCTGCCATGCCCGAAAATCGCCATGGAGGTCGCCGACGGCGACGATGCGCTGTTGCTGTTGCGCGATTACGGGGTTCGAGACGGAGACGAAAAATGCCGCGAACGCCATCGAGGCGACGCGGACAATCCGCTCTAAGCGGGCCACGCTCGAGCCCTTCGGCATTGGCTTACTGTCGCATTGCTTTGGGCAATCGGCAATGATGTTAACTTCAACCTATTCTGAACAACCGTTCAGCAAGTTCGCCCTTTGTCCGGTTTTGCTTGAAGTCCCCCTTTGCATCCACGATATTTGCGGCAGCGATCGGGCCCTTCGCCCGCGCAAAGGAGAAACGATGGCCAACTGGCAAGACCCGCAAGTGACCGGCGTGAATGCCGCGACGGTAGGTGTACCGCGCGCTGTCCGCGATGCGGGCCTCCGGTCCTACATGCTTTCGGTTTACAACTACATGGCATCGGGCGTGCTGCTGACCGGCATCATCGCCTTGCTGTTCGCGCCTTATGCCGGGCAGGTTCTGATTTCGGCGAGTGGCCGAGGACTGAGCGGCCTTGGCTGGCTCATCACGCTTTCGCCGCTGGCGATCGTGTTTGCGATGAGCTTCGGCGCGCAGCGCATGCGTACTGCGACGTTGCAGCTTCTCTTCTGGGCGTTCGCCGCGCTGATGGGCCTGTCGATGTCGACAGTTTTCCTGGCCTACACCGGAGCATCGATCGCGCAGACCTTCTTCGCTACGGCGGCTGCCTATCTTGGCCTCAGCCTCTACGGTTACACGACGAAGCGTGACCTCAGCGGCTTCGGCACGTTCCTGATCATGGGCGTCGTCGGAATCCTGGTGGCGATGCTGGTGAACATGTTCCTGCAGTCGACCGCGATGGCGCTGGTCATCAGCGTGATCGGCGTTCTGCTGTTCGCAGGCCTTACCGCCTACGACACGCAGCGGATCAAGAGCATGTACTTCTATGTCCAGGGCACCGAAATGGCCGGCAAGACGGTCATCATGGGTGCGCTGACGCTCTACCTGGACTTCATCAA
>Ga0070670_100002323_pt1 | contig 15661 bp, 19 predicted proteins | sample KBSS63metaG_FD_64665 | JGI IMG/M metagenome (GOLD analysis project Ga0070670, IMG submission 64665) | Switchgrass rhizosphere microbial communities from Kellogg Biological Station, Michigan, USA - KBS S6-3 metaG | ecosystem: Host-associated > Plants > Roots > Rhizosphere > Soil ... | reverse complement strand
CCGTGACCGTCAGCGGAAGCTGGACGAGCTGCTCGACGTCTTCTCCCGCTTCTCGGGGCGCTAGGCGGCCGGGATGAGCCCGAAGACCTCCGAGGCGCCCCGCTCCGAGGCGCCCCGTCTCGACCTGCCGGTGCGGGGGATGCACTGCGCGGCCTGCGTCGGCAAGGTGGAGCGCGCGCTCCGGTCGGTGCCGGGGGTGGTCGACGCCTCGGTCAACCTGGCCACCGAGCGGGCCCGGGTGAAGCTCGCCCCCCGGCCGCCCGCGCTGCCCGAGCTGCGGGCGGCGGTGGCCGCGGCCGGCTATGCGATCCCCGAGGACGTCGCGGTCACTCCCGCGAGCCGTGCGCGCGAGCAGGCCGACCGCACGCGCGAGATCTCGCGCCTGCAGGTGAAGCTCGTGGTGGGGGCGGTCCTGTCGCTGCCGGTGCTCCTGGGGGGGATGCCCGATCTCTTCCCGTGGACCCCGGCCTGGCTGCGCAGCCCATGGCTCCTGTGGCTCTTGACCACACCGGTGCAGTTCTGGGTCGGCGGGCAGTTCCACCTCGCGTTCCTGCGCGAGCTCCGCCACCGCTCCACCAGCATGAACACCCTGGTCTCGATCGGCACCAGCGCGGCCTACTTCTTCAGCGTCGCGGTCATCCTCTGGCCCCACGCGTTCATGGCCGCGGGGGCCATGCCGTACTTCGAGGCCTCCGCCCTGCTGATGACGTTCCTGGTGCTCGGGCGCTGGCTGGAGGCGCGAGCCCGCGGCGGCACCTCCGAAGCGATCCGCCGTCTCGTGGCCCTGCAGCCCCGGTCGGCCCGCCTCACCGGCCCGGGTGGAGACCGCGACGTGCCGATCGCGGAGGTGGTGCTCGGCGACGTGCTGCGCGTGCGCCCGGGTGAGCGGATCCCGGTGGACGGCCTGGTGGTGGCGGGGGCCTCGAGCGTGGACGAGTCGATGCTCACCGGGGAGAGTCTGCCCGTCGAGAAAGGCCCCGGGGCCGCGGTGGTCGCGGGTGCGGTCAACCGCACCGGGACCTTCACCTTCCAGGCCACCCGCGTCGGCCGCGACACGGTGCTGGCCCAGATCGTGCGGCTCGTGGAGGAGGCGCAGGGCTCGAAGGCGCCGATCCAGCGCCTGGCGGACCGCGTCGCCTCGGTCTTCGTGCCGGTCGTGCTGGCGATCGCGGCGCTCACGTTCGGGGCCTGGATGCTCTGGGGCCCCGCGCCGACCTTCTTTCATGCGCTCACCAACGCGGTCGGGGTGCTGGTCATCGCCTGCCCGTGCGCGCTGGGGCTGGCCACACCGACCGCGGTGATGGTGGCGACCGGGCGCGGCGCCCAGCTCGGCGTGCTGATCCGGAGCGCGGAGGTCCTCGAGACACTCCGCGCGGTCGACACCGTGGTGCTCGACAAGACCGGCACCTTGACCGCGGGGCGGCCGGAGGTGACCGACCTGGTGCCGGCGCCGGGGGCCGATCCGGACCACGCCCTGGCCCTCGCCGCCGCGGTGGAGCAGGGCTCGGAGCACCCGCTCGCGGCGGCCATCGTGGCCGCCGCGAAGGCGCGCGGGCTGGCGCTGCCGGCGGTGCGCGAGTTCCAGGCGGAGCCCGGGCACGGCGTGGAGGCCCTGGGGGAGGACGGCCGCATCCTTCTCGGCAACCGGCGGCTGATGGAGAGCCGGGGCGCCGAGGTGGACGCCCTGCGGGACGCCGCGGAGCGTCTCGCCGGCGAGGGCAAGAGCGTGGTGTACGTCGCGCTCGCGGGCGAGGTGCGCGCCCTGATCGCGGTCGCCGACGTGCTACGGCCCGAGGCCGCGGGCGCGGTCGCGGCCCTTCGCACGCTCGGTCTCGAGGTGATCATGCTGAGCGGCGACGCGCGGCGGACCGCGGAGGCGATCGCGCGCCAGGCCGGCATCGAGCGAGTGCACGCCGAGGTGCTGCCCGAGCAGAAGGCGGCGGAGGTGACGCGGCTCCAGGCCGGTGGCCGGCTCGTGGCGATGGTGGGTGACGGTATCAACGACGCGCCGGCCCTCGCCCAGGCCGACGTGGGCCTCGCGATGAGCTCGGGGACCGACGTGGCCATCGAGGCCGCGGACGTCACCCTGATGCGCGACGACCCGCGCGGGGTGGTCACGGCGATCGAGCTCTCGCGGCGCACGATGCGCGTGGTGAAGCAGAATCTCGGCTGGGCCTTCGGCTACAACCTCGTGCTGGTCCCGGTGGCCGCGGGTATGCTCTACCCGATCTGGGGGCTCCAGCTCTCGCCGATCCTGGCGGGGCTGGCCATGGCCCTCTCGTCGGTATCGGTGGTCGCCAACAGCCTGCGGCTCGGCCGCTTCCATCTCCGAGCACGTGGGCCGAGCACGTGGACCGAGCACATGGGAAAGGAGCGATAGCGATGGCCAAGGACCCGGTGTGCCACATGGACGTGGACCCGAAGAACGCAGCGGCGCAGTCCAAGCACCAGGGGCAGACGTACTACTTCTGCGCGGTCGGCTGCAAGGCCAAGTTCGACGCCGACCCGGGCCGGTATCTCGGCAAGTGATCGGCTCTCCGTTTCTCGCCGGCCGGGACCGCTACGAGCGGGTGATGGAGGGCCGCGTGGACAATACCCACGAGGCGGCCTTCACCCACACGGTACGCATCACCGATCCCGACCGCGCGGTGGAGGTGACCGCGGTCTGCTCGCCGTCGCCCGCCTACGAGGTGCAGGAGGCGAGCGCCCGCGTGCTCGCCGGGGCGAGCGACCCGGGCATCGCCGCGGACTTCCCCCGGCTGGCCGGCACCCGGATGGTCGGCGGGTTCACCCGCCAGGTGGCCGAGCTGTGCGGTCCGCGTGAAGGGGCCGGCCTCTTCGTCGACGCGGCGATCGAGGTGGCCCGGCTCGCCCGTCAGGTCACCAAGATGCCGCCCGCCGCAGCGGCCTCGCTCCAGCCCGGGGACGCGGCCGGGTGCTGGGCCCTCGACATGGCGGGATGGGTCGACCTTCCCGGCTCGTGCTTCACCTACAGCCCCGCCGGCCGGGCGCTCTTCGGGACGCGGCCCGTCACCTCTCCGATGGTCCCCGCGCTCTACAGCCCGCCGCCCGGGGCGCGCGGGGTCTTCATCCGGAAGAAGGTGGCGCGCCTCGTCCTGACCGGGCCGCGCCTGCACCTGTTCCATTCCATGCACGACAACGTGCACGGCTTCGATCTGCACTACGAGGTGGATCTCGACCGGGGCACGATCGTGGCGGTCGACTCCGTCACCTCGCGGCTGCCGTACGCCGGGATCTGCTCGGAGCCCCAGGGCCGGATCGAGGCCCTCCGGGGCCGGCTGGTCGATGCGGCCCTCCGCAAGGGAATCCAGACCATGCTCGGGGGCACTGCCGGCTGCGCCCAGCTCTTCGACCTGACCTCGGATCTCCTCAAGCTGCTCACGCTGCCCGCAACTAGCTGAGAAAAAAGAAATACGTGCATAGATTTGACACGCCGTCCCGAGGCGGCTATATTTCTGTACCGACTGGTCGGTATATCCAGGGGGAGGGCACCCGGTGATGGCGGCGTCGAGCACGGTTTCCGAGACGAGGAGCACCAAGGGCGCGGCGACGCGGGACCAGATCCTGAACGCGGCGGCCCGGCTGATCCACGTGCAGGGCTATCACTCGACGTCGCTCGACGACGTCCTCCGGGAGAGCGGCGTCGGCAAGGGGAACTTCTACTACTACTTCAAGAGCAAGGAAGACCTGGGCTACGCGATCATCGATCGCATCACCCGCGGCTTCGTGGAGCGGACCCTGGGGCCGTCGTTCCAGGACGCGGACGCGGACCCGGTGGGGCAGATTCGCACGTTCCTCGATCGGGTGCTGGACGCGCAGCGCCAGCGCAACTGCGTGGGCGGCTGCGTGATGGGCAACCTGGCCTCCGAGCTCTCCGACGTGCACGAGGGCTTCCGCCAGCGCCTGGCCAGCCTCTTCGTCATCTGGCGCACGCACCTCGCGGACGCGGTGCGACGCGGTCAGGCCCGAGGGCAGCTGCGCGCCGACGTGGACGCGGGCCGGCTGGCCCAGTTCCTCGTCGCGGGCCTGGAGGGTTCGATCCTCTTGAGCAAGGTCATCAAGGACATCACGGTCATGGAGAGATGCGTCGAGGAGATGAAGCAGCACCTCGCGCACTATGGGACATGAGCATGTCGACGATACACGCACCCAACGGACACGAGCAGCAAACGGTCAGCGGCCCGCGGAAGCCCGACCGGGACGCGGAGCTGGTGGAGCGTCTGCGCCGGCAGGAGCCGGGCGCGCCCGAAGACCTGGTCGCCACGTACGGTGATCGCGTCTACCGTCTGGCCATCCGCATCACCGGCAACGAGCAGGACGCCGAAGAGGTGGTGCAGGACGCGCTCTGGACCGCGGCCCGCAAGATCGACACCTTCAAGGGGGAGTCGGCCTTCGGGAGCTGGATATATCGCATCACCGCCAACGCGGCCTACCAGAAGCTGCGGAGCCGGCAGGGGCAGCGCAACGAGGTCTCCTGGGACGCGGTGGCGCCCGGATTCGACGAGTTCGGGCAGCACGCCGAGCCCCTCCGGGACTGGTCCGCCCGCACCGAGGAGCCGGCGCTCCAGACCGAGCTGCGGACGCTCCTGACCAGCGCGATCGACGACCTCCCGGGAGATTACAAGACCGCGTTCCTCCTCCACGACGTGGAGGGGCTCTCGAACCCCGAGATCGCCGAGGCGCTGCACATCAGCCTGCCCGCCGTGAAGTCGCGCGTCCATCGCTCGCGGCTGTTCCTGCGCCAGCGCCTGGCCGACTACATGCGCGCGGCCTGATGACCGGCTAAAGCCCCGTCCAGCTTGACTTTCGCGCGGGCCCTGTGGTCAGATAGGCGCTCGCGTCGAGCACGCAGCGCAGGGCTCGGAGAGCGACAGAAAGGTACGGTACGGGCATGGAAGCGGTCATCGCGACGGGCGGCAAGCAGTACCGGGTGAGTCCCGGTCAGGTCATCCAGGTCGAGCGCCTCGGCAAGGACAAGGGTGCCGCGGTCGAGTTCACGAAGGTCCTCCTGGTCAACAACGACGGGCAGGTGACCTTCGAGCCCAAGGCGCTGGCCTCCGCCAAGGTGACGGGCCAGGTGGTGGCGGAGCGCAAGGGCGACAAGGTCCTGGTCGTGAAGTTCAAGCGGCGGAAGAACTACCGGCGGCACCGTGGGCATCGCCAGACGATGACGTCGGTCCGCATCACCAAGATCGAGGTCTAGGCGATGGCGCACAAGAAGGGCGTCGGCAGCTCCCGCAACGGCCGCGACTCGAATCCCCAGATGCTGGGGGTGAAGCGCTTCGGCGGCCAGTTCGTCACCGCCGGCAGCATCCTGGTCCGCCAGCGCGGGACCCGCTTCAAGCCGGGCGCCAACGTGGGCCTGGGCGTCGACCACACGCTCTTCGCCAAGTCCGACGGCTACGTGCGCTTCGAGCGCAAGGGCGACGACAAGTACGTCAGCATCGCCCAGCAGCAGTCGGCCTGATCCGCCCCGGCCCCCCCGGGCCGGACCGACCACGCCATGTTCGTCGACGAGATCGACGTGTTCGTCAAGGGAGGCGACGGCGGCGCGGGCTGCATCAGCTTCCGACGTGAGAAGTTCGTGCCCCGCGGTGGTCCCGACGGCGGCGATGGGGGGAACGGCGGGGACGTGATCCTCGAGGCCGATCCGGCCATCACCACGCTCCTCGATTTCCACTACCAGCGGCACTACACCGCGGAGCGGGGCACCCACGGGCAGGGCGCCAACAAGCACGGACGGAGCGGAGAGGACACCGTCCTCCGCGTGCCCCTCGGCACCACCGTCTCCGAGCGGGACGGCGGCGGGCCCCTGGGGGACCTCGTCGAGCGCGGCCAGCGTCTGGTGGTGGCCCGCGGGGCAAGGGGGGGCCGCGGCAACGCCCGCTTCGCCACGTCCACCAACCGCGCCCCGCGCCGCGCCGACCTCGGCCGCGCGGGCGAGGAGCGCTGGATCCATCTCGAGCTGAAGCTGCTCGCCGACGTGGGAGTGGTGGGCTTCCCGAACGCGGGCAAGTCCACCCTCGTCTCGCGGCTCTCCGCGGCCCGACCCAAGATCGGGGACTACCCGTTCACCACGCTCGAGCCCACCCTCGGCATCGTGCGGGTCGGAGACGAGCGCACCTTCGTGATCGCGGATCTGCCCGGGCTGATCCCGGGCGCGGCCCACGGCAAGGGGCTCGGCATCCGGTTCCTGCGCCACACCGAGCGCACGCGTCTGCTCGTGCACCTGATCGATCTCGACCCCTCCACCGGGCGCGATCCGCTGGACGACTACCGGGTGATCCAGGAGGAGCTGCAGGCCTACTCCGAGGAGCTCGCGGCGCGTCCCCAGATCGTGGCGGTGAACAAGGTCGAGCTGCCCGGCACCGAGGCGACCCGCGAGCGGATGGAGCGCTTCTGCGCCGAGCGCGGCATCTCCTGTCACGCGATCTCCGCGGTCACCGGCGCGGGCCTGCCCGCGCTCGTGCACGAGATCGCGGGGCGGCTGGCGAGCGAGTCATGGGCCCCCGCCGCGCGCTGAGCCGCATCCGCCGGGTGGTGGTGAAGGTGGGCAGCGGGCTCGTGACCACGCCGGGCGAGGGGCCCTCCAGCGAGCACATCGGGCGGATCGCGGCCGACCTCTCCGCCCTCGTCCACGAGGGGCGCGAGGTGGCGCTCGTCACGTCCGGCGCGATCGCCACCGGGGTCGCGCGGCTCGGTCTCACGGCCCGGCCGCGCTCGATCCCCGAGAAGCAGGCGGCCGCGGCGGTCGGGCAGTCGGCCCTCATGTGGGAATACGAGCAGGCGTTCAAGAAGCACGGCATCCCGGTGGGACAGGTGCTGCTCACCGGCCAGGACATCAGCGATCGCTCGCGCTACCTGAACGCGCGCAACACGCTCCTGGCCCTGCTGGAGTTCGGCGTGCTGCCGGTGATCAACGAGAACGACACGGTGGCGGTCGACGAGATCAAGGTGGGCGACAACGACAACCTGGCCGCGCTGGTGGCCCACCTGATCGATGCGGACCTGCTGGTGCTGTTGACCGACGTGGACGGCCTCTACACCGGCAACCCGCGGCAGGACCCGAGCGCGCGGCGCCTGGAGACGGTGGAAGCGATTACCGACCAGATCCAGCGCATGGTGTACGACGCCTCCGCTCGCGTCTCGGTGGGCGGGATGGCCACCAAGCTGCAAGCCGGCCAGAAGGCGAGCGCCTCCGGCATCCCGATGGTGATTGCGAGCGGGCGCGAGGCCGGTCTGCTGCCGCGGCTCCTCAAGGGCGAGCCGATCGGCACCTATTTTCAGCCTCGCGACGATCGCCTCGCGGCCCGCAAGCGATGGATCGCCTACGCGGTGCCGCCCCAGGGGCGGCTCGCGGTTGACGCGGGCGCGAAGAAGGCCTTAACTGAGAGGGGCAAGAGCCTGCTGCCGTCGGGCGTGGTGGCGGTGGACGGCCAGTTCCGCGCCGGCGAAGTGGTCGCGCTCACCCTGGGGGACGAGCCGGAATTCGCCCGAGGGCTCGTGAGCTACGACGCGGACGAGGTGCGGCTCATCCTGGGCGCCAAGACCGCGGACATCGCGCGGCGGCTTGGCTACGAGGGCGTGGACGAGGTGGTGCACCGGGACAACCTGGTGATCCTCTGACGGAGCAGGGAGCCTCTACATGGACGCGGCGGCACACGTGGAAGGGAAGGCGAAGGCGGCCAAGGAGGCCTCGCGCGTGCTCGCGCTCGCCTCGACCAGGGCCAAGAACGAGGCGCTGGCCCAGATGGCGCGCGGGCTGGAAGAGCGCACCGGCGCAATCCTCGACGCCAATCGCCACGACCTCGAGCGCGTCCGCGCCGCCGGCCACGCGCGAGCCTTCGTGGACCGGCTCACCCTCACCGAGGGGCGCATCGAGGAAATGGCGGCCGGCCTCCGGCACGTGGCGAGTCTGCCCGATCCGGTGGGCGAGACGGTGGAGACGGTACGACGGCCCTCCGGGCTCGAGATCGCGCGGGTGCGCGTGCCGCTCGGGGTGATCGGCTTCATCTACGAGTCGCGCCCCAACGTCACCGCGGACGCGGCCGGCCTCTGTCTCAAGTCGGGAAACGCGGTGCTGCTGCGCGGCGGCAGCGAGGCCCTCGAGTCCAACACGCTGCTGGCCCAGATCCTCGGCAAGGCGGTCGAGAAGGCGGGCCTGCCGCCCGAGGTGGTGCAGGCGGTGGAGACCGCCGACCGCGCGGGGGTCATGGCGATGCTGACCCTCGACCGGTACCTCGACCTCATCATTCCGCGCGGAGGCGAGGAGTTCGTGCGCCTGGTGGCGGAGCGCTCCACGGTGCCGGTGCTCAAGCACGACAAGGGGCTCTGTCACCTCTACGTCGACGAGGGCGCGGACCTCGACATGGCGGTGGCGGTGGCGGTGAACGCCAAGGCCCAGCGGGTGAGCGTGTGCAACTCGCTCGAGACGCTGCTGGTGCACGCCGCGATCGCGCCGGCCCTGCTCCCCCGCCTCGCCGCCCGCCTGGCCGAGGTGCCGGTGGAGGTGCGGGCCGACGAGCGGGCGCGTGCCCTGATGCCGGGGGCGCGTCCCGCCGAGCCGGCGGACTGGGACGCGGAGTACCTCGACTACATCCTGGCGGTGCGGGTGGTCGACGACCTCGACGCGGCGGTGGCTCACATCCGCCGGCACGGCTCGGGGCTCGCGGAGTCCATCGTGACCCGCGACATCCGCCGCGCCCGCCGCTTCACCCAGGAGGTGGACGCGGCCGCGGTGCTGGTCAACGCGTCGACCCGCCTCGTGGACGGCAGCCAGTTCGGCCTGGGGGCGGAGATGGGCATCTCCACCTCCCGGGTGCACGCCCGCGGTCCGGTCGGGGTGCGCGAGCTCACCACCACCAAGTTCGTGGTGTGGGGTGACGGGCACATCCGGGAGTAGCGGCCTGCCGCCTCGCATCGGGGTCTTCGGCGGCTCGTTCAACCCCATCCACTTCGGTCATCTCCTGGTGGCCGACGAGGTGTGCGAGACGCTCGGCCTCGACCGCCTCCTGCTGGTGCCCGCGGCGCAGCCTCCCCACAAGCCGCTTGCGGAGCTCGCTCCCGCCGCGGATCGCTACCGGATGACCGCTCTCGCCGCGCGCGAGCACCCCCGCTTCGAGGTCTCCGACGTCGAGGTCAAGCGGGAGGGGACGTCCTACACGGTGGACACCCTGGTGGCCCTCCGGGAGCGCGGGCGGCTCTACCTCGTGATCGGCTCCGAGACGTTTCTCGACCTGCTCAGCTGGAGGGATCCCCAGCGGGTGGCCACCCTGGCCCGCCTGGTCGTGATCCCGCGCAACGGCATGAGCTTCGACCCGGAGGCGCCCGCCGCCGGCAAGGTGCTGCGGGAGCTGGGCCTGCCCGGCTTCGTCCCCGCGGGCGCGGAGGCTGCCGACGGGAGCGCCCCGCTGCTGCTGCACGCCGCGTCGCTGCCGATCTCCGGCTCCGACCTGCGCCGGCGCGCACGGGAGGGCCGGAGCCTCGCCTTCCGCATGCCCGACGCGGTGGCCGCGTACGTGCGGGATCACCGGCTCTACCGTCCGGAGTCCTGATGGCCGGCCTGTCCGCGGAGGAGACGGTCCGCGTCGCGGCCCACGCCGCGCTCGACAAGAAGGCGATCGATCTCGCGGTGCTCGACCTGCAGGGCCTGTCGAGCGTGGCCGACTTCTTCCTGGTGTGCAGCGCCCGCTCCGCCCCGCAGGCGGACACCATCGCGGAGGCCATCCGGGGCGCGCTGCGCGCGAAGGGCGTGCGGCCGCGCCACAACGAGGGCAGCGCGGAGAGTGGCTGGCTCCTGCTCGATTACGGCGACGTGGTGATGCACGTGTTCCTCGAGGAAACACGCGGCTTCTACGCGCTCGATCGGCTCTGGGGCGACGCCCCGCTCGTGTCGGTGGAGGGCTGACCTCGTCTCGATTGCGTTGTCTGGGACCTCGTGCTAGCCTGCGCGACTAGCGGCGAAGCCGCGTGGGAGGGAGGTCACGATGAAGAAAGACCGCTTGGTCCACTACCGGAAGAAGCTGGAGGAAAAGCACCGCCAGCTCGTGGAAGAAGTGGGTAGGAACGTGCTCTACGGGAAGGGTCCCGAGGACGACTCCATCAAGGACCTGGGTGACCAGGCTTCCTCTGCCTATAATCGCGAGTTCCTGTTCGAGCTGGGCAACGGTGACCGCCGCCTCCTGAAGGAGGTCGCCCTCGCCCTTCAGAAGATCAACGAGGGCGGCTTCGGCGACTGCGAGCGATGCGGCGAGCCCATCGCCGAGAAGCGCCTCGAAGCGCTCCCGTTCGCGCGCTTCTGCATCGAGTGCCAGCGCGCGGCGGAAGAGGAAGAGCGCACCGCGGCCCGCTAGCGGACCCGCTCCCTCCGTGTCGATCCGTCTGGGCCTCGTCGTCGGTCTGCTCGTCGCCATCGCCGTCACCTACCTCGCCTCGATCAATCCCGGCCGCACCCATCTCGCCCTGGGGGGAGACTGGGCGCTCGACGTGCCGCTGATGGCCCTGGTGGTGGGCGCGGTCGGGGTGGGCGCGGCCCTGGCCCTGGTGCTGGGCTGGCTGCGCGATTTGGTGCGGGGCCGGGCGGAGGTCCCCCGCGCGCCGGCGGCGCCCATCATGGCGCGCCCGCCCGTCGAGTCCGTCCACCCCGCCGCGCCCGCCCCCGCGCGCGCCGGTCGCGATGCGCTCATCGACAAGCGCCGCTGGGCCGAAGCCCTCGCGATCCAGGCGCAGGTGGTGGCCGCCGCCCCGCGGGAGGAGCGCCCGGCCGAGGAGGCGCTCCTCGCCACGCTCCACTACGAGCTCGGCCGCGAGCGCTTCGACCGCGGTGAGCTGGCGGGCGCGATCGGGGCCTTCAAGGACGCGCTCCGCGTGCAGCCCGACTTCGTGCCCGCCGCCTTGCTGCTCGGGGAGGCCCACCTGAAGGCGGGGGAGCCGCGCGACGCGCTCCGGGTGTGGGAGCGGGCCGCGGAGGCGGCGCCCTCCGCGCTGCCGCTGCTGGCCCGCATCGAGGAGCGTCACCGCGAAGAGGGACGCCCCACGCGGATGATCTCTCTCTACCGGACCGCGCTCGATCGCCATCCCGACAACCTGGCCCTGGCCTTCGGGCTCGGCCGGGTCTACTTCGAGCTGGCGATGCTGGACGAGGCGGACGAGCAGTTCCAGAAGATGGAGGTGCGGGCGCCCGACATGCCCCTCATCCACGCCTACCTGGGCGCGATCCTGGAGCGGCGCGGACAGTACCGCGACGCGATGGAGGAGTACCGGCGGGCGCTCCGCCTGAGCGAGAGCGTCCAGTGGCCGCATCATTGCGCGGCGTGCGGCGCGCTGCACCCGCGCTGGGTCGATCGCTGCCCGTCGTGTCGGCGCTGGAACACCTCCCGGCCCTAGAGCCGGCGCGTCCGGACGCGCCCGCCTGGCGGAGATGGACGGGCGCCCTGCTGGATCTCGTCTTCCCGCCGTTCTGCCCGGTCTGCCGGGCCGCCCTCCAGGAGGACCGCCGCTATCCGCTCTGCGGCGCCTGCTGGGCCGCGCTCCCGCGCATCGCTCCGCCGTGGTGCCGTCGTTGCGGCCAGCCGATGGCCGCGTTCCCGCCGGCCGGCGTGCCGCGAGACGGCACCGAGGCCGGCCCGCTCTGCGGTCCCTGTCGGCGCCGGCCGCCTGCCTTCGCCTACGCCCGGGCGGCGCTGCGCTACGAGGATACCGCCCGCGAGGCCCTTCACGCCCTCAAGTTCGGCGGTCACCGGGCGCTGGCCGCACCGCTGGCCGACGTCGTGGTGAGCGTCCTCGCCGGACGGTGGCCCGCGGGCCCGCCGGATGTGGTCCTGCCGGTGCCGCTGCACCCCCGGCGCGAGCGGGAGCGCGGCTTCAACCAGGCGGAGCTGATCGCCCGCCGCCTCGGCCAGGAGTTGGGCTGCCCGGTGCGCCCCGAGGTCCTGGCGCGCGTGGTGGCGACCGAGTCCCAGACCGCGCTCGACAGCGCGGCCCGGCTCGCGAACGTGCAGGGGGCCTTCCGCCTGCGGCGGCCGGAGCTGGTGGCGGGGCGCCACGTGATCCTGGTGGACGACATCCTGACCACCGGGGCCACCGTCTCCGCCTGCGCCCGCGCCCTCGAGGCCGGCGGGCCCTGCCGCATCGGGGTGGTGGCGGTCGCGCGCGTCGTCTAGAGCCGGCCTTGCGCCCGCCCGGGCGCCCTCGCTATAATCGGAAGTCTTCGTGGACCGGAAGTATTGGACAAACCGAGACAAACAGGCCAGGCCAACAGGCCAGGCAACCGGAAGGGAGCGCCCATGGCAGTGCGCGTCGGTGTCAACGGCTTCGGACGTATCGGCAGAGTCTTCTTCCGGGCGGCGCTCGAGGCCCCCGACGTCGAGGTGGTGGCGGTCAACGATCTGGCCGACGCCAAGACCCTGGCTCACCTGCTGAAGCACGACTCCGTCCACGGCACGCTCGACGCGGAGGTGAAGGCCAAGGGCGAGGCGATCTTCGTCAACGGCCGCGAGGTGCGCGTGTGCTCGGCGAAGGACCCGGCCACCTTGCCCTGGGGCGAAATGGGCGTCGGGATCGTGGTGGAGTCGACCGGCATCTTCCGGGATCGCGCCACGTCGTCCAAGCACCTGCAGGCGGGAGCCAAGAAGGTGGTGATCACCGCCCCGGCCAAGGATCCCGACATCACGGTGGTGCTGGGCGTGAACGAGCAGAAGTACGATCCGGTCAAGCACGAGCTGGTGTCGAACGCGTCCTGCACCACCAACTGCCTGGCCACGGTGGCCAAGGTGCTGCTCGACAGCTTCGGCATCAAGCGAGGCTTCGCCTCGACCGTGCACTCCTACACCAACGATCAGCCGATCCACGACTTCCCCCACAAGGACCTGCGGCGGGCGCGCGCGGGGGCGGTCAGCATGATCCCCACCACGACCGGCGCGGCCACCGCGGTCGGCCTCGTGCTGCCCGAGCTGAAGGGCAAGCTCGACGGCATCGCGATCCGGGTGCCCACCGCCAACGTCTCGGTGGTGGACCTCACGGTGGAGCTCGGGAAGTCGGCCAGCGTGGCCGCGGTGAACGACGCCTTCCGGGCCGCCGCGGCGGGGCCCTTCAAGGGCATTCTCGACGCCACCGACGAGGAGCTGGTCTCGGTGGACTTCAACGGCGACTCGCATTCCTCGATCGTGGACCTGCCCTCCACCGCGCTCGTGGACGGCAACATGGTCAAGGTGCTGGCCTGGTACGACAACGAGTGGGGGTACTCCTGCCGGGTGCGTGACCTGATCCGCTACATGGCGCGGTCGCTATAGTCGCGGCCGCTCCAGGCCGACGCGTGGCCAAGCTCGTCGTCGATCAGGTGGATCTGGCCGGGAAGCGCGTCTTCCTGCGGGCGGACTTCAACGTGCCGCTGGACGGCGCGCGGGTCACCGACGACACCCGGATCACCGCGGTGCTGCCCACGCTCTCGTCTTGCCTCGACCGCGGGGCGTCCGTCGTGCTGGCCTCCCACCTGGGCCGGCCCAAGGGCAAGGCCGATCCGAAGTACTCGCTGCGGCCGGTGGCGGAGCGGCTGCAGGCGCTCCTGGGCCGGCCGGTGCCGCTCCTGTCCGACTGCGTGGGGCCGGAGGTGGAGGAGCGCGTGCGGGATCTCAAGCCGGGGGAGGTGGTCCTGCTGGAGAACCTCCGCTACCACTCCGAGGAGGAGGCCAACGACGAGGGCTTCGCCCGCTCGCTGGCGGGTCTCGCCGAGGTCTACGTGGACGACGCCTTCGCGGCGGCCCACCGGGCCCACGCCTCGATCGCGGCCATCACCCGCTTCCTCCGTCCCGCCGCCGCCGGCCTGCTCATGGCGCGGGAGCTCGACGCCCTGTCCCGGATCTTCGAGCGGCCGGAGCGCCCCCTGTGGGCGGTGCTCGGGGGCGCCAAGGTCTCCGACAAGCTGGCCCTGGTCGAGCACCTGCTGGGGCGGGTGGACGGCCTCCTGATCGGCGGCGGCATGGCGTTCACGTTCCTCAAGTCACTCGGCCACGGGGTCGGGCGCTCGCTCCTGGAGCCCGACCGGCTGGACGCGGCGCGGGCGATCGTGGAGCGGACGCGCGCGGCCGGCATCCCGCTGCGGCTGCCGGTCGACGTGGTGGCCGCGCCGGGACTCGACGCCACCACCGGCCTCCGCACGGTGGGCATCCGCGAGATCCCCGATGACCTGATGGGTCTCGACATCGGGCCCGCGACGGTCACCCAGTTCGCGACCGCGCTGCGCGGGGCGCGGACCGTGATCTGGAACGGCCCCATGGGCGTCTTCGAGAAGCCCGCGTTCGCGGCCGGCACCCTCGGGGTGGCGCGCGCGGTGGCGGAGTCGGGCGCCTTCTCGGTGATCGGCGGCGGTGACACCATCGCCGCGGTCCAGCAGGCCGGCGTGATGGACCGGATCGGCTACGTGTCGACCGCGGGCGGGGCCTTCCTCGAGTTCCTCGAAGGGCGCGAGCTGCCCGGTGTCGCGGCGCTCGACGACGCGGCGTGATGCGCATCCCGCTGGTGGTCGGCAACTGGAAGATGCACGGCACGCAGGAGGTGGCGCGCGAGCTGGCCCAGGCCGTCCGGGACGGGCTCAAGCGCCCGCGCGGGGTCGAGGTGGTGGTGTGCCCGCCCTTCACCGCGCTGCCGGTGGTGGCCGAGGTGCTGAAGGGCGCCGCGGTCGCGCTGGGCGCCCAGAACTGCCACTGGGAGCCGCAGGGGGCCTTCACCGGCGAGGTCTCGCCCGCGATGCTGGCCGAGCTCGGCTGCCGCTGGGTCCTGGTGGGCCACTCGGAGCGCCGGCACGTGTTCCGGGAGACCGACGAGGAGATCAACCGCAAGGTCGGCGCGGCCCTGCGGCACGGCATGCGCCCGATCCTCTGCGTGGGCGAGACCGACGAGGAGCGGCGCCAGGGCCTGACCTTCACGGTGGTGGAGGGGCAGCTCCGGGCCGGCTGGGCCGGGCTCTCGCCGGAGGACCTCGCGCGCTGCGTCCTCGCCTACGAGCCGGTATGGGCCATCGGCACCGGCAACATCGCGACCGCGGCCCAGGCCGCGGAGGTGCACGGCTACCTCCGCGGCCTCGTGTCCGAGGTCGCCTCCAAGGAGCTGGCCCAGTCGATGCGCATCCTGTACGGGGGGAGCGTCAAGCCCGACAACGCCCAGGCGCTGACCCAGGAGCCGGACATCGACGGGGTGCTGGTCGGCGGAGCGAGCCTCCAGGCGCCCGGCTTCATCACCATCGCCAAGAAGTCCGCCGCGCGCAGCGGCGCTTCGAAGGAGTAGAGCGCGTCATGTTCATCCTCGTCGTGGTTCTCCACGTCCTCGTGTGCTTGACCATCGTCGGCCTGGTCCTCCTGCAGGCGGGCAAGGGAGCGGACATCGGCTCCGCCTTCGGCGGCAGTGGCAGCCAGGCGGTGTTCGGGTCCATGGGTACGCCGACGGTGCTGGGCAAGGCCACCTCGGTGGTGGCGATCGTGTTCATGCTGACCTCGTTCGCGCTGTCGATGATGGCCCACAAGCGGAGCTTGAGCATCATGCCGTCCAGCGGCCCCGCCGCTCCCGCGCCCGCCACGCCGGCCGCTCCGCCGGCCCCCGTGACCCCCGCGCCCCAGAAGTAGTCGGGCCCGCCATGCCGGGCCGTCGC
>Ga0070670_100002322_pt1 | contig 15664 bp, 10 predicted proteins | sample KBSS63metaG_FD_64665 | JGI IMG/M metagenome (GOLD analysis project Ga0070670, IMG submission 64665) | Switchgrass rhizosphere microbial communities from Kellogg Biological Station, Michigan, USA - KBS S6-3 metaG | ecosystem: Host-associated > Plants > Roots > Rhizosphere > Soil ... | reverse complement strand
GCCAAAGCCACGCCCGCCAAGAGTCCACGCAGACGCCGCGTCGCAGCGCGCCGGCTCGAGGTGATGTACGAGATCTGGTCTGCGGTCGGCGCTTCGCGGTGCCCGGCCTGGTCGTCGAGCCAGCGCTCCGCGTCGTCAAGATCGCTGCCCCGGAGCAGGTAGCTCCCATTCCGGTCGTGACGAAGCCACTCGCCCGTGCGCTGATTCAGACGGGCGTGTCGCTCGACCCATGCCTCGTCCAACTCGAGCGCGTCGATGAGTGCGGTGACACTCGCGTCGAAGTCGTCCTCGGGACGGAGCAGGATCCAGTTCGGGCGCGAGAGCGGGGGCGGTATCTCCAAGCCGTCGACCGAACGCCTCAGGATGGGAATGATCCGCTTGTTCAGCTCGTCCGCGCGCTGGACCTCCTCCCCGCAGACGGTTGAGGACAGCGAGTCGGGGGTGAGCACGAACACCATGACCGTGGCGGACTCGATCCCCGCCCACACGGTCGCTCGCCAATCCGACGCGCCTCCTCTGATGTCCTCGACGTCGATCCAGACGTCTTTGCCGTGCGCTACGAGCGCCTCCGTCAACTGCTGCTCGACGAACTCCATGTCCTCGCGGGCATACGAGATGAACACGTCGGGACGATCCCGCGCCGCGCTGGGCTGCGCCGCGTCCCGGGTGTCACTAGACGCCACGATGCTCGATCACGCTCCGCCCGCACTCGTGGTCTCCGACGACCGCTCGCCTCTCCGCGCAACCTCCTCGATTGCTTGGTTCATCTGCTGCACCCATCCGGACAACTCGGTCGCCAGTACACCTTCGGCCTCGCGCACGAGCCATTCGAGGTCATGCCTCTCCGGCGGTTGGGCATTCCACAGTCGTTGCAGACTCTCGAGCCTGCCTGCGGCCTGGTTGTAGGCGACCAGCGTCGGTTCCACCTGGAGGTAGCCGAGATATGCCACGGCCGCTGCGGCGATGGCAGTCGTCAGCCCGATCCACGCCCCCAGGCCGGCCGCTGCAAGGAGCGTGCCCACGGCGCCGACCATCAGCGCCAGAATCTGGAAAACACGGAGCTGGCGGGAGAGTCGAACAACCTTCGGGTGGAAGTAGTTCAGCTGGTCGCCCACGCGGAACAGGAGATACCTGTCGGCGTCGAGCCGGCTCAGGCCGTCGTCCGCCGCGCTCGCGCCGTACATCTCCGGGGGGAGGGGCCCGGCGTATGGCGTCAATGGTCCGCTGCTGGCGTCGGTGTTCATCAGCCTCTCGTCGAGCGCGTTGAGACGTGCCGCGAGGGCCTCGTCTCGTGTGATGCCGTCGCTGGCGAGCGTGGCATCTGCGTAGACGCCGGTCTGGGTACGACATCGGAAGATCTCGCTCTTGACGGCCTCGGCGGCTCCGCGCAAGAGAACCCAGCGCTTGCCGAAGCCGATGCGGACGGCGGCGGCGATCAGGAGCGAAACGAGTATGGGTGTTGCGACCACGGCCCAGTGAACGGCGTCGCCGAACCGTCCCCCGATGTCGACCGAGTCGTCGAGCAGCGCAAGGAACGTGCCGCCGATCCCCACGACGAGGATCGCGGCCTGGAAGCGGGAGAACGTCGTCCGCGCTCTCTTCGCGAGCGCGTCGTAGCCCGCGAAGGTGCGCCAGGCACCCTTGAGCACGATGTCGTCCTGAAGCTCCCATGCGAGCTCGCGCGCGAATGCCGACGCCTCGTTGCTCGAGATCAGTCGAATCGCCTCTGCCCGCGCGATCTCGTCCAGGTCGGGATCGTGAGGCGTGCCGTTCCGCTCCGGCGTTCGCCGTCGAGCGGCGATGAGATCGGCGACGCCGCCAGTCCTTTCGGCGATCAGGAGCGACCAGCTCCGGCGGACGGCTCCGAGCGCTTCGAGCCGGCTGACCTCACCCCCTCCGATCAGGACCGCGACGACCGGCGACCCTGCCGCGAGCGCCTCCGCGAGTCGAAACAGCCACTCCGTCTCGGCACCCCACTCGCCTCCCGGCGTCAACACGAAGTGTGAGTGGTTCATCTCGAGTGGCACGTGCTCCGGAAGCGGCGCCTCCGGCAACGCGACGAGGCGTTCGGGCGCAACTCCGAGTAACACCGGTCGATCTCCGACATGTCTTGCGACTGACTCACCGACGACGGACATCACGCCCGACGCGGTACCGCCGTCGACGATGGTCGCGCCGACCGTTCGAGCCGCGCTCGAGATACCGGGGCCGATCACGGCGGTTGCCAGTCGCTCGGCCTCGTCGCTGAGACTGTCCGCCCCGCCGACGACGACGATGACCGGACGCCCGCGACGAGCGGTCAGCCCGAGCTCTTCCAGAACGAGTGCTGGATCGGAGCCGTCGTCCGGCCTGGCGACGGAGGCTCGGGTTCCGTTATCGAACGTGATCTCGCTGATCGTGGGTTCAACGTTAGACCCCTCACGAGCGGTATGAAAGATCGGTCTCGTGGCGACCTTGACTTTCGACGACCGCTGCAGAATGCTGGATGCCCGTCGACTGCGGCCGGCAACGTCGTACGACAGGAGGTCTTTCGCGATGCCGACCACCGCCGCAGTCAACGCGACTCCGACCGCGAGTCGGAGAAACTGGTGGGAGGAGGCACGCCATGCCGCTTGAGATCGCGGGCCGCAAGGAGTGGGGCGCGGTGCCCCCGAAAGCGGTGACGAAGCGGGCGCCGTCCGACTTGGCGGGCGTTGCGATTCATTGGTTCGGGAAGCCGCGCGCGGCGGCGGCGCACGACGGCTGCGCTGCCCTCCTGCGTGGAGTGCAGACCACGCACATGGCTCCCGGCGGCCTCGGCGCGAAGGAAGGCGCGAACGACATCGGCTACAACCACGCCGTCTGTCCGCACGGCGTCGCGTTCGACCTTCGTGGATTCGGAGTACAAACGGGCGCGAACGGCGACGCCAGGTCCAACCGCGACTACGCAGCGGTGGTGTACATGGCCGGGAAGGGCGACAGCCTCACGGACCCCGGGGCACGGGTGCTCGCCGAGCTGATTCGCATGTGGCAGGCGAAGGGAGCCGGCCCGCTGGTGAAGCCGCACCACTTCTTCGTCCGCACCGAGTGCCCCGGGACCGAGCTCACGAAGTGGATCGAGCTCCAGCCGTCCCCATGGCTTCGCAGTACCCCGCGTGTCGTGTTGGAGAACGAGACGCCACCGTGGTTCACGGACTTCGTCCACTGGCGCCTCGTACAGGGTGGCGCCCCCAAGCTCCGCCCGAAGAGCGTCCCGAAGCGCATTCCGACGTCCACGTGGGAGGCTCTCGCGCTCACGGAGCGGCTCACAGACCTCGTGGGTCCACAGCAGTCGTTCCTCGACTGGGTCGAGTGGCGCCAGCAGGGCGGAGGACGGGCGACGCGCCCTCGAACTTTCCCCGCGAAGATCCCCAAGGCGTGGGTGGTTTCGCTCGAGCGCCTCGAGCAGTCGTTCGCCGGCGAGCCGGTGGAGCCGGTCACGAGACGCAAGCCGAGTGAGGTCTCGCCGGGGACGACGCCGGCCAAGACGGTCGTCAGCGCGAATACGACTCTCCTCGCGCAGCCGCGCTCGACGCGAAAGGCGCTCGAGCGCTACATGCTCGCCCGCAAGCACGGAGTGTACGACGACGGCGAGGTGCGCAACATCATCGCCCTGTACTGGTCGGCGTCGAAGGACGCGGGACTCGACCCGTTGCTGGTCGTCAGTCAGATGGTGCTCGAGACCGGCAACCTCACCTCGCGCTGGTCGCAACCTCCGCGTCGCAACCCTGCCGGGATCGGTGTGACCGGAGCGCCGGGAGTCGGTATCTCCTTCGCGTCGTGGGACGACGCCGTGACCGCGCACGTCGGGCGTCTCTTGGCCTATGCGGTTCCGAAGGGAAAGGAGAGCTCGGCCGCCCAGCGTCGGCTGATCGACGCGGCGCTGAAAGTACGGCCCTTGCCGGACAACCGCCGCGGTCGTGCCGAGACGCTCGAGGGGCTCGCCGGGTCTTGGGCGATGGATCTGGCATACACCGGGAAGATCGTCCGGATTGCGAACGAGGTAAAGGCCGCCTCCTAGCGTCCGCCCGCCGCGCCCTTCCGACGCTCAGAGGAGACAGAACTTACGCGGTCTCCGGCTTTCCCGTGCGCTTCGCCTTTTCCTGGTCGGACGCGTCGGCCGGGTCGTCGATCGTGCGCATCGCACCGTCGAGCACGACCTTCGTCCATCGTTCGCTGAACCCTGCGAGGAACGCGACGACGACGAAGGCCTCGATATCGAAGGATCTGTCATCGAGCTGTAGGAACGGCGTCTGGATGAGGAACGAGAGAACGACTCCGGAGACCGCACCGATGAGCGGCCGGAAGGAGCCGAGTCGCATCACCCCTACGGCTCCGAGCTCGTGGTCGATCGTGAAGCCTCCACGATGACCCGACATCCGGATCAGGACGCTGATGATGGCGCCTATCGCACCTGCGGCCATGCACGCGTAGAACCTCCGGACGCCGGCGGAGTCGGGGTCGAACAGCCCGAAGATCTCGAGGATGACTCCGGCGACGACTGCCGCGACCGCCACCGCGGGGATGCCGATCACGAACATGCCCTCCACATACCGAAGTCGCGCGCGCTTCTGGCCTGCTTGAAGGTAGTAATCCTCGATCTTGCTCAGCTCTTGAAGCGTTCCGCGGGATAGGCGTTCGAGTCGTACGGCGGCCGTGTCCGTCGCCCGACGTCCCGGACTGCGACGGCGGTCCCGCGTCCCCTCCGGAACGTCCGGCTCGCGGCCGTCACCGCTGGGCGTGTCGGCGCCACCGGGACTCGCGCCGGACGCCTGCGCGGTTCCTTGCGAGCGCTTCCATTCGCTCTCGATGAAGCCCAGGATGTGGACTTCGACCGCGAGGAGCCACTGCATGACGACCGTGCGCTGGAAGCCTTCGAGCCCCCAGGTCGCTTTGATCGCGAGAACGTCGCACTTGTGGAGCAAGTCCGCGACCTTCCGCAGGTCATCTGTCACCCAGTCGGTGACTCGGACGAGCCGGAGATCGGGGGCCCCGGAAACGCCGAAGAGTCGCTGGAGACGTCGACGAACGGCCCCCGGTGGTTCCTGGTGTACTTCGACAAGAGAAACGGCGGATGCCGCCTTGCGACACCAATATGCGTCGAGCACCTCGACGTCGAACCGCTTCTCGAAGGCCGTGAGCTTGTCCGAGAATCGTCGGCGGCTGACCCGCGCTTTCTCGGCATCTTCGTCGCGGACGGCGGTGTCCCACTCGAAGTGCGCTCGAACGACGTCCGAGAACGAGACGAGGCTCGAGGCGGTTCTCGTCTTTCCATCCTCCGGAGACGCCAGGGACGCGTCGTCCAGTGCGGAAACGGCCTCAGACACCCGAACCGGTCCTTTCGCGAGTGGGCTCGCTTCGAGTCATCGCTCTCGGTCGGCCTTGATCGCCGCGTAGTAGTCGTCGACGTAGCCCATGTAGACATCGCGGGGAAAGCCCGGTCCCGGATCGGAGTGGCCACTGTTGTTCGGGAAGGCCTTCGTCGCATCGATGTGGCAACAGAAGCCTCGGGCGCCGGCCTTGAGCTCGTCAACGGTGAGCCAGCGGCGTGGGATCTTGTACTGCCAGGCCCACCTGGCGGCGTTCGCGGCCGACAGTCGCAGCATCCGGTCGTGGGACAGCCACTCGTCACGCGACCACTTCGCGAATCCGGCGTGCTCGATGTGCAGGCCGTCGCTGTTGACTCCCGGGGCCCCCCACGGAATCACGAGATCCGGAACCATTCGCCAGACCTCCTTGTCGTCGACGACGAGCTGGGTGGAGGCCTCCGCGGTCGTCGCGAAGAAGCTCGCGACGCTTGCTGCGGTCCCGCCTTCGGTCGAATGGATGACGACGTGCTTGATCGACGACGCCGTGCGTGGTCCCGAGTCGTGCGCGGCGCGGCGCATCTTCGGGACGATCGTCCAGAGTGGTTCGATCTCGGCCTCGCTCTGCAACTCGGCCGCCTGCTTGAGCAAGCGGACGCAGGTCGAGTCGAAGAGCGGCTCTCCGGCGTGCGCGACACGCGGCTTCGCCGGAATCACCGACGTTCGCAGGGCCTCGAACGTCGGCTTGCTGATCCAGCCGGTCGCCCGGATCCCCATCTGCCTTTGGAAGCCCCTGACTCCTGAGCGAGCGATCCCAGAGGCCTCACCGTGCGCGAAGAGGTCGTCGTAGGTGTCGTCCCAGTCCCCGGGAGCCCACGGAAGGAGGCGCTGGGCGCGGGAGATCGCCCTCTTGATCGCGACGACGTCTGGGCCGGGGTCCGAGGGGGTCTTGCCCTTGGCAGCGGAGTCCGGCGGGAACAGGGGGCGTACGAACTCGACTTCCGGCGGATGCGGGTTGGTGGGATACCTGCTCTTGTGCCAGTTCGGGTCGCCGGATGCCTTCGGGGTCGGCTTCTTCAGTGGCTTTGTTTTGACGGGCATGGGTGGGCGCTCCTTTCCGCTGTGTCTCCATGCAGCCCACGCCTGCGGAGTGGGTGCGATGTCGTCGGCGGTGTAGAGGGAGTGGCTGAGCGAGAAGTCGTAGTGCTCCGGCGCGTTCGGTGCCTTCGTGCCATACATCAACGCCACTTTCGTCAGCCCTTCGGCGAACGCGTGATCCACGAGCTGCTGGACGGTTTCCGCGTCGGCGACCCCGGAGGGGAAGAGCTTCGGTTGCTCGTCAGGAGAGATCTCGAGCGCAGCGACGGCCCTCTTGAGGCTCGACCAGCCTTGGCCGTTCTGCACCCAGGGAAGGGTCGGTAGCAGGATCTCGCCTTCCCATGCGCTGACCTTCTGCGCGATGTCCGCGACCGTGACGCCCTTCTGACGGAAGTCGGTCTCCACGTCCTCGATGTTGAGTCCGATGGCGGGCGACCCCCACTGCTGGCCCACCAGGACGAGGAAGTCCACGTCTTCGGCCTTGCGGCAGTGGAGCCATGGAAAGGTGGGGATGTCCGCGCTCGCGTAGAGCGTGCGCTGATGGTCCCACTTCGATGGATCGCGTCCGACCTCGCCACCGATGTTCAGTGCGGCCCAGCGGATGACGGAGGCCTGGTCGGCGATGTTCTCGACGTTCCCCCCAGGCGTTCGCAGGAGCGCGCCTCGCTGCCTGAACATCCCGAGGTCCGGCATCAGCAGGATCGCCTCGGGGGCACGACGACACAGACGTCGCCGTCGACGCCATTGCCCAACGCCGTGTACAAGAGCATCCTTCGACCCTTCTGCACCCTGGCCGGGGTGCCATCTAGAACCTGACTGCAACGGGGATTTATGCACCTCACACGGGCTGTGTCAATCGTCGCAAGCCACGACGCACGCCTGGACCGGACGCTGTGCCAGCGACGCAGCTTGAACCACCGCGTCTGCCGTCCTATTCTCGACCGGACGCCGAGCAGTCGAAGGCCGTCGGTGCATGCGGCGCGTCCGTGGCCCTTCGCTCGCACGGGTGAGACGTGAAAGGAGGCGCGACATGGAGCAACTGTTCAAGGTGCTGTCGATCGACGGCGGAGGAATCCGCGGAATCATCCCTGCGCTGGTGCTCAACGAAGTCGAACGTCGGACCGGACGGTCGATCTCGAGCCTCTTCGACCTCATCGCGGGCACCTCGACGGGCGGGATCATCACCCTTGGCCTGACCAAGCCGGCCGCGAACGGAGACCCCGAGTACAGCGCTAAGGAGATCGCGGAGCTCTACTCGGGTCGGGGGAAGCACATCTTCTCGAGCCCGATCCTCCACCAGCTCTCATCCGCGTGGGGCCTGCTCGACGAGAAGTACCCGGCGGCAGAGGTCGAGAAGGTGTTCGACGAGTACTTCGGCGAGGCGCGGCTCAAGGACGCGCTGACGAACGTCCTCGTCACCGCCTTCGAGATCGAGCAGCGGACGCCGTGGTTCTTCCGCAGCAGCAAGGCCAAGACTGCCGACGAGTACGACTTTCCGATGAAGAAGGTCGCGCGCGCTACCTCCGCGGCGCCTACCTACTTCGAGCCGCTCAGGCTCGACGGCGAGGGGGACGACAAGGGCAAGCACTGGGCGCTCGTCGACGGCGGGGTCTACGCGAACAATCCGGCGATGTGCGCACTCGTGGACGCGCGCACGCTCTACGGCGCCGAGGACGTGCTCGTTCTCTCGCTCGGGACCGGGGAGCCGACCGAGGGGCTTCCGTGGAAGGACGCGAAGGACTGGGGACTCGTGGGGTGGGCTCGTCCGCTCCTCGACATCGTGTTCGAGGGTGTCAGCGACACGGTCGGATACCAGATCACCCAGCAGTGCCCCCCGGTCGACGGCAAGCGCCGATCGGTCCGGCTCCAGGTACAGCTTCCACAGCTCAAGACCGCGATCGACGACATCGACGACGCGACGGAAGCGACGATCGAGGCCCTGCAGGGCGTGGCCGAGCAGCTGATTCGAGACAGGACGGCCGATCTCGCCGAGATCTGCGAGCAACTCGTAACGCCCGGCGTCGCCTAGTTCGACCGGACAGCGCGCGTGTCGCCGTCTCGGCGGACTACGAGCCGTGTGCTTCGTGGATCAACCGCTCAGCTGCGCGATGCGCGAGTGCGGCGATCGTGTTTGACGGATTCGGGCCGACCGGGCCCGGCATCATCGATCCGTCCACGACGAGGAGGCCCGGGTACCCAAAGACGCGGCCATACGAGTCGACCACGCCCTCCTGTTCGTCCCGGCCCATCGGACAGCCCCCGAGCGGATGAACGGTCACCACGCGGCTCAGGTGCCAGGGCGGGTTGTCCAGGAACTTTCCGTTGAGCACCTGCGCGACGTCACGCGCGGTGCCGCGAATCTGCTCGAAGAACGCGTTCGAACGGCGTGTTCGCCAGTCGATGTCGAGATACCCGTCCTCGGTGAGGGACATGTTCCCGTCCGGGATGTCCCTCCCCATCCCGAACAGGAGCATCGCCGACGACGAGAGTGCTGCCGCCCCGAACGCGGCCGAGATCTCCCGGCCGATGTCCGCACGGCGGTCGATTCGTAGCCACTTCCTGACGAGCCGTACCGCTAGCCGGAACACGCGGCGCAGAACGGCCGGGAGGTTGCCGGTCTCCATGATCCAGCTCGCGATCTGCGGCTGACCGCCATCCTGAATGTAGTACGCGCGCCCGGGACCGCCCTCGAGGGCGTCGGGCACGCGAATCGTGCTGGTGATCACCGGCCCATATCCCGGATCGAGGATGCGGGCCCGAGGGTCGGGGCCATCCTCGACGCACTCGAGCGCGAACGTGAGCAGGTCTCCGTTTCCGCAGAAGCGCGTTCCCAAGCGCGAGCTGAGCTTCGGGAACGCATGTCGGTTCTTCAGCAGGAGGTAGGTGCTGCCGAAGGTGCCCGCCGCGAGCACGAGCCGGTCGCACGTGATCGTCTGCACCGGGAGCGGACTTGTGCGCTTCTCGCCCTCGACCGCCTCGGAGTGGTCGACGTACCCGACCTCGTAACCGCCTTCGGGTCGCGGCGCGAATGTCTTCACCTCGCACCGCGCGAAGATTGACGCTCCGTGGCGCAGTGCCGCGTCGGAGAGGTAGGTGAAGTCGAGGGTGTTCTTCGAGCCGTAGTTGCAGCCGATGTTGCATTCTCCGCAGAGGCGGCACGTCAGCCGTACCCGGCCGTGGATGTTGTCGGGCTCATGGAGAATCGGGGCGCCGAGGGCCGGCTCGCCGTCGGCGGAGAACGAGACCGCGAGCTTGGGCAGCTGCCACTCGAGCCCGAGTCGCTCGGCCGCGAGGTGCAGCGCGTTCGTCTTGTACGTCCGGTCGAACGCCTCGCGCGAAGGGTCGCGTCGCGCCGGATCGGGCTCGAACGGATACGGGTTGGCATTGAGTGTCGTCTCGTGCCGCTCGTAGTAGGGCTCCAGGTCCTCGTACGTCACCGGCCACGTCTCGAGCTCGTCGCGCACGAAGGTGCCCCTGTCCTTTCTGATGAGCACGTTCGAGTACACGAGGGACCCGCCGCCGAGCCCGCTCGAGACGATGCCGCCGAGACCGCGGAACGACCAGACGTTGAAGATGCCCTGGAGACCCTCGCTGGGGTCCCAGAGGCTGCGCGCGGTCTCCCACGGGCTACGCGCGAAGGAGCCGGGCGGGTAGGCCTTGCCCCGCTCGAGGAGGCAGACCGACAGCCCCGCCTCCGACAGCCTCTGCGTCATCACCGACCCGCCGAACCCCGAGCCGACGACGACGACGTCGAAGTGCGCGTTCGGCTCTGGGGTGCGGTGCGCGGTCATCTCTCCCTGCCGCAGACGTCCATTCTGCGTCGCCTAGGCTGCGAAGTCCAGTAGCGTGTTCTTGACCGTCGGCACGGGCGGCCGTACAGTCGGCACGAGGGTACGCATGCCTCGCCGTCGAGGAGGGAGCCTTCATGGACGGACGGAGCCGCACCGTTCGACCGTGAGCACGAACGCCATCTTCGAGCCCCTGAGCCTCGGGGCCCTCACGCTGAAGAACCGGGTGTTGCGGTCGAGCGTCGCGGGCCGGTTCGACAACTACGACGGATCCGGCACCGCGGTGCGCATGAACTGGGACGTGAAGTTCGCACGCGGCGGCGTCGGCGCGATCATCTCCTCGAATGCCCCGATCCACGAGCGTGGCCACATCGTTCCCGGGTACGCCTATCTGGACACCGACGAGCGCATGCCGTTCTGGCGCGAGCTCGGGAAGCGGGTGCACGAGCACGACTGCCGGTACATCGTGCAGCTCGTCTTCGCGGGGCGGGAGCGCATTCTCCCGGGCCTCCGCTACGAGTCGGCGCTCGGAGCGACCGACGACCCGGAGCCCATCAACGGCTTCCCGTGCCGAGCCCTGACCACCGAGCAGATCCGTGAGGTCACGGGCTGGTTCGTGCAAGCCTCGCGGCGCGTTCGGGAGGCCGGGCTCGACGGGATCGAGCTCGCAGGCGCGAATGGCATGCTCTTCACGCAGTTCCTCAGCCCGGCGATAAACACGCGCAAGGACGACTACGGGGGGACGCTCCAGAACCGTGCCCGCTTCGCGCTGGACGTGGTCCGGGCGATTCGCCGCGAGGTCGGCTCCGACTTTTGCCTTGGCTTCAAGATCAGCGTCGACGAGGCCCCCCGCGAGCTGCTGCCGTGGCTCGGGCGCGGCAACCCGATGGAGGACGTCGTTCGCGTCTGCGGCTGGCTCGAAGAGGCCGGCGTCGACTACATCCACGTGAGCGCCGGCACGGGCTTCCCGCATCCCCGAAACCCGGCTGGCCGCTTCCCGGTGAAGGAGGTCGTGAAGACGTACGACACCGTGCTCTCGAGCGGGCCTCGCACGCTCCGTAACTACGTCGTCTTCCGAACGTGGCCGCTGAGTGCCGTGTTCCGCTGGTGGTGGCAGCGGCCGGCGAAGCGTCTCGGCGTCGAGGGGATCAACCTGCCCGGGTCGCGCGCAGTGAAGCAGGCTGTTTCTGTGCCCGTGCTGTGCACGGGTGGCTTCCAGACCGCTTCCGTCATCTCGGGCGCGATCGAACGCGGTGACTGCGACGGCGTGACAATCGCGCGCCCGCTCGTCGCCAATCCCGATCTCGTCCGTTTGTTCGAGCAGGGCCACGACTCCCCGCCCCGGCCGTGCACGTACTGCAACAAGTGCCTCTTCAACTTCATCGAGAACCCGCTGGGCTGCTATGAGGAGTCACGCTTCGACTCCCCGGAGGCGATGGTCCGCGAGATCCTCTCGGTGTTCGAGGAGCCTTCCTACTCGGGTATGTCGATGCCGACCGGAGTCGTGTGACCACGGTCGACACGAGCACCATCTTCGAGCCGCTGCGATTCCGGGCGCTCGAGGTGAAGAACCGGGTGTTCCGGTCGAGCCTCGCGGGCCGCTTCAACAACTACGACGGGACGGGCAACCAGGCACACGTCAACTGGGATCTGAAGTTCGCACGAGGCGGCGTGGGCGCGATCATCTCCTCGAACGCTCCGGTCCACCCGCGTGGCCTGATCGTCCCGAACTACGCGCACATCGACCGTGACGAGACCGTCCCGTTCTGGCGCGAGGTCGTTCGGCGCGTGCACGAGCACGACTGCCGCTACCTCGTCCAACTCGCCTTCTCGGGCCGCCAGCGCGACCTGGGCGGCATCCAGTTCGACAAGGGCTGGAGCTCGACGGACAAGCCGGAGCCGATTCACGGGCTGCGGTGCGAGCGCATGACCGTCGAGGACATCCGCGAGCTCGTCCGTTGCTTCGCAGACGGCGCCCGCCGTGCGCGCGAGGCGGGAGCTGACGGCGTCGAGGTCCACGGCTGCAACGGCTACCTCATCACGCAGTTCCTCTCGCCCGCGGTCAACAATCGCAAGGACGACTACGGCGGCTCGCTCGGGAACCGTGCGCGGTTCGCGCTCGACGTCGTTCGGGCGATCCGCGCGGAAGTCGGAGACGACTACCACCTCCAGTTCAAGATCACGGCAGTCGACTACGGGAAGGACCTCTTCCCGTGGAGCGCGAGAGGCACGACGATCGAGGAGTCGGTGCAGGTGTGCAAGTGGCTCGAGGAAGCCGGCATCGACGCTTTCCACGTCTCGTCCGGCAACTCGTTCCCGCACCCGCGCAATCCGGCCGGCGACTTCCCGATCCAGGATGTCGTTCGCGGCTACGACACGATGATCTCGAGCGGGAAGCACACGTTCCGGAACTACCTTCTGTTTCGCGTCTGGCCGTTCAACCGGGTGTTCAAGTGGGCGTGGGAGCGCACCTCCAGAGGCCGCGTCGAGGGGATCAACCTCGCGGATGCGCGTGCGATCAAGGAAGCCGTGTCCGTGCCGGTGCTCTGCACCGGCGGTTTCCAGACCGCCTCGCTCATAGCGGCCGCGATTGCGCGCGGCGACTGTGATGGCGTGACGATCGCGCGACCGCTCATCGCCAATCCGAACCTGGTCGAGCTCTGGCGGGCAGGGCACGACCGTCCCCAGCGCCCGTGTACGTACTCCAACAAGTGCCTGATCAACCAGCTCGAGAATCCGCTCGGCTGCTACGACGAGAGCCGATTCGACTCGCGCGACGACATGGTGCGGGAGATCCTCAGCGTGTACGAGCCGCCGCAGTTCGTGCAGTGAGCGACGCAATCTTCGAGCCGCTCCGATTCAAGAACCTCGAGGTCGCGAACAGGGTCTTCCGCTCGAGCATCGCGGGTCGCTTCGACGGGTGGGACGGGTCGGGTCAGCAGGCGCGAATCAATTGGGAGGCGCGCTTTGCCCGCGTCGGTGTGGGCGCCATCATCTCGGCCTGGTGCGGCGTTGACCGCCGCGGTCTGATTGTCCCGGGCTACGCGTCGATCGAGCACGACGGCCGCGTGCCCTTCTGGCGGGAGCTCGGAGAGCGCGTGCACGAGCACGGCTCGAAGTTCATCCTGCAGCTCGCACACGCGGGACGGCAGCGGGACATTCCCGGAATCGAGTTTCGAAGAGGGCTGAGCTCCACCGGCAAAGCGGATCCGTTGCACGGCTTCGAGGCCGAGCGAGCGACGCCGGCGCAGCTCGACGAGATCGTGGGTGCGTTCGCCCGCGCAGCTCGTCGCGCGCGAGAAGCAGAGCTAGACGGCATCGAAATCCACGGTGCGAACGGCTATCTCTTCACGCAGTTCCTCTCGTCGGCGATCAACGACCGCACGGACGAGTACGGAGGCGCGCTTCTGAACCGCGCTCGCCTCCTACTCGAGGTCGTGCGCGGGGTGCGTGCGAGTGTCGGCGACGACTTCCACGTGCAGGTCAAGATCAGCGCCACCGAGCGAGCCGACGCCTTCCTCTTCTGGCTTCGCCGCGGGAACACGACCGCCGACTCGGTGCAGGTGTGCCAGTGGCTCGAGGAGGCCGGGGCGGACGCGATCCACGTCTCGGCCGGGAGCACGTTTCCGCACCCGCTGAACCCCGCAGGCGGGATGCCGCTGCGGGAGGTGCGCGACAACTACGACGGCCTGATCTCGAGTGGCATCCACGCGTTCCGGAACTACCTCCTCTACCGGACCCCGCTCGTGAACCGCCTCATGCAGCGAAGGTGGGAACGGTCGGAGGACGAGGTGGAGGGCGCGAACCTTCCGGACGCGCGCGCAATCAAGGAAGCGGTCTCGATCCCGGTTCTGTGTACGGGCGGCTTTCAGACCGCGTCGGTCGTACGCGATGCGCTCAGCTCGGGTTTGTGTGACGCCGTCACGATCGCGCGGTCGCTCGTCGCGAACCCGGACCTGCTCGATGTCTGGCGCGCGGGGCACGACCGGCCTGAGCGACCGTGCTCCTACTGCAACAAGTGCCTCTTCAACCTGCTCGAGAATCCGCTCGCCTGTTACGACGAACGGCGCTTCGATTCGAGGGAGGCGATGATCGCCGCGGCGTATGCCGTCTTCGATCCGCCGCCGTACGGGCCCGGCTAGCGCTGATTTGGGCCGCGCTCCGACTCGACGGCTGCTCCCTCGTGAGCTCGAGCGTTCGACGGAGCGTGTCGGTCACCGAGGAGAGGTGGCGGCAGCGGCGCCGTGGGCGACGCGGCCAAGCACTGTCGCCAGATCTGCCGGGACGAGCTCCTTCGACTTCGGATCATCCTTGTCGTCGGGCCACCGCACGAGCCGGATCGTTCCCTCCGCGATCTCGATGCCCGTGATGTCGCCGTCGCCGAATGAGCAGCAGCCCGTGTTGAAGTAGCACGGCGGATCGATCGTGATCGGCGGAGGCCCTTTCTCGCGCGCCTCTGCCCGGGCCCATTCGATCCGGGCATGGAGGTCGGCCAGTTCGTCCGCGCCAGCCTTCGCTGCGCGGCGGGACTCGAACTCCGCCTGGAGCTCAGGCACCGACTTCTCGGACTTGGGAGGTTTGCTGTCCCAGAACACGGGTCGGTGTGTATGCCCCGAGATGATCACCGGCTTGTCAGGATGGCCGCGAGCCCAGCTGAACATCGCTTCGTCATGGCGCGCTCGGAGCTCGAAGTGGTTGGAAGGGGTCGTCGAAGCCATCTTCAGGCGTCGCTGCAATGGACGCCAGACGTGGCGGACCACCTGCTTCGAGAACCACTTGTACTTGTCGCTGTCCAGCGTGCCCTGGTGACCGTGGACGAGGAATAGGAGCCCCAGACGCTTTCCACCGCGCACGACGCGCAGCTTCAGAGCCTCGCGCACGTGACACTCCGGAAAGAACGTGTCGCCCCCGAGGTACTTTGCGAACTCCTTCGGATTTCGCCACTGGTCGTCGTGGTTCCCCCAGAAGCGCTCGTAGCGTCCCGCCTTCAGGAACTGCGCTTCGAGCTCGAGGGTGTCCTTGTACTGCTCGACGACCTCCTTCGGCGCACACTCCCAGAGCTCCTCGACGTCGCCGAGGGAGTAGAGCGTGAACCCCTCCTCGAGGTAATAGGCGATAGCGGCGGAGTACGCTCGCTCGCAGCGCATGAAGTCGTCTGCGCCGTCCCTCGCCCCCTTGTGGTGGTCCGAAAAGATGACGATCCGCGCCGTGTCGAGGTCGATCTCGTGCTCCTCGGTGGCGGCGTCGGCGTAGACGCGGTTCAGTGCCTTCGCGACGTCCCTCTTGTACTTCTCGGGGTCGACTTGCTCGGAGCTCATCGCCGGCCGAGCTCCTGCGGCACGTAGGCGCATCCGGCGGAAGCCGTGGGTGCGAGCCGCAGCATTGCTCGCCTGACGGTCACTCCCTCACCTCCTGGGTGTGCGGAGTCTAGTGGGCCTCGCGTGATTTGTCACG
>Ga0070670_100002320_pt1 | contig 15679 bp, 11 predicted proteins | sample KBSS63metaG_FD_64665 | JGI IMG/M metagenome (GOLD analysis project Ga0070670, IMG submission 64665) | Switchgrass rhizosphere microbial communities from Kellogg Biological Station, Michigan, USA - KBS S6-3 metaG | ecosystem: Host-associated > Plants > Roots > Rhizosphere > Soil ... | reverse complement strand
TCGGCGCTGTCGTGAAGCGCAATCACGTAGTCCGGCTTCGGAAATCTTTCATAAAGGCCATCGCGCATAACGGCGCGCGCGCCGTCGACTACCTCTTCAGCAGGTTGGCCGATTATTACGACCGTCCCGTGCCATTGGGCTTTCAGTTCCGACAACAGTTTTGCGGTGCCGAGCATGTTGGTGATGTGGATGTCGTGACCGCAGGCATGCATGACGCTGACTTCCTGGCCCGCATCGTTCAACATTTTCACTGTGCTCGCATAAGGCAGTCCGGTTTTTTCGGCGACTGGTAGGGCGTCGAGCTCGGTGCGCAATAGTACAGTTGGGCCGGCGCCGTTTTTCAATACCGCCACGACGCCGTAGCTCGTTAACGAAGCTTGCTCGTATTTGCCGACGCGCTCGGTGACTGTGAAGCCCAATGCGCGCAACTGCGTCGCAAAGAAGGCGGCCGTCTTCTCTTCGTGATGCGAAAGCTCGGGCGCCGCGTGGAGGGTTTTGTAGGTGGACACCAGCGAAGCGAGATCGCGATCGATCAAGGCATCGAGCGGCTGTTGTGCCGCCAGTTCCGCAGCCGTTATACAAAAGAGCAGTATTAAATAGGTTAATTTGCGCATGAGTCTGCTCCAGACATTGTAGGGGCGGACCTGTGTGTCCGCCCCTCTTGTTCCCCTCGCGGGCGCACACATGAATGCTCCCCCACAGCAGCGGGCGCACACATGGGTGCGGCCCTACAATTTCAAACGAACAACCTGATCAACTCACTGATCCGCGCCAGGTGAAAGTCATCATGCTCGGCCTGAAAGTACAGCATGTCTACCAAACGCATCGGCACGTTCAGTCTTGGGTGATGAGCAACTCCGGCGAACTGTTCCAAAGTGAGAGCGTCGAGACGATCAACCAGCTCGCTTCGCCGGCTGCGAAAGGCGGAGAGGATCGTTTGCATCGGCAGTTGATTGTGGTCCGCTTCGTAGGTCTTGCGGTTTGACATGTCCGCCGGATGCAACGTCGTGGCGCCGGCCAGGTATTCATCAAGCCTGCCGCTGACAAGCGCCTCCAGGTCGAGCAGATGTCCGGCGTTTTCCTGAACCGACCAGCGCTCGCCATCACGTTTGGTCAGAATCTCAGGTGAAATGGACTTCACCCGATCTTCGAGTCGCGCCGGAGTGCCGCGGAGACGTTCAATCATCTCCGGAAAAACTTCAACCGGAAAGGTGAATTGGAAAGTGCGGTCAGTCCATTTCAGATATTTCGACATTTGTGAGGGAGCCTTTGGTCAAGCGATTTAAGAAAAGCAATTTTCCATTTCTCATTTCAAATTCTTCATTTGTCATCCCCGGTCGCCTTGTGTAGAAGCGGACTTGTCCGAAATGCAACGATCCGTTTAGAAAGCGGACTTGTCCGCCCGCCACTGCGGGGCACAAGTGCCCTAGCTAAACGAAGAACGGAAAACGATGACAAATGAAAAATTTCAAATGAGAAATGGAAAATGTCGTTCTGTCTTCACCCGTGAAGTGCTCGTCAGCTACTCAACGGCATCGATGCCTTTCTTGGTCTCGCTGATCGCGTCGTTGATTTCATCGATAGCTTTCCGACGATAGCCGCCCTTATCAGACGTAGCGCGCTCGAGGTTTTCTTTGGCAGCTTTTAGATTATCGAGCGCCGCCTGCATGTGTGGCTGATCAGGTGCAGCGATTACCGCATGATTGTGACGGCGATCATAGGCGATGCCGGCGTTGACATACTCGATGGCCCGGTTGACGTGCTCGATGGCCTTCACGCGATGCCCGCCCTTGTTGGCGACAGCGGCCTGAAGTTGAGCTCTGGCCTGTTGTAAATCAACACGCGCGGCTCGCATGAAAGGTTGATCCGCGTAGGCTAGCGCGGCGATAGAAACGAGCAGGATGACAATTCCCAGTACGCGATTTCTGTTCAGCATGAACGTTAAATCTCCTTCGTAGTTGGATTGGAAAACAACGCCCGCGAGGTCGGAAATGAAGCGCGCTCATATTACAGGGTAGAGGGCAAAGCGGAAAGGGGTAAAGGGTTAAAAGGGTAAGAGGGTAAGAGGGAAACGGAAGCAAGTGGAATTGGCACGCTTCACCTTTTACCCTCTTTCCCCTTCGCCCTTACTTGTCGCTTGGCTCGGTGAGGCTGAACCAGTTTCCGGAGTTGTCTTTGAAGACGGCTTCGATTCCGTATGGCCGTTCGGCGGGCTCGGACACAAACTGCACACCTTTTGATTTCAATTCTTCGTAAGTCCCCCGGCAGTCGTCGGTATGAAAAGCGCCGGCGCCGAGCACGCCCTTGTTCATGATTTCTCGCAACTGCGCTGCGGTTGGTTCGTCCATCAACATTCCCGCTTTTGGTTCCATCAGGATCAGCTCAAAGTCGGGTTGGTCGGGAGCCGTGACAGTCAGCCAGCGAAAGTCTGCGCCAACCATCGCATCCGTGTGCAACTTGAAACCGAGCTTGTCGCGATAGAAATTCAGCGCCTCCTCCTGATTGTTAACGAATATGGTCGCGTGCGACATCTTGCGAATCATTTGAGTTCTCCTGCGGAAGATTTTGATGAGGATAGGGGATCTTCGGAAAAGGTGCTTATCGAAAATTGCTAAAGCCTGTTTGTCCAAAGTCCAACGCCCAAAGTCAAGATAGCCTAACGGACTTTGGACATGGGACGTTGGACTGGTTTAAAGCGGCTCGAGGCCGTACATCACGAGGAAACATCCGGGCACCTGGCGCTTCGCCGCCTGTGTCTGCCGGCTGTGCTCGCGAAACGTGATCGGCGCATGGCCCACCGACTTGTGAAACAAGGCGCTGAACGATCCCAGGCTTTGGAAGCCCACTTCGAAGCAAACGTCCGTGACGCGCAGTTGGTCCGCGCTCAGGAGTTCTTTGGCTCGTTCGATGCGCCGCTCGATCAGGTATTGGTGCGGAGTCTTATTAAATGCCTGCCGGAACAAACGCAGAAAATGAAAGCGAGAAAAACAGGCGTGACGGGAAATCTGTTCCAGATCGAGCGGGAGGTCGTAACAAAGATCGATAAACTTTCGCGCGCGGTCGAGCCGTTCGAATATTTCCGGCGCTGTCATTGGCGCGTCAGCTGGCGCTTCATCGATCGTCGTTCGCATGGGCGTTCTATTTAGCTCTTTGAGGACGCTGCGTCAAGAGTGACACAGGAATATTGGTGGGGAATTACGCGGATGCAACGCCGATCAGAAGATCAATGGGAACTGAATACTAACCTGTTTGAGGCCTGGTTTTTTCCTGTTCAGATCCGCGCGTATCCGCGTTCATCCGCGGCTAGTTCAGCTCACTCGAAGCTTTTGCGCGCGCAAGGTTATAATGACGCGTACAGAACAACGCATTCGTAACGAGGAATATTGATGAGTTTCGACAATGGTTCAGCACGCCCGCAGCGCGTGCGTTTTGACGGCCGCATACTTTTTCTTACCGAAGACACTTCTCTTATCCGGCGGCAACTGGAAGCTGAAGGCGATGAACGCAGCCGGCTGGAAACAGAACTTTCCGATCGCCTGCTCGCCGACGACCTGTCCTTGATGAGCAACATCTCGACTGACGAGATCACGCCCGGCTGGGTTTGTTTCTACTACGACGAAACACTGGGCCAATATGTTTACGTCGGCATGCGCGAAGCCGCAGTGAAGAAAGACGAAGTTAAAAATGGCGGCTTTGCTGTGGTCGTTTCCGGCTTGTCGAAAGGCTGTGGCTCTTCTCGCGAAACGGCGCCATACGCCGAGAAGGCGGCGGGCATCCAGCTGGTCATTGCCAAAAGCATCGAAAAAATTTACGGCCAAAACTCACAAAACATCGGTCTCTTAACCTCGACTGACTTTGGTTTGATTGAGCGTATTCGGCGGGGCGAGGAGATTGCGCTCGACGAGTTTACCAAAGGCCTTGATCCGATCTCCCAATCAATCGTGCAGTATGGTGGCCTATTCAATTACAACAAAGCCCGTCTTGGTGGAGAAGTATCTCCGCCACCCGTCGCAACTCAGTCACTAACCCGGCAACTGGTCGAGGTGGGCGAGGTAAGCCGCGCTGAGGCTGACAGCCAAACGTTTCAAAACGTAATTGCGCAGGCTGTTGGTACTTCACAGCCGCAGCGGCCGATGACGATCGTCGAAAAAATTATCGCGCGCCACGCCTTCGTCAAAGCCGGACAAGTCGGCGTTGACTCCGTGAAACCAGGTGACGCGTTATTTGCGGTAGTTGATGTGCGCTTTTCTCACGAGTATGTGACGCCGATGGCTGAGTCGCTCTTCAAGCAGTCGCTCGGCGCTGAGGCGCGCGTGACGGAGCCGGAATCAGTGTTTGCGTTTCGCGATCATCTGACGTTTCTGAACAAGGTGATGTCGCCCAAGCATCGTGAGCTTGGTCTACTGGAAAAAGCGGATGGCCTGGCGACTACGCAGGCTGACTTCACTGCCAGGCAAGGCATTCGACTTTACGGTGAAAATCCGGAGGGCGGCTCGGAAGCGATTTGCCATAACGCGGTCGTCGAAGACCTCGCGCTGCCCGGTCAAATTGTTATCGGCACTGACTCGCACACCTGCATGGCTGGCGTGCTCGGCTGTTTTGCGTTTGGCGTCGGCTCGACTGACATGGCAAACGCGTGGTTCACCAAAGACATTCGCATCAAGGTTCCCGAGACGGTTCGTTATGTTTTGAAAGGACGCAAGCGCGCCGATGTGGCGGCGAAAGATGTGATGCTGGTGATCCTGGCGAGCGACTACATGAAGACCAGCAAGGGCATCGGCAAAGTTTTGGAGTTTGCGGGCGACGATCTCAAGAATTGGGCGATGGATGAACGGGCTACGTTAACGAATATGTCGGTTGAAGCGGGCGGGACGACCGGCATCATCGAACCTGACGAGAAAACGCTTGAGTACATTGTAAAGATGCGCGGGCTGGATGCGGAGGAAGTGCGGAAGGGATTTACTTACAGCGATCAGGACGCCGAGTACGCCGCAGTGTTTGAAATTGATCTTGACGAGATTCGACCGATGGTGGCCCTGCCAGGCGATCCGCGCAACGGCATTCCCATCGACTCACTCGAAGAAGAAGTGCGAATCGACGCTGCCTACGGCGGCTCCTGCACGGGCGGCAAGATGGCGGACATGGATATGTACGCCGAGGTGTTGCGGAACGCGCTGGCGCAGGGCAAGCGAGTCGCGCCGGGCGTTCATCTCTATCTGCAGTTTGGTTCGCAGAAGATCAAGCAGTACGCGCGCTCCAAAGGTTATCTCGAAATTTTCGAACGCGCGGGCGCGGAGTTGATCGACCCTTCATGCGGCGCCTGTATCAACGCCGGCCCGGGCGCGTCTCCGTCTGCTGAGACGGTCACGGTCAGCGCGCAGAACCGCAACTTTCCCGGCCGCAGCGGCCCAGGGAAGTTGTACCTCGCGTCGCCTTACGTGGTCGCTGCCTCCGCGATCGCCGGCAAGATCGTCGAGCCGTTTGAGTTCCTGCGACAACCTGAATTGGTTGAGGCTTAGTCGCGCGCTCAACAAGATAGTCTGACGGGTAGTTTCGCAATTTCAGTTTTCCTCTGAGCCTTCTTTGTGCTCTTTGTGTCTCTGTGGTGAATTCGCTGGGACAAACATCCACCACAGAGACACAGAGGTCACAAAGGCCGCATAGAGGTTTTCATGCCGCCACTACCTCGATATTTCGAATTTTGCCTAAACACGAACAGGAGTTATTCCCCGCTTGAAGCGTAATTCATCCGACCGCCTAACTTTCATCCTTTCCAAAACAATTCTTATCTGCCTCGTAACTTTCGGGTGGCTCTGCGGCGTGGCGCAAGCGCAGACAACTGCAGCGGAATTCATCAAGCGCGGCAAGGAATTGTTGGAACAGAAACAGTATTACGCCGCCAGCCAGGCTTTCGATGCGGCGGTCAAACTCGATCCGTCATCAGCCGAGGCTTACTGTTTTCGCGGCAAGCTGCAATTGGATCGCGATAAGGGCAACGCCGATCTCGACAAGGCTATTGAGTTGAAGCCGGATTACGCCGCGGCTTATTACGAGCGCGGTTTGAATAAGGACTTGGCGAACGATCAAGCGGCCGCGCTGCGCGATTACAACAAAGCGATTGAACTCAACCCGCGCTTTTTCGATGCCTATCGAACTCGCGCGGTGCTTTATCTGCTGCAACGCAAAGACTCGTTAGCAATCGCCGATTACAGCAAGATGATCGAGCTGAAGCCTGACGGCGAAAGTTATTACATGCGCGGAAATAGTTATTTGGAGATTGGGCAGGACGCGAAAGCTATCATCGATCTAACCAAGTCGATCCAACTCGATCCTACCTACTACTGGAGTTACATGCAGCGCGCCAAGGCTTACCGTCACTTGAAACAAATCAAACTAGCCCAAGCTGACGAAGTTAAGGCGGCGCAAATCGGTCCACCGAAAATTGATTGATAGCAAACAGCAAACAGCGAACAGCAGACAGCAAACAGCGAACCGTACGCGGCCTGGTCGTTAGCTGGAAAACGGAATCGATATAGCAGGTTGGCTGTTCGCTCTTTACGCAAGCCCCGTGAGGTTTCCTGATGCGCCGGGCGCGAGCAGTCGTGCGACCAGGTGATGCATGCGGCCAAAGTCTATTGGCTTGGTCAGGTAACCGGAAACGCCGACGTCGTAAGCCGCGCGTTGAAACCCTTCAGTCCCGTGTGCCGTTACGGCAATCACCGGAACATGCCGCAGCGCTTCTTTCTCGCGGATCCGCCGCGTGGCGCCCAGTCCATCGAGCCGCGGCATACTAATGTCCATCAGAATCAAGTTGGGCAAGGTGCAAGAGGCGACGCTGATCGCTTCTTCACCGTCAGTCGCGGTCACCACTCGATAACCTTCCTGTTGCAGATCCAGGCTCAGCATGGCCACGTTATCGGCAGAGTCGTCCACTACCAAAATCAAGAATTTATTCGCGGAGTCGCGTTCAGGCCGAGGAGTTTCGCTCTCGTTCGGTAGCGCGTCGCTGATGGTATCGAGCTGTGGCAGTGCGGAGGTCGCTCGAGGATCCTTGAATTCCATAGTTTGACGATTATAGGACACGCGAGCTGTTAGTTGGCTATCCACCGCACTCTTGTGACACTTAAAACACGCTGCGTGAGGTTCGTCACGAGATTGGCATGCTCTTATCTTCTGTGCACAGAGTTTTCAAACCAGTTCATATAACGCTCACTCACGATTTTGGTCGCCACAAGCGAAACGTTAAACTACGAACCAACATATGCCGCTGAGACCGATAGTCCAATATCCCGCCGCAGTTTTGCTGACACCGGGCGATCCTGTTACCAACTTCGATGCGGAACTGCAATCGCTGACACAGGACATGTTTGAAACTATGTACGACGATCGCGGCGTGGGTCTGGCGGCCCAACAGATCGGGTTGGGTCTGCGTCTGTTCGTGATGGACTGCGACGGCATCAAGCTGGTGGCGGCGAATCCGGAAATTCTTTCCGCCACCGGGGAGCAAAACGGCGAAGAAGGTTGTTTGTCGGTCGGCAAAGTACATGCTGACCTGAAACGCGCGGAACGTGTGGTGCTGCGAGCGCAGGACGTCAAAGGAAAAATCTTTGAGCGAGAAGCGGCCGGACTGGCCGCGCGTTGCTTTTTACACGAGACCGATCACTGCGACGGCATATTGTTCATCCGTCACCTCAGTCCGCTCAGAAGAGATCTGGTGTTGAGGAAATTTCGCAAGCTGAAGAAGAAGTGAAGATTTGGCCGCGGATTTACGCGGATAGGCGCGGATCTGAGAAGAACATTTTTCAATCTGTTGACGATTTAATCTGATCCGCGTTTCTCCGCGTAAATCCGCGGCTAGTTTTTGCCGCGCCTCGGAAGCTCATAGCCAGCGGTTGTAGAAGAGAATTGCGATTGCGAAGGCGAAGGCTGAGATGCCCGCCAGGAGAAACAACACCGGCGAGATGCGAGTCGATCGCATGGGCGAATTCTTCATGATCTCTTCGCGCACGCGGCTGTTGAGCGCCAGGAGAATTTCCAAAGCGCCGATCAGGACAAAGAAACCAGCAGCGATATATTTCCACATAGCTTCCAAAGAATTACTCTATTTGAATTTTAGCCTGCGGAGCAGGCGGTAGCGTAAAGCCTGGGGTGGAGCGTAGTGGAACCCCAGGTAAACAGCCAATCGAACCTGAGCCCACGAAGTGGGCGGCAGTGTAGCGAGAAGACTGCCGCCCACTTCGTGGGCTTTATTCTTTAACCGACCGTCCCTGGGGTTCCGCTACGCTCCACCCCAGGCTTTACGCTACCGCCTGCTCCGCAGGCTAGGTTGCGGTGTTCGGTCGCCTTGTAAGCCTACTTCGGGCGTTGTCCCCAGGTCGGCGGCGGCGGTTCCTTCGCGGCGCGATCCACCGGTCGCTCCTTCAAGAGTCGCAGCCCTTCAGTAACCGCGCGCTCGAGTTGCGGATCGCGCCCGGCTATCACATCTTTCGGCCAGTTCTCCACATCGATATCCGGCCCGACGCCTTCGTTCTCCACGGCCCACTTGCCGTCCCGCGTGAAGAAGCCGCCGCGCGGCGCGATCATCGTGCCGCCATCGATAAACGGCGGCGTGTCGGCCGTATGGACCAGCCCGCCCCAGGTTCTTTTGCCCACGAGCGGCCCAAGCTTGCGGCGCTTGAACATGTAAGGCATCAGATCGCCGCCCGAGCCGGCCATCTCGTTAATGATCATTACCTTTGGACCCCAGATACCCGCCGACGGGCTGGTGAAAGGATAACGATCGCCGGCGACGTTATTGAAGTAACCGTCAAAATCGCGACCCAAAACATCGATGATGTAATCCGCCGCCGAGCCGCCGCCGTTGTAACGTTCGTCAACCACCACGCCTTTCTTGTCCTGCTGCGAAAAGTAATAGCGATTGAAACTCGTGTAGCCCGGCTGTCCGGTGTTGGGAAGGTAAACGTAGGCAAGCTGACCGTCGGAAAGTTTTTCAACCAGACGCCGGTTTGACTCAACCCACGCACGCGTGCGCAAGCCCTGTTCGCCGGCGACCGGTACGACCGTCACGCTGCGCGCGCCGCTCATCGACGGCGTACTGTTTACCGTTAATGAAGTCTGTCGATTCGCGGTCCCATCCAGCAGCCGGAAAATATTGTCCGGCGCTTTCAGCTCCACGCCGTTGATTGCAAGTATGTAATCGCCGACGGCAACGTTCGCGCCTGGCGCGGCGAGCGGCGCGCGCAAGTCCGGATTCCAACTTTCGTTGTCATAGATTCTGGTCACGCGATATCGTCCGTTTTCGATCGCGAAGTCGGCGCCGAGCAGTCCGCCCTGCACCGCCGGCACTTCCGGCATGTCGCCGCCGCGCACGTACGAGTGGCCGATGGCAATCTCGGCACCCATCATGTCGAGCAGGTAGTTGAGATCGGCGCGATGATTTACGTAAGGCAGGAGCGCGCCATACATCTCCTTCATCTTGGGCCAGTCGCTGCCGTGCATGTTGGTGACGTAAAGATAGTCCCGCTCATTGCGCCAGCCTTCGTTGAAAATTTGCTGAAATTCCTGACGCGGATCGAGATACATTCGCAGCCGCACGTTCAGCCGGCCCTGCCCGGCGGTCGGCGGGTTCTTGTCGGCGTCAACCAGAAACAGCGACGGCGCCGGCGGTGGTCCAGCTGGCGGCGCGCCAAAGCCTCCCGGAGCCGGCGTGCGATAAACGAGCTTGTGGCCGTCGGCGCTTATGTCGTAGGCGGCTACTCCGTTTACAAACGAGACCGCTTTGCGATCGCTCAAGCGATAGCGCCAGAGCTCGTCTCCTCTTGGACCAGCGGCGCCTTCCTGTCCCCGCGGCGAGCTGGACTCGGTGAAGAAGACCATGCCGTCCGGACCCGAGCGCAGGTCGGAATACTGCCGCTCCGGAATGCCAGGCACCGACACAATGCGCTGCTGCAATCCGTCAAAATCGATCTGAACTACCGCTGCAGGACGGGGACGGCGGGAAGATGGCGACGGCGTTGGTTGATCTTGCGGCGCGCTGTCAGAAGTTGAATCGGTGGCATCGGCCGGACGATTGCCTGTCGGCGTCGGACTTGGCGAAGCCGGCGACGTTGGCGGGGGGCCGCCGAGGCCTTTGTCTTCGTCGCTCTCCGGCAAGAGTGGACTCGCCTCAGTCTTTTTCAAAACCGCGAGATAGAGCCCAAAGTTTTCGTCATGATCGTAAGAGGTCATGTCCAGCCATTGCGAGCGCAAGCCGAAATCCGTCGAGGCGAGAAACCACAAATACTTGCCGCTCGCGTCCCAGGCCGGCGAAACCGCGTCGGCCAATCCGTCAGTGATCTGTTTAGTCGCGCCGGTTTCGACGTTGCTCACAAATATCGCGTGATACAGCGAGCGCAAACGGCTGGCGTAGGCGATCCATTTCGAGTCAGGACTCCAAACCGGATCGAGCGTGCGACTAGGGACCATCCAGGGATCGTTCCCGACAACTTTCGCCGCGCCGCTCGCCACGTCGAGCACCCAAACTTTCAGGTTGGTGTCGCTGAAGACAATCTTCTTCGAATCGGGCGACCACGACGGCGTGTAATAGTGAGCCGGATGCTGCAGCACAATCTCGCGCGGCGGCGTCAGCCCATCCTGCGCTTCGATGTAGAGCCGGTACTCGCCGGATTTGTCGCTGAAGTAAGAAATGTATTTGCCGTCCGGTGACCACGCCGGATCGCGCTCAGCCGAAGCGCTGGAGTTTGTCAGGTTGCGCGTGTCGCCTTTCTCCGCCGGGATCGTGAACACTTCACCGCGCGCTTCGACGACGACTCGTTTGCCCGTGGGCGAAAGGGCGAGGTTGGTCATGCGACTGGTGACGTCTTTCCAGTTTGGCATCATCCAGGGAAAATCGCCTGCAACTGTGATGTCGACCACGTGGTCCTTGCCGCCGTTTGGGTCGAGTTCATGCACGTAACCTGCTTGTTCAAAAACGAGCGTGCCGGAACCGGCGTCGAGAGCCTTGACGTCGAAATCCGTGAACTTCGTTACCTGCGATAATTTTTTGGTGTTAGTTTCATACTCCCAAACATTCGCCACGCCGTCGCGATCGGAAATGAAGTACACGGCCGAATCGATCCAAACGGGATCGACGTCTTTCGAATCCGTCCATGGCGGCGACACCAGATCGTAGGTTTTGAGATCGACGATCCAGATCGGACGATTCTGACCGCCGCGATAATTGCGGCGTTCTTCGTCCCAGGAATTGTTCATGCGATAAGCGACGCGCGAACCGTCGGCGGAAATTTTTCCCTGATACGCGCGCGGGAGGGGAAACGACGCTTCGATGCCGCCGGTTGCGGGCACAGTCCAAAAGCGCGGCGCACCGACTGGGGCCCAGCTTGCGCGCGCCGAAGTAAACAGCACCGATTTTCCGTCAGCGGTCCAACCCTGGACCAGATCGGCGCCCGGGTGCCAGGTGAGCCGGCGCGGTTCGCCTCCTTCCGCGGGCACGACATACACGTCGAGGTTGCCGGCATACTCGGCGCTAAACGCGATCCATTTTCCGTCTGGTGAAAAATGCGGGTTCAGAGTTTGTCCCTGAAAACTTGTGAGGCGACGCGCGCTGCCGCCGCTGCGCGGCACCGACCAGATGTTGTTTGCATAAGCGAAAGCAATTTGCGAAGCGCTGACGGTTGGCGTACGCAGCAGGCGAGTTGGTCCTGCGGTTTGTGCGTGCGTCGCCACGTTCGCGAACAGCAACAGCAGAGAAAGAACGAAGAGGCGGCGGATCAGTTCCGCCGATGAAGTTGGCTTGAACATGTGGTTGGTTGCCTCCAGATGGGACAGATGATTGCGTGAGTCTTTTAGCACGAAGAAAGAAAGTACGCCATCAAAAGAGTGTCCAAGGTTTCCAAAAAAGTGGAAATCAAACGAGACTCTGCACTCTGCAGATCAATACAAAAAATAATCGCGACCGCGGTAAACTTTGCGCGTCAATTACCGAAACTAATTAGTGCTCATGACGTAGTAACGAAACGCATCGATTTCGTGTAGGTTCGCGGCTTTGGTGTTAATTCGTGGTTGGTCTCGCCGTCCATTCAGAAAAAGCGAACCACTAAATCACACGAATCGTTGCAGCGTAATCAAACGAACTCCTGGAGAATCTTATGAAGAACTCGCAAAAATCTCTGGTGGCCTTTGCCCTCCTGCTGGCGATCAGTCTCACGGCAGTTTTCGGTCAAACGGGTCGCGGTTACGACCCGGCGAACATGGACAAGAACACTGCGGCCTGCACCGACTTTTATCAGTATGCAAACGGCACCTGGTTGAAGAACACCGAAATACCCGCCGCCTATTCTTCGTGGGGCGCGTTTAATGTGCTTGCCGAAAATAATCGCAAAACTCTGCACGACATTTTGGAAGAGGCGGCGAAGAACACCAAAGCTCCGAAGGGAAGCAACGAACAAAAGATTGGCGACTTTTACGCCAGTTGTTTAGATGAAGCCAAGCGCGAAGCCGAAGGCATGAAGCCGCTCGTTCCCGAACTCGCTCGCATCGATAAGATTCAAAACATCGACGATGTGCAGTCACAGATTGCCTACATGCATCGCCACGGCATTCCGACGCTCTTCAGTTTCGGCTCCCTCCCCGATCTCAAAAACAGCGCGATGGTGCTGGCCTATGCCGGCCAGGGCGGACTGAGTTTGCCCAATCGCGATTACTACACCAAGACCGATGAGAAGTCGGTGGAGCTGCGCGAGGATTTCGTGAAGCACGTGATGAACATGTTTCAGCTCGTCGGCGACACGCCCGAGCAGGCAGCGAAGAACGCGCAGGCAGTGCTGGCATTTCAAACGCGACTGGCTGAAAATTCGCGCACACCGGTCGAGCTGCGCGATGTGACTAAGCAATATCACATGATGAGCCCGGCGCAATTGAAAGAGCTGACGCCAAACTTTTCCTGGGAAGCTTATCGCAGTGGCGCCGGCGCGCCGACTACGGGCGACATCAACGTAGCGCATCCGGAATTTTTCACGGCCGTCAACAAAATGTTTGCCGAAGTGCCGGTGGCCGATTGGAAGACTTACCTGCGCTGGCACTTAATTACCGCAGCCGCTCCCAGTCTTTCGTCAAAGTTTGAACTGGAGAATTTCAACTTTTTCGGCAAGACGCTCGAAGGCCGGAAAGAGCAGTTGCCGCGCTGGCGGCGTTGCGTGTCGGCAACCGATGCCAGTCTCGGTGAGGCCCTGGGCCAGGTTTACGTAGCGCGCGCGTTCACGCCTGAGTCGAAGGCACGCATGCGAGCGATGGTCGCGAATCTGATTGCCGCGTTCCACGATCGTCTGCAAAAGACCAATTGGATGAGTGAGGAGACGCGGAAGCAAGCCATCGCCAAGCTCAATGCCTTTGGCCAGAAGATCGGCTACCCCGACAAGTGGATCGACTACTCGACGCTCACCGTTTCGCGCGATTCGTACCTTGCCAACGTGTTGCGCTCGAGCGAGTTTGATCAGATACGCGACTTCAAAAAGATCAACAAGCCGGTTGACCGGAAAGAGTGGGGCATGACGCCGCCGACAGTGAATGCCGGCTACAATCCGCTGAACAACGACATTTCTTTTCCGGCGGGAATTCTGCAAGCGCCGTTTTTCAATCCCGACGCTGACGATGCAATCAACTACGGAGCGATTGGCGCCGTTATCGGTCACGAGATAACGCACGGCTATGACGACTCAGGCGCCGAGTTCGACGCGCTGGGAAACTTGAAAAACTGGTGGACCGAGAGTGATAAGAAAAACTTCGATGCGCGGGCTGAATGCGTGGTTAACCAGTTCACTGCGTTTGAAGCTGAACCAGGGTTGCATCTGCAGGGCAAGCTAGTGTCTGGTGAGTCGATTGCCGACCTGGGCGGTCTTTACGTCGCCTACGATGCTTACATGAAGTCGCTGCAGGGCAAACCGCGTCCGGCGAATATCGACGGCTTCACGCCGGAACAACGTTTCTTTCTTGGCTGGGCGCAGGTGTGGGCGGAGAAATACACGCCCGAGTGGGTAAGATTTCAAACGCAGTCTGATCCGCATCCGCTTTCGCGGTTCAGGGTTAACGGCCCGCTTTCGAACATGCCCAAGTTTGCGGAAGCGTTTTCGTGCAAGGCCGGCGATGCCATGGTTCGCGACGACGCTAGCCGCTGCCAGGTTTGGTAACTCGATCACCGATTTTACGGAACGGCATTTAACTGGGACTGCGGGCGTCTCGCCCGCAAGCGCGCCGCAGGCGCAAAGTGTTATCGGTTAAGATTTGGTTTCGCGCTTCGCGCTCATTGCGGGCGAGACGCCCGCGGTCCCAGTAAGATCAAGCTCGATTGCTTTAACGTCTTTGGACCTCAAACGGGAAATCATATGAACCTAATAAAGTCCCTCATAATAAGCGCGCTGTTGTTGTCGCTCGCTTACGCCACGATGCTTGGTCAGTCGCCCGCGAGTTTTGATCTCGCGAATCTGGACAAGAGCGCCCAGGCCTGCACTGACTTTTACCAATACGCTACCGGGGGCTGGCTGGAGCACAATCCAATCCCCGCGGCCTTCCCGACCTGGGGCGTCGACAGCGTGTTGTCCGAGCAGAATCGCGACATGCTGCGCGAAATCCTGGAAGCAGCGGCAAAGAATACAAACGCTGCGAAGGGAAGCAGCGAGCAAAAGGTCGGCGACTTTTACGCCAGTTGCATGAACGAAGAAAAGATCGAAGCCGATGGTGTTTCGCCGCTTGCGCCGGAACTCGAGCGCATCGAGAAGATCAAGGACCAACGAAGCTTGCAAACGGAGATCGCGCGCCTGCACGCGGCCGGCATCAACGCGCTGTTCCGCGTCGAGTCCACGCAGGACGCGAAAAACAGCGCCGAGGTGATCGCCGAGGTTTGGCAGGGCGGTCTCGGACTTCCCGAAGGCGAGTACTATTTCAAGACCGACGACAAGTCGAAAGAGATCCGCGCTGCTTATGTTAAGCACGTCGCGAAAATGTTTGAGCTGATGGGCGACGACGCGGCCAAAGCGGCGAGCGAGGCGCAGTCGATTATGGCTTTTGAAGCGAAGCTCGCTGAAGCCTGGATGTCTCGCGTCGACCGGCGCGATCCGCAAAAAACCTACAACCGCAAAACGCTCGCCCAACTGCGAACGTTAGCTCCTAACTTCGACTGGGCAGGGTATTTCAAAAACGTCGGCATCGTGAAGCTCACCGACGTGAACATCGGTCAGCCGCTATTTGTAGAGCGAATCAACCAGCAAGTTTCCGCAGTGCCGTTGTCCGATTGGAAAACATATCTTCGCTGGCGGCTGATCAACGGCACCAGCGCCCTGCTGTCGAAAAAGTTCGTTGATGAAGATTTCGACTTCAAGGGGCGGGTGCTGACCGGCACCACCGAGATTCTGCCGCGCTGGAAGCGATGTGTCGCGGCCGCCGATAACGAAATGGGCGAGGCGCTCGGCGAAGTTTACGTGAAGAAAGCTTTTCCACCCGCCGCCAAACAGCGCGCGCTGGAAATGGTCGGCAATCTAATCGCCGCGCTGCGTAGCGATATTTCGACGCTGAGCTGGATGAGCGAACCGACGCGCAAGCAGGCCATCACCAAACTCGAAGCGTTTATTCGTAAGATTGGTTATCCCGATAAGTGGCGCGACTATTCGGCGTTGCAAATCGATCGCGG
>Ga0070670_100002317_pt1 | contig 15700 bp, 12 predicted proteins | sample KBSS63metaG_FD_64665 | JGI IMG/M metagenome (GOLD analysis project Ga0070670, IMG submission 64665) | Switchgrass rhizosphere microbial communities from Kellogg Biological Station, Michigan, USA - KBS S6-3 metaG | ecosystem: Host-associated > Plants > Roots > Rhizosphere > Soil ... | reverse complement strand
GGTTTGGAGCACCGGGCGAGCTGCGTGGATTGCCGACGTTGTCCACGGCCCGAACTTCCCACGGGCGGCAGCGGCGGTGAAGGACGGCCTGCACGGCGCGTTTGGCTTTCCGATCGTCGGTCCCGGCGGGTTTTTGGGCGTGATGGAGTTCTTCAGCACGGAGATGCGCGAGCCAAACGCCGAGATGCTCGCTCTGTTTGAAGGTATCGGCGGGCAGGTCGGCCAGTTCATTGAGCGCAAGCGTGCGGAGGCCGAGCTCGAGCGCGCCAAGGTTGCCGCCGAAGCTGCGACACAGGCGAAGTCAGACTTCTTGGCCAATATGAGTCACGAAATCCGGACGCCGATGAACGCAATCATCGGTATGTCCGATCTCCTGACGACCAGCCGGCTCGAGCCCCAGCAGCGCGAGATGGCCGAGACGATCCGCATGAGCAGCCAGCATCTGCTGACGATCATCGATCAAATCCTCGACTTCTCCAAAATCGAATCCGGGAAGCTCGAACTCGAGCAGGCGCCGTTCGACCTCGCCGACTGCATCGAGGAGGCGCTCCAGCTGGTGGCGCCAAAAGTGGCGGGGACCGACATCGAATTGACCTACGCGCTCGACGAAGCGATGCCGAGGCTGGTCGTCGGCGATGCCGCACGATTACGCCAAGTGCTCGTCAACCTTTTGGCCAACGCCATCAAGTTCACTCCGGCAGGCGAGGTCGGCGTGATCGTCTCGGCTCGGCGACTCGAGGGCTCGCAGCGGGAGGTTCACTTCGCGGTGCGCGACACCGGGATCGGCATCCCAAAGGATCGGTTCGACCGTCTATTCAAGGTTTTCAGCCAGGTAGATGTCTCGACGACGCGCCGATATGGCGGGACAGGCTTGGGGCTGGCCATCAGCAAGCGACTGAGCGAACTCATGGGCGGACGGATCTGGGCGGAGAGCGAGCCGGGGAAAGGCTCGACGTTCCACTTTACGATCGTCGCAGATGAAGTCGAGGCTTTAGAGCGCGCGGCCGCTGAGGGTGAGCAGTCCGAGCTGGCAGGGAAGCGCGTTCTGATCGTCGATGACAATGCCAGCAATCGTCGTTTGCTGAAGATCCAGACGGAGCGATGGGGCATGCGAGCCCGGGATACAAATTCTCCCGCCGTGGCGCTTGAATGGATTGTGCGGGGCGATCCCTTCGACGTTGCACTTCTTGATTACCAGATGCCGGAGATGGACGGAGTCGCGCTGGCCCGAGAAATTCGTGCCGTGCGGGGCGCACATGCGCCGGTGCTCATCCTTCTGTCGTCCACCGGCCAGTCGCTGGCGTCTGTCGACGCCGACGCCGGCTTTGCCGCGGGGCTGTCAAAGCCCTTGCGGCTCTCGCATCTGCGTGATCGGCTGCTCGAGACGATCGGTGACCAACGCAACACGTCGGCCGGCGCCGTTCCTCCGGTGACGCGTGATGTGGGCTCGCCGTTGCCGTTGCGCATCCTTCTCGCCGAGGATAACGCGATCAACCAAAAGGTCGCACTTCGCCTGCTCGAAAGGCTCGGATACGGGGCCGACGTCGTTGGCGATGGACGCCAGGTGCTCGCGCGGCTCGACCAAGCCGCCTATGACGTCATACTCATGGACGTCCAGATGCCGGAGATCGATGGCCTCGAGGCGAGCCGCGTCATCTGCGCGCGCTTGGCTGCAAGCGAGCGTCCGCGCATCATCGCGATGACCGCCGAGGCGATGCAAGGAGACCGCGACAAGTGCCTGGCGGCGGGCATGGACGATTACATTGTGAAGCCAGTGACGCTGGACCGACTCGCAGCGGCGCTCGCCAAATGCCGGCCTTTGGCGGCCGCCACCGCACCCGAAGCTGCGGCCGCGCCGCCGGTCAAGAAACTGAGAATCGCGGCCGGCACCGCCCTCGACCGCGACGTGCTCGATCAGCTTCGCGAAGATCTCGGAGGAACGGCGGCACTCCGGGAGGTGATTAGGAGCTTTCTCGATCAGACCCCATCCGTTCTCTCGACGCTGCGCGACGCAGTGGAACGAGCCGATGTCCCGAGCATCCGGCGGGCCGCGCATATGATCAAGGGTACAAGTTCAACTCTGGGCGCTCGCGCCCTCTCGGAGCAATGTGCGGAGATCGAGCGCATCGGCCAGAGTGGCTATATCTCCGATGCCGGGTCGCGCGTGATCGCCGTTGAGGCGTCGTACCGGACGATCGAAGCGGCGCTCAAGGCGGAGATCGAGAGGCTCCGGCCATAACAACATTGGCGGTTGGATAGGCCGCCCGATTGCGAGCGTGCCGTCCGCATTTTTTTTACCAGTCCTGCAGCTGACTAAGTTCGAGCTCGTCATCAATGCGAGGGCAAGGATGCCGGCCTCACGGTTGCAGCAACCCTGTTCGCGCGAGCCGAGAAGGTGATTCAAGGAACCGATCGGCTGCAAGGTCAAAGAAAACGAATGGCATAGGCCCCTTCCCGAGTTCGTGAACTCGAGGGAAAATCCGAAACTACTCCGAGAGGCCGGTGCGTAACTCATACGACGTCCGTTGCGTGGCTGAAGGCGATCGTTTGATGCGGGTGCCCTGAATCGGCCTTCGTCAGCGCCGCGATACGTCACGCACACGTGTCATAAAGATGTTAGATTCAGTTCCAACCTGTGGTCCTCAGCACCTCGTTCATGCGCAGAGCGGCGGAAGTTGTCGGCCAAGTCCGGATCGCAGACGTTCCTCGCCAGCATCATGACGCCAACGCACAGGGCTACGAGCGTAAGCGCATGCTGGCGCGTCCGCGGCCCGTTAGGTGGTCCTCGTAGGCCGCCTTGACCTCACCGCGGCGTTCGACCTCGGAGGCCGTCCCGAGCAGCGGGCAGCAGCCGTCGCGATCGTCAAAGTGCTCGCGCGAGAAATAGGCGTCGACGATCCGTCGGCGCGAGGCTTTGTGACCGCACTTGGCTCCCACCGCTTTTGCCAAGCTGCGGGCGTTTCGCGCGGCGGAGATTCGTAGTTTCCGGGGCAGTTTCCGGGGCGGGTCTACGCAACACAATGACTAAGAGGTTGATTCCATGGTGGGCGCTGCAGGGATTGAACCTGCGACCTCTCCCGTGTGAAGGGAACGCTCTCCCGCTGAGCTAAGCGCCCGCACCGAGGCCAGCATTTAAGGCAGCTACGGACGGTGTCAAGCGAGGCAAACGTCCGGGACCAACTCCATCGTGCTGGGATGTGCCCGGCGCGTCCGCGTTCATCGCGACTGCGCCCCGTCACGATGCGGACTAATGCCCTGCCCCTGTACAGACTATCGGCGTTGCTGCGCGTTCCGCGCCGGACTGCGTGCCGGTTCGGAAGCAGGGGCGGCGCGCGACGGTCCGCCTTGCAGCGTGCGAATGCGGTCCGCGAGCGTATCCTTGGCTTCTGAGGCCCGCGGCGTCCTCGCCGGGGAGGCTCCATTGGTCGCGCCTGCCGCCGGGCGGGCGACGTCACCATCGAGAATTGCGGCGATCGGCGAGTCCGGTCCTTCCAGCGTGGCGGTGAGCCGGGCCACTTCGGCCGCAACGTCGTTGATGCTCTCACGCAGCACGGCGTTTTCCTTTCGCACGCTCGCACCGCCATTCTCCGCGTCGCGCCTCATCGCCGCAATGTCGCGCTGCAGCTTGGCGCGTTCGTCGTGGGAGCGCTTGAGCTCGCTTTCGATCAGGGACTTCTCGGTGGTCACGGTATCGACCGCGAGGCGGTAGCGACTTTCCGTCTCGGCGAGCTCGGCGCGAAGCTTGGACTCGCTCTCCTGGGCCGTCATCGCCTGGTCGCGCAATCGATCGGCCGCATTCTCATAATCCGTCAGGAAACGGGCCTGCTCCTCGAGCTGGGTGCTGAGTTCCTGGACCCGGCGCCCCAAAGCCTCCGCTTCCGTCGTCTGCGCGGTGAGCTGGCGCTCGAGTTCCCCAACTCGGGTGCCCAGCTGGGCCGCCCGGCCGCGCTGCTCGGCAAGCTGCTGTCGCGCCGCCTCGGCCTCGGCGGTCTTGCTGCTCAGGCGATCCCGGAGCTCCTTGTTTTCCTTGTCGTAACCGCCGACGTGATCGTGCAGGAGCGCGGCTTGCGCTCGCACGGCGGCGAGCTCGGTGCGCTGGGTGTCGGACGAGAGCGAGCTCTGTTGAAAATTGGCGGTGATCTGGGAAAGCTCGGCCCGCGTGGCTGCGAGCGCGCCTTCGGTCTGCTGCAACGTCGCCGTCCTGGCGGCGAGCTCGTTCTCAAGCGCGCGGACGTCATCGGCCAGTTGCTTTTCCTTGGCTTCGAGCGCGAACACCTCCGCGGTCTTTTCGCCGAGCTCGAATTTGAGCCGGCCGATCGCCTCGCTTTTCCTGCCGATCTCGGCGGCCTGGCTGGTGGTCTTTGCCTTCATCTGCTCGACGTTCATTTCGAGCCGGCTCATGGCCATTGCGAATTCGGCGCGCAGTTGATCCTTGTCCGCCTGGATCTCCGCTCTTGAAATGGGAGTCAGCGCCTCCAGGCGACGCATGGTGAGACGGACGGCGCGTGCGTGCACCAGCGGGATGACGCCGATCACGAGCAACCCCGCGACCAGAAACCCGATCCCGATGTACATGATCGGTTCGATCATGACCCCTCCTGAACCGCCTCACCCGGCACGCGACAGAATGGCACGCCCCGTCGGCCGCTGCCAGCGTGGGGGGAGAGCGGATTAAACCAATGCGGGCATATCCGAAGACGACGCACCTATGCGTGTCCGGCGCCGCTGATCGCCGTCCCGGGCCGCGACAGGCGCCGGGTTCGGCCGCCCCGGGGCCCCTGGCTCAGAACGGGTTCCATGTGGCCGTGGGCGTGAATTTGACGTAACCCACATTGGCGCCCAGCCGCAAGCCGACGCCGGTGCGGATCGGCACGACCACAATATTGTTGGCGGTCAATGCCGTCATTCCCAAACCGCCGACGAAATAGGCCGACCCGTCAATGCCGACGAAACGCTGATACACCGCCTCGGTGGCCGGCAGATTGTAGATGAGCATCATGGTGCGCGCGCCTTCGCCGCCGAAGTCCCAGCCGAGCGAAGGACCTTGCCAAAAGACCCGCAGGTCGCCGGCATTCTTGGTGTAGAGCACGCCCTCGCCGTAACGCAGTCCCGCGACCACGGCGCCGCCGGCTTCCTGACCGAGGACGTAGCCGTTGGGCAGACCCCATTGGCTCCCGGCCTTTTCGACCAGCTGCGCCAGGCCGCGTGACACGGTGCCGAAGAACCGGTGGCCCGCGTCGATGACTTCATTCGAGGAGTAGTGCTGGCCTTGCGGGCTGGGCCTGGCCTGGGGCGGCGGAGGACTGGTCGGCGGTGGCGGATTCCCCTGCGACGGCGGATAGTTCGGCGGCGGCGGGCCGTCCGGCGGGCCGCCCTGCGGCGGAGGATTGCCCTGGGCCGCGACCTGCCCGGCTCCCAGGCCGACTAAGAGAAGGAAAAGAGCGATGGTACGCAAAACGGCGCGCATCGAGTGCTCCTGAAATTGCGAGAGGTAACTCCGCTGAACCCGTTACGGACGGGATACCGCGGCTTTGCGGCCAAACCGCAACCGAATCGCCGCATCATCGAAAATACTATGACCGCGGCGGGGCTAACGAAGTCTTAGACCGATCTCGTCCGGACGGTGCGGTCGAGCGGGTCGCGGGGGCTTACACCCCGAGGGCTTTTGGCAGCGAGGGATCGCCCCAGGCCACGAAGGCGCGGATGCGGAAGTTCTCGCCGCCTTGGCCGTAGCGCAACGGTGTTCCCTCGGCTGTGACCACCGCCCCGCCCGCAGCCGCGAGCACCGCGTGGCCGGCGGCCACGTCCCACTCGCAGGTGGTCGAGAGTCGAGGGTAGACGTCGGCGTCCCCTTCGGCGAGGCGACAGAATTTGACCGCCGACCCGCATGCACGGCGCTCGGCGATCGGAAGCCGGGCGAGGAACGCCTCGGTTTGCGGATCGAGGTGCGACCGGCTGATCATTGCGACCAATCCCGTGCCCGGAGCCGGGCGGGTGCGAATGGCGGTGCGTTCCTGGGCAGCTCGGGCCGGTGCGCCTGGGGGCAAGCGCATCCGCTCGGCGCCTTGCCCCTCGAGTCCGCGCCACAGCAGCCCCTGCGCAGGGGCGGCGACGATACCGAGACGCGGGCGTCCGCCGGTCACGACCGCAACATTGACGGTGAATTCGTCCCGCCCGGCCACCAGCTCACGGGTCCCGTCGAGCGGATCGACCAAGACGAAACTCGCAGGGATGCTGGCGGGGGGCGCCTCGCCCGCGGCTTCTTCCGACACGACGCATACGCCCGGAAGCAAACGGCCGAGGCCCTCGAGGATCACCGCCTCGGCGGCACGGTCGGCCGCGGTCACCGGCGACAGGTCGGCCTTGATCCGCGTATCGAGCGAGTGGGCGCAAGCGGCGAGGATGGCGGCCGACGCCATCGAGACGACGGTGGTGAGCTCGTCGAGCAGCCGACGGTCCACCGTTGTGATATCTCCGTCGCGCAGCAAGGCCAGCCGTTTCCTCTCAGGTCTGCAAGTTCAAGCCTTGCCAGCTTGCGTCTTGTCAGGTCGTGTGTGTTGTCAGGTCGCGTCTTGAGCCGAGTCTTGGCAGTTTAAGTAGCAGCGGTGTATCACACCGGCCCACCGCTGCCATGTCTGAATCGCCCTCAAGCACGACGGTTCCGTCTGTCAGACGCCCGCCCACCGGAGACGTCCTCATGTCCGTAGCCGTCGCTCTCGACGCTCTCGATCTTGCCGCGCTCCTGTGCTCGCGCGTCTGCCACGACCTGATCAGCCCGGCGGGCGCCATCGTCAACGGCCTCGAGGTGCTGGAGGAGAAAGACAGCGACGAGGAGACCAAAACCTTCGCGCTCGACCTCATCAAGCGCAGCGCGAGAACAGCCTCGGCGCGGCTGCAATTCTGCCGGCTGGCCTTCGGCGCCGCCGGCTCGGCCAACGCCCAGATCGATCTCGGCAACGCGCAAGTCATGGCGCGTGGCTTCATCGAGGATGACAAGACCAAGCTCATCTGGAACCTGCCCAACGCGTTGTTGCCGAAGAATCGGGTCAAGCTGCTGCTGAACATGCTGATCATTGCCGGGCAGACGATTCCGCGCGGCGGCACCCTCACGGTCGACCCGCTCGGCGAGGGTGAAAACATGGGATTCCGCATCGCTGCGTCCGGCCTCAACGCCCGCATCCCGCATGCGGTGCCGGCTCTGCTCGAGGGCACGTCCGAGAATGGATCGGTCGACGCGCATGCGGTGCAGCCGTTCTATGCCGGCCTGCTCGCCCGTGCCTGCGGGCTCAAGGTCAACCTCACCGCCGAAGGCGACGCCATCATCGTGGCCACCGCCTGACTTACGCGCCTTGTAAGCTGCGCCGTCGAGCGGATGGCCCGATCGCGCCAGCGCGGACCGCGTGACGACCGGCAAATGCAGCGCGGGCCGAATGATCCCGGTTACGCGCGAACGAGCTTGTCTTCGAACCAGTCCCACATGGTGGCGCAGCCGAGCGAAAGATAGTCGCGTTGGCAATGCTGCGCGCCGCCTTCGTCACCGGTGAACACGCGCAGGGTCTTGTCCTGCGAGCCGCAGGCGTCGTAGAGGGCCTGCGCATCCGCCAGCGGGATCTGCTCATCGTCCGCGCCGTGCACGACCAGGAACGGGCAGCGCATTTTCTGCACGACACCGTCGAGCCTGAACGGCTCGAGCCGTTTCAGTGCATCGTCGAGCGTCGGTGCGCCCACGATCCACATGATGTGATGGCCGGGCACCGAGAGCGACGCCTTGAACTGCGCCTCGACGCGCCGCTTCCATACCGCGTGATAGTCCCAGATCGCACCCCAGGCGATGCAGGCGGCAAACCGCGGTTCGAGCGCCGCGCAACGCGGTGCGTAATACCCACCAAGGCTGATCGCGACGATCCCGATCCGTTTCGGGTCGACGTCGGCGCGCCGCTCCAGGAAATCGACGCAGGCGCTGCCCGCCTTCTCGTAGTCGTGGCGCAGGACGAGACCGCGGAAACGGATGGCCTCGCCGGTGCCGGGTCCATCCATCACCAGCACCGATATGCCGCGCCGGATCAGGTCCGGCACCCCGGCGACGTATTGGATCTCTTTGGTGACATCGAGACCGTCGAAGAAGACGACGCACGGGGTGCGCGCCGATTTCGCATTCCGGGCGTGGACGAAATAACCCGGCAGGTGCTTGCCTTCGAACGGCACCTCGACGATCTCGATCTGCACGTCGGTTAGCCCGGCAAAGCGGTGAAAGCAATCGACCGCGGTGCGATAGACGTCGAGTGCCTTCTGGTCCTTCGGCGTGCGGAAGCGCTCGCCCATCTGATAATAATGACAGGCGCGCAAATAGAAGGCGGCGGCGGAGACGGGATGGTCCGACGCGCGGAAACGCTCGGCGTGCGCGCGCACCTCGTCCGCGACGGTGACGCAGGCGTCGAACCAAGCCTCGTCGTCCTCGGCGTCCTTGCCCTCCAGCAGGCGTCCGATCTTGTGCAGTTCGCCGATATCGGCGCCGCCATAGCTCGCGCGTCCCAGCATGTTGACGAAGGCCGCCGACCACCGGTAGTTTCCTGGAAAGTACATGAAGTATTTCGGCGTCTTGGACATGGTTCCCCCCAAGGGTTGAGTTGTTGTGATCCGCGCGCGTGCGGCAAGCGCGCTTGTCCGAACCAGCGCGTGGCGCCGAGATGCGCTCGGCCGATCAATCCCACGCCGGGGCGCGGCCGGCGGGATCGGCGATCCTGCCATCGGGGCGCCTGCGCGCAGCGATCCGATTCATTTCGTCCTCGGTCAGGGTAAAGCCGAAGACATCGAGGTTCTCGGCCATGCGCTTGGGATTCGATGAGCGCGGGATCGGAATGATGCCGCCCTGCTGGATCAGCCAGCGCAGTGCGATTTGCGCCAGCGTCCACCCCTTGTGGGCGGCGATGTCCGCGAGCACCGGGTCGCGCAGCAGACGGCCGCGGGCGAGCGGGCAGTAGGCGGTGAAGATCAGACCGCGCTGCCGGCACGCCTCCACCAGCTTGGTCTGGTCGAGATGGGCGTGGTACTCGGCCTGCAAGGTGACCAGCGGTTCCGGACAAAGCCGGATCGCTTCATCCAGCAGCGCGATATTGAAATTCGCGACGCCGATATGGCGCGCGAGCCCTTGCCGTTTTGCCTTGGCCAGCGCGCCGATCGGCTCGTGGAGTGCAATCTCCGGGTTCGGCCAGTGCACGAGCAGGAGGTCGACGAAATCGACGCCCAGGTTCTCAAGGCTCTGATCGACCGAACGCGCGAAGTCATCGGTGCGCAGATATTCGTGCGACACCTTGGTGGTCAGGAAAATCTCGTCGCGCCGCAGGCCGGACGCGCGGATGCCCTCGCCGACGCCCCGTTCGGTGCCGTATTTCCAGGCGGTGTCGATATGGCGATAGCCGAGCTTCAGCGCGGTGGCGACGATCTCGGCGCAATCGCCGAGCGAGGAGGTCCCAAATCCGATCGCCGGTATCTCGGCGCCGTGCGCGGTCAAGCTGGGGACGGAGCGGGGAGGCATCGGAGAGGCCGGGAAGCGCGGGGAAAGGTGAGGGCTGCACTTTACGGCCCGCAAGCGGAGGGTCAATCGGCTCCGCGCCGCGAACCGCGAAGGGTCGGAAGGGATATGAAATAAAGAGATCCCCCGGATAGGGTCAGATGTCGACCGCGCGCCTTCCATGATGATGGCGCCAATAAGCAAAAATCCCCGCCAGCGCTGGCGGGGATTTGGAATCGCGAAAAGCGCGGGCCGCGTGCCGGCAGAATTCGTCAGGCCGGGATCCTGGCCTCTTCCTCCGACGGCTCGCGCAGCACGTAGCCGCGGCCCCACACCGTCTCGATGTAGTTCTTGCCGTTCGAGGCGTTGGCAAGCTTCTTGCGGAGCTTGCAAATGAACACGTCGATGATCTTGAGCTCGGGCTCGTCCATGCCGCCATAGAGATGGTTGAGGAACATCTCCTTGGTCAGGGTCGTACCCTTGCGCAGGCTCAGGAGCTCCAGCATCTGGTACTCCTTACCCGTGAGATGCACCCGCGCGCCGTTCACTTCCACCGTCTTGGTATCGAGATTGACCACGAGGTCGCCGGTCTGGATCACCGACTGGGCATGACCCTTGGAGCGGCGCACGATGGCGTGGATGCGCGCGACCAGCTCGTCCTTGTGGAAAGGCTTGGTCATATAGTCGTCGGCGCCGAAACCGAGACCGCGGACCTTGTCCTCGATCCCGGCAAGGCCGGTAAGGATCAGAATGGGCGTCTTCACCTTGGAGACGCGCAGCGACCGCAGCACCTCGAACCCGGACATGTCCGGCAGGTTCAGGTCGAGCATGATGATGTCGTAGTCGTAGAGTTTGCCGAGATCGACGCCCTCTTCCCCGAGATCGGTGGTGTAGACGTTGAAGTTCTCGGACTTCAGCATCAGCTCAATCGATTGAGCGGTGGCGCTGTCGTCCTCAATCAGCAATACGCGCATGCCAGTCCCCTTCCTCGCCGCCTCGGGCTCAGGTCGGCACGCCGCAGCGGCGGCCCTCGAAAACGCTTTGGGACAAACCGGGTCGAAGCACTAACGACGCGTGGTTAACAAAACCGCATCCAACACGCGCGCATACTTTCGGGAAATTCGGACGAATCGCCCTAAGATATTGCACGGGAGCGGTTTTCTTTCCAAGCGTCATCTCATGTTCGACTTTAAGAGTCGGCTGTAATTACTCAGAAGACTCTGCCCCTCCGCCCCAGCCGGACGACGGGCCCCCTGCAGTCCCGCAACGGTGACCTAATGATTAACGACGCGGGTAAACACGAAGTTAAGAAAGTGCTCCGCGATCGGTGCAACGGCGTCGGTCTCGTGCCCCTTGCTGGCGTCCCGCTTGCGACGTTCGCAAACCCTCGCAGCATGTTCTGACGCGCGCGTCGAATTCCAAGAGACACTGGCGACCTTGATGATTCTAGTGCGGTTTTTGGATTCGAATTGCCGAAATGCGATCGCGGCTCAACCGCACTAGCCGGCCAAATCGGCTTTTCCGGGATCGCGGGTGTCGGGGCTCGCTGATCGCGCCTCCATCGCCGCCGCGGGAGCCGCCTGGCAGCGGTAAGGAAGCCGCAACCAGTCTTGGATCAGGATGTCTTGGACAAGGATATCAACGCCTTGAACGGGACTACTGATGTGGAAACCGAAAACTAAACATTGTTCCGGCACACTGCGCGCCGGCTTGGGCCATTCCGCCCAAGGGGGACTGTCTGCGTCTTGACCGACGCAGTGTCGGTGCCGGGGGCGTCGGGGGGAGCACGGGTCGATGAAGTCACGCGAGACACTCATTCGCCTGAAGAAGTTTCAGGTCGACGAGAGGCGCCGCAAGGTCGCCCAGATCGAGGCCATGATCGCAGAGTTCGAGCGCATCAGCGGCGATCTCGATCGCGACATCAAGACTGAGCAGGACCGGACCGGGATCCACGACCCCAACCATTTCGCGTATCCGACCTATGCCAAGGCGGCGATGCAGCGGCGGGAAAACCTCAAGCGCTCGGTGGACGACCTGAAGGTTCAGCTCGAGGATGCCAAGGCCGCGTTGGGTGAGGCCATCGAAGAGATGAAGAAGGCCGAAATGCTCGATGAGCGTGACCAGATGCGGGAGCGCCTCGAGGAGGACGTGCCCGTACCGGCCGAGCTCGCGGCCGTCGGCTCCATGGGCAATCGCGCCCGGGCATAAGGGGCGCACTCCGAGCGATCGGACCATAGAACCGCCGCCTCGCGGCGGTTCGCCTCTCGTCGCGCCCGGCGGAGTTCCAAACGATCTCGAGGGGCGTGAGCGGACCGCTGCTTGCGATTCTTGCCTCGACGACAGGCCGCATTGGCGGCCATAATCGCCGCCTAGGGTTTCCTTCAGGATCGCAGGCCCGCCGCAGGTTGTTGCTGAACGCGTTTTCCAGGAACTGATGTCGACGCCGGTTGAAATTACGTGGTTGCTCGCCGCCGTCACCAAGGGTGACCCGGTCGCGTTCGAGCGCCTTTATGGCGCGACCTGCGCCGAGCTCTATGGCGTGGTGTTGCGCATCGTGCGCCGCGAAGATCTTGCGGCCGATGTCATGGAGGACGCCTATCTGCAGATCTGGGGCAGCGCGGGGGAGTTCGATCCCGCGCAGTCGGCACCGCTTGCCTGGATGGTCGCGATCGCGCGCCGCCTGGCGATCGATGTCGCGCGGCGGCCGCTACCGCTGACAAGCGATGGCGAGCCGGAGGTCATCGACGACAATGACGGGCCCGGCACGGTGCCGCGGCACCAGCTCACCGATGACCTCAAACGTCTTCTGACCTGCATCGGGCGGCTCGAACCGGATCGGCAGCGCATGCTTTTGCTCGCCTACTACGGCGCTTTCAGCCGTGAGCAGCTTTCGACCAAGCTCGACATGCCTGTCCATCTGCTGCGGGCGTCGCTCCGCCGCAGCCTGGCTGAGATCGAGCAGTGTCTGGGCTCATGAGCGACGTCGCCCACACCGATGCACTCGCGGCCGAGTACGTGCTCGGCACGCTCGATTCTGACGAACGCGAGCAGGCGCGCGCCTTGCTGCGCACGGACGCGGCATTCGCCGTCAAGGTGTCTCAGTGGGAGCGCCGGCTCGGCGAGCTCCACCTGATGGTGGAGCCGGTGGAGCCGGACGCCGGCATCTGGGCGCGCATCAAATCCAAGATGCCGGAAGCCCAGCAAAGATCGAATGTCCGCCTCCCGGAAGCGCATATCCCGGAGCCCGCGCCCGCGACCATACCGACCGAGGCGCCAAGTCTGGATGCCATCGAAGCCACCATATCGGAGACCGCCTTGGCGCTGACGTCGGAGGCGGCGGCAGCACCTGCATGGGAACCGGCCGAAGCGCCTGCATCCGAGGCCGTCGGCGCGCCGACATCGGAGACGACCGAGCCGCCCGTATCGGACCCGGACGCGCTGACATGGGACACGACCGAAGCGCCGGTGCTGGAGACGACCGCCGATGCGGCTCCGATATCGGCGCTGGAGTCGGCTCCGGCGGCGGATTTGGACGCCGCCGCGATGCCGGGTCCGGCGGAGAGCGTGTTGTCCGTTCCGGAGGCGACCGCGACGGCGACCTTGGACGTAACGCCCGCACCCGCCTGGCACGCGACGCCAACTTCGGCAGCCGTCGCCGAGCCCGCGGCCGTTCCCCCGGTGGTGCCGCCGGCACCGCCCGCAGCGATCATCCCGACGCCGGAGGCGATGCGGAGGACGGACGAGACTGCGCGACAGGTCGTGGCCATACACCGGAGGCTGCGACGCTGGCGCGCATTTGCGATCCTGATGACGCTCGTGGTCGCGGCAGTGGCCGCACTTCTCGCGGCGTGGAAGTTTGCGCCCGAGCGTGTCCCGCCCGTCTTGCAGCCGTTTGAGTTGCTGCGGTACGTGGGCGTCACGCCGCGTGCGGGCGTTCCGTCGCGCCGGCCAGTGCTGCCGCCCTCTCATCTAGAAGAGTGATGGCGGCTCCCTCGATCGCGCCGGATCGAAATTTTTCCGACGCGTGGCCCGGCGGCAACACATTGAAGGGAGGGGCGAGCGGCCGTCGGCGGCTTGATGTTCGCGTAAGCCAGAAAGAAAAAGCGCGCCCGAAGGGCGCGCAAAGTACGGGGGTTGAGAAGGCGTAAAACGGTCAGCGGATGGTGCGGTCCTCGCTCGTGGACGCGGTCATCGGCTTGCTGGCCTTGACGACGGTGACTTCGACCCGTCCGTCGCCGGCGCCATCGGTGACGCGAGCGGCAACGCCGATGCCGGCGACCAGTGTCGCGCAGACCAGCGCCATCGCGACCACCTTCAGGTGGGTCATGCGGTCGGCGCCGAGCATCGAGAAATTGTTCATATCACCCTCCCCAGAGGTCCCGTGTTCATTGGTCGCGCCGGCCGGGAAAAGGTTCATGGCGTCCGCCAGAAAAAAATGGGGTCGCGAAGGGGCTGGTTGGGCCGAGGAATTCACGAAAAAACTCCAGCAATCTCAGCGCGTTACATGGCTCTCGGTGCTGGCCGCGCCTCGCATCGCGACTGACGCGCACAAGCCGGCCAACGAGCCGAAGGGAAACATAATAGAATCAGCTAGTTACGGGAAATCTGGGGGCCGTCCTCAGGGCTCGGGCGGGCACCGTTGCCCGGCCGCTCCATCGGCCTATGGATTGCAACGCGGTTAACCGCGCCTTAACGACGGGATCAACAGATGCCCTTCACGCTTTATAACGCGCCGCAGTCGACTTGCAGCCAGCGCGTGCGCTTCGTGCTCAACGCCAAGCAGCTTCCGTTCGATGAGAAGAAGCTCGACCTGCTCGCGGGCGACCAGCTCGAGCCCGGCTACCTCGCGCTCAATCCCAACGGCGTCGTGCCGACCCTCGACCACGACGGCGAGATCGTCACCGACTCGTCCGTCATCATCGAATACCTCGACGAAATCGTGCCGGAGCCCCAAGGCTTCACACCGAAGGCGCCGGTCGCGCGCGCGAAGATGCGCGCGCTCATGCGCTTCATCGACGAGATGCCGGCCGCAGCGGTGCGGGTGCCGACCTTCAACCTCGCTTTCCTGCCGCGCTTCGCGGCCATGAGCGAGGAGGAGTTTCTGGCCTTTGCGGACAGCAAGCCGCTGCGCAAGGAGTTCATGCTCGCCATGGGGCGCAAGGGCTTTCCCGAACAGGAGATGAACGCGGCGCTCGAACGCATGCGGCGCACCTATGAGCGCATGGACGCGGAGATTGCCGCGACCGGCGGCCCGTGGCTGATGGGCAAGCACATCACGCTCGCCGACGTGGCCGTCATGCCGGCGCTGGTGCGCATGGCCGATCTCAGCCTCGACGCCATGTGGAAGGAGATGCCGCGCATCGTGCGCTGGTACGACGAGATCCGCGCGCACCCCGCGTTCAAGCCGACATATTATTTCGGCTCGTTGCTGACCGAGCGCTTTGCGCATCTCAGGCCGAAGCCGGGTCAGGCGTAGTTGGTCAGCGGTCGTCAACGATCGTCGAGGAGTTGACGCGCGGCAAACGCGCGGCATGTCATGCGGCGAGCCGAAGGGCGGATACCTTAGCTCACCACCGCCTCGGGCGTGCGCGCGGCGAGATATTTCTCCGCCGTCATCGGCTCACCTTCGACCGGCGGGCGCCTGATCTCGACGCCGGAGAAATTCGTCGCCTCCTCGACCCAGGTCCGCGGAGCCGGCAGCCCCCAAAGGTTCGAGTTCGCCTTCGGGCTGACTGGGCAGCGTACCGGCTCGTCGTCGATGTCGATGACCTGGATTCCCGGAAGCAGCAATTCGGTGCGGTGTCCGTCCGGATCGCGCACATAGAGATAATAGGAATGCTGATGTCCATGGCGGCCGGGACCATGCTCGATGCGATCGCCGAAGCCCAAATTGCCCGCGACGTCGCAGGCGCGGATCATGTCCTCGAGCGCCTCGATCACGTAGCCGCCGTGATGGAAGCGCGGCCCCGACCGGGTCAGCAGCACGATGTCCCAGGGATTGTTCTTGCGGTGCAGGAACGTCCCCACCACGTGCTCGCTGCCTTCGATGCAGATGTAGTCGGAAATCCGGAAGCCCAGGTCCATGTAGAACTTGGCCGCGCTCAGCACGTCCGGCACCAGCACCTGGTAATGGTCCATGCGCAGCGCGCCGGCGCCGCGATGGGTGTGAATCTTGGTGTGCATGCGCGG
>Ga0070670_100002316_pt1 | contig 15704 bp, 14 predicted proteins | sample KBSS63metaG_FD_64665 | JGI IMG/M metagenome (GOLD analysis project Ga0070670, IMG submission 64665) | Switchgrass rhizosphere microbial communities from Kellogg Biological Station, Michigan, USA - KBS S6-3 metaG | ecosystem: Host-associated > Plants > Roots > Rhizosphere > Soil ... | reverse complement strand
CGAGCCGAAGGCGAAGTCCATTCCCAGCCCGATCGCGATGAACGAGCCGAGATAGCCCACGCCGACGCCGATGCCGCTGATCCTGCCGCGATTACCCTCGTGGCTCACCTCGGGCAGCATGGCGTCGTAGAACTGCAGGCCCGCCTGGTACGCAACGTTCGCGATCACGAAGAACAGCGTGGTGATATAGAAGCCGAAACGGGCCAGCAGGGCGGTGAAGATCACGCACACGATGGTACTGACGACGAGAAACGGCATCCGCCGGCGCGCGCGGTCCGTCATCGCGCCGAGCAGCGGCGAGCTGAAGAAGATGATCGCCATCGAAACCGCGGTAATCACTCCATAGACCGAGTCCGCGCGCTGCGCGCCAACCTCGTCGCGCACCCACACGGAGAAGTATGCGGAGACGACGCCCATCGAGAAGATGGTGTTGGCGAGGTCGTACAGCACCCAGCTGACAACCGCTCGCGTCGGAATGTGGCGTGGCTGCTCTGGCATGCGGTAGGGAGACTACCACGGCGGGACGCGGGGTCCGGGATCCGGGATCCGGGACGAATACGGATCCCGCATCCCGGATCCCGGGATCCCGGATCAGCGAAGTATCGTCGCCGGGTCCATCCGGAGGATCTTCAGCGCGGGAACGACACTGGCGATCGTGGCAACGGCGAGCAGCGTCGCGATGACGATGCCGAAGGTCACGGGATCGGTCGTGGATACTCCCCAGACGTAATGCTGAAGGAGGCGGACGAAAGCCAGTGAGGCAGCGATGCCGATGGCTGTACCCGTCAAGGCGAGAACGATTCCAGGCAGGGCGAGCGACCGCATCGCCTGGGACATCGTCGCGCCCAGGGCGACGCGAATGCCCATCTCTCGGCTGCGTTCGAACACGGTCGTGGCGATCAAACCGTGGATGCCAACCGCGGCCAGGAGCACCGCCGCCAGCGCGAGCCCGGCGAGAATCACCGTCAGAAAGCGCTGCTGCGCGAGAGATGCCTCCTGGACCTGGGGGATGTCCCGGACGCGCGCGAAGGGGAGCAGCGGATCGGTCGCATCGATCGCACGGCGCAGAGTTGCGACGGCATCCGCCGTGCCTTGGGTGCGAATGATGAACGCCGGGGAAAACCAGCCGTGCACGAGGCGCAGGAACCCGTCGTTCGCCTGTGCGAGCGGTATGTAGGCCAAGGGCATCGCGGCGATGGGGCCGTTGTCGCCCCATCCTGGCCGGACCTGGACGTCGCCGACGACGCCAACGATGTCTCGCTCGCGGCCGGCGAAGGCGATGCGCCTGCCGATCGCGCTGCCAAGGCCGCCGAGGTACTGGCGGGCGAACGTCTCGTTGACGATGACGACCCCCGCGGAATCCATCCGATCGCGCGCGTCGAATGTCCGCCCGGCGTACAGCGGAATCCGCAGCGTGCCGAACAGGTCTCCCGCAGCGTAAGTCGCGCTGGTCATCCGCCCTTGTGGGGATGCTGCCTCGGGACCGTCGAGATGACGGAACCCGAGGTTGAGCAGCCGTTCGTACGGCAGGCCCAGCGAGACCGCGGCGCTGCTGATCCCGGGCGCCTGCGTCACCCGCGTCAGCGTCTGCTCGACGAGCTGAGTCACCCGGTCCGCCGTGCGGTAGCGCGCGTCCTGCAGCGACACGCTCGCAGTGATAAGGCCGGAAGGATCGAATCCGGGATCGAGCTGCCGCAGATGGACGAATGTGCGCAGAAGAAGACCTGCGCCAACCAGCAGCACCACGCCGAGCGAGACCTGCCCCACGATCAGCAGCCGGCGCACCCAGGAACGTCCGCCTCCCGCGACGCTCCGCGATCCACCTTCGACGAGAGCGGCGTGCACGTTCACTCGTGTTGCGTGGAACGCCGGCGCCAGACCGAACAACAGGCTGGCCCCAAAGGCGAGCACAGCCGCCGCGATGACTGCGCGAGCGTCGAGCGCCACCGGTTGCCAGATATTGAAGGCGTTGGCCGCCAGCGCCTTCAGGCTCTCGAGCGCTGCGGCGCCGAGCCCGACACCGGCAATCCAGCCAATCGCGGCAAGGACGAAACTTTCAATGACCAGCTGCCGAATCATCGCAGCGCGGCCGCTGCCGAGCGCCAGACGCGTTGCAATCTCGCGCGAGCGTGCGGCCGCTCGAGCGAGAAGCAGTCCGGCGAGGTTCACGCACGCGATGAGTAGCGCGATGCCCACGGCAGCGGACAGGAGCAGCAGCGGGCTGCGAAGATCCGCGGTCATCCCCCGCTGCAGCGGATCGAGCCAGAGGGTCATTGACGCGCCCGCCGGCAACTGGCGCGCCCGGGCGACGTCGGCGCCTATCTGGCGGATTTCCGCCTCGGCCCGCGCCCACTCGACGCCTGCGCGCAGACGCACGAGGATGAGGTAGTTCTCCCCTTCGCCTTCACCAGTGGTCGAAGGCCGGATCGGGGTCCACAGATCCGCTTCGGCGTCCGTGCGGAATCCTGGGGGCATCACCCCCACAATCGTCACCGCCTCGCCGCGGAGCATCAGCGCGCGGTTGATAACCCCGGGATCGCTGTTGAACATCGCGCGCCAGAGTGCGTGACTGAGGATCGCTGCCGGGGGTCCCCCCGGCCGGTCCTCGTCGGCGCTGAAATCGCGGCCGATCAGCGGGGCGACACCGAGAACTTTGAAGAAACCGGCGCCGATCCGCTGCTGCTGAACGTAGGACGCCTTACCGGAGCCCGTAATGTTCACGCCGGTCGGCCAGGTCGAATACACCGCCGCATCGACGGTCGCCACGCGGTCGTGTATCGCCACCCACGTGGCGCCCGTCTGGCCGTGATCCGTCTCCACCGCACCCCCCGCCCGGCGGGTGGTGGTGACGAGCGCGAGCTTCGACGGCTCCGGATAGGGAAGCGGTTTGAGGAGGACGGCATCCACGACGCTGAAGACCGCCGTGTTGATGCCGATCGCGAGCGCGAGGGTGAGTGCGGCTGTCACGGTGAACGCCGGGGAACGGCGCATGAGGCGCAGCGCGAAGCGGACATCACGGCCGAGCGCTTCACAAATGTGGACGACAGACATCTCGGAAGCGTTAGACGGCGCAGGAGCTCCTTCCGTTGGCCGGTCGCTGAGCTAGGCCCGGCCCTCGCGAATCCTGGTGATCTTCTCGTCGCGCTCGCGCTCGAACCGTTCGAGATCGCGGCGCATCTCCAGCTCCCGCTCCTCGATCACAGCCGGATCGAACACGCTGTCGACCGCCGACCGATGCATAATCTTGCGCTCCGCAACCTGCGCCTCGTAGATGCTCCGTACCTCCGCGATGGCGCTTCGCTGCGCGTCGGTCAGCGCCTTCTGTTCGGTCCCGGCGGCCGCGTCCTTTTGCCGCAGCCGTTCCATCACGATGTCGAGTGCGCTCTTCGGCGCGTCGGGGGGTGTGGACATTCCTGTTTCCTCCACGTCACCAGGGCCGACGTCCGCGTCGGCGCGTCATCGTGGGAACCGCTCGTTCATCATCGCGGCGCGATACGCGAACCACGCGAGCGATATCGCGTTCTGCTTGAGGTCCTCTTCGCGTACGCGTTCGTAGGTATCGACGTTCGTGTGGTGCGTGCGCACGTCATACGTGGCGTAGTCCTGAATCGGCGTGAACCCCGGGACACCGACCGCTTTGAAGCTTAGATGATCCGTGTTCGTGATGCCGGCGATCACGTTCTTCCGCCCGTCGAGGTCGCGCAGCGGAGCAAGCCACGCGTCGAACAACGCCTTCGCGGCGGGGCTGTCTTCAGAATACCAGCCGTAGATCGGGCCCGTGCCGGGATCGATGTTGAAGTAGACCGACAGCCGCTCCCGGTCCGCCTGATGAGCGTCGCCGGCGAGATGCTGCGCCACGTAGGCTTTCGACCCGAGCAGCCCCTCCTCCTCGCCGCTCCACAAGGCAACGCGGATAGTACGCCGGGGCTGGAGCCCCGTCGCCTTCAGGATACGGAGCGCCTCCATCACCGCCGCGGCGCCGTCCGCGTTGTCGCTCGCACCCGTGCCGGTGTGCCACGAGTCCAGATGCCCGCCCAATAGGACGATCTCGTCCCGCAGCACCGGGTCGACTCCGGGCAGTTCCGCGACGACGTTGTAGCTGTTCGGGTCGGCGGTCAGATACCGCGCGGTGATTCCGACCCGAAGCTTCACATTCATGCCCTGTTCAACCATGCGGGCGACGACGTTATAGTGCTCGGCTGCCAGCACCATCGACGGCATCGCGTTTTCTCCACGATCGGTGCCCAGCACGAACACCGTGCCGTGTTCGCCGGCGCTCGGCCGAAGCAGCATCGCCGCGCCGGCGTCATGCAGCGCTTGATTCAGTGCGCGCGCGTCGGCAGCGGTGCCGCCGCGCCGTGGCATCGGCGGCGCGCCGATCCGGACGGGCGTGTCGCTCGCCGACGGCTGCGGCCGGTCGGCGCGGACGAATTCCGTTTGTATCGGCTGCGTCATTACGATCGCACCGCGGAGCGAGCCGGCCATCGCCGCGATCTCAGCCGGCGTCTTGCCCGCGATCGAGAGCGGTTTGGCCTCCAGAACCTTCGCCGTGGACGCCGACCAGGCCTCGGCATAGCCGATCAACGGCATGTATCGCGGTTCGATCATCTCGATCACCTGCTGATCGAGCACCCATCCCCGGCCGAACGGCCACGGCTCGAGGCGCGCGTTCGAGAGTCCCCACGAGGCCAGCGTCCCGCGAGCCCAATCGGCGGCGGCTTTGTGCGACGGCGAGCCGGTCAGCCGCGGCCCGGCGACGGTCACGAACTGATCGAAGGCACGCACCACCTGCGAGCGCTCGAGCCCTTCGCGGCGGATCTGCTGCAACGCCGACGAATCGGCGGCAGGCGGCGTCTGCGCGATCAGCGCCACCAGCGCGAGCGAGGCTTCAGACCATCTCACGCGTCCATCCTCCCAGCCCGGATTATAGGCAAACGTTTGTATACTTCGTGAACCTGATGCGCCGGCTGTTCAGTCCTGTGGTTCTCGCGGCGGCCCTGTACTTCCTCCTGACCGTCGCGCTGACGTGGCCGCTCGTCATTCATCCAGGCAGCCTGGTGCCCAACGATCTCGGGGATCCGCTGCTGAACACCTGGATTCTCTCGTGGGACGCCCGCGTCCTGCCGTTGACGCAGGCGTGGTGGAACGGCGCGCAGTTCTATCCGGTCGACGGCACGCTCGCGTTCTCCGAGCATCTCCTCGGGCTCACCGTCCTCACGACGCCCGTCATTCTCCTGACCGGCAACCCGCTGCTCGCTTACAACATCGCCTTTTTTCTCACGTTTCCGCTTTCCGCGTTGTCCGCATACGTTCTCGCCTTCACCATCTCCCGCCGTCACGACTGTGCCTTCCTGGCGGGGCTGGCCTTCGCCTTCGCCCCCTATCGCATGGCGCAGTTCGCCCACGTGCAGGTCCTGTCGGCGTATTGGATGCCCATTGCGCTCGCGGCGCTGCACCGCTATTTCGCGGATCGCAGGACGCGCTGGCTCGCGCTCTTCGGCGCCGCGTGGGTGATGCAGGCGCTCGCCTGCGGCTACTACTTCTTCTATTTGTCGGTGCTGATCGGGTTGTGGCTGCCGTGGTTCGTGGCGGGCCGAGAGAGCTGGCGCGCGCTGCTGCGCCTGGGCGTCGTTTGGCTGATTTCGGCGGCGCTCCTGGCGCCGGTCATGTACGGCTACTGGAAATACCAGCGGGCCTACGGATTCAAGCGGGAGATTGACGAGATCGTGTCGTTCAGCGCGGACGTGGCGAGCGTCCTCAAGGCGCCGGGCAACCTGTATGTCTGGGGCTGGCTGAACGTCGTCCGCCATCCCGAGGCGGACATTTTCCCGGGCCTGACGGTGGTCCTCCTCACCATTGCCGGTCTCCTCATCGGCTGGCAGGCGGCGGCGCACGAGCGGACCGGCCGGCTGCGCATTGCCCGGGTGTTCATCGGGATTTCGATCCCGTTCTTTGCGATCGCGGCATCGCCGGCGTATTTCGGCGCGTGGAAGCTGGAGATTGGCGGGCTGCGGCTTCTTTCCGTCGCCACACCGCACAAACCGCTCTCGGTCGGCCTGCTGTTTCTGCTGGCGGCGGGTGTGCTGCATCCCTCGGTGCGCACCGCCTGGCGCCGGAGATCCGCGCTGACGTTCTACGCGCTCGGCGCGGTGACGATGTGGCTGTTCTCACTCGGTCCGGCGCCGACGCTGCTCGACCGGAAAGTGATTTACAAGGCGCCGTACGCGTGGTTGATGTTGTTGCCGGGTGTCGACGGGATCCGAGTGCCGGCGCGCTTCTGGATGCTGGCGGTGCTGTGCTTGTCGGTTGCGGCGGCGCTGGCCATCCGGCAGCTGACCGCGAGATGGCCGCGCGCGGCACGCGCGCTGCCCGCGATCGCATGTCTGGGCGTCCTGATCGACGGCTGGCCGCGGCCAATCCTGATGGTGAAGCCGCCGGCGTGGCGTCCCGTCCACACGCGCGCGGTGGCGCGCCTTGAGCTTCCTGCGAACCCGCAGCACGATGCCATCGTTCTGTATCGCGCGATCGAACATCGGCGTCCTGTCTTCAATGGCTATAGCGGCTACTTCGCGCCGCATTATTGGGCGCTGCAATACATGCTGCGCCACCACGATCCCGACGTGCTGACGCGCCTGTCCTCGTTCGGACCGGTCGAAGTCGTCATCGATCACGACCTGGACCAGGGGGCAGGCTGGAGACAGTTCGTCAGCAGCTATCCCGGTGCGCAACTGGTGTACCGCGACGATCGCTACTCGACGTTCAGGATCGAACGCGGCCCGCATGCGCCGCCGCTGCCGAAGCTTGGCGGAGAGGTCCTGCCGATTGCCTCGTTCATGGCGAAGGACAACGACGCGTTGCTGAACAACATGACCGACGGCAACATGCTGTCGCGCTGGCATGCCGGCCGGGAGCAACGGGCAGGTGACTCCATGACCGCCGATCTCGGAGCCGTCGATACCGTGCAGGGGGTCGAGATGTTCATTGGCGGCTTCGTGATGGATTTTCCGCGGCGGCTGACGATCGAGACCTCGCTCGACAACCAGCGCTGGTCGCAGGCGTGGAGCGGAAACGTCGCGCCGATGGCGATGTCGGCCGCGCTCGAGGATCCGCTTCACTACATGCTGCCGTTCGACTTTCAGCCTCGTCCGGTCCGCTACGTCCGGTTCACCCAGACGGGAACGGAGGACGTGTTCTACTGGTCGATCGCCGAGCTGCGAATCCGCGGCACGAAATAGAATGCGCCGTCGCTTGAGCAGCCTCGTTCTTGTCTTGTGTTGCGCGCCATTTGCTGCTGCGTGCCTCACGTCGGAGGTGCTGGTCACCGTAAGGCCCGATGGCAGCGGCCACTACGAGCGGAAGACGATGGCGCGTCCGACGTTGGTCGCTGAGTTCCAGAAGCTGGCGGGCGGTCCCGAGCGACAGACGCCGGACCAAATCCGGTCAGAGATCCAGAAACGCGTGCTCGAGACGCGCGCTGGCGTTAACGAGCCAAACCGCCGCGTGACGCCGGTGAACGGCGCCGATTCAGTCGGCGTCATCGTCTCTTTCGATTTTCCTGACATAACCGGCATCGATCTCGATCTCGTGCCGGCGCTGCCGGGGCTCGGAGGATTCTGGAAAATGGCGTCGCGGGACGCCGACGCGTCCACGCGGTTGCGGATGTCGCTCGAACCGATCGCGGACGGGCTCGAGCGCCTCACGGTGCATTTCCCGCGCTTCCGGGTCGACCCGGCGACGGAGCCGCCGTCGGCATGGGCGTCGGGCTCGCCGGCGGAAATGGCGGCACTCAAAGACATCTTGAGCGGCTCGCGCGTGACGATCACGATTGCGACCGAGTCCCCGATCGTCAGGACGAACAGTCCATTTCGCGAAGGCAATCGCGTGACCCTGCTCGATGCAGATGTCGCGGAAGCGCTCTTCAGCAGGGAAGTGCAGCGCATGGCCGCGACGCCGGGAACCTTCGACGAGCTGCTGGCATGGTACTCGACGGTGCCTGGCGTGACCCTCGCACTCGACCGCGACGTCACGATCGATTTTCAGAACCCGAGCACGCCGGAACGCGCGCCTGCACCGGCGCCGTCGCAGCCATCGATGGACACGGAGGTTTTCCTGGCCACGCTCGCCGGCGCGGGCCCGACGTTGGCGATTGGGCCGCCACTCAACATCTCGAACAACCCCGGGTACGACAATCAACCGTCGTTCAGTCCTGACGGCGGGCAGCTCTTCTTCGTTTCAACCCGAGGCGCCGCTGCCGCGGACCGCGATGGCGCCGCACCGCAGGCGTCGATCCCGAAAACGGACATCTTCCGCTACGACATCACGGCACGGCGCATGTCGCGCGTGACCCAGACGCCCGAGAGCGAGTTCTCACCGATTGTCATGCCCGACGGTACGCACGTTTCAATGATTCGCGTGGAAGCGGATGGCACGCAGCACTTGTGCAGCGTGGAACCGTCGGCGGTCCCCAGGCGCGAGACGTCGCTGATGCTTCCCGCGGTGAAGCCGGTCGGCTACCATGCCTGGATAGATGCCAAGAGAGTCGCGTTGTACGTGCTCGGTGAATCCGGGCGGCCGTCCACCCTGCAAATCGCGTCGATCGACGATGGTACGACGGAGACGGTGGCAACCGACATAGGGCGATCGCTGCAGAGAATGCCGTCGGGAGCGATCAGCTTTGTCCAACGAGAGGCACAGGGCGGATCGGCAACAGCTGTGGTCAAGGAGCTCGACGTCCGGACGCGTCAGACGCGGACGCTGGTAAAACCGGCTGCCGCGATCAGCGATCCGTACGTGACGTGGATGCCGGACGGTGTGGCGCTGATGGCAGCGGGATCGACGATCTATCGCTGGCGCGCCGGCGATCCTGAGTGGACCGTCGTGGCTCACCTCGACCGCTTCGGATTGCATGACGTCACCCGCCTCGCTGTGAGCCCCCAAGGGGACCGCCTCGCCATCGTTGCCCGGAAGTGAACGCAACACGGAACGTCCGTTGCACTCCCACCCGAGACGGAGGTCACCAATGGGATTGAGAGAAAAGTACGCCTACGCGATCTCGACGGCGAAGGGCAAATTCGACGGCAGCGCGCAAGAGCAGGACGGCAAGCTGCATTTCGTGGGGTCGGTGAAGTCGGAGAATGAAAAGAACGAGATCTGGACCGCGATCAAAACCATACCGGATTGGAAAAACGAGGTCGTCGCCGACATCAAGGTCACCGGAGGCGGCGCACCAGCCGCGTCCGCGAAAAGTTACACGGTGAAGTCAGGCGATACGCTCAGCAAGATTGCGAAGGAGTACCTCGGAGACGCGAACGCCTACATGAAGATCTATGAAGCGAATCGCGACCAGCTCAAGAATCCGGACCTGATCAAGCCGGGACAGGTGCTGAAGATACCTGCGTAAGCTCATCCAGGCGAGCGGGGCAGTCAGGCCGATCTTGGACCGGTCCTGACTCGCCTCTCGGGGGGCCAGCTATACTTAAGGGCAGGAGACCTGAATTGCCCTCAGGGAATAGCGGCCCGACCGTGCTGATCGTGGAGGACGACCAGGACGGCCGGCGTATGTACGCCGATTGGCTCACCGACGCAGGGTTTCGTGTGTCGGAGGCGCACAACGGACTACAGGCCCTCGAGCGAGCGGTCGATAGTCTGCCCGACGTAGTGGTGACAGATCTGAATATTCCAGGAATCGACGGGTTCGAGTTGACCCGTCGCCTGAAGCAGGATCCGCGCACGCGTGATATCCCCGTCCTCGCGGTGACCGGCTACGCGGCCTTTGCCGCCGACCCGGGCCGAGCGCGGCGCGCTGGTATCGAAGCCGTGCTCCCCAAGCCCTGTTCTCCTGGCGATCTGGAAGCCGCAATCCGCAGCCTGATCCGCGAACGCTCGCGGCCGATGTAGCGCACTTTCAGTTTCCATCCCCGTTAATCGCTTAGGAGAATTTTTCATCGCATGTCCGTGCCCTCGCTTGCGCCGCTGATTCTCATCGTCGAGGATTTTGACGACGCGCGCGAGATGTATCGCGACTATCTGGAGTTCGCGGCATTCCGTGTGGAGACCGCCCGCGACGGGCATGAAGCGATCGAGAAGGCACGCCGGCTTCGCCCGGATCTCGTGCTGATGGATCTCTCGCTTCCGGGCATCGACGGCTGGGAAGCGACGCGGCTCCTGAAATCCGATCCCGCCACGAAAGACATTCTGGTCGTCGCGCTGAGTGCACACGCGCTCGCCACGGAAGGCGAGCGTGCCCGCATGGCTGGATGCGACGGCTTCATCGCGAAGCCGTGCCTGCCGCCGGATCTGGTCGAGGAAATCTCGAAGTATCTCAAGAAACAGGCCACGGCCGTCGGACGCAGCCGCTCGAGGCGGCGGTGATGCCGGCCGCAATCTCCAAGCCCGATCCGCAGCCGACCTCGGTCCTCCTGCTCGTCGAGGATCACGAAGACAGCCGGCAGATGTATGCCGAGTTCCTGAAAACATCGTTCGACGTCGTGGCGGCGGCCGATGCTGAGCAGGGTCTGGCAGTCCTGCGCGAACGGCGTGTCGACATCGTGGTCACGGATCTGTCGCTGCCCGGCATGAACGGATACGAACTCGTGGCCAAGGTCCGCAGCGATGCCAAGCTTCGGGCGGTTCCGATCGTCTGTCTCAGCGGATACGGCGGTCTCGCGCACGAGCAGCGGGCGCGCGCCGCGGGGTGCGATCGGATTCTGCAGAAGCCGTGCATGCCCGACGCGCTCGCAGACATCGCGACCGAGCTGATTCGCGAGGCTGCCAGCCGGAGCCGGAGATCGTGAGCGCAACGGTCTTTATCGTGGAAGACGATCTCGATACGCGCGAGATGCTGGCGCGTTTCCTCGAACTGGAAGGGTTTACAGTCGAAAGTGCCGAAAACGGCAAGCTGGCGCTCGAGCGGCTGGGCGGCGGCTCACGCGCTTGCGTGATCCTGCTCGATCTGATGATGCCGGTGATGGACGGGTGGCAGTTCCGACAGGCACAGGTCAAGAACCAGGATCTGGCGAAGATCCCTGTCATCGTGGTGTCCGCCGCGGGCCGCGAGCGAATCGAGCGAATCGACGCGGATGCGTATCTCTCGAAGCCGGTCGACCTCGAAGAACTGCTCGGCTGCGTGACGCAGTTCTGTCATCCCGACGATCGGCCGGCCTGAGGCCAGTTATCTTTTCCGGTCATGCGGCGCCGGCGCGGGCGCCGGCACCGTCGTCGCGGCGGCCTCCGCGCTCTGTCGCATGCGCTGAAGACGTTCGGTCAGCTTCATCGTCAGCCGCGCGTCGATCCCGTAGACGTCCTTCCTGAACTGGACGATTCCGTCCGGTGTCACCCGAGCCGTCCAGTAACCCAGATACACGGGGATCGGCGCCTTGAGCTTCACGGTCTGCTCCTCCCCCGAGTGCATCGCTTCGTCGATCTTCTCGCGGGTCCACTCCGGCTTGTCCCGAAGCACGTACTGGGCGAGCTCCTCGGGTTGTTCGACGCGGACACAGCCATGACTGAACGAGCGGCTGGCTCGCGCGAATAACGAGTCGGCCGGCGTGTCGTGCAGGTACACATCGAACTGATTCGGGAACATGAACTTCACGAGTCCGAGGGCATTCGATGTCCCCGGCCGCTGGCGAAATCGGTAATTGCCGGCCGCCGACAGGTCGATCGACGAGGGATCGACCGCGTTGCCTTTCGCGTCCACCACCTCCATGTTCATCCGGCTGAGAAACGCCGGATCGCGCATCACCGACGGCATCGTTTCCTTCTCGGCGATATCCGGCGGGACGTTCCAGTAGGGCGAGAAGATGACATGCGTCATCTCGTCGTTGAAGATCGGCGTCTGCGTGTCGGGCTTGCCGACCACGACGCGCATCGAGAGCGGCACCTGGCCGTGATCCCAGACGTCGAGCCGCATCTCCGGAATGTTCACGAGGATGTAGCGTTCACCGAGATCACGCGGCAGCCAGCGCCAGCGCTCCAGATTGCGTTCGATTTGATGAATCCGGGCATCGATCGGGACATTCAGTTCGGCGAGCGTCGGGGCGCCGACGATTCCGTCATCCTCCAACCCATGCCGCCTCTGAAACCGTTTGACGGCCTCCTGCAGGTCGGCACTGAACGTCGGTGGCTGGCCGGCGGGCGGCAGAGCGCCGGAATAATCGCCGGTCGCGGCAAGCCGAGCCGCGAGGGTCGGCACCATCGGGTTGCTCTGCCCAGGTTTCACCTTCACCGTCGGCCGGCCTTCGACCTGCGGCCATCCGCCCTTTGCGGCAATCTGGCGATAGTCCTTGAGCGCCTTCTTCAGCGCCCCGTACTCAGGGTTCGCCGGGACCAGGTCCTGGAGCGATTGCTCGATGCGGTTATCCCCAAGGGCCCCCTCGAGATGCGCGAGCGCATCGAAGGGCTCCGGCTTGATTTGCCACTTCGGGTCAGAGTGCGCGAGATCGGAGATTCCGTCCGCGAGGTCGGATGCGTACTTCATGTACAGCCAGGTGAGCCACACGTCCATCTTCGTGGCTTCTTCCGGCTTGAACCCTTTTTTCGTCAGAAACCCTTTCGAGGCCTCGCGGTGTTGCGTGTCGAGCAAGCTGGCGCTGTAGAGTTCGGGATCGAGCCCTTCGTCGCCCGCGGCATGAATCGCGCGGATCAGCGCGTCCATCTGGCCGCGCGGTGATCCCTCGTCGATCCAGGCCGGCTCGAAGTTGCGCTTCTCGTAAAATGACCGTGTCTGTTTCCAGAGGCGCGCCCCTTCAGGGTCGCGCGTCACGTAGTCGGGTGAATTGCCGCTCTGCACGATCTGCTGAACGTTCGTCCCGATCGCGCTTCGGCGGCCGGAGGTGCCTACCGTATCTTTGCCGCCGGTCGCCTTGACTCCTCCACACCCGGCAGCGAGCGCAAGGCAGAGAACCAACGGAGTCGGTCGTCGCATCATGGTCCACATCCCGCGGCCAACCACAGCAATCGCGGTGCCCGACGGTATGTGCGGGCGAATCCTTTGCAAATCAGGAAGTTGGCACCGCAGCGGAAGCGTTGCCGGGAGGGAGTGTGGCGTTGGTTACACACCGGCGCACCGCGAAAATCACGCGGCGCCGCGCATCCAAGGTCTCAGTACCCCGGACGGATGAGGCGGATGCGATCGCCCACAGCGATCTGAATATGGCCGCGGCGGCGCTGCTCTACGACATGGCCGCGCTGCAGAGCACGTCGCGGAGCCAGTTTGGCTATAAGCGCGCCGCGAAGGCGATTGTCGGTCTGCCGGTGTCGGTCGCCGATCTCGTGACGGCGCGGGCGCTCCGTGATGTGCCTTTCATCGGGCCGTCCAGCGAGAGGATCATCACGGAGGTTGTCGAACAAGGGCATTCGCCTACCGTTGAAGCGGCTATCGCCCAGTCGACGCGACGCGCTGACGTGGACTCACGACGCGCGTTCCGCACCGCGTTCCTCAGCCACTTCGCGATGCAGCGGGCGCTCGGCGCCGAGCTGGGTGCTGGAGTTGTCAGCCGGGCGGATTACCGGGGCGATTTCCAGATGCATTCGACCTGGAGCGACGGCGGCGAGAGTATCGCGACGATGGTCCAGGCGTGCATGGAGTTGGGGCACGGCTGCCTCGGAATCACCGACCATTCGTACGGGCTGCCGATCGCGCGAGGCGTGAGCATGAGCGACATCACGCGGCAGCACAAAGAGATCGACAGGCTGAACTCCGGGTTCGAGGGAAAGTTCCGAATTTTCAAGGGCATCGAAGCGAATATCCTCGCCGACGGCGAGCTCGATTTGCAGCCCTCGGAGCGCGCAGTCTTCGAGTTCGTGGTGGCGTCCCCCCATTCGGTGCTGCGCCGTGCGCACGATCAGACCGCGCGGATGATGGCGGCCGTGCGTGCCCCGGGAGTGGCCATCCTGGGCCATCCGCGAGGGCGGATGTTCAACAGTCGCCCGGGGGTCTCCGCCGAGTGGCCGCGCATCTTCGAGGAGGCTTCGAAGCGCCGGGTCGCGATCGAGTTGGACGGCAACTGGCACCGGCAGGACATCGACTACGAGCTCGCGCGCCACGCGCTCGAGGCCGGATGCATCTTTGCGCTCGACAGCGATGCGCATTCAGTCGGGGAGCTCCGCTTCACGGAATATGCGATTGCCCATGCGCGGCTCGCGGGGATTCCGAAGGAGCGGGTGATTAATTGCTGGACGAACCAGGAGTTGAGCCGGTGGATGACTGAGATAATGATGAATGTTGAATGATCATGATGAAAGAGTCAGAAAACTTCATCATTCAGCATTCATCATTTCCGACTGCGAGCGGCTCTGAAATAGCGCGACGGCAGCAGATGGCCGACCTTGGGCTCGATGAATGCTGACGCTTCCACCACCTTCTCCAGCGTTACACCCGTACGAATCCCCAGGCCGTCGAGCATGAACACGAGGTCCTCGGTAGCGAGGTTCCCGGTCGCCCCAGGCGCGTACGGGCAACCCCCGAGCCCACCGGCGGATGCATCGAAGGTGGTGATGCCGGCGTCGAGGGCAGCGAGGACGTTGGCCAGCGCCGTGCCTCGTGTGTCGTGAAAGTGCAGCGCCACCCGGTCAAGCGGCACACGCGCTGTGACGGCGCCGAGCACTTCCGGAATCTGGCCGGGATGCGCGATGCCGATCGTGTCGCTGATGGCGACTTCGAACGCACCCATGCGGATCAGCGCATCCGCGACCTCGGCCACCCGCGCCGGCGGCACTTCTCCTTCGAACGGGCAGCCAAACGCGGTCGAGACATAGCCACGGACAGCGATGTCCAGCTCCTGCGCCCGTGCGCAGACGGCGCCATAGCTCTCCAGGGATGCGTCAACGGTCTGATTGATATTCCTGCGGCTGAACGTGTCCGATGCGGCGGCAAAGATGCCGACCTCTCGGACACCAGCGGCTTGCGCGCGCTCGAGACCGGCAAGGTTCGGCACGAGCGCGGCATATCGGGTACCGTCGCGCCGCGCGATCCCCGCGAAGACGGCGGACGCGTCGGCCATCGCCGGAACCCACTTCGGACTCACGAAGGCCGACACTTCGACGACCGGCACGCCCGACGCCGAGAGGCGATCGACGAACCCAATCTTGTCCGCGGTCGATACCTGCGAGATCTCGTTCTGGAGGCCGTCGCGCGGCCCGACTTCTACGATCGTGACGCGTTCGGGGAACCGCATCACTCGACGTCGACCAGCGGCACGCCCGGCTGAACGAGATCGCCGGGCCGGCAATGGAGGGCCTTCACGACCCCGTCGGAGGTAGCGCGAATCGGCAACTCCATCTTCATCGCCTCCAGAATGACCAGCGTATCCCCGCGACGGACGGTCGCGCCTGGCGCGACGTCGACGCGGACAACGGTGCCAGGCATCGGCGCTGACAGCGAGCCATGGGCGGCGCCCTTTCGTCGGCGTGCCCCGGCGCGCTCCACTTCGAACTCGTACACCTCGCCGTCGAGATGCACCCATCGTACGTCGCCTGCGGCGGCGACCCATGCGAGGCGGCCGGGCCCGTCACCGACACGGACCACGCCGGGGGAGAGATCGATCGCGGGAATGGGGACGTCATCAACCGACACGCGGCCGTTGTCGTCGATCGAAACCCGGCGCTCGCGCTGATCGTCGCGGAGAATTACGGTACGCATGTCAGCGGCCCCAGGCTTTTATGGTCGCCCAGGGATCGGCTCCTGCCGGGGACGAGGACGAGTC
>Ga0070670_100002310_pt1 | contig 15723 bp, 13 predicted proteins | sample KBSS63metaG_FD_64665 | JGI IMG/M metagenome (GOLD analysis project Ga0070670, IMG submission 64665) | Switchgrass rhizosphere microbial communities from Kellogg Biological Station, Michigan, USA - KBS S6-3 metaG | ecosystem: Host-associated > Plants > Roots > Rhizosphere > Soil ... | reverse complement strand
TGGAGCAAACCCGGCGCGCCGTTTCTCTGCGTCGAGCCTTGGCATGGCACGGCGGCCGAAATCGGGGGGTCGAAGGAACTCGCCGACCGACCCTACACGACGCTGCTCGCATCGGGTGCCACCGCGCGCTTCGCCTTCACGGTCGAAATCCCGGAAACCGAGTAATAGCCCCGGGGATGTGGCAGCCCTCATCGAGGCACGAGGAGCGTCGTCGGCTCGGTGCCGGGTGTAGCCGAGCTTTCTTCACGCGCCCGCAGATTGGTCACGGGAAACGGGCGGTTAACCACGCGGAAAACGCCTATGTTACTATCGGTGAGGTTCGACGTTGGGTGCCTGCGCACTTTCCAATGTAGGAAAATTCATGACGATCGCCCGGCCGGATTGGCTACAGATTGCATCTGAAGCCAGAAGTTTTCGTCAGATGTATCGTCTGGCCGGTGAGATTGCGGCAAGTGCCGCCTCTACTGGTGGCGAAAAACGGGCCACCAAGCGGGTGGTTGGCAGCCTCCGCGCTGTCATCGATGCCCCCATCGCAGCGGCGGCGACGCTCGCCAAGGCTCGCATGTGCTTTGAGCGGCTTGTCAATTTGCTGCGGCCCGCGCCCTGACAGCCTCTGTCAAACGGCTGCGGTGAGATCGTGATCTGTCGAAAGCTTGGGATGAACGTGTAGCCGCCGTAGCAATGCCCGCGAAAAATGCTTAAAAAAATCACCCGATGCTTTGCGACCGGAGCGTATGTCCTCATTCACCTTCATCCACGCGGCCGATCTGCATCTCGGCAGTCCCTTCCAGGGGCTGGCCCTGAAAGACGCCGATATCGCCGCAATCTTCGTTGATGCCAGCCGCAAGGCGTTCTCGACCCTGGTCGACCGCGCCGTTGAACGGCAGGTGGATTTCTTCATCATTGCCGGCGACGTCTATGACGGCGATTGGAAAGACAACAAGATCGGTCTGTTCTTCAACCGCGAAATGGCCCGGCTGGAACGCGCCGGCATACCGGTCTACCTGCTCCGGGGAAACCACGACGCGGAAAGCGTCATCACCAAGACCATCACCCTGCCGGACAATGTCCACGAGTTTCCGACCGCGAAACCCGGTACCTTCAAGATCGACGCGCTCAAGGTGGCGCTGCACGGTCAGGGCTTCGCCGACCGGTCTGCCACCGACAACCTCGCGCTCGCCTATCCGGCGGCGCTGCCGGGCTGGTTCAATATCGGCGTGCTGCACACATCGCTGACGGGGCGCGAGCCCCATGCAAACTATGCACCTTGCTCGCTCGACGACCTGCGCTCGCGCGGCTACGATTACTGGGCGCTGGGCCATGTCCACGAATATGAGCTGCTTTCGGAAAACCCGGCGATCCTGTTTCCGGGCAATCTGCAGGGGCGCAGCATCCGCGAATGCGGTGCCAAGGGCGCGCTGCTGGTCACCGTCGAGGACGGCGCCGTCAGCCATGAACGGATCATCGTCGACGAGGCGCGGTTCGGTGAGCTTGCCGTCGACGTCACGGTCGATGACGACCCGGCGACGATCCTGCGGCGCATCCAGCAATCCGTCGAGCCGCTCGTCGACGGCATGGAGGAGCGCCTGCTGGCATTGCGCGTCCGGCTGTCCGGCGAAAGCCATGCGCGCAAGGATCTGATTGCCCGCCGCCAGGATTTTCATGACGAGGTGCAGGCTGCCTGCCACCGCGCGCATGCCGACATCTGGCTGGAAAAGCTCGAGCTGCGGCTGACGGACCCGGTCGGACGCAATCCTGCTGGCCTTGCCCAGGGTGGGTTGGATCTGGATGCGCTGATCCCCCCGACGACCGACTTGCCGCCGTCGGTTCTCGAAGAGGCGCAGGCGCGCCTTTCTGAAATCGTGGCGAAGCTCCCGGGCGGGCTGGCGGCGAGGGAACAGCCGCTGGACGCCGATCTCACCGCGCTGCTGGCGGAGGCACGCGATCTGCTGGTGGCGCGATCGGGAAGGGCTGTTTGACCGATGCGCTTCAATAGGCTGGATATCCTGCGCTATGGCGCACTCACCGACCGCAGCCTGGTCTTCCGACCGGATGCGCGACTGCACATTATCTACGGCCCCAACGAGGCGGGCAAATCCTCGGCCCTGGCTGCGATCTCCGACCTGATGTTCGGTTTTCCTACGGCCGCCGAATATAGCTTCCTGCACGACGCCAACACATTGCGCGTCGGTGCGGAAATAACCGGGAGCAATGGCCAGAACCTGTCCTTCCGGCGCCGGCGTGGACGCAAGAACACGCTGCTTTCGGCCGATGCCGCTGAGGCAGCGCTGTCGGAAGATGCCCTGGCCGCCTTTCTCGGCAGCCTCAACCGTGATGTCTTCGAGCGCGCTTTCGGCCTCAACTCCGACAGGCTGCGCCGCGGCGCTTCGGCGATGCTGAAGGGCGGCGGCGAGATCGGCAGCCTGTTGTTTTCCGCAGCGTCCGGGCTGCTCGGGCTGACACAGTTGAAACAGTCGCTGGAAAGCGAGGCCGACCTCATCTACGGCCCTAGGAAATCCAAGGACCGCTCTTTCTATCAGGCGCTCGAACGCCACGAAGAGGCCAAGCGCGCCGAGCGCGACAGCGAATTGAAGTCAGGCGACTGGAAGCGCCTGCTGGCCGATGCCGCCGATATCGAAACGCAGCTTGCCGCGCTGAAGGCCGAGCGTCAGGAGACCAAGCGCGCCCTCGACCGTCTGACGATGCTGAGGACTCTTGAGCCAGTTCTGGCGGAAATCGATGCCGAGGAAGAGCAGCTTACCCATTTTGCAGATCTTGCGTCCTTGCCCGCCGTGTTTGCCGCCGACCTTTCCCAGGCGCTCGAGCGGCGCGAGGGGATGGAGGCGGCTATCCGCGCTGCCGATGCCGAGATGGACCGGATTGCTGACGAGATCGGTGCGACGCCGGTCGACGAAGCGACGCGCGATGCCGCAGCCCTGATCATGGCCCGCTATGCGGAGACTGCCGATTACCGGTCGAAGATCAAGGACATGCAGCGCGTCTCCGGCGAAATCGACGAGTTCGACGCGCGCCTATTGCAGACTGCCCGCAGGCTGGGCCTTGCGGATGCGCACGAGGTCGAAAGGGTGCAACCGAGCGAAGCCGACCTGGCGCGCATGCGCAAGCTGGTGGCCGACGGCGTGGCGATCCGCCGCGACCATGCAGACGTCGTCCAGAGGCTCGCCGAGGAGCGCGATCAACTGCGACGACTGGACGAGATGGCGGCCAGCGGCCGGCTCATCGATCCCAAGCCCTATCAGGAGCAACTGGCGGTGCTGCAGCCGGACCTCGCCGAACTGGCGCGGCTCGATGCGGTCGCGGTGCAGGTGACGAGGCTAGAGGGCGACCTCGACAGCGCCGCCGGCCGCTTGCTGCCTGCTGTCAACGACCTGGAGCGGCTGCTGTCGTTGCCCTTGCCTGACATCGCCGCGCTCACTCGCCACAGCGATATCCTGGCCGAGGCAGAGGCTGACAGCCGCGAGGTCGCCAGCCGCCTTGCGACCCTTGAGGCGGAAGCCGCCGATATCGCCGCCAAGATTGCCGGCATGCAGCAGAAGGGCACAATCGTCACCCGCGAACAGATCGCCGAGGCCCGTGCCGTGCGCGACGCTGCCTGGCAATCCGTTGCGAGCGCCCCCAAGGTGTCGGTGAGCAACACACACGCGGTTTCGGAGGCCATTGGCGAAGCCGACCGGCTTGCCGATCTCGCCCTTGCTGACGCCGATCGAGTCTCGCGCCACGCCCAGCTGAGGTTGCGGCAGGGGCAGATGGAGGCCGAGCTTGAGGCGGCGAGTGCGTTGAGCTTCAGTCGCGATCGCTTGCTCGAGGCCGCGCGCAAAAACTATCGCGAGCTGTTCGAGCCGAGCGGCATCAAGCCGCTTGCGCCGGAGCGGATGATCGACTGGCGCCGCGCTGTCGACGCTCTCTTCCGCCAGCGCGAAGCGCTGAACGACATCAGGGATGAACTTGCCGAACTGAAGCGCAAGGAGGCACGGCTCGCCCCCATGCTGACGGCTCTATCCGATGCGACGGGATACAACACGCCATCGACGCTTTCGCCAACCGCGCTTGCCAGAGGGCTGGCGCGGCACATCGAGGCGATCGGCGAGCGCTGGACCAACAGCCGCGCCGCCGAGGGCAAGCGCACAGCCGCGCTCGACGCACTCGCCCGGCTGGAACAGCGCCAGGCCGATATCCGCCTGTCCGCCGAGAAATTCGAGGTGGATTTTGCCGATGCGGTCCAGGCGATCGGCCTTCCGGAGGGCGCCACCATGGAGATGGCAGAGGCAGCGCTTGAGATATGGAAGACGCTGCCGGACACGCTGATGGAGCGGGAGAACCGGAGACGACGCGTGCGTGGCATGCAACGGGATACTGCTACTTTCGAGCGGGCGGTGCAGGAGCTGGTCGGCTCCATCGCGCCGGAACTGAAGCCTTTGGCGCCAGACGCAGCGGCCGAGGCGCTGCACGAACGGGCGGTGTCCGCCAATGCCGGCGAGCAGCGCCGGGCAGCGCTGGAAAAAGCCCGGCAGCAGGCCGAGCTGCGCCTTGCCCGATGCCGGGCGGACTTTGCTGAGGCCGAGGCGGAACTGGCAGAGCTTGCCAAGCTTGCGCCGGAGGCGAGCGACCTCGACGCGCTGCTGGCACGGCTGGAAGAACGCCGCCGCCTTCAGACCCGCCTGTCCGAGAGCCGGGGGCGCTTCGCCCTGCAGGCGAGCGGTGAGGACGAGGAGCATGTTCGCGCCGATCTCTCCGGCTTCGACCGGGTGCTTGCCGCGCTGGAGATCGAACAGCTTGCCACGCGCGACCAGACGCAGCTGAGCCGTTTTGCCGAATTGAATGTCCGTCAGGCGGAAAACCAGCGGCAGCGGCAGCTGCTGGAGACAGGCGTCGGTGCCGAGGCGGCTGTGTTCCAGAAATACGCGGCCGAGACGGAGGCCAAGGATCTGGCCCGCGAATGGCTGGTGCTGAAACTGGCATCCAGCCTGCTCGCCTCATCCATGGAGACCTACCGTGAGCGCCAGGCCGACCCCGTGATGCGTAGGGCAGGGGAGCTGTTCTCGGTGCTCACGGGAGGGCGCTTTGCCCGCCTGGTGCAGCTCTACGACGACAAGGATGAACTGCAGCTGCAGGCGGAGCGCGACAGCGGCGAGAAGGTGCCGCTCGACGGCCTCAGCGAAGGCACGGGCGACCAGCTCTATCTCGCCCTCCGCCTGGCCTTTCTCGAAGATTATTCCACTCGCAACGAGCCGGCACCGCTTGTCGTCGACGACATCTTCCAGACCTTCGACGACGATCGCACAGCGTCCGGCCTGCGCGCGCTCGCCGGCACGGCCGATCGCTTTCAGACGATTCTCTTTACCCACGAGATGAGCGTCGTCGATATCGCCACGCGTGAGATCGGCCGGGATCTCGACCTGATCAGGCTATAGCGTTCAGCGCTTACGCGTGAACACCACATGGGTGCGGGCGACCGGAAAACCGTACTTCGTCACCCAGGCGTTGTTGATCATGCTGCCGTCCGGCTGCACGACCATGCTGTCGTGAAAGCGCACGATGTTGGGCTTGCCCTTCGGCGACAGGTTCACGAGGTAGGTGAAGCGGGCCGTCTGGCCGGATATCTTCACCTCGGTGTCGCCGATGACGTCTTCCCGGGTGCCACGGTAGGTGTTGGGGCCGGTCTTGGTGAAGCGCCAGGTCTTGCGATCCGTTTCGCCGTCTGAATAGCGGAAATCTTCGCGCAGCGAAAACAGCTTGCCGGAGGAGGTGCCGGTCAGCTTGACGGTGAAGTCGCGGCTGACGCCGTTGATGGCGCCGAAATGCCCTGTCGCGACAGTGTGTCCGGCGAAGTACTTCTCTAGCCGCAGGTCGGCCGCCGATGCACCTGCCACAGCGGCGAGCTGCAGCAACGCGGCCGCGGCGAGGGTTGGTCCGTAACGCATGAAATCTCTCCCGTGATGCAGGCGTCTCTTGGAGAAGGCCTTGTATGTCCTTACGTTGATGTCGAACCGCTGGATCAAGCGGGCAGCGAGCGTCATCGGAGCAAAAAACATGGACATCAAGCCAAATGGATCACGCGCCTCGTTGAAGGCACCGGCGGACTACTTCACCGGTGCGGTGCGCCAGGACCCGCTGATACAGACCCCGGAGCCGAGCCGGGTGCAGGCGGTCAGCGTCACCTTCGAGCCCGGCGCGCGCACCGCCTGGCACACCCACCCGCTCGGACAGACGCTGGTGGTCACGGCCGGCAAGGGCCTGGCGCAGGCGTGGGGCGGCGAGATTCGAGAAATCGGCCCGGGCGACGTCATCTGGTTTCCGCCGGGAGAGAAGCATTGGCATGGCGCCGGCCCCGATACGGCCTTAACCCACATCGCCATCCAAGAGATGCAGGATGGCAAGGCCGCAGACTGGATGGAGTTCGTTTCAGAAGAGCAGTATCGGGGAGAGTGAATCTGAGGCTGATCGGGCTGCATTCTCCTGTTTTGGCGGCTCGTGCTGATTCGCAGCATCACGCCTTGAAGTCGTTGCTGCGCCAGAGACAGCACTCCGCAATTTCGTCTCGCATTTCAGCCCGATATTCTCCGCCTGTGGATAGCTTTCGATATCTGCAAAAACAAATCGGTTGCGGTCATGGAATTGTCTTCAAAGCTGCTTGACACCAAAAGACGAACCTCGTAGTTAGCCGCTCATCGAACGGCAAGCCGCTCGGGTGGATACGAAAGTATCCGGACTACTTGAAATGAATTGCGGGTGTAGCTCAGTTGGTTAGAGTGCCGGCCTGTCACGCCGGAGGTCGCGGGTTCGAGCCCCGTCACTCGCGCCATTTCAAGTCAAGCGGATCGCTCGCGACCGCCTTCCGGATAGGGACTGTCCAAGGCCTTAGGGTCACAAAATATGCGCGGGTGTAGCTCAGTTGGTTAGAGTGCCGGCCTGTCACGCCGGAGGTCGCGGGTTCGAGCCCCGTCACTCGCGCCATTTTACCAAATGCTTCCAAAAATCGAAATCGCCCTTGCGGCGCCAACCGTGGCACGCAATTGGTGATGTATGTTTGGCGAATCCTCACCACGGGCTTGCCCCACGCTACCCATCGACGGCTAATCTCGCCATCTTCCTCTCCGCCGTTATGGCCAATTCGTGAGGGCGCCGGCCATTGTTTTGAGGCCGAGCCCGAGCCCACTCTAGCGCGAACCTATGAGGTGTTTGGTCGCGCCTCCAAATCGGCCGTCAAAGTTCTTGCACCGGCGCGCCGCCTGCGATAACCACGGCGTGTTGCAACGCTCTTTCGCTTGCTGGGCAATCGCCCCGAGGTGCCGCCCCGGCGCTTCCCCCCGCAGGCAGGGATAGACACCATGACTGGACTTCTCGCCTCCTATCTGCCGATTGCGATCTTCATAGGAATCTCCCTTGTCATCGGCCTTGCGCTGCTGATTACGCCCTTTGCTGTCGCCTTCAAGGCGCCCGATCCGGAGAAGCTTTCGGCTTTCGAATGCGGCTTCAACGCCTTCGACGACGCGCGCATGAAATTCGATATCCGATTCTATCTCGTGTCGATTCTCTTCATAATTTTCGATCTGGAAGTCGCCTTCCTGTTTCCCTGGGCGGTATCTTTCTCGTCGATCGGCTGGTTCGGATTGTGGTCGATGATGGTGTTCCTCGGCGTACTGACGATCGGCTTCGTGTATGAATGGAAGAAGGGAGCACTCGAATGGGAGTAGCCAATAGCAATGCGACGCTGATCGCGCCGCAGCCGAAGGGCCTTGTCGATCCCTCGACCGGCCGTCCGATCGGCAGCAACGATCCATTTTTCGGCGAAGTCAACGATGAACTGGCCGACAAGGGCTTTCTGACGACGAGCACCGAAAACCTGATTACCTGGGCCCGCACCGGCTCCTTGATGTGGATGCAGTTCGGCCTTGCCTGCTGCGCCGTCGAAGGCCTGATGCAGGTATCCGGTCCGCGCTACGACATGGAGCGCTTCGGTGTCGCGCCGCGCGCATCGCCGCGCCAGTCGGACGTGATGATCGTTGCCGGTACGCTGACCAACAAGATGGCCCCGGCGCTTCGCAAGGTCTACGACCAGATGCCCGAGCCACGGTACGTCATCTCGATGGGCTCCTGCGCCAATGGCGGTGGCTACTATCACTATTCCTATTCCGTCGTCCGTGGCTGCGACCGCGTCGTTCCGGTCGATATCTACGTGCCGGGCTGTCCTCCGACGGCAGAAGCGCTGCTTTACGGCGTGCTGCTGCTGCAGAAGAAGATCCGGCGCACCGGTACGATCGAACGCTAAGGCAAGGGACACGCAATATGACTGAGGCCCTGACCGAGCTTTCCGCCTATATCGGCAACGCGCGCGGCGCGCTGATCTCTTCGTCCGAGATCAGCTTCGGCGAACTGACGTTGAAGACGGATGCCGACAACATTGTCGCTCTCCTGACCTTCCTGCGAGACGATCCGCAGTGTGCCTTCATCTCGCTGGTGGATATCTGTGGTGTGGATTGGCCGCAGCGGCTCGAGCGCTTCGACGTTGTCTATCACCTGATGTCGCCGACCAGGAACCTGCGCATCCGCATCAAGCTGACCACGACGGAAAGCCGCGCCGTACCTTCGGCCGGCGGTGTCTTCCGCGGTGCCGACTGGTTCGAGCGGGAGGCGTGGGATCTCTTTGGCATCACCTTTTCCGGCCATACCGACCTGCGCCGCATCCTCACGGATTACGGCTTCGAGGGTCATCCGCTGCGCAAGGATTTTCCGACCACGGGCTTCGTCGAAGTACGCTACGATGATCTGGCCAAGCGGGTTGTCTATGAGTCGGTCGAACTGAAGCAGGAATTTCGCAATTTCGACTTCTTGAGCCCATGGGAGGGCACGGACTACGTCTTGCCGCCGGTGGTGCTGCCGGGCGACGAGAAGGCGAAGCAGTAGGTCAGGGAGGCTGTTGTGATATCAGCGGCCTCCACGGATTGCTTCTACAAAGACTAATGCCAGCGCGGAGCGCGAAGCCATGACTGAACACAACGTCCGCAATTTCACGATCAACTTCGGTCCGGAGCACCCTTCCGCGCACGGCGTGCTGCGTCTGGTGCTGGAGCTGGACGGTGAAATTGTCGAGCGCGTCGATCCGCATATCGGCCTCCTGCATCGCGGGACCGAGAAGCTGATCGAGACGAAGACCTATCTGCAGGCCGTGCCCTATTTCGACCGGCTGGACTACGTCGCGCCGATGAACCAGGAGCATGCGTTCGCGCTCGGCGTCGAGAAGCTGCTCGGTCTTGAAATTCCGATCCGCGGCCAGTTGATCCGCGTTCTCTATTCGGAAATCGGCCGTATCCTGTCGCATATCATGAACGTCACCACCCAGGCGATGGACGTCGGCGCGATGACGCCGCCGGTATGGGGCTTCGAAGAGCGCGAAAAGCTGATGATCTTCTACGAGCGCGCCTGCGGTGCTCGTTTGCATGCCGCCTATTTCCGTCCGGGCGGCGTCCATCAGGACATTCCGCCGGAGCTGGTCGAGGACATCGGCAAGTGGTGCGATCCGTTCCTGAAGATCCTGGATGACATCGAAGGCCTCCTGACGGGCAACCGTATCTTCAAGCAGCGCAACGTCGACATCGGCGTGGTCAAGCTGGAAGACGCCTGGAACATGGGCTTTTCCGGCGTCATGATTCGTGGCTCCGGCGCCAAATGGGACCTGCGCCGCTCGCAGCCCTATGAGTGCTATTCCGACCTCGAATTCGATATTGCCATCGGCAAGAATGGCGACTGTTTCGATCGCTACCTGATCCGCATGGAAGAGATGCGCCAGTCGGTGCGGATCATGAAGCAATGCGTCGATCGTCTTCTCGGCGTCGCCAAGACCGGCCCGGTCTCGTCGCTGGACGGCAAGGTCGTGCCGCCGAAGCGCGGTGACATGAAGCGCTCGATGGAAGGCCTGATCCACCATTTCAAGCTCTACACCGAAGGCTATCACGTGCCGGCCGGCGAGGTATATGCAGCCGTCGAGGCGCCGAAGGGCGAGTTCGGCGTCTATCTGGTCGCCGACGGTTCGAACAAGCCGTATCGCTGCAAGATCCGCGCGCCGGGCTTCGTCCACCTCCAGGCGATGGATTTTCTCTGCCGCGGCCATCAGCTGGCTGACGTGACAGCCGTGCTCGGCTCTCTCGACATCGTCTTCGGCGAGGTCGATCGCTGATGAAGCGTCTGGCCCTCGTCACCTTTGCGTTGATCTTCGCGTCGGCCGCTTCTGCGCAGCAGACGACCACGAAGCTCGGCTCGATGGGGCAGGTCATCAAGCCGCCGGTCGCCGGTTTCCCGGCTGCGGGGACGGCTGCAGGCGAGTCGACCATGGCGGAGCTCCTGACCAAGGGTTATGATATAAAGGCCGCCGTACCGAATGGCGGTAAGTTCATCGTATTTATGCAAAAAGACCAGTCGGCCTATGCCTGCGAATTCGAGTCCCTGACCGGTACGCGGTGTGGATCCATAAACTGAGATAAGGCGTCAAAGAATGTCCGTTCGTCGTTTAGCAGAAAGTCAGTTCCAGCCCGCAGGCTTCGCCTTCACGGACGATAACGCCGCCTGGGTTGACCGGACGATCAAGAAATACCCGGAAGGGCGCCAGCAATCGGCGGTCATTCCGGTGCTGATGCGTGCGCAGGATCAGGAAGGCTGGGTCAGCAAGGCAGCGATCGAGAAGGTCGCCGACATGCTTGGCATGGCCTATATCCGCGTGCTCGAAATCGCCACCTTCTACACCCAGTTCCAGCTGCATCCGGTCGGCACGCGCGCCCATGTCCAGGTCTGCGGCACGACGCCTTGCATGCTGCGCGGCTCCGAAGCGCTGATGAAGGTGTGCAAGAGCAAGATCCACGAGCATACCTTCGCACGCAATGCAGACCGCACGCTGTCCTGGGAAGAGGTCGAATGTCTCGGGGCCTGCGTCAACGCACCGATGGTGATGATCGGCCACGACACCTATGAAGATCTGACGCCGGAACGTCTCGGCGAGATCATCGACACCTTCGCAGCAGGCAAGGGCGACGAGATCAAGCCAGGTCCGCAGATCGACCGCTGGTTCTCTTCGCCGGAAGGCGGCCCGACGGCGCTGCTCGGCGAGTTTCAGCCCTATGCGAAGGCAGACGACAAGCCACCGGAGGCTGCCGTGGGCGAGGGGGTGACCACACCTCCATCCGAGGCGGCACGTCCGAAAAGCACGGATGCGGAAACCAACGCGGCATTGAAGAGCCCGGCTGACGGCAAGTCGGCTGCACCTGCCGGCACGCCGAACGCAGAACCGGCCAAGCCCGACAACAATGCCACCGGCCCGGCGAAGGCCAAAGCTGCACCAGCGTCAGATGCTCCGGCAACTTCCGAACAAAACCGCAGCGACAAAGGCGGGGATGGCCGAAAGTGAAAATGACCCCATGGACGGCCGAAACCCACACATCGAAAAGCGTCTCGAAATAATCGACGAACCGGCGGAATAAGCACATGCTGAACGATCAGGATCGCATCTTCACGAATATCTATGGCCTGCGCGACAAGTCGCTGAAGGGTGCTATGAGCCGTGGACATTGGGATGGGACCAAGCAGATCCTCGAAAAGGGTCGCGACTGGATCATCAACGAGATGAAGGCGTCCGGCCTGCGCGGTCGCGGCGGCGCAGGCTTCCCAACGGGCTTGAAATGGTCGTTCATGCCGAAGGAAAACGACGGCCGTCCGCACTATCTCGTCGTCAACGCCGACGAATCGGAGCCCGGCACCTGCAAGGACCGCGACATCCTGCGCCACGATCCGCATACGCTGATCGAAGGCTGCGTCATTGCCTCCTTCGCCATGGGTGCCAACCACGCCTATATCTATGTTCGCGGCGAATATATCCGCGAGCGCCAGGCGCTGCAGGCCGCGATCGACGAATGCTATGATGCCGGCTTGCTCGGCAAGAACAACAAGCTCGGCTACGACATCGACATCATCGTCCATCACGGCGCCGGCGCCTATATCTGTGGCGAAGAGACTGCGTTGCTCGAAAGCCTTGAGGGCAAGAAGGGTCAGCCGCGCCTGAAGCCGCCATTCCCGGCCAACATGGGCCTCTACGGCTGCCCGACGACGGTCAACAACGTCGAATCGATCGCTGTGGCTCCGACCATCCTGCGTCGCGGTGCCGGGTGGTTCTCCGGCATCGGCCGGGCCAACAACGTCGGCACCAAGCTGTTCATGCTGTCCGGCCACGTCAATAAGCCGGTGACTGTCGAAGAGAGCATGGGCATCACCTTTCGCGAACTCGTCGACAAGCACGCAGGCGGCATCCGCGGCGGCTGGGACAATCTGCTGGCGGTCATCCCCGGCGGCGCATCCTGCCCGATCGTGCCGGCCAAGGACATGATCGACGGCATCATGGATTTCGACGGCATGCGCGCAGCAGGGTCCTCCTTCGGGACCGGCGCATCGATCGTGATGGACAAGTCGACAGACGTCATCAAGGCGATCGCCCGCATCTCGGCCTTCTTCAAACACGAAAGCTGCGGCCAGTGCACGCCATGCCGCGAAGGTACGGGCTGGATGTGGCGGGTGCTAGAGCGCATGGCGCGGGGTAACGCCCAGAAGCGTGAAATCGACATGCTGCTGCAGGTGACCAAGCAGATCGAAGGTCATACGATCTGCGCGCTCGGCGATGCGGCATCCTGGCCCGTGCAGGGCCTGATCCGCCATTTCCGTCCCGAGATCGAAAAGCGGATCGATCAGTACAGCGCCAATGCGACGGATCACGGCGCGGTGCTGGAAGCGGCCGAATAACAGCGAGGTCGCCGGCAATCAGCCGGCGGGTCGTTGCGGATGAGATGAAACGGCGCGATGCCGTTCGAAAGACGATCGACGGTTGACCAGAGCGGCCGGCGGGAGAATGAAAGAAGCAGTTGATTGTGGACGGTGTCCGATGATTCGCTGCTTGGCGCGGGGGGCCGCAAAGGGGTGGTGCTCCGTGTGAAATACCAGGCAATTGCATCGCTAGCCGGCCTCGGGTCGGTTGCCGGTGAGGATGTTGCGGTCATGAATTTGTTGCAGCCGGGTCCGGCGGCAAATGCGAAACAGGACTGAGTGGACGATGGCAAAACTGAAGATTGACGGCAAAGAGATCGAAGTCCCGGATCACTACACGCTCATCCAGGCGTGCGAGGAAGCCGGCGCCGAAGTTCCGCGCTTCTGCTTCCACGAACGCCTGTCGGTCGCCGGCAACTGCCGCATGTGCCTGATCGAGGTGAAGGGCGGACCGCCCAAGCCGCAGGCGTCCTGCGCCATGGGCGTGCGCGACATCCGTGGCGGCCCGAACGGCGAGCTGCCTGAGATCTTCACCAACACGCCGATGGTCAAGAAGGCCCGCGAAGGCGTGATGGAATTCCTGCTCATCAACCACCCGCTGGATTGCCCGATCTGCGACCAGGGCGGCGAATGCGACCTGCAGGACCAGGCCATGGCCTTCGGCATCGACTCGTCGCGCTATCGCGAAGACAAGCGTGCCGTCGAGGACAAGTATATCGGCCCGTTGGTCAAGACGGTGATGAACCGTTGCATCCACTGCACGCGCTGCGTCCGCTTCACCACGGAAGTCGGCGGCATTTCCGAGCTCGGCCTGATCGGCCGTGGTGAGGATGCCGAGATCACCACCTATCTCGAGCAGGCGATGACGTCAGAGCTTCAGGGCAATGTCGTTGACCTCTGCCCGGTCGGCGCACTGACCTCCAAGCCATTCGCCTTCACGGCCCGTCCATGGGAACTCAACAAGACCGAATCGATCGACGTCATGGACGCGCTGGGGTCGGCGATCCGCGTCGATACGCGCGGCCGCGAAGTCATGCGCATCCTGCCGCGCACCAACGACGCCATCAACGAAGAGTGGATCTCCGACAAGAGCCGCTACATCTGGGACGGTCTGAAGACCCAGCGTCTCGACAAGCCCTATGTGCGTCGCGACGGTCGTCTGCAGGTCGCCACCTGGCCGGAAGCCTTTGCCGCCATCAAGTCGGCGGTTGCTTCCACATCGGGCAGCAAGATCGGTGCCATCGCCGGCGACCTGGCCTCTGTCGAGGAAATGTATGCGCTGTCGGAACTGATGAAATCACTTGGTTCGGAAAATCTCGACTGTCGCCAGGATGGGGCGGCATTCGATCCGTCGCTCGGTCGCGCCAGCTACCTCTTCAACCCGACCATCGAGGGCATCGAGCAGGCGGACGCGCTGCTGATCGTCGGCGCCAACCCGCGCTACGAAGCGGCTGTTCTCAACGCCCGTATCCGCAAGCGCTGGCGCCGCGGCAAGTTCCCGATCGGTGTGATCGGGGAGGGCGGCGAGATGCGCTACAGCTACGATTACCTGGGCGCTGGTCCTGACACGCTTCTGGACGTGGTGAACGGCGGTCACGCATTCGCCGACGTCCTGAAGAATGCAGAGCGTCCAATGATCATCGTTGGATCAGGCGCATTCATCCGTGAGGATGCGGCCGACGTCATTGCCAACGTCGCCAAGCTTGCCGCCAATGTCGGCGCTGTCGCCGAAGGCTGGAATGGCCTTGCCGTCCTGCACACGGTCGCCTCCCGCGTCGGCGGCCTCGATCTCGGCTTCGTGCCGGGTTCCAAGGGCGTCAATGCGGCTGCCATGCTGACGGCGATGGACGTGCTCTTCCTGCTCGGTGCGGACGAGATGGATTTTTCCAGCAAGACCGCGTTCACCGTCTATATCGGCTCGCATGGCGACAACGGCGCCCACAAGGCGGACGTCATCCTGCCAGGCGCGACCTATACCGAGAAGTCGGGGATCTGGGTCAACACCGAAGGCCGCGTCCAGATGGGCAACCGCGCCGGCTTCGCGCCGGGTGATGCGCGCGAAGACTGGGCAATCCTCAGGGCGCTCTCCGACGTGCTCGGCCACAAGCTGCCGTTTGATTCGCTGAGCCAATTGCGCGCGAAACTCTATGCTGCATTCCCGCATTTCGCCGCCATCGATGAGATCGCTACAGCCGACAGTGCCAGAATTGTCGCTTTGTCGAAGAAAGCCGGGAAGATGGGCAAATCCGCGTTTGCGTCGCCGATCAAAGACTTCTATTTGACGAACCCGATAGCGCGTGCTTCCGCTGTTATGGCGGAGTGCTCGGCATTGGCCCGCAACAATTTCCAGGCTGCGGCAGAGTAAGGGTAGGGGACGATGGATTCATTCTTCATGGCCTACGTCTGGCCGACAATCATCATGGCTGCCCAGTCGCTCTTGCTGCTGGTCTGCCTGCTGGTCTTCATTGCCTTCATCCTGCTCGCCGACCGCAAGATCTGGGCGGCGGTGCAGCTGCGCCGCGGTCCGAACGTCGTCGGTCCCTTCGGCCTGTTCCAGTCCTTCGCCGACCTCTTGAAGTTCATGTTCAAGGAACCGCTCATTCCGGCCGGCGCCAACAAGGGCGTCTTCCTGCTGGCACCGCTGGTCTCGGTGACGCTGGCGCTGATGACCTGGGCCGTCATCCCCTTGGCCGACGGCTGGGTCATCGCCAACATCAACGTCGGCATCCTCTATATCCTGGCGATCTCCTCGCTTGAGGTCTACGCCATCATCATGGCGGGCTGGGGCTCGAACTCGAAATATCCCTTCCTCGGCGCGCTGCGCTCTGCCGCCCAGATGGTGTCCTACGAAGTCTCCATCGGCCTTGTCATTGTCACCGTGCTGCTCTGCGTCGGCTCGCTCAA
>Ga0070670_100002309_pt1 | contig 15724 bp, 18 predicted proteins | sample KBSS63metaG_FD_64665 | JGI IMG/M metagenome (GOLD analysis project Ga0070670, IMG submission 64665) | Switchgrass rhizosphere microbial communities from Kellogg Biological Station, Michigan, USA - KBS S6-3 metaG | ecosystem: Host-associated > Plants > Roots > Rhizosphere > Soil ... | reverse complement strand
GACGGACTCTTGTGCAGCAAGAAATAAAGATAAGGCCCCCTTCCGCCTGCGCGCAGGCCTGATGTAGCGTTTCCTTGGAGCCGCCACCGGGAAGTGCCGAATCCCGGTTGTTGCAACGGCGGCAAGGGAGCCATCGGCGGGCCTCCACCCAAGGGTATCGCGTCCATGCCAAAACTCTACGAAGCCCTCGCAGAAGCGTTCCTCGCGGAGGGAGTTGACACGCAGTTCGTCCTGATGGGCGACGGCAACATGCACTGGTCCACCGCCTTTGCCAAACTGCCGGGCGTACATACCGTCCACGTCAGGCACGAGCACGCCACCGTTGCGGCGGCGACAGCCTACAACATCGCCACCGGCAAGGTCGCCGTTGCCTCCGTCACGTGCGGCCCTGGCGTGACCCAGTTGATGACGGCGCTGCCGGCCGCGGTTCGCGCCCGCCTGCCGATGGTGGTGTTCGCCGGCGAGTCGCCTATCAACGCCAAATTCTACAATCAGCACATCGACCAGGCGCCCCTGGTGACGGCGACCGGTGCCCATTACATCGCCGCGCATAGCGTGCCGCGCATGATGGACTACGTGCGCGAGGCCTTCCATATCGCCAAGTACGAGCGGCGGCCAGCGGTGCTGGGCATTCCCTACGACCTGCAGAAGGTCGAGCACATGGCCAACCAGCCCTATGAGACCTCGGCGATGTACCAGCCCAAAGTCGGGCGCATGCACCCCGATCCCGAGCTCGTGGCCGCGGCCGTCGAGCGGCTGGCCGCGGCAAAGCGGCCTATCGTCCTTGGTGGCCGCGGCGTGTTGTGGTCCGGCGCACGGGATGCGGTGATCAAGCTCGCCGATCGCTGCGGCGCCTTGCTCTCCAACACGCTGCCGGCGCGCGGTCTTTTCCACGACCATCCGTTCGGGCTCGGCACCACCGGCAGCTATTTCACGTCGTTGGGCAGGGAGATGTACGAGTCCGCGGACGTCGTGCTGGCGGTCGGCACGAGCCTGTCCTACTACGTCGGTGGCGGGCACTACTGGGGAAAGGCCGTCAAGATCCAGTTGGACGATGCCCCGCGCGGCTTGCGCGACGGGCAGAAGGCCGCCGACATCTACGTCAAATCAGATGCGCTCGTCGGCATCGAGGCAATCCTTGCCGGCCTCGACAAGAAGCTGGGCGTTGGCAAACCGACGGCGGCGGCCATACGCACGAAAGAGCTGGCCCATCGCATCGCGACCGAGCCGGCGGACGCGATGCCGTTCGACATCGCGCCAGGAGTGCTGGATCCACGCGAGGTGATCAAGGCCCTCGACGCGGTCATTCCCAAGGACTGGGACATCGTCGTCGGCGGCGGCCATCAGGCCTATTTCAACACCCAGATGCGTGGCAGGCCGGCGGAGCGCTACACGACGGTCCGTGAATTCGGCGCGGTCGGCAACGGCCTGTGCTACGCGCTTGGGGTTGCGGCGGCGCGCCGGCAGGGCCGCGAGGGCAAAGTCGTGCTGTTCGAAGGCGACGGCGGGCTCTTGTTCCATATCCAGGAGCTCGAGACGCTCAAGCGTCAGGGATTTCGCATCCTGATCTGCGCGATGAACGACGGCGGATATGGCTCGGAGTTTCACAAGCTGCGCGCCGACGGCATCGACGATAGCTGGGCTGTGTTCGGCCGGCCCGCGCTTGAAAACATCGCGCGCGGCTTCGGCCTGCGCGGCCACGAGATTCGCGATGTGTCGGTCATCCCGAAGCTATTCGCCGACTTCGCCGCGCAGGGCGAAAGCGAAATGTGGAATATCCAAATCTCCGACCAGGTCACGGCACCGGTGATCCGCCAGACCATCAAGCGCGGGCACGGCAATATGTGAGCATTTCGATCAGGTCGGCCTTGTTGGTCGCATAAGGAGATGGCATGACGGCCGGTTGCCGTAAGTCGCCGAATAGGGCCAACTCCACAATCAAGCAAACGCTCTCAGGTCCGCTACGGGTCAGCGCAAAGTCGCCGCGCGGCCGCAGGCTCCGACTACCGGACGGAGGCTCCAACCGCGGCGTTGTTGCTGCCGAACATCCACGGAAGCGCCCAGGCCAGGGCCAGCACGCCGGCCAGCACGTAGAGCACGCGGCCAAGCTGTTCCTGGTCGCTTTGCAGGTAACTCGTGCACAGCCGCACCGGCGCCACCGAATAGAGCCAGCCCAACACGGCGAGCATGGAGATCATTTGAACCTTCAGAACGCCGCGCCATATCGGCCCGTGGAGGGGCCAACTTATTGCCAGCAGAGCGCCGACCAGCAGCGGAATGCTGATGAGCTTGCCGATCTCCATGCTGAGGCTACGCAGCGACTCATCGAGCGCTCGCGGCAGCATCCAGAACGCTGCGGTGAATAGAGCGGCGATAAGTCCGGGGATTCCGCCCGCATTCCAGCTTTGGCTCATCGGGGCGACAAGCGTGCGAAGGCGAACGCCGCAAAGGTACCCGGCGAGCGCAAGACCGGGAAGCAGCACCGTCATATGCGTCGTCATCCGGCTCTCGAGCAGCCGCAGGACGGGCGGCGAGACAAGCGCGACGTATAACATTGCGCCCGCTGCAAGATACGCGCGATCCGCTGTATTCAATAGTCTCACCACGCCCCGATTCCTTCAAGCGCGGCTTCGATGTCGTCCTGGTCGTAAATCCGGGCGAGGCGGCCGTTGCGATCGACGAGGTGGATCGCCGCATTATGCGTGAAGCCCCCGGACTCATCCTGGATCACCACAATCCCGAAGACTGCAAGCAGGCGCTTGAGCTCCGCGTCATCTCGCACACGCGCGAGCGACCAAAGGCGCGTGTCGGCGCCGTAAGCCTCGCCGTAGGCGCGCAGTGCTTCGGGCGTATCGTGCTCGGGATCGAAACTGATCGACAATAGCGTGACGTCGTTGGGTCTGGCCCGCCGCAATGCGTCTTGCATGCGCGCGAAGCTCGTGCCGAGCGCAATACAAAGGGTCGGGCATCGGGTATAGATGAATTCAACGAAGACGATGCGACCTGCGAAGTCCGCAAACTTGATGGTCTCGCCGGTCGCGAGCTCAAGATCGGTTGGCGGCACGATGACAGGGGCGTTAGCAATCTCGAGCCGCCGCGCGCTCTCGGCCGTAAGCGCGCGCAGCCCGTCGGTTTCCATCCAGAGCGCCATGCTCCCGAACAAGACGGCAAGTAACGTCGCAACGACGCTGCGGGGTGAAATCAGGCCCTCCTCTCTTCACTTCGCGCGGGCGACACGCACGAGATAGTTCAGCACGATCATCGCCGTCGCGAGCACGGCGACGGCGGCAAAGATCGAGCCCAGCTGGTCCTGCGCCACCCATTCGGGCAGATGCACGGCCCAGCGTCGCGGAACGCTGATCATCCCGGCATAGAGGAATGTCGCGACCAAGCCGAGCCCGCCGATGAGATAGCCAAGGAAGGCGATCTTCTGCACGGGAACGAAGGATTGCGCCGGCTTTTCACCTTGCGCGAGCCAGATCGAAAAGCCAAAGGCGATGGCGACCATGCCGAGCAACAGGTAGAAGTGGAAGTGCCCGGGCACCCACAGCGTGTTGTGCATCACCTTGTTCACGGAGATCGTGCCGTCGATAATCGCGGGGATGATGCCGGCGACCCAGCCGAAGATTCCGAGCACAAGCAGTGCAGAAGCAAGATCCCAGCGAATGCCCGAGCGATGGAGGTAGACGAGAAGCGCGTAAGTCGTGACCACGATCACCGGAATGCCGGCGACGTAGGAGAGTATCTGGCCCATTACCAGCATCCATGCCGGCATGACCATGTCCTGAAACAAATGGTGCGGATAGACGGCCAGGACCAGCAACAGCGTGGCTGTCCAACCCGCAAGGAACACCTTGTTTGATTTCCAGGCGCGCCCGGTATAGGCCGGAATGATCTCGTAGACCGCAATCACCGCCATGTAGATGGTCGTATTGATGAAGACGTGGCCGAAGAAATAGATCAAATTCTTGGCCAGCAGAGCATCGATACCGAAAGCCGGAACGTAGAGGTTGACGCTGCTGATCACCAGAATAATCGCGCCGGCTACGATGCTGAGCGTGTTGACGATGAGCACGACCGTGCTCGCCACCACCGTGGGCGACGGCGCCTCTTGCTGCGAGCCGGCAAACAACTGCGGCCAGCCCAGCGCGCGGGCGAGGCTGCCGTAACGCGAGACGATGCCGAGGCCGGCATCGAGATAGAGCACCAGGAAGCCGACGCCGACGCACAGCAAGCCAATGAAGAAGGCGAGGGAGGCGCCCGGATTCCAAACGCCGCCCGACATGGCCGGCAGCGGAAACAGGAACGTCCATGCTCCCGCAAAACCGCCTAAAAATGTCCCGCCGAGAATGAGCATGACGCCGACGAGAAAGAAGGCGAGGAACAGGTAGTAGACCCCGACCCTCAGTTCGACGTAACGGTTGAGGAAGAACCACATGATGGCAGCGCCGGCGAGGCCGGCGGCCCCGACCATCCCGACGCCGTGCGCCGTCATGACCTGGTAGAAGAGGTCGGGCGCGAGGTCGACCCAGTTGCTCTGGGCAAGTCGCATCGCAAGCCCGAGCACCATCATCAGCAGCAATACAAGAGCTGCCAGCGCCATCGTCAGGCGAACGGCGACGGCAGCAGAAGGCGAGATCTTGCGTGGAATTGTAGCAGCGTCAGCCATGACCACGACTCCGCATTGTCGACATTCACATCAGCGATTGCCGCTGCGCAATCAAGGACCGACCGTCAAATCAGCCGCCATCACATGGTGGCCTAACCCACAATATTCGAGGCACACGATCTTGTAGTTGCCGGCCTTGGAGAAGGTGTAGTAGACCTTGTTGATGTAACCGGGCATCGCTTGAACTTGGGTCAGCATCTTGAGGTCGGGATCGTAGATGCCGAAGCCGTGGTTTACGTCGCTCGAGGTCACCGCGAAAACTATCGGCTTGCCCACGGGCAGCTTCGTTGGATTGATCTCCCACGACCAGATGCTCCCCGTCACCGTCACCGTCATCGGTTCGCCGGATGTCGCCGGGCCTGGTCCGTAGGGCCATTCGACGAGCGTGCCGTAGCTCACGCCGATCCCGACCACGACGAGAAGCCAAAACAACGGGGCGCGAAAGCGGCCCGGATCGGCCGTCGCCCCAGCGACCGCCGGGGCGCTCGCGCGCCGCAGAACCATGAGAAACACAATCGCGAGGAGCGTCACCAGAACGAGCGTGATGATCCCGACCGCGTCCTGCATAGCAGCCTCCAAGATGACGAATTGCTCTCCGACGTACCCGCGGGCAGGGGCTGCCCCCGTGAGGTAGCCGGCAACAAGATCAGACGGTCGGCATCACGACGCAACACATTAAAAGAGGCCACAAGAGACGATCCGGTCTCTTGATTCACATCAATTCGAAGCGCGACATGACGCTATTGGGTAGCTGATCGAACGCTTCCATCTCCTGCCGCGTGGGGGTGCGCGGGGAGGGGGCGTCGTGATAGGCCTCTAGGCGCCGACCGACCGTTGCGGGGACCCCATGACCGAACAAATTCTCGGTGCTCCCAGGCAAATCACCTCCCCGATTCGGCCATGGTACGTGGTGGCGTCTGTGGTCGCTCTTGCGGCGATGGTGATAGCGATCGAGTTCGGAAGCAACTGGGTCCTGAACTTCGTCCACGTGATGTGCGGGGGGTTATGGACCGGTATCGATCTCTTCATGGGCTTCGTCATCGGGCCGATCCTGCGACGCCTTCCGCTCGAAGCGCGGCGCGCGGTGATCTCGGCATTGGTCCCGCGCACGCTGTTCCTCATGCCCACGCTCAGCATCATCACGGCGACCTCCGGCTGGTTCCTCGCCGAACGCACCGGATTTCTTGATCTCAACTATCCAGAGTTCTGGTGGGTCGTGGCCTCGCTAGTCATTGTAGCCGTGTTGACGGTCCAAGGCCTGGGATATCTCTTGCCGGCAAACTTGCGCATCTATTTCGAGCTTCAGAAGCCGACGCCGGATCTTGCCATTGTTGCGCGTTGGATGCGGGTCTATTTCGGCGTCGTCGCCTCTCAAGGAGCGATGCAGATCGCTATCATCATCGTCATGGCGCGCTTTGCGACCGGGCCATGACCGACATTCGGCTTCCTGTGCATCAGGGCTCGCCGTGGACGCCGGCCCCCATCATGGCCTCGGCGACAATCAATCCGACGGTGTGAACGTCACGGAGTTCCGCAAGGCGCCGATTGCCCGCTGTTGGTGCGCCGGAAGGTGATCTACGGCAGAGGAAGCACGTTTCTCATCGATCGCAGAGGTCGGTGGGACCAATGATGAGACCGGCAATGCTCTGCTCGACCGGGCTGCATTCTATTCCCAGGCCCCGCGACGGCTGCGAGGCGGGGGCTCCGATGATGGTTATCCGGGTGCCGCGTTGTTGCGAGAGGAACGGGGCAAACGGCTGAGCGGCTCTTCCCGCTGAAGCCCCACCTGGCTGCGGCGATCCTGCCGCCTGCTGCGAGAAGCCGCTCGACGGATACAGAAGTACCGTGGACAGGATCATGATGACAGCGACGGAGAGCTTCATGTCAGTCTCCCAAGTGCTGCACGGTGTCTTGATGGAGCAATTTAAGAGCGGACCTCCCGCCTGGGTCAAGCGGCGCGAACGGCCCGCGCAAGGCGGGAAAAGCAGCGGTCAGGATAGCGATGGGAGAATCTCGGTCCCGGCTTCGGCGCAGCGAGGATTGCCCGGCCTTGGGCCTCCCGCGGCAGCGGAGATGCGGCGCTCCGCCGCCTGATACCGACCTCGCCAAGCCGGGGGACACCCCGGATAGAGTTCCCCACGCAGCAGCAGCATTCGGCTGCGTGTGTCGTCTCCGCCATAGGACTGACGCGCATAAGTTTGTATTCTGCGGGCCCAGGGTTCAGGTGCGGGACTGGCGCAGGGTTACATTTCCTGCGCGTCAGAACGGAACCGGAAAGTTTTCAATCGGGGACGATCGTGTCACTTGCACAGAGGAGGAGCGGCAATGCGCAATGCTTCAATTCTGACCGTACTGCTGGCATTGGGAATCGCGTTCCTCGTTTCAGCCGGCAGCGACGCCATGGTGGCCCCGGGCGCCGGTGTGCAGTCAACCTTCGCGGCGCCTGCCGTCGCCGAGACGGTCGCACTACGCAAGAGCGGCTCGGTTAGAACCCGACGTGCCGTCGTCAGACATCGAGGCGTCGCCGTCAGGACCCGGCACGTCGCCGTGCGGCACCGAGCCGTGGCCGCGACAACGCGGCACGTCACGGTTAAGCATCGAAGCGTCGCGGCCCGCAAAACCCGTGTCGCAGCCGGCAAGCGCCGCGCTGTGGCCGTCAGAGCCCCGGTGGTCGTAAGGCCCGTCAGACCGTGGGTTCGGCAGCCCTACTACGGGGTCAACATTGCCGGTGTCACACTCGGCACTGTCATTGCCGCCACGACCGTGCCGACCGTGCAGTCTTTCGATTTGTGCTGGTATTGGGCGAGTGCCACGAAGACTCGCGGCTACTGGGACTATTGCCAATAGGGCGATCGGCTACGACCATTGCTCCGCAGCTTGCGCCCGGTGATGTCCTGTCCGGAGGGCACGGGCGCTAAGGCTTCACGATAGGCGACAATAACTACGCCCGACCGCTTGGGTCCGGTTCGCTGGGAGCCGTCACGTCCTCCAGCAACGCCGCCTGTCTCCAATCATGGGCCAGAGTCAGGAACTGTTGTCGCTGTTCTTCGGTCCGAGCCCTGGCGGCCCACCGGAGGCAATCTCGTGCGTATTTGTGATTTTCGTCGACCGCTAACATGCGCATCCCCCTTAGTTCAGGCGGGAGCGCATCGGTCTCTCAGCCACCGGCGCCTGTAGGCAGAGCCCCGGCCGGTGATTTGTGAATCATGCGCCTTTAACTCTTGAATAGCGAGAAGAAAGCGACGCTCAATGGATAGTTCTCGAAGTTGCCGCGGTTGATCGAGACCGTCATGGTGCCGCGATGGTCGGTCGGGGGGCCGGGTCGACGGGATGCAGACGCCTTCGAGGCCTTTCGGCACCCAATCCTGCTTGGCGTACATGCCCTTGTCATTCTCCCAGGTGGCCACTTCCAGTGCCGGTCGTCGCTCGCCGCCGAGGGCAACGGACTTCAAAATCAAAGGGACACAGTAGCTTTAGGATCGGAAAGTGTTCGTATGCAGATCGCGCTGACTGTGTCGATGGCGCGACATTGCGTGCATCGTAGGCGAGCAAATCTCGAGCCGCGTCGTGCCGTTGGCGCTTCTTCTGCGTGGCGACTTCACCTGCACATGATGGCGTCGCGCCCACGTCGCGTCGTTGATGATGCTCGGATGTGCAGCGCAGCGCGCTTACACTGTTGTTTTCTGCAAGTCGGGAAATCGGGCGATAAGGTGGTCACTCTCCCAGAGCTCACCATCCTGGCCGTCCACAAGTTGCTGCGCTTTTTGGACTGCCTGTTTCTCGTCCGCACATTCGATGCGTTGTACGGTTGAAAAGTGTCCGTCCTCGCGAAAAGTGTAGATGCGATACTGGTGCATGAGTTTCGCTCCGCTGGGTCCAATGCACAGGCGGGAGCGCTATGGTCTCTCAGCCATCGACGCCTGGCGCAGGGCCGCGGTCAATGATGTTTGGAGCGTGCGCCTAATTTTGAAAAATAGCGAATGTTAGTTGGCGAAGGACGTTAATTGAGGCAGCCAACACGAAGGAGAAGCCCGGCCGCCGGCTGGCAATGCGGGGCTTCCTTGAAGCTTGAGCGGCACGCCGCCCCGGAGGAGGCGCGACGCATCGCTTGTGTTGGAGCATGATCTTATCCGAAAACCGGTATCCACTTTTCGGGATAATGCTCCAGGCGTTGCGCGGATTTGCGGCGCGCCGGGCTCCCATATTCGATTCTGTCTGGTTTGCTTCGTCGGATGCGGCTCCCGTTTAATTTCTCAACCTGCTCTTGTACTGGGGACTCGGCACGCCACGTAACATAGACGCGGATCGTCCGCGCATGAGCTGCCCAAAACGATGGTTGAGCAGAGCTTGCCGCTCCTCGGGGTTGGCAGCACGGATGCCATCGGCAGGCACAAGCGTCTGAACATAGACTGGGTGCTGATGGCGCCTGCGTTCCGTCTGTTGCGCTTACGTCGCACTTTCTGACGTTTCTCAGACCCAGGGAACAATGATCGCTGCAACCCGGCTTTGGCCGGAGAGTGCTCGCATCTGGGGCGAGTTTGGACCGTCAATAAGGCGACGGCTCTATTCAATGCAAATCGGGAAAACCATCCAATGCAGAATCATGTGCAGTCCCCAACGGAGGTGCCGTCAAGCTTTGTTTTGGCTAACCCTGAGTGTCCCGTCTGCAAGAGGGGGATGCGGCTGGTGCACGTAACGCCCATCATCTTTGCCCATGACCTCAACAACGTTTCCTATGTCTGTGACGAATGTGGCATGAGGACAAAGAGGACGCTCAAGCGCCTTTAAGAGCCGGCAGCGCGTTGCCCGCCGCTTCTATGCCGGGGCCGGCATAGAGAAACTTACTTGCGTGTATCCGTTGGCATGGGGGGTGTCCGACATTTTGAGAGGATCGTCAGATGCTGCTCTATGTGCAGACTTGGCTCCCCTTGCTGACAGTCACCTTGACGGCTGCGATCTTCTGCGGCGTCGCATCATTGATGATCGCGCGCGCGAAGTCCTGACGACGCCGAGTGCAACGCACCGGCTGTCGTTCTCCAGCGGGGAGATGCGCGTGTCCATCGCGCGATGTTCTTAGACGGCCAAAGCTTCGATCCCGAGACCAAGCGGGTCATGGCGTCGCATTTGAAATGACACGCGCCGCCCTCGGATTCGCGGATAGACACGATCTGGTCGTCGAAGTCATCGCCAGTAAGCTCATTGAGCTTGCGAAAGCTGGCGAGCGCAGCCCGGAGCTGCTTTGCGAGCGGGCATTGAACGATGTTCGCCAACCGCCGCCGCAGATTTAGACGGTGGGCGATCTACGCTGCGACGGCAAAGCATCTTGGCCTCACCATCGAGGCGGTTGATGCCCGGCCAATCTTCCGGCTGAACCTCAGGCGCTCGCGACCTTTTTCCTGTCGCATGACTCCCGGTATGGGCGTTGCAGGTCGATCTACCGGCCCTTTAGGCGGCCTTTCTTTTTGTCCAGCATCGGTTGGCGCCCCGAATGTTTAGGGAGCCCGAGTGAACTGGTTCACTCAGGCGGCCAGAGCGACGACGCATATAAGAGTCTGAAGGGAGTTCCTTATGACCGAATTTCTCCACGTCAACATGCACACATTTTACGTGGCAATGATTGTCACGTTTGGGTTGGTTCTGGGCCTGATGGTCGTTAGCAGCTTGCATGCCGGATTTCTTTTGACTCACGTGTGAGTTCTACCGTCCGCATCACCGCGGCTCGTCTAGCTTTGTCCGAGAGGGGTAAACATGAATGAATGGCGTTCGATAGACCAGGAGCCAGCGGCACCAGTACAGGTCGAATTGTTCTACGGGAACCTGTCTTGCCGGGATGCGAACGGCAATCCGTGATTATACATTCTCGCCCCGCATCGGGACCAGCGTCGCATGATTGGATTTTGGGACGGCGAACGCTGGTACGGGATGGAAACGGGGAAAGATTGTCTTGAAGATCGGCGGACGCATGAGCAGTTGCCAACACACTGGCGGGCATTACCGCCGTTGCCGCGGCTGTGGCGCTAATAGGGCAGCCCCAGCCTGCGGCGGGCGGGTGTGCGTCGGCATCGTGATTGCGTTGGCGAGGGCTGGCGCGGCGGACGGATCTCCATCAACCTCCTCATGGCCGCGCCGGCTGCCGCGGCCAAAGCTGTAGACCGCAAACATCGCTCTCTTCTCGCTATTCGGGAGTGTCGACGGCGCTTGCGGGTAAATTACGGCCGGGTTCTGCCCATGATTGGACCCAGGCGGCGTTGCTGATCGGGGGGCGTGACGGTTCCGGGCGAGACGGAACGCTGGCGCGATGGGCACGGAACTCAACGCGCTTCCACGCGTTATTCCGGCGATGAATGGAACCGGAGCCAAGTCCGGCAGTTCGTCTCCAAGGCCGCTCGGTGTAAAGCCCGGGCGGCCTTTGAGCTAAGCGCACCGCTCAGCCTGACACGAGCCCGGCAACGAATCAGAATCTCGAACGTTGTTTTGATTGTCATTTGCCCGCCCTTTGCGGGCGGCAGGTGGCAGGGCCGGCCGGGGTGAATCCACCACCTCGGCTGGCCACAGAACTGACGGCGCGCTGTACGTAGATCCTCATGCTGCGTCTATTGCTTCACCCCTCGCTTTGATCTGTGGCTGATCGTGCAGGAGCACGCCTAACAAGGAACTGTGGACTTCTATGGTACCATTGTAACTAATGAAGCCCAAGTCGCGAAATTTGTTCATGAACTTACTGACGCGTGACCGTGTAGTGCCAATCATATCCGCCAGCATTTCCTGACTGAACCTTCCCACGATCGGTTCCGGTCTGCCTTCTTTGCCGAAATTTGCAAGGAGAAGGAGGAGTCGGGCGAGGCGCTTTTCGCTTGAATTGAACAGTTGATCGATCAAGTCCTCTTCAATCCGACTATTCCGCGTCAATAGATACGACATGAACAATTCAGAAAACCCCGGCTCTTTATGAATCGCGGCGATCATGGTCTTCCTTTCTAAGCGAGTAATCACGCATGCATCGACCGCCCGAGCTGTCGCGATGCGCAGTGGATGGCCATTCAGACATCCTTCGCCAAAAAAGTGGCCGGGTCCTAGAATAGCGACGACTGCTTCCTTGCCGTGCTTGGAAACGACGACGAGCTTGACATTGCCCTGCTGGATGTAAAAAACCGCGTCCGCGACCTCTCCCTGTGAGAAGACAACTTCATTCTTCCGATAGTTGGATATCGCTTTTCCGTCGCCCACCTTGGCGAGAAACTTTTTGGGATCAAACGAGGCTTTGACTCTCTTCCTCACCAAGGACTCCCTGCGGTCGATAGGGGGCGCCCTTACTTGGACGAACCCTTTTTCGTTACATTGTCGGCTGCCTCTTTGGCCAACCGAAGTTCCCTTAACTGTGCGGTCTTTGCGCGTACAGCATGACCCTCGGCGACGTAATCCGCAGTGGCCTGTCCGCCTTCCGTGGTCGGCCGGGGGGCCGGCGGTGGCTTCTGCGCCTGCTTGAACTGGGCTTCGGCCTTAGTGCGCTCTTTCGAATGTTGGGCCAAGGGGGCCTCCTTTCAGGCGAGGTCTATTACGGCCTGCGCCGAGCTGAAGTGGGGCGACTGGGGGCCATTTTAAGCAGGCCCCGCCGACGCACATTATTGCCACCGACGCGCGTACCGCGCTTCCAGAAACAGCGCGTCTTCCACCTGAGTGGTTGCGCCATCGATGCTGCCGCCGTGCTCCGCAGCGAGGATCACCAGCTCAGCGGCTTGATGCCAGGAACCGCGGTTCTGGATATGCTCGGGCTGCTTCAGGATACACCTTCGCACGTCAGCGAGCCTGACAAGCCGAGTGCCATCCTTGAGCACAATCGAGCGGGTGAATTGGCCGACCATACCCAGACGGTCTTTATCGGGGAGTGGGTACGAACCACCGCCTTGCCAGTCATGGTGTGGTCACGGCGGATCACCGCTAATCAAATAGCATCTTGCTTTGCGTCACCTCGGTTCCGCATGTGACACAGGCGAGCTTGGTGTGCTCCTCGCCTTTCACGACCTCGATTGTCCCGATACGCATGAGCTTTTCACAGATGGGACAGATCCAGATGGGCGCTGGCAACGGTCGGTCAGGCTGGAGAGGAGGCACCGCGTTTTCTTTCGACCTTCTGCTTACGTGGCCCTGTGCTCAGGCGGACTGCCGCTGACGACAAAAATGCGTTCGCTCTGCACCGCAGCTTCGGTCCATGTGCGGGCAAGCCCCAGGAAGGATTCTTTTTCTTTTTGGATTTTGGATCGATCGGCCGAGCGCATCGCTTCCTCGGCATATTGCCGGAACTGATTGGACTTCGACATCGCCACCCTCCGTGACAACGCCCCCCCTTTATTTACGAAGTCTGCGCCTATTAACGGTGGCAGTCTGTATAGAATTGCTCATTCGAAGTTCATGGCCCCGCTGCCAGCGGATCTACCGCTCCGGCCCGATCGGCGGACTGGCTCAAATTGAAGACCCCGGGCATGGGCCGGCGGCCTCGGGCCCCTCGGCGAAGTCATCCGCCGTAGGCCTGTCCGCCGGCTGCAGCCGGCGGTGCCCTTGACGGCTGGCAACGAAGGCATCACGCCCAGCGACGGGGCAACACGAAGCCCTAATCAGTTCACTTCTGCTTTCATGATCGGGCGCACCACGCTGAGGTCCCGATCCGCGTCCGGGAGCAGCAAAGGCCGCTTCATAAGGGAGCGATAGACCTGAACGTAGTCCTTCGCCGTGCGGGTGACGGAGAAACGTTCCTCGAAGCGCCGGCGCACGGCGCGCCGGTCGAGCGAGAGGACGTGAGGTAGCTTCCTTATTGCCTCCTCCTCCGTGTCGACGATCTGGCCGGTCACCCCGTTGTCGACGATTTCCGGCACCGAGCCGCAGCGAAAGGCCAGCACCGGGGTGCCGCACGCCATGGCCTCGATCATCACGATGCCGAAGGGCTCCGGCCAGTCGATCGGAAACAGAAGGGCACTGGCGTCGCCGAGAAACGCCGCTTTCTCGCGCTCGTTGATTTCCCCGATGAACTCGACGCCGGGCCGCTGCAACATCGGCTCGATTTGCTCACGGAAATAGGCTTCGTCGGCGCGGTCGACCTTGGCCGCAATCTTGAGAGGAATGCCCAGGGTCTGGGCGATCCGGATGGCGCGGTCGGGCCGCTTTTCCGGCGAGATGCGCCCAAGGAACGCAACATAACCCCCGCGAGGAACGAAATTCGGCGCGTATAAATCGCAAGGAATTCCATGGTGTACGGTTGCCACGAAGTTGGCTTTCGGCACCGGCTCTCGCTGTGCACCCGAGATCGAGACCAGCGGCATATTGGAGAAGCCTAAATACAGGGGCTTGAGGTCCGGGATGTCCTGCCGGCCGTGCAGCGTCGTGACCGTCCGGTTGGCCATCGATTTGAACAGTGGGAAATGAAACTGGTCGATATGGAAGTGCAGAATGTCAAAATCCTCGGCGCGGTCGCGCACGCGGTCAAGCATCAGCATGTAGTAGGGAATCGGATCGTGGATATTGGCATCGAGCCGGAGCGCCGTAGGAACGCAGCCGACGAGCTGCGCGCCGGTGATGGAGTCACCGCTGGCGAACAGGGTCACCTCGTGCCCCATCCGCACCAACTCTTCGGTCAGGTACGAAACGATACGCTCGGTTCCACCATAGAGCCGCGGCGGCACGCTCTCCATGAGCGGCGCGACTTGTCCAATTTTCATATTCACAGCTCTCGCAATTCAGCGCACCCGCGGTGTGCACTCATCCTCATGATCATGCAGGAAGCGAGCTATTTGTCTCTTGAGGGGCGCTTCTTGCTGCAAATCGCCGATAGAACTGGCGCAGTCGAAAAGCTCCTTCTGGAGCTTCGTGGGAACCGTATTCCAACGCATCATCACGGCCCCGCCCAGGCACTTCAAGATTTGCTCTTCGACCTCAGAAAGCACGGCGCCGTCGTCGCCGGGCTTTCTGCGCTGAACCGTCCTATCGAGATGAACTGCCATCCATTCCTCGTTTTCGGCCAGCGTCGTGTAGGTCTGCGCTAGATTGCGAAACTCACTCGTTTCGTTGGGCGAACGCGGTGAGTTGGCGAGGAATGCATTGAATTCGGCTGCTTTTGCTCGGTATTGCTCAGCGGTGAACATTTCGACACGCCCTTTCTGGGGCAGGCGGGACCAGAGTTGGTCTGCCGCCTTCCGGCGTCCTGGTTTGCATCTATCTGCCGGTGACAATGATATGGGAACGATCGCGCCATTAGCGAGATCAGCAGGTGAACTTTCGTCGATAAGGATTTTCTTTCGCGCCAAGGACCGCGCGGCCAAGTGAGCATTTCTATACAGACTCTGCTAGGGCAACGGACCTGGCGCCGCCGGATGCAGGAGGCCCCAACGTTGATCTGGGAGTGCATTGACCGCACGCCACTTGACCAGGTGTCGTCGCGCGTGCGGCGTATCATGCGTATCCGATCAATCGTGACCTTGTGCGTTTTCGGCCTGGCTGCGATGGTCGCGCTTAGGCATCCTCTCGTTGGACTTGGAATGTGTTGTTGCTGCCTCATCGTCTATCTGAAGCCGGATGCACCGGGAGCGTCGACGTAACCGCCTGTTGTATCCATCCAACGGCCGGATTGGTACCGCGACCAAAGCCGTTTGAACACGATCCCCTCGAGGCCGAGCTTGCAGGCATTGCACGTTCCGGCGTCGTTCTGCGCTCGCTTGCAAAGTTGAGTGCGAGATGACCGCCGCTGCTTGCCTTGCACGCCGCGGGCATGTCCAAAAAAAGCCCCCGGGGGTTGCCCGGGGGCTTGCAGAACACCTCCATCCCAAGGGGGATAGGAGATGACGGAGTCGTACAAAGTTGCCGCGCAAGTCGCAACGATCTTTGTGCAACTTCTTGATCTTTAGCTTAACCCAACGGAGTACTGACTGGATTGTCGCTCCAATCCGGCACTCGCCATTATGACACATAACCATTGGTTTTCTAGTCGCTTCGAATTCACACCACTAGCCAGCCAGCGTCTGCTGTCGGTGATGCAGTCAATCTACGCGCGAACATGGAAGGAGGCGG
>Ga0070670_100002308_pt1 | contig 15724 bp, 13 predicted proteins | sample KBSS63metaG_FD_64665 | JGI IMG/M metagenome (GOLD analysis project Ga0070670, IMG submission 64665) | Switchgrass rhizosphere microbial communities from Kellogg Biological Station, Michigan, USA - KBS S6-3 metaG | ecosystem: Host-associated > Plants > Roots > Rhizosphere > Soil ... | reverse complement strand
GCCGGTAGCGATCAGGAGAGTATCTCCCGCCGGATGTCCAAGCGTGTCATTGATCGTCTTGAACTGGTCGAGATCGAGGCAATGAAGCGCGACCAACGTCTCGCTGTCTTCGATAGAGCGGTAAAGATGCTCAAGCTGCTGCTGGAACATCGTCCTGTTGGGCAGTCCCGTGAGCACGTCGTTGAAAGCGAGTTGCGTGATTCTCTTCTCGCGCTCCTCGATCTTCCCCGACATTTCGTTGAAGGTTGATGCCAGCCGGGCGAGCTCGTCCGCACCGCGCACTTGCACCTTCACATGCTCACCGGAAGCAAGGCGTCCTGCCGCATGATCCAACCTCGCAAGCGGCTCGGTAATGCGGCCAGCCGCGCGCCAGGTGGCAAAGGCCGCAAGAGCCATGCCGAGCAGTGTCATCAGACCCAGCGCGATCTGTAGCTTGCGCGCGCCGGCCAGCGCTTCCGCCTTGGGATAGGCAAGAATCAGCAGAGCCTGATCGCCAGGAAGGAAGGTCGGCAGCGGCTTGGCGAGCGTGATCGATGGCTCCCTTTCGACATCCATCTCAAAGGCAGCGTTGTCCCGGAGATGCGTCTCGAGGGATTTTGCTGCCGGGTCGTCGAGGCGCATCGTGCCCGCAGCTGAGCCCCAATTGGATCGTTCGCTGACAAGCACGTTGGCGCGCAGCGGGATGGCAGAAAGTCGTTCCAAGGCCGTCATCTCGCGAGCGTCGAGTTCCGCCGCGAAAACCACCCAGCCGATCAGGCTCGGTGCCATAACCGGTGCTGAGACTAGCTGCCTTGGGGATCCGCCGAGCATTGCAACGCCTCCAAGCCGGCCCGAATCCAGGGGCTCCCAAAGCGCTTCAGCTTCTCCCGCGAGCCGGGGATTGGAAAGGCCGTGAACATGACCGTCCAAAGAGACGATAAAAGCACTGTCGACCCGCAGGCGGGCCGCCACATTATGCAGTGCAGACTGCATGGTGGCCGTGTCGCCGGTCGCGATCGCAGCGCGAAAGCCGAAGTCACGCGACAGCAGCTGGGCGGCGCCCTGAAGCTCCCGAGCGCGTTGTTGCCAGAGGCGATCGTAGACGGCGCCGCTCGACTGCAGCTGGCTCTCGACCTGGCGGGACGCCGAGCCGGCAATGAACGTCGACAAGGCAGCCGAGATTCCGAGCATCGCCGCCGCGAACACGAGGGCGAACTGCACCGTCAGGCGCGCGCTGAGCGAGCGGAAGCGCTTCGGCCTAGTAGCCATCGCTCAATGCCATCGGCGGCGCCCTCAAGGCGACGGTGAAGATCGTGCTTCGACTGGTCGCCGACACATTCTGTTCGACCAGATTCGCCTTCGCGCGAAGATAAGGATGCCAGACGGACACGCGGCCGGCCGCATTGGGGGCATCGCCGAACTGAGCGATCCCATTCGGCCCGGTCTTTGCTGTCCACGCGCTGTCGGTGACCATGACAAACGCCGTCATGCCGTCGTGGATGTTGCAGCCCAGTGCTACGACGCCGGGCTTGTCAAAGACGATGCTCCGCGTCTGGTCCTTGGCGAAAAGCTTCAACTCGAACCTTTTGGCTGGCGAGAAGGAGTAAACGTGGTGGCGGGTCGGATCGAGGTTCGGGAACGACACTTTTGCCCCGACCGGTACGACCAAAACGAACGGATGGAACTGCATGTCCTTTTGCGACACGCTGTACCGGCCGGCTGCAGATGAGTGAGCTGCGGGCCCGTTCGGCCGGAGAATGACAACGGCATCCCTGACCGGCCGACCCTTTTCATCGAGGACACGCACCGTCAGCGGTGCTGCTGACACATGCACACCGATGCAAAACAGCAGGGACCCGAAGAGCGCTCCTCTCAACATGCGCTCCCCTATACGCGCGCGAGGTAAACGGGCCGGTGTGCGAAGATGGTTACCAGTTCACTCGCAAGTCGGCCTGGAGACGGGTCTGGGTCTGCTGTGGCTCGAGCCCAACATGCTCTCGCGCAGGATTATCGCTTGAGACGTGAATCAGCTCGACGAGGCCAGTAAAGGGTCCCCATTCACGCTTGCCGGCCAGGGTCGCGGCCCAGCCGTCCTCATCATATTCATCATCCCACCAGCTGCCGCGATGCCTCGTCTCGAAGGCTTCGATCCGTGCCGCCAAGCCGAACTTCCCGACCGACCGGCTCACCAACAGGAAGGCGGAGCGGAAGCGCATGTCGATCCAGTGCCTGTCGAGCGGGCCTTCTTCGAAACCCATCCTCGTCCGCCCGGTCATCGCTTGTGCCCGCAGCTGCGTCCCCTCGATGTCAGCAGCGAGGCCAAGATTGTTGAAATGCGTCCGCCAGCCCCATTCTATGTCTTCGTTTACGGCTTCGGGATTGGCACGATTGTCGTACCGGAAGAGTTCGAGCCGGACCGGCACCGGCGGCTGCCAGACGAGCTTGGCGTAATATCCCGGCCGATCAGCGAATCCCGATCCCACGTCGAGCAAAGGATGCGTGAAATGCGCCTGGTAGCCCTCATCCTCCGGTTCGAACGGCGGCAGCGGCTGGTCGTTGAAGGCAAGTGTGCGGCGATTGTGGAGCGCCCACCCCCGGAAGGTCAAAAGCGTTCCCGCCGTGTCGTTCGCCGCGAACAGCGCTCCGGTTGCGCTCAGCTTGTGCTCGCCGATGGTCGTTCCGACGGAGCCTTCAATCGCGAGGGGGCGCACCTCCTCTCCGATCCAGCTGTTGATCGCGGATGGCGTGATCGTATCGCGGACATGCCAATCGGCGCCTTCGTGCTCGAGGCTGACCGACGGCCACATCAGACCAGCTCGCGCTGAAACGCGGGTGCTCGATCCGCGCATCGGCTTGTAGCTGAAATATGCCTCGCTGATCCCGGCTTCGTTTCGCTCGCCACCCTGGAAAGTTCCGACAATGGTGGCTGACAGGGCCCAGCTGAATCGCGGCCGCCAAATGAGGTTCGCCTCACTCAGCAGCGGCTTCACGCTGACATCGCCATCCCCATCGCCGCTCGTGCTAAGCTTTCCGAAGCCGCGATCGAGCCAGCTCTCCTCGCCGTCGGTCGCTGCGAGACTGACAGTACCCGTGACTGTCAGTGTTTCAGAGGAGATCAGGTCGGCGTCTTCCGCGTGAACCGGCGCGGACAGGGCAAGCGCAGCGGTGGCCAGCAGAAGCGGCAACAGGCGCGGACGCGGCACGTGACGAGCGCAATACACTCGCTCGCGGTTAACCGAACGAGGTTAACAAGAGCGCTAGCTTGCTGATTGTGTCGCGGAATTCCGCAAGCCATCCGTCAGTATTTCCGCGTTGACCATCACCCGGATGATCAATGCGGCAAAAGTGGTCGGGGAGAGAGGATTCGAACCTCCGGCCCCTGCCTCCCGAAGACAGTGCTCTACCAGGCTGAGCTACTCCCCGACCGGAACCCGCTTTTTGCGCGACAAAGACGTCGCTGCGGGAGCCAAGGCCGCGGCTAGATAGAGGCCGGTTCCGGTAAGCGCAACCGTCAATCAGCGCCCAAGGGCGGACAGCCAATCGTCGACCCGCACGAACTTCTCCCGCGGGCTGCCGGGCCGGGCTCGCCCAACCTCAGTCTCCTCGATCTTCCGCCAATCGTCATAGTCGGTCGGCATGATCCCGCGCTCGGCTATAAGGCGCTTCAAACCCTCGGCGCCAATTCGCTCGCTCTCGCTGCCGGGCGGCAGTTCTCCAGCAACGATCTCAGCGACCTCGTAGCCGTCGGGACGATTCGTCCCAATTGTGCCCGTCGGTCCGCGCCTAGCCCAACCGACGGCATAGAGCCGGTCCGCGATCCTGCCGCCATCATTGGCGAACTTCCCTCCACGGTCATCGTAAGGGACGCCGTCGAGGCGGGGGCTGGAATAGCCGATCGCCGAGATGATAAGCGACGCCGGAATTTCGTACGTCTCGCCTGTGCCGCGAGCCGCACCGCTCTCATCGAGTTCGGTTCTCTCGACGATCACGCGTTCAGGTCTGCCCTCACCCTCTATCCGGATCGGCTTGGCGAAGAAATCGAAGACCATCCGCTTCGGCTTGGCCGAATCTGGCGTTGTCGCGGCAAACTCACGCAGGATCGTAATCGACTTGCGGTGACCGGGCTCCAACGTTTCGTCCGCCTCGATTGGCGGGAAGTCCGCAGGATCAACTACGGGCGATGCCTCTTCCAGATGCCCGAGCTCGCCCAGTTCTTTCGGAGTCATCGCGATCTGGTGAGGGCCGCGCCGGCCAAGGATCGTGACGGTGTTGATCGCGGAACCATCGAGCGCATCGAGGGCGTGGCCCACGATGTCCGAACCTTCGAATTCATGCCGGGTCTTCGAAAGAATCCGGGCGCAATCGAGCGCGACATTTCCGTTGCCGATGACGACCGCATTGGAGCCGCCGAGAGGCGGATTCAGGTCGGCGAACTCGGGATGGCCATTGTACCAGCCGACGAATTCGGCCGATCCAACGACGCCCGGAAGATCCTCGCCGGAAATTCCGAGCTTTCGGTCGTGCGGTGCCCCAATGGCCAGGATCACGGCGTCGTAGAGGTCGAGCAGCTCGTCGACCGAGACATCGTTCCCGACCGTTACATTGCCGATGAAGTCTACGCCGGGACTTTCGGCGACCTTGTCGTACCGCTTGCTGACGGCTTTCAGCGACTGGTGGTCGGGCGCGACCCCGAAGCGGATGAGCCCATAAGGGACGGCATAGCGGTCGATGATGTCGATCCGCGCCTTTCCGCCATAGGCCTTATCGAGTGCCTCTGCGGTGTAGAAGCCGGCCGGTCCGGAGCCGACGACTGCGAAGTGCCTCATTTCTTGCTCTTGTCTTCAAGGAGAAGGTCGCTGCCTTTCGATTTCAAAGCGGCCTCGATCGGACCTGCGAAGAAGCCGAGCATTCCCGGCAGCATCACTCGGCAACGGACCTTCGTCTCCTCGACGTCGATCTGCGCTGCGACCTTTTGACCCATCGCCGTGATATCAAGGCTGAGCTGGTCGCCTACCCAATTCGACTGCACGTGCGCCGCCCCTCCTGGAAGGTGATCCCGCAACTTGTGAATGTTATTGGCGATGCGCCGGTGCGCCTCTTCGCGTCCCAGCTTGTGTTGCAGCTCGACTTCGATCGGACGCTCCATCGGCGCGACGATGGGATGGCATTCAGCGCTTTGCAAGCCGCGGCGTCGGAGTATGCTGCCGCAATGCGCTTGCTTGCACTTGTCCTGGCTTTAGGTGCCGCGGTTCCCGCCTCCGCTCAAAAGATCGTGACCGCTCCGCCGACCGGATCTGTCGTCTATGCCCCAGGACCGCCGGCAGCGAACCCGATCGCTCCCTACATCGCCGCAGGCCAGGATGAGCCCGGGTATCGGAACTGGTACTCGGCCGCATCTGCGCACGCCACATCGGTCAAATCCTTCAACGACTATCTCGAGCAATACGAGGTAGCCGGAGTTTTCCCGACCTGGCAGCTGCTTCGGACCGCGACCTCGTGGCAGCGCTGCGGCCAGCAGCCGTTCGAAGTTCCACCGACGGTCGAATGGCCGCACATCGTGCAGACTCTTCGGTACGTGCGCGACTATGTCATTCCAGCAGTCGGACCGGTTGAGCCTGTTTCGACATATCGGAATCCTGCACTGAACGCCTGCGCAGGCGGCGCACCGGATAGCGCCCACAAGCATTATTCGGCGATCGACATGGTTCCGCTCCGACCCATCAGCCGCGAGCAGATGATGCGGACGCTTTGCCGGGTTCAGGCCCGTCGCGGCCCCGACTATCAGGTCGGCCTGGGCTTTTACGCCTTCATGCGATTCCACGTGGACACAACGAAGTATCGGCGGTGGAACATGGACCCTGCGGTTGCCTCGCTGTGCCCGTCGATCGTGAAGCCAAGCGATGTCGCCTCGGTCGGCCAGCCCATTCCCGCTGCAACGCCTGCCGTGACGGCAGCGCCCGCGGATCCTGCCAGGGCCATCGGAGCGAAAGTTGTTTACGCTCCACCCTTCTCCGATCCAGCGACGGCGAGCACGTCGTCCGATAACCAGTCGCAGCAGCGCTGACTTTTCGACTAGCGACTGGATTCTTTGACAGGCGGGCGACAGGCCTATTGTCGGCTCTCGGGCGATAACTCAGGGATGGGCCTTCCAATCGGGGGGCCGATTACATGCGTTCAACACTTCTTGCCGCGCTTCTGACATGCGCTGCCTTCTCATCGCCGTCGATCGCCCAGACTTTCTCGCCCGAGCGCATCCGCGCCGATGTCGCCTTCCTTGCAGACGACCTTCTTGAAGGCCGGGCCACTGGCACACGCGGCTACGATATCGCCGCTCGCTACGTTGCAACCCGGTTCGAAGGCATTGGCCTGAAGCCGGGCGGAACCGACGGCTGGTATCAAAACATTCCCTTCATCAGCGCCGCGAACGATCCAGCAAAGCCTGGTGCCCTCACGTTGAACGGGGTCCGCTTCGAGAATGGTAACCATGTCATGGTCGGACCGACCATCGCCGCGGCTGTGGTCGATCAAAGCGCACCGGCCGTATTCGTGGGTTATGGTCTTGAGGATAAGAAATACGGGCTCGACGATTATCGTGGTCTCGACGTCCGCGGGAAGATCGTGGTCTACCTCTGGGGAACACCCGACGGACTTCCGAGCGAAGTTGCAGCGACCCTCAACGACAAGAAGGGTGAGCTCGCAGTATCGAAGGGCGCGGCCGGAACGATAAGCATTGCCACGCCCGCTCTGCTCGCAATTTATCCGTGGGAAAAAGTCCTCGCAAACAACGCATTGTCGCGCGTTCGCTGGGTTCATCCGGACGGACATGCAGAGGATCCGACGGCCCCTCTCAAGCTCAACGGGATGATCGATCCGACCGCGGCGGAGAAGCTGTTCGAAGGAACCCAGCTTGCCGGCAAGCTGCAGTCCATGTTCGCAGATAAGAAAGCGCGTCCGAAGGGTTTTGTTCTTCGGAACCCGGTGAGGGTCGAGCGTTACAGCGTCATCGAGCGCACCAGCAGCCCTAATGTCGTCGGCATTTTGGAAGGCTCCGATCCGAGCCTCGCGGGCGAGATGGTGATGGTCAGCGCTCACCTCGATCATATCGGCATCCAGCCGGGCAGAGGAGCCGATCGAATCGCCAACGGCGCGATGGACAATGCCGCGGGCATAGCCACCATGCTTGAGGCGGCACGCGCCTTTGAAGGCGGAGCCCGGCCGAAGCGCTCGATCGCGTTCGTCGCGCTGACGGGCGAGGAGAAGGGCCTGTATGGCTCCGAATATCTTGCGAAATATCCCCTGCCGTCGCGCAAGCTCGTCGCGAACGTCAACCTCGACATGCCGATCCTCACCTATGACTTCACGGATGTCGTCGCATTGGGTGCCGAACACTCGACCGTTGGCGCATCCGTTGGCCGGGCCGCCGGACAGATGGGGGTCAAGCTCTCGCCGGATCCGGAACCCGAGCAGAACAATTTCGTGCGTTCCGACCATTACAGCTTCGTCAAGGAAGGCGTGCCGGCCGTCTCGCTCGAAACCGGCTGGGCGAACGGCGGCCAGGCGGCAGTGAAGGCGTTCCTGGACGCGCACTATCATGACGTTTCGGACGACATGAGCCAGAAGATCGACTGGAACGTCGCGGCCAAATTCGCGAAGCTCAATTACCTCATCGCCAAAGACCTGGCCGACGGCTCCGACGCCCCACGCTGGTATGCCGGCGACTTCTTCGGCGACAAATTTGCGGCCGGTCAGCCGAAGGCTTCCAAGGGCCACGCGGCCCCCTGACGGCAGCCTCTTGTGTTGCTATAGCGCAACACCATATGCCTGCTCGTTAGAGGGGTAAGAATGGATCTCGAAAAGCTCACCGACCGCGCCCGCGGATTCCTGCAGGCCGCGCAGACGATCGCCGTTCGCGAACATCATCAGCGCATTGCTCCGGCGCATTTGCTGAAGGCTCTGCTCGACGACGAGCAGGGCATGGCATTTGGTCTAATTGAGGCTGCGGGCGGAGACGCGAAGACAGCGAAGCGCGAGGTCGATGCACTGGTCGCGAAGGAGCCTTCGGTCACCGGCAGCGGAGCCACCCAGGCGCCCGGTCTCGACGGCAACACGATCCGAATCCTCGATCAAGCCGAGCAAGTCGCCCAGAAGTCGGGCGACAGCTACGTCACGGTCGAGCGCATCCTGCTCGCCTTCGCTCTCGCCAAGGGTACCGACGTCGGCAACGCGCTGCAGAAGGCGGGCGTTACTCCGCAAGGCCTCAATACCGCTATCGAGAAGCTGCGCGGCGGGCGTACTGCCGATACTCAGTCCTCCGAGGACCGCTACGACGCACTGAAGAAATATGCGCGCGACCTCACCGAGGTGGCTCGCGAGGGCAAGCTTGATCCGGTCATCGGTCGCGACGAGGAAATCCGTCGCACCATCCAGGTGCTCGCGCGGCGAACCAAGAACAATCCGGTGCTGATCGGCGAACCGGGCGTTGGCAAGACCGCCATCGCCGAAGGCTTGGCCCTGCGGATCGCCAACGGCGACGTGCCCGACGGCATCAAGGACAAGCGTCTGCTCGCGCTCGACATGGGCGCGCTGATCGCCGGCGCGAAATATCGCGGAGAATTTGAGGAGCGCCTGAAGGGCGTGCTCGACGAAGTGAAGCAGGCCGCTGGCGACATCATCCTCTTCATTGACGAAATGCATACGCTCGTCGGCGCCGGGAAAGCCGAAGGCGCGATGGATGCCGGCAATCTGCTGAAGCCGTCGCTGGCGCGGGGCGAGTTGCACTGCATCGGCGCAACGACGCTCGATGAGTATCGCAAATATATCGAGAAGGACGCAGCGCTGGAGCGGCGGTTCCAGCCGGTGTTCGTCGGCGAGCCGACCGTTCCCGACACCATCTCCATCCTGCGTGGCCTGAAGGAGAAGTACGAGCTTCACCACGGCGTGCGCATAACCGATGGCGCACTCGTCGCGGCAGCAACGCTGTCGAACCGCTACATCACCGACCGCTTCCTTCCCGACAAGGCCATCGACCTGATGGACGAGGCCGCGAGCCGGATCCGCATGGAAGTCGAGTCCAAGCCCGAAGAGATCGAGAACCTCGATCGCCGCATCATCCAGCTCAAGATCGAGCGCGAGGCACTAAAGAAGGAGCAAGACGCGGCGTCCAAGGACCGTCTCGGCAAGCTTGAAGAAGAACTGGCCAACCTCGAGCAGCAGTCGTCCGAGCTGACGCAGCGCTGGCAGGCCGAGAAGGACAAGATCAGCGCTGAGGCCAAGATCAAGGAGCAGCTGGACGCCGCCCGCATCGAGCTGGAGCAGGCTCAGCGAAACGGCGATCTCGCGAAAGCCGGAGAGCTGCAATACGGCCGCATCCCTGAGCTGGAGAAGCAGCTCGCCGAGGCCCAGGCAGCGGTCAAAGGCGCGATGCTTCGCGAGGAAGTCACTGCGGAGGACATTGCCTCGGTCGTCAGCCGCTGGACCGGCGTTCCGGTCGAGCGGATGATGGAGGGCGAGCGCGAGAAGCTGCTTCAGATGGAAGCGTTGATCGGAGCCCGCGTGATCGGCCAGGAGGATGCGGTGAAGGCGGTATCGGCCGCGGTCCGTCGCGCTCGTGCGGGTCTGCAGGACCCCAACCGGCCGCTCGGATCATTCCTGTTCCTTGGTCCCACCGGCGTCGGCAAGACCGAGCTGACCAAAGCACTCGCTGAATTCCTGTTCGACGATCCACACGCGATGGTCCGCATCGACATGTCCGAGTTCATGGAGAAGCATGCCGTCGCCCGGCTGATCGGCGCTCCTCCAGGCTATGTCGGTTATGAGGAAGGCGGCGTGCTCACCGAAGCCGTTCGCCGCCGGCCTTACCAGGTCGTGCTGTTCGACGAGGTCGAGAAGGCGCACGGCGACGTGTTCAACGTGCTTCTGCAGGTGCTCGACGACGGCCGCCTGACCGACGGACAGGGCCGCACGGTCGACTTCAGCAACACGATCATCATCCTGACCTCGAACCTCGGCTCGCAGTACCTCGCCTCACTTGGCGAGGATGAGCCGGCGGAGAAGGTCGAGCCGCAGGTGATGGAGGTCGTCCGGGCCCATTTCCGGCCGGAGTTCCTGAATCGCCTGGACGAGATAATCCTGTTCCATCGCCTGAGCGCGGGGCACATGGGTCCGATCGTCGATATTCAGGTCGCACGGCTGCGGAAGCTGCTCGAGGATCGCAAGATCCGCATCGAGCTGACCGATGCCGCGAGGGCTTGGCTCGGCCGCGTCGGCTACGATCCGGTCTACGGCGCAAGGCCGCTCAAGCGAGCGATCCAAAAGTATCTGCAGGATCCGCTCGCCGACAAGATCCTGGCCGGCGAGGTCAAGGACGGCCAGACCGTACGCGTTGACGAGGGCGATGGGGGGCTGGTCATCACACCAGCCGCGGAGGCAGTGAGCGAAGCGGTGGAATAGCTAGCCGAGAGGACTTCGTTGCCGGTCTGCCGTTTCGTAAAGCCGGCAGACCATCTCCCGCTCTTGCTCGCTCAAATGCGGATTCCATGCGTCGATGATGAGCACCGCGCGATCCTCGTTGCTGCGATTCCACGCTTCGTGCTCGATCGTGTCATCGAAGGCGAAAGCTTCTCCGATGCGCCAAGGCCGGGTTTCGCCTCCCACGCGAAACTCGCAGCCGTCGGGAACGATCAGCGGCAGATGCACCACGCTACGGACGTTCGTCACGCCCGTATGGGCAGGAATGTGAGCCCCTGCCTTGAGGATCGAAAAGAAGACGTTGGGCGCCCGGCCCTCTATCCGGCAGATCGGAAGCGATTCGACCAGCTCGGCAGTGCGCGGCGCACGGGCGCAGGCTTCGTCGAAACGCTCACCCTCTTTCCACAGGTGGAAAGCCCCCCAGTCGAGCGACTTGTCCAACACTGACCACTTGCTATCGGGAACACCCGACGGCAGGGAAATATAGGGCGTCAGTCCGGGATTCCGGTCAGCGAGAATGGCCTGCAGCTCGGCGATGATCGTCCCAGTTGCCGATTCCAGCTGATCGAGCCAACGGAAGTCATCGCGATCGAAGAATTCGTCGGCCGGCAGGAATGGATAGTGCAGGCCTTCACAGTGGTTGGCGAAAATCTCTCGCCGCCCTAGCCAAGCGTCGGCCGCCACCTGTATGCGACGACGGTCGCGTGTGCTTGCGTCGGAAAGTCCCTGCGCCAACGCGCATTCGACGGCCTCGGCGAGCTTTCGCCGCCGATTCTGAACATAAGACTTTGCGTGGTTCACCAACTGGGTGAATTCCGGCGAGGGATTCGCCACGCCTTTCGACAAGATGACGACGGCTCTCCAGCGGTCCTCAGCCTGCGTCTCCTCGCCTATGCGTTCGTGAAGTTCCGCCAGTCGGATCAGCGCGAGCAGGTCCCGTTGATCGATCGAAAGTATCCTTTCGAGCGCCCTCCGTTCTCCGTCCACGTCGCCCAGAGCGCGCTGTGCCGTTGCTAAGTTGATCCAGTGCGCCGCCTCTTCAGGCTCCCGCCGGGAAGCGATTTCGAAGTGGGAGGCTGCGGAGCCGGGGTCGCCTCGCCGCATGGCGTCTGCGCCGAGGAAATTCCGAGCCGTTGGCTCGTCAGCGTCAATTTCGATGACCGCTTTGAAATGCTCGCGAGCCTCATCGACCAAGCCGGCGCTTCGTGCGCGTTCGGCCTCAGCCAGATGCCGCTGGATGCTTTCGACGGCCATGCACGCGGATTGAGACAGAGCCGTCGGCGCCGGTCAAGCGCTTCAGGGAAACCAAGAACTCAGCAGCTTGGGGTGCCGCTATGCTGATTGATTGTCGAGCACGGACCGTTGAGCCGAGTCTGAATTTGGTTGACCGCGTCTTTGTCCTGCTGACGACGATCTTCCCATTCGGCCTTGGTCCCACAGAAGCGCTTACTGGCCAAACGACTGCCGGTCGTGATGATGTCCTGGCAGACTTTTTTCTCGGAATTCGTCGCATTTGCTGCGGGTGGAGGCGAAGATGTCTCTGCCGTGGCTGGCGCGAAGGTTGTGACAGCGAACAGGAACGAGAAGACGAACAAGCGGGCGGACATAGGTTTCTCCGACCAGATCTTGCCCTCATCTAGGTAGGGCGCGGTTCAATAGCTTCCAATAACTGCCGCGGGCAACGACTCTTCGACGAACGAATATTTGGAAAGGACACTTCCCTTTAAAGGTCTCGTCGTCCCCGCGACCTCAAGACGCGGTTCGACCCTCCGCCTTCAAGCTCGCTTCGGCGTCCACATAGGCTTCCTGCCGCTCGACGCTCCAATATCTGAGCTCATGCAGCGGAATCTGAGCGCCCGTAACAGCGCAGATGACATGATCCCCGTTCGTCAGGACCCTGAAGGTGCCAGGGAGATAGTGAAGGCGGGCGATCCGCCCCGTTCCGCTCATCAGCATTGGCTATTCCTCAGGCTCGTCGAACAGCCCCCGTTGCGGTGCGACATAGGACTGCTTCGGCGTCCTCTCAACCCGCGGGGGGCGCTTCGGCTCCGTTTCGGTCGTGACCTCGACATTTCCGTCACCGAAGTGGAGCGTCAGGGTCTTGGCGGCGATTGCCTCGGCAGCATGGGTGAGGGTCTTCCCCATGCGATCGGTGACCCGCGCGAAGCCGCGCTTCAGCGGCCGATCGGGATGTGCCAGCTCCGCCAGACGCCACAGCGCGGCAAGCTTGTCCTGGGCACGATGGATGCGATCGGATAGCATCTCAGGACGAAGACGCGGGGCTACGGCGCTGAAGTCCGCACGGGCATGTGCGGCCCTGGCGGCCAGGGCTCGCGGCATGCGCGCGACCAGATCGTCGACGCGCTGCGTGGTTGGCACGAACAATGTCTCCGGCGCGGGCCAGCGGTGCAGCGTCAGATCGAGTCGCTCACGAGCGCGGCGCGCGTGCGTCGTTAGGCACGAAGCCGAGCGGCGGCCAAGATCCTCAACCTCAGCCATCAGATCGGCACGAACCGGAACGGCAATCTCGGCGGCTGCCGTAGGCGTGGGCGCCCGCATGTCCGACGCGAAGTCGATCAGGGTCGTGTCGGTCTCATGCCCCACTGCTGAAATTAGCGGGATCGGAGATTCTGCAGCCGCCCTCACCACTTCTTCTTCGTTGAAGGCCCACAGATCTTCGATTGAACCTCCGCCGCGGGCGACGATCAGCAGATCCGGACGAGGCACCGGTCCGCCTGCTTGGATTGCGGCGAAGCCGCGTATGGCCTGGGCCACTCTCGTTGATGCGCCCTCTCCCTGCACCGGCACAGGCCAGACGATGACGTGCGTCGGGCAGCGATCCTCGAGGCGATGGAGGATATCGCGGATGACAGCGCCAGTGGGCGACGTCACGACGCCAATCACTCGCGGGAGGAACGGCAGCTTGCGCTTGCGGGAGGCATCGAACAGGCCTTCGGCAGCCAGCGCCCGGCGGCGCTTGTCGAGCAGCGCCATGAGTGCGCCCTCGCCCGCAAGCTCCATCCGTTCGACCATGATCTGATACTTCGAACGGCCGGGATAGGTAGTAAGCTTGCCGGTCGCGATGACTTCCGCGCCATCTTCGGGCCGAAATGCGAGCGTCTGCGCCGAGCTTCGCCAGACGACGGCGTCCATGCAGGCGCCCTCGTCCTTCAGGCTGAAGTAGCAGTGTCCCGACGCATGCCGCTTGAAGCCGGAAATCTCACCCCGGACGCGTACGCGCCCGTAGGACGTTTCGATAGTTCGCTTGAGCGACATCGACAGCTCGGTGACGGACAGCGCAGGCGCGTTGTCGCCAGCCTTGGCCTCGGCTAACAGGCTGCCGCCGCTGTCTTCGGGGAGGTCCATGAATATCCTGCTTCTGGGTTCGGGCGGCCGCGAGGATGCGCTCGCCTGGCGGCTGAGGCAATCGCCGAGCTGTGACAAGCTGCTCGCGGCGCCCGGCAATCCAGGCATTGCGCGTTGGGCGGAATGCATCAGCATCGATCCCTGCGATCCCGCGGCAGTGACCCAATTGGCGCGAGAAGCGGACATCGATCTCGTCGTCGTTGGACCGGAGGCTCCGCTCGTTGCCGGCGTTGCAGACCCACTGCGCGCGGCCGGTTTTGCAGTCTTCGGTCCGAATGCGGCGGCAGCCCAGCTCGAGGGCTCCAAAGGGTTCACCAAGGATCTCTGCGCGGCGAATGGCATTCCCACCGCCGGGTACGTCCGCGTTGAAACTGCCGCCGCCGCTCACGACGCGCTTCACCAGTTCAGCATCCCGGTCGTGATCAAGGCCGACGGCCTGGCCGCTGGAAAGGGCGTCACCGTCGCAATGACCCGCGAGGAGGCGGAGGCCGCAATCAAGGCCGCGGGCGACGGTCCGATGGTCATCGAGGAATTCCTGGAGGGCGAGGAAGCGAGCCTGTTCGCGCTTGTCGACGGCGAGACGGCCGTCAGTCTCGCCTCGGCGCAGGACCACAAGCGCGTTGGCGAAGGCGACACCGGCCCGAACACGGGCGGCATGGGCGCATACAGCCCTGCACCGGTCCTTACGTCCGATCTCGAACGACGGGCTATGGACGAGATCGTGCGCCCCACTGTTCGCGCGCTCGCAGAAGCGGGAACGCCCTTTTCCGGAGTGCTCTTCGCAGGCCTCATGCTGACCGCGGAAGGGCCGAAGCTCATCGAATATAACGTCCGCTTCGGCGACCCCGAATGCGAGGCGATCATGCCTCGCATCGAAGGCGATTTCGCCGAGTTGCTGCATGCCGTCGCGACCGGGCGGCTCGGTGGCTCAAAGCCTCAGCTTTCTCCGAACCACGCAGTAACCGTGATCCTCGCCGCCCGCGGTTACCCGGGTACACCGGCGAGCGGCGGCGTGATCCGCGAGATCGAGGCCGCCGAGCAAGTCCCGGGCGTAACGGTCTTCCACGCCGGAACGGCTTCTACGGATAATGGACTGGTTGCGAAGGGCGGCCGCGTTCTCGCCGTCACGGCGACATCCGATACGTTCGCGAATGCCCGCGCTCGCGCCTATCGGGCCGTCGATCAGATCGACTTTGCCGACGGATTCCACCGGCGCGACATTGGCTGGCGCGAAATGCAGCGCAACGAAACGGCCATGGCAGAAGAATGAACCTCTTCTGGGATGTTTATTGGCCGCTCCTCACGGGCGCCGTGGTTCTTGGAGTTGCCGGCGGCGCGATCGGCTTTCGAGCCAGAGGGACGCGCCAGCCGAAGAGCCCCGAATACAGGCGTCACGCTTCGATCGGCGTCGCTGCCGGGGCGCTCATCGTGCTTGCCCTCGGCGCACTTTGGCACGGTCCGCTCGAGGCTGGCGAACGTCTCGCATCTTTCTCCGACACCTTCTCCCGCCAGGTTCTCATCGACTGGGAAATGCCGCAGGTGCAGGCCCATCTGGAGCGCGCACCGTTGCGTCGGATTCTCGTCCTCTCAGGGCCTGCTGACGATTTTCAGCGGAGTGAACTGATCCGCATCATGCACGACGTTCCCGGTGTTTCCAGCGTCCGCTGGAGCGACACGAAGCCGCCTTTCGCTTTGCCCCTTCTGGTGGAGGCGGAACTTGCGAGCCTCGTCTGCTTTGGCCTTGGATTGCTGTTGTCTTATTTGCTCGAACTTCGCCGCCGATATCGCGCGCAATGGAGTTGGTGATGGATTTTGGATCGAACTTGACTTGGATCATCCTGGCGGTCGTCGTTGTGGCGCTCCTAGCGTTCCTGCTGCTGCGGCCTCGTCAGCGGGTCCAGCTCAGCGATTC